>Ga0181573_10000285_pt1 | contig 53952 bp, 55 predicted proteins | sample 101ome_25_FD_148643 | JGI IMG/M metagenome (GOLD analysis project Ga0181573, IMG submission 148643) | Coastal salt marsh microbial communities from the Groves Creek Marsh, Skidaway Island, Georgia - 101409BT metaG (spades assembly) | ecosystem: Environmental > Aquatic > Marine > Intertidal zone...
GGCCACGATGGCCCTTGTTCCCGTGGTGTTGTTTTTTGCCGTGATGGCGGTAAAGGAAATTCCAGGCCTCGCGAAAAAGAGTGAGGTCGCCAGATGACAGGAATTGTTGCCCAGGGGCTTCGCGTGTTCCGCGACGGAAATCAGGTGATCGCCTCCAGTGATTTCGAGATTCCCGAAGGCTCGACCGCAGCGATCATTGGGCCAAACGGAAGTGGTAAATCGAGCATCCTCCACGCCATCTCAGGGGTCCTGGACATTGAAGGTCGCCTCGACGTGTGTGGGCAGACCCCGGACAAGGCCTTAAAAAACATCGCCTATGTCTTGCAATACATGCCGATCACTCCGGGTGTTCCCCTGACTGTTCGAGAAGTAGTGCAGATGGGTCGCTACTCAACGCTGGGCCTTTTTGGTCGGGCCACGGGGGCAGACCGCGAGCGCGTGGCCTGGGCCATGGACAAGCTCGCTATTTCAAACCTTGCCGATAAGAACATCGCCAATCTCTCTGGAGGTCAGCGCCAAAGAGTCTTTGTCGCCCAAGCACTGACCCAAGAGCACAACATTTTGTTGTTAGACGAACCGCTCACGGGTCTCGATGTTCCCTCGGCGAAGGTCATTGACCAGATCATTCACGACGAGCCAGACGATGGCTGCACGGTGGTGTTTACTACCCACGACTTGGATGAGGCCCGAGCAGCGGACTACGTCATCTTGGCCGCAGGACGAGTCGTCGCCGCAGGAACACCCGATGAGGTGCTTACCCCAGAACACCTCGCAGAGGCCTACGGGCTGGGAGCATTGCACCCGGCTCACACCGGAGAACACGGAGTCTTGGATGTGGCCCACGAAGATCCTGAGATGAATGAGCCCACCTCGGTGCGCCAGATTCGAGGTGAACAGCTGTGATTAGAAACACTAAGCAGCGAGATGATGTGCGAGAGGCCCTCTCACGCCAAGACGGCTTTGTCAGCGCCCAGGAGCTTCACCAACATCTCCACCAGGAAGGCTCAACAGTTGGCCTCGCCACGGTCTATCGCGCACTCTCGAGCCTGGTTGAGGCAGAAGAGGCGGATTCGCTTACCCGCGGAACAGAGACGGTCTACCGCGCCTGTCGACCCGGGCATCACCACCACTTGGTGTGTAGGGAATGTGGCATGGCGGTAGAGATCAGCGCCAAACCGATTGAAGCCTGGGCGAAGGACGTCGCCGATGAATACGGCTTTGTCGAGCCAGAACACGTGGTGGACGTGTTTGGGGTGTGTGCCCAGTGCCACACAACTCGAACTGGTAATTGATCTGCCACTGCCCTACACTTGGGGACGTTGAGCGTTAATGCGCTTTTCTTGTGCGTTCGTCCACAACCTCTCCATGTGAAGTCGTGAGCGCGCGTGCCGACAAGTGATCTTGGGTAGGCCCCGCTTCGGGTCTGCGGTAACTAGAAGGAGATAACTATGGCAGCAGTCTGCCAAGTGACCGGCGCCACCCCCGGCTTCGGACACAACATTTCGCACTCACACCGTCGCACCAAGCGTCGGTTTGACCCGAACATCCAGAAGAAGACCTATTTTGTGCCTTCGCTCAAGCGCAACGTCACGTTGACGCTGTCGGCAAAGGGAATCAAGGTTATTGACGCCCGTGGAATCGAATCAGTAGTTCGTGACCTGATGGCGAAGGGAGTGAAGCTCTAATGGCTAAGGCTCAAGATGTTCGACCCATCATCAAGATGAAGTCGACGGCAGGAACTGGGTACACCTACGTCACCCGCAAGAACCGCCGCAACGACCCTGACCGTCTCGTGCTCAAGAAGTACGACCCCGTAGTGCGCAAGCACGTTGAATTCCGCGAGGAGCGATAAATGGCTAAGAAATCAAAGATTGCTCGCAACGAGCAGCGCCGGGTCATCGTCGAGCGTTACGCCGAAAAGCGTATTGAGCTCAAGAAGGCACTGGTTGACCCCAACGGAACCGACGAGTCGCGTGAAGCAGCTCGCAAGGCTCTGCAGAAGCTGCCCCGTAACGCCAGCCCTGTTCGCCTGCGTAGCCGCGACATGATCGACGGTCGTCCCCGTGGTGTGCTCAGCAAATTCGGCATTTCTCGTGTCCGTTTCCGCGATATGGCACACCGAGGCGAATTGCCCGGAATTACGAAGTCCAGCTGGTAATTTCCTACGTAGCTCGATGACATCGGGCTTTGTTAGCAAAAACATAGTCCGAGGAGGACCACCAGATGAATCGCTCCGAGCTCGTAGCAGCTGTAGCAGCAAAGACCGGCCACAGCCAGGCCGCCGTTAACGGTGTCGTTGACGCCATCTTCGACGTTGTCACCAGCGAGATCGCTAAGGGTGTCAAGGTCACCATTCCAGGTTGGGTAGCTTTCGAGCGCACCAACCGTTCGGCACGTACCGGCCGTAACCCACAGACCGGTGCCACCATTCAGATCCCTGCAAGCAAGGGTGTGAAGGTGTCGGCTGGCTCCAAGCTCAAGGCTTCTGTTAAGTAGTCCTTAGCTAAACACTTCCGGAGGGGGTGAGATCCGAAAGGATCCGCCCCCTCTGAGGTTTTCTGGGCACTACGCTGGTCTGGTGTCAGCACGCGGCCTGTTCCTCTTCCTCTTTGTAGGAGTCGTCTGGGGAACCCCTTACTTCTTTATTGCCCTCGCTCTGGAGGGCTTCTCCACGCCGAGCATTGTCTGGATTCGAGTGCTCATCGGAACACTCGTCTTGCTGCCCATCGCGATCTTCCGCAAGGCGCTCAAACCCGCGCTTAAGTCCTGGCCGTGGGTGCTGGCGTTTGCTGTGGGAGAGATGGTCATTCCCTGGGCGCTGATTACTGAAGCCGAGCAGTCGATCTCGTCAAGCCTGGCCGGCCTTCTGATTACGACGGTCCCATTTATTGCCGCATTGGTCATCGGCCTGATGGGCGATCGCTCAGCCTGGCATCCGATGACGCTGCTTGGCTTGGTGTTGGGATTCTCTGGCGTAGTCGCCCTTGTGGGAATTGACGCGTTCGCCGGCCATATCGCTGTGATTCCTGTCGTCATGATGATCGGGGCAGCCATTGGTTACGCCGTCGCGCCGATTGTGGCCGATCGGAAACTCTCCGATGTGCCCACTCTCGGGGTGATCACCTTGTCCATGGCGATTGTGACCGTGATCTATACGATCCCGGCACTTGGAGTTCTGCCCGGTGAGCTCGAAGCGCTTACGAGCCCGACTCCTTTAATTGCGGTGGGCTATTTGGGCCTGGTGACCTCGGCCATTGCGTTTATCTTCTTCTTCGCCTTAATCAAGGAAATAGGGCCGGGCCAGGCCACCCTGATCACCTACGTCAACGTGGTCGTGGCATTCATCCTGGGTGTGATCTTCCTTAACGAACCACTCACCACAGGATTCATGGTCGGGTTCCCCCTCATCGTGGTGGGAAGTTACCTGGCATCACAGCGCCGAGGGGTTTATGTGTCTAAGAAAAAGCGCCAAGTAAGTGTGGCAACAGGGGAAATTGGTATCCCCGACCAGCTTTAGAACTCGTCGTCGGCGTCGACCCATAGGTCGTCATCGGAGCGCAGGGTGCTCCAAATGGCGTAGCCAATGATCGCCACTGCAGCGGCGCCAATCGCCATGAGCACGCTCGCGCCAAACCCGACGCTTTCCTTTTGGGGTGCCTTACCGAGGCGGGTGAGGACGGGATCAAGGTGTGACTCGACCTGGCGGCGGGCCTTGGGGTAGAGGTCATCTCGACCGATGTCGCCTGCCTGGCGGCCTGCATCGCGCAAGAGGTCACCGGCACGCGAGAGCACGTCGCGTTGGCGGTGCCACAGAGTGGTTGCTTCTTCTCCGAGGCGGGCGAGTTCGCGTTCGCGTCGACGTGATAGTTCCATCAGAAACCTCCTGCAAGTAGGCCACTAGTCTCCCAGAAAAACATGTGAGCTGCCTCGGTAGGGCAAACGGAGGCTCAGGGTGGAACTGGCAGGATAGAGCCCATGACTTTGCACACTCACACCGCAACTATCCACACCAACCACGGCGACATCAACGTAGGGCTGTTTGAAAACCACGCCCCAAAGACCGTCAAGAACTTCATCGGCCTCGCCACTGGCGACATCGCATGGACCCACCCGGCTACGGGCGATGAGATGACCACGCCTCTCTACACCGACGTGTTGTTTCACCGTGTTATTCCAGGCTTCATGATCCAGGGCGGTGACCCCATCGGCACGGGAACTGGCGGACCGGGCTACAACTTCGACGATGAAATCCACCCCGAGCTCAGCTTCAACGAGCCTTTCTTGCTCGCGATGGCAAACGCCGGAAAGCGCGGCGGCCAGGGAACTAATGGATCCCAGTTCTTCATCACCACCGCACCCACTCCGTGGCTGCTGGGTAACCACACCATCTTCGGTGTTGTTCTCGATGACGAGTCCAAGAAGGTCGTTCAGGCCATTGAGGCGACCCCAACTGGCGCGATGGACCGTCCCGTCCAGGATGCCATCATCCACAAGGTCACCATCTCTGAGGCCTAGTGGCTGACTCCCACAGCGCAGACGACTACTGCTATCGCCACCCGAAGCGGGTGAGCTATGTGCTGTGTCAGCGCTGTGGGAAAACCATTTGTGGTGATTGCCAAATTCCTGCCGCAGTAGGGGTTCATTGCCCGGACTGTGCGAAAGAAGCCAGGAGGAACCAGCCCACGATCAGGCGCACCCAGCGTGACTCCGCACCAGTGACTTTTGGGTTACTGGGAGTCATGGCCGTGGTCTATCTCGGCCAGTTGGTGACTGGTGGTGCGCTGACTAATGCTCTTTTGTATTGGCCGCCACTGACTGTGGTGGAGCCGTGGCGGATGGTCACCAGCCTCTTTGTGCACTCGGAGAGCTCGTTTTTCCATATTCTCTTCAACGGCTACTCGCTGTTTGTGCTCGGCACCCTGCTCGAGCGACTCTTAGGCTCGTCACGGTTCTTCTGGCTGTTTATGGTTTCCGGATTGGGCGGTTCAACGGCAGTCTTGTGGCTCGCCCCAGGATCGGCCGTGGTGGGGGCTTCAGGGGCCATTTTTGGCCTGTTTGGAGCCCTTCTGGTGATCCAGCGAAGCTTCGGAGTGACCAACCCTCAGCTGATGATTGTGCTCGGGATCAACTTGGTGATGGGCTTCGTGGTGCCCGGTATTTCGTGGCAAGCTCACGTGGGCGGTCTACTCACCGGTCTGATGATTGCGTGGGGGCTTGTCAAAGCGCGCGAATCGCACCAAAAGGCGGGAACGGTAGGCATTTTCGCCCTGGTCATTGGCGTGATTGCCGTAGCAACAATCGCCCGATTCGTTCTCGGCTAGCGGGAAAAGTTATCCACACCCCATAAAACGATGGGGATAAATGACAGCGGTGTAATTACTTCCAGCGGGTGGTCATCAAGAATCCGGCGAACATAACGCCAAATCCCACGGCGATATTCCACGGACCAAGTGGTGGAACGGGCCAGCCGGTACCCGAGATGTAGTAAGTGAGGATCCAGACCAAACCAAGGATCATCAAACCGAACATGATCGGCTTGAACCACACAGGGTTCTTATCGTCGTTGTCGAAGTCAACGTTGGATTGTGCTCCGCGTCCGCTATTTGCCATGCGCACAAGTTTAGAGCACCCAGCCTGTGCCGATATCGTTAAGGGGTTCCTAGCCTTATTCGCATAGAAGAGCCCGATGACCCACATTCTTGTTGTCGATAACTACGACAGCTTCGTCTACACCCTCAATGGGTACCTCCACCAGCTGGGGGCCACCACCGATGTGGTGCGAAATGACGACGTCAGCGAGGATGACCTTCCCGAGCTACTCGCCCGCTACGACGGCGTTCTTCTCTCCCCTGGCCCTGGCTCGCCAGACGAAGCAGGAGTCTCCATCCCCGTAGTGCACGAAGCACTTCGTCAGAATAAGCCGCTGCTGGGGGTGTGCCTGGGCCACCAAGCAATTGCTGAAGCCCTGGGTGCGACCGTGTCTCACGCAGAAGAGCTCATGCACGGCAAGACCTCGCAGGTAACCCACGATAACTCCACCCTGTTCAAGGGTGTTCCAGAAAACTTCCGCGCCACCAGGTATCACAGCCTCGCGGTGGTCGATGGAACAGTCCCTGAAGACCTCACGGTGACCGCTCGTACCGACGGTGGAGTGATCATGGGGCTATGTCACAAAGAAGCACCCGTGTATGGCGTCCAGTTCCACCCCGAATCAGTTGTCACTGAGGGTGGCTACACGATGATCGCCAACTGGCTCGAGCTCACCGGCCTCAGCGGTGCAGCAGAGGTCGCACGAGGCCTTAGCCCTCGCGTTTCTGCCTAAGTTACCCGGCGGGGGTTTCGATCGGCTGCGCCGGGTCAATGGCGGCACAGTAGCGAAGCACAATCTCTGAGCGCTGTGGGTTTTCACCAGGCGGCAGCGACTGGGCTTGGACGGTTTGGCCCAAGCAGGTGAGGTCTGGATCGAGCCTCACGGTCAACTGAACAAGTGGCCCACTCAGTAGCGGGTTAGCTTCCCCGATGCTCAGGCCAGTGACGTCTGGCACCAGCACCATTCCGTTGGACACGGTTAGGGTAATCACATCACCCGCACCAGCTTTTTCGCCGGGCGCAGGGCTCATCGCCATGACGGTGCCCTCGGGGAGGCTGGGCGAATAGTCCGTCTCGGCCGCACCGACACTCAAGCCGGTTTGTTCCAGCTTGGCGGTGGCATCCTCAAGGGTCTGGTTAATGACGTCAGGAATGACAATTTGACTTGCCCCCGCAGAGACATAGACGCGCACGCGCTCGCCGAGTGCCACGCGAACACCAGTTCCAGGTTCGGTGCGAATGACAAAACCTTCGTCGAATTCGCCACTGACTTCTTCAATCACCATGGTTTCCAGCCCCAGGGCGTCAATGGTGTTTCTGGCGACTTCTTCGGATTGACCCACGAGGTCTGGCACCATGGGCGCGCTCGCCGTGGACACGGTGGTGGGGTTCAAGGTGAACAGCCAAATGGTGATCGCTACCAACATCGACACGGCCAACACCGAACCCAGGGCAATGGCCAGGCGCGGAACACTTCGCTCTTGCACGCCTGATCCCACAAGTGGGAGAGAAAACTCGACCGCGGGCTCTTCGCTTGATTCCCACTTAGGTTGGGGGATGCTCGCGGTGACCACGGGGGGTTCAACGGGTGGGCGCTGGGTGAGCGGTGTTGCCTTAGGCCGCTCAATCGGTTCTTCTTCAACCGTGCCGGGTTCAGGCAACGCGAGGAGAGCGTCTCTCACCTCGGTTGCTGACTGGAAGCGCTGAGCGGGGTCCTTTTCCATCAATCGGTGAACGATCCGGGCGGTTCCCGAGGAGACCTTTGCGTTTTGGAGGCGCACGGGAGGTACTTCGTCGTTGATGTGTTGGTAGGCCACGGCAACCGCAGAGTCAGCCGTGAAGGGTGGGCGTCCGGCGAGCATTTCGTAGAGCATGACGCCCAGCGAATACAGGTCAGAGCGGGCGTCTGCATCTTCACCCTGGGCTTGCTCGGGAGAGATGTAGAGCGCGGTGCCAAGAATCGAAGTAGCTTCAGCCGCATTTTGGGTGGCATCAGCAATCGCCCGAGCGATACCAAAATCCATCACCTTCACGCCACCGTTTTTGGTGAGCATGACGTTGGCGGGCTTGATGTCGCGGTGAATGATGCCGGCCTGGTGGGAGACCTCGAGGGCGTTGAGGACACCGTCGGCAATTCCCAAAGCAGCTGCTTCGTCCAAAATTCCGCGGTGAATGATGTCGGAGAGCAAACGGCCATCCACGTGTTCCATCACGATGTAGGGAGTGGTGGAGCCGGTGGGCACATCAACATCGTCAGCGTCGAGCTCATCGCCCGCGTCAAAGACGCGAACAATCGTGGGGTGGGCCATCTTTGATGCGGCCATTGCTTCGTTGCGGAAGCGCGTCCTGGACGAGGGGTCACTTGACAGCGTGGACTTCAGTACTTTGATGGCCACATCACGGCCCAAACGGCCGTCTAGTCCCCGATAGACATCGGCCATGCCTCCACGGCCAATGAGCTCTTGAACTTCGTAGCGACCGTTGAGGAGGCGACCGGTCCACGGACCCCGTGTCGGGTTACTCACGTCGACTTTCTCCTCGCTTTGCCGGCCACCCAGAGATGACCAGGCGTGCTCGCCATTCTACTTATTTAGGGGGTGACGGTTTCGTCGACAGGTTCCTCGATGGCGACTGTCATCACGGCTGACTTCGGGGTGTTAATCGACGTACAGGTCACCACGTAGCTGGCGCGGAATTCTCCTGCTGCACCAAGGGTGATCGATGCAGAGGTCGAACCAGCCGGAAGCGCAGCGTCGTCTTCGTCGTTTAGAGTTCCGCCGACGATTTCCAGAAGGTAGTTCGTCACGGGGAAGCCGCTCGGGCACTGGGCGTAGGCCGGCCAACTAATCGTGATGTCATCACCGGGTGCGTAAGGACCTTCGGCGGGAGTAATCGCCAGGGCTGATGGTGCCGGCGGGCTTGGAATGGGAGCGTAGAAATACACCGCAATCAAGGTGTTATCCGCAACAGTCCCTGTCGGATTCACCCGGTAGGCAACACCTACCTTGTCCTTGGAAGGAGCAATGTTTCCGGTGATGGCATCAAGGCGAAGCCCCTTGGCCAAGAGCAACTCAGTCACCTGGGCTTCGGTTTTTCCGACAATCTCCGACTCAGGAACCGTCACCGTGACAATCTCAGGTTCTGGCTCCGGCTCTGGTGCAGCAGGCTCCTCAACGACCGGATCGTCGACCGGCGCCGGGTCCTCGGTGGTGGGCTCATCCACCACCACAGGCTCTTCTACCGTGGGTGTGGTGTCGGCGGGCTCAAGTTGAGCGTTGATCAGCGCAATGGAGCCGATAACCAACGCAATTAACGTCACACCACCGGCAATGGCCATCACCCAAATCTTGCGAGGGATTCCCTGGTCCACCACGGGGATGGGTTGGGTGTTCTTTGGCCCTGAACCGGTGTCGGTGTCTGACACGTCGGCTCCTGGAACAGGCAAGTAGGTCATGGCTTCTTCATCGTGGCCAAGCTCGAGTGCGCGCGCGGCTTTCGCGAGGATTTCCGCGTTTTGGGGGCGACCCGCTGCCTTCTTCGCAATACAACTCATCACGAGCTTACGCACGGGCTCTGGAATCGTGCCGGGAAGCTCGGGGGGAGCTTCTTTAATGTGTGCCATGGCAATGGAGACCTGGGATTCACCGCGGAAGGGTCGACGTCCAGAGAGTGCTTCGTACGCGACGATGCCCAGCGAATAGATATCGGTCGCGGGAGATGCAGGCTTGCCACTTGCTTGTTCTGGCGCCAAGTACTGCACGGTACCCATGACCTGTCCGGTGGCAGTGAGAGGCACCTGGTCAGTCACACGAGAAATACCAAAGTCGGTGATTTTTACTTGACCCTCAGGCGTGATCAGAAGGTTTCCAGGCTTAATGTCTCGGTGGACTAGCCCTGCCTGGTGTGCTTGGTGGAGCGCTTGAGCGGTCTGCCAGATGATCGAGAGGACGCGCTCGGGAGGTAATACCTTTTCACGCTCCAAAATGGTGGAGAGTGCTTCGCCCGGCACCATTTCCATCACCAAATAGGCTTTTCCTTCTTCTTCGCCGTAGTCGAAGACGTTGGCAATACCCTCATGGTTGACCAGGGCGGCGTGACGGGCCTCGGCGCGGAAGCGCTCTCTAAAGCCTGGGTCGCCGAAATACTCTTCCTTCAAAATCTTGATCGCGACAGTGCGACCAATGACTTTGTCCGTGGCTTTCCACACTTCACCCATGCCACCAATGGCGATACGGGATACCAACTCATATCGGTTTCCGTATTCCTGGCCTGTACTTGGTCTCATCGGGTCACCACCTGCTCTAATACTGCCCGGGCAATTGGCCCAGCCACGCTATTTCCAGTTCCATCGGCCGCGTCGCCTTCGACGACGACAGCGACCGCAATCTTGGGATCGTTCGCCGGAGCAAAGCCGGTGAACCAAAACGACCGACCGTCGTCGATTCCGGTTTCGGCCGTTCCTGTCTTTCCCGCAACAGGAATACCGGTGACCTGGCCTTGGCTGGCCACACCGTTTTGCACGCCTTCGACCATGATGCGGCGAAGCTCATTGGCGGTGCGCTTGGACATCGGCTGCGAATAGACCGCAGGTTCGAATTCGTCGAGTATCCGCAAATCATTGGCGAGAACTTCATCGACTAATTGGGGTGTCATCAGTTGGCCCTCGTTGGCAATAGCTGCGCTGATCATCGCCACCTGCAAGGGGGTGACCCGAACGTCATATTGACCAAAAGACGAGAGCATCAGCTGCGCTTGGTCCATTCCTCGCGGGTAGCGAGACGGCGTCACGGGAAGTGGAATTTCTAACGTGGCTTCAAAGCCAAAGCGATCGGCCATGTCACCAATGGCACCCTCGCCCAGGGCGAGGCCCAGTTCGGCGAAGGGCACGTTGCAGCTGAGCACCAGGGCAGTCTCGATTGTGACGGTTTCGCCCAACCCACAGAGCCTGCCGCCTGAGTTGGTGACGATCGCCGTGGAGAGGGGAAGTTGAATCTCGGGGAGGTTTTCAAACTCACTCTCGGCGCTAAATTTCCTCGACTCCAATGCTGCCGCCGTCACGAGAAGCTTGAACACACTGCCTGGGAAATATTGATCTCCTGCAATTGCGCGGTTGCTCAATGGCTTGGTGGAATCTGCCTCCACGGACTGGTAGTAGCTCAGCACTTCGCTGCTGGAGTGGGCGGCCAAACGGTTCGGATCAAACGACGGCGTCGACACCATCGCCAACACGCGACCCGTTGAGGGTTCCAGGGCAACAACCGCGCCGGCACGGTCGCCTAGCGCTTCGGCAGCGATGTGTTGAAGTTCGTGGTCAAGGGTCAACACCACCGTTGCGCCACGGGGGGTACTTCCGGTGACCAGCGCATCAACTTGTTCCATGAACTGGGAGCTTGATTGCCCGGTCAACAAAGCGTTGAGTGCGCTTTCAATTCCCGCATTGCCCTGGTTCAAGGTGTAGTAGCCCACCACTGGTGCATAGAGGCTTGCCTGGGGGTAAGTGCGAAGGAACTTGAATTGGTTATCGACAGGAACACTCACGGCGAGGGGTTCGTTGCCTGCATAAATTTGCCCACGCTCGGCCGAGAAGGACTCGTAAAGGTTTCGCACATTCCGGTCGTCATCGGCGATGGTGCGAGAGGCCAACACCTGCACCACGCTGGTGGAGAGGAACAGGCTGATAAAGAGCACCAGCACGAAAGCACCTGTGATGCGGAGTGAATTGATCATCCCTCCACCCCCAAAGCCCTCTCGCGCTTAGTGGCGTCATCGCTCAAGCGAACAATCAGCGCAACGATCATCCAGTTCGCCACCAAAGACGACCCACCCGCGGCAAGGAATGGGGTGGTGAGTCCTGTGACGGGGATCAGCCTGGTGAGTCCACCGATCACGATGAACACCTGAATGGCCAGAACAAAGGCCAGCCCACTGGCCAAGAGGCGACCAAAGTCTTCAGTTCCGACGTATCCGACACGGAATCCGCGGGTGACCAGCAGCAAATAAAGCGCCAAGATGCCAAAGACACCAATCAAGCCAAGCTCTTCAGCGAGCGAGGCAAAAATGTAGTCACTTTCTGCCAGGGGCACGAGGTCGGGCCGTCCTTGGCCAAGTCCGGTGCCTAAGAACCCGCCCTCGGCGAAGCCAAAGAGTCCTTGGACGAGTTGGTAGCTTCCGCCGACTGCCGAATAGACATCCGGGTTAAACGAATCCAACCAGCCGTTGATTCGACCCTGGACATAACCCAACTGAGAGCCGGCGAGTACCCCACCGACGAGGAAGAGCCCGCCGCCGACAACTATCCAAATGAAACGCTCGGTGGCGATAAACATCATTCCCAGGAACAACCCGAAATACAGAAGTGATGTTCCAAGGTCTCTCTGGAACACCAGCACTGCCATGGCCAGCGCCCACACCACGAGGATGGGGCCTAAGTCGCGAAGTCTCGGCCAGCGCACGCCTAAGAACTGCTTGCCCACGACTTGAAGGCTGTCTTTGGCGGTGAGTAAGTAGCCGGCGAAGAAAATAGCCAGCGCGATTTTCGCGACTTCACCGGGTTGGAAATTGATCGGCCCGAGCGCAATCCACAGCGTTGCGCCGTTTACGGTCCTTCCAATTCCAGGAAGCATGGGCAACACCAGCAATGCGACGCCTGCCAACATGAAGAGGTAGCGGTAGCGCAGAAGCACTCGGTGGTTTCGAACGACCGCGAGAACTCCCACAAACCCAAGCAAGGCAACAGCGGTCCAGACCATCTGCCGAATTCCAAAGGCATCCCAGCCTTCTAGGCCTTCTGCGATGTCGAGACGGTGAATCATCGCGATGCCGAGCCCGTTGATCACGGTGGCCACGGGCAATACGAAGGGGTCACCGTCTGGGGCGAGGAATCGAAGGGCGAGGTGGACCAACAGCACCAGAGCCGCAAGACCACCGGTGTAGCTCAAGACACGGAGGTCTAGCGATCCTTGGGTGCCAAACTGCACAAGGGCCAGTGAGATGGCACTCACGCCGAGAGCAAAAAACAACAACCCAAGCTCGAGGTTACGAAGTCGCTTGGGAACGCGGACTTTCAACACCACTCTGCCGGTCAGCGGAGTGGTGGGGGGAAGTGGTTCAGCCTCAGTCACGAGTCAGCCGATCCACGATTGCCCTGGCTTCATTGAGAGAGTCAGCGGGGAGAGTATCTTCAACGCTTTGGCGAATAAAGAGAGGAAGCTCATCGAGCCGCACGCCGGTGTCTTCAAACGGCGTGGACAGCGCAAAGGGCCCAACATTTTGTTGAACGCCTTGGAAAATCATCACCATTCCGTCAGATTCACCGACGAAGTATTTCGTTTGAGTCCACTCGTAGCTCGCGACCGCACCACCGCTTAAGGCACCGAGCACCACGAGGAGTCCTGCGAGCCAGGTCCACTGGCGACGCACGCGACGCCTGCGGTCTTCTTCAATCAGCTCATCGAGGTAGCTCTCTTCTGGTTCGAAGTGCTCGTCAAAGACAGGTTGCGCACGAAGCGGGTGCAACAGCAACGTCGGAAGCTTTGCGACTCTCGTGACCGGCCCAGACTCATAGGTGAGCGGGTTAGCTGCAGAGCCCACGAGCATCTTCTCCCGCGGAGGGGAGGTGGGGACCCCCTCGAGAGAGCGCAACACCACGCAGGTGACGTTGTCGGGTGCTCCCTCGGCAAGGCTGGCCAAGATCAACTTTTCGCAGGCGTCTTCGGTGTTGTCGACACTGATGAGGATTTCGGCGATTTCGCGCTCGCTGACGTAGCCGCTGAGACCATCTGAGCAGACCAGCCAGCGGTCTTCAGGCTCGATGTCGACAACGTGGGTGTCGATTTCTGGGTCCACGTCGACGTCGCCGAGTACTCGCATCAAGACGCTTCGACGGGGGTGGACTGCGGCTTCTTCTGGGGTGATTCGACCGCTGTCAACAAGTCTCTGGACGAAGGTGTGATCAGCCGTAATCTGCTCGAGCACTCCGTTGCGGAGGCGATAAATCCTGGAGTCACCAATGTGGGCAATCACCATCTGCTTGCCCACGCGGATCATGGCACTGACGGTGGTGCCCATCCCGGTGAGTTCGGGGTGTTCCGATACCGCTTCGGTGAGAGCTCGACCCGCATCCAAAATCGAGTGGTACAGCTCGTCTCGGGCTGCTTCGACGGTGGAATAGGAGTGGTCTTGTTCTTGGAGGTGTCGAACGGCAATGGCACTGGCCACGTCACCACCGGCGTGCCCGCCCATGCCATCGGCGACCACGAAAAGGTGGTTGCCGACGTAACCAGAGTCCTGGTTACTGGCGCGCACCTTGCCGACGTGGCTGGCGGCGGCGCTCAGAACAGGTGTGACCACGCTGTTACCGCCTCAGTTCAAACGTCGTTTCACCGATGGTGATGGGGGTGTCCAGCGGAACAGGGGTGGGGATTCCTACGCGCTTGCCCGCAAGAAGAGTTCCATTGGTCGAGTCGAGGTCTTGAACCATCCACTGGTCGTTCCACAACATCAGACGTGCGTGGTGAGTGGAGGTGTAGTCGTCTCTGACCACGAGGCTGGATTCGGCCGAGCGGCCAATGGTGAACTGTTCTTCACCCTGCAACGAAATCTCAAGGCCTTCCTTGGGTCCAGAGGTCACCACGAGAGTGGTGGCCACACCACTTGGTTCGCGCACGTCGACTGAAGCGGTTCCATTCGAGCTTGGCTGGTCGTCAGAATTTTTCGACCGCTGTGCAGCCTGTTCAACCCGGCGCATGGTGGGGCCAAATAGGTCGGTGCGAAGCGCGTAAACGATGGCAAAAATGAATGCCCAGAGCACAGCGAGGAATCCAAGCTGCAACACAAACAGCGTCAACGGGCTCACGGTGTCTCCTGGGGCCTTCTCGATCGTCCCGATTCCACGAGCGCCTGGTAGTGCGCTTGTTGCTGGGGAATTACCCCCATCAGGATACGCGCCTCACCGGCGGTGATGGTGCAGCGGTCGGGCAAGGCGGCTCTCTCCACCCGCTGGCCGTTGAGTTCAGTCCCATTGGTGGAGTTCAGATCAACTAACTCTGCGCGTTTTCCGTCCCAGACAATTTCAAAGTGGCGCCTTGAGAGCCCTCGTCCCTCAATCACGACATCTGCGTCAGACCCTCGACCCACCACCGTTCTCCTTTGAACCAAGGGGTATCTCGCGCCCTCCACATCCAAGACCGGAATCCACACCACTCCGTCTTTGGGCAAGATTGCGTGCACACTGACCATGCCCTCGCTCAGTGACGGATCGACGTCCATCGCGATGCGAAGTGACTCTGAGGACTGATAGCCCTGACGGGTCCGGTGGGCGGTGAGTTCTGATCCAATTTCTGCCGTGAGGTCTTGGCCGATTTCTCCCAGCCGCTCGAAGTCCACAGCACTCAGCGCAACCACATATTCGCTGGGAACAAGGGTCCGTTCGCGGGAGACAATCGTAGCGCGGGAGTCCATTTCGCGCTTCAGCGCAGACACGATTTCTAAGGGGTGAACACCACTCTTAAAGGTTTTTGCGAAGGCGCCACCGACTGCTCGTTCTAAGGAACGCTCAAAGTTGTCGAGAAAGCCCACATCACTCCCTTAATTGGCCTGCCTCGATGGTAGTCGGGCGGGCTGTGCTGTGGTTTTTGGCCCAGTGGGACAGGCCCGCGCTGTGCTAACCTCAGTCGTTGCACGCGAGTCGTGCATTCACTGCGCGAGTGGCGGAATTGGCAGACGCGCTGGCTTCAGGTGCCAGTGCCCGCAAGGGCGTGGGGGTTCAAGTCCCCCCTCGCGCACCAGTGATTAACGGCGAAATATCCCCAACATGCGCACACCGACGGTCATTGCCCTGGTGAACTTTTCGGGGTTCCATCCACGAGGCGCGTCAATATTGGTAAGCCGTTGTCGAGCAACGGTTTGAGACTCGGCGTACTTTCTAATTCCTTCTGGCCCGTGCCTTCTGCCAACGCCGGATTTCTTCATTCCACCCATTGGTGCATCCGTTGACGCCCACGTCGCGGTGAAGCCTTCGTTGACGTTGACACTTCCCGCTTGTATCCGCGTGGCGACTCGACTCGCGCGAGCAGCAGATCCCCACACACTGGCATTGAGCCCATAGTCACTGTCGTTCGCGCGTGAAATCGCCTCCTCGTCTGAATCAAATGGGGTGATGGCAATCACCGGACCAAAGGTTTCTCCGCGGCAGAGCATCATGTCCTCGCTGACACCCTCGAGCAAGGTGGGCTCATAGACGAAGGGGCCAATGTCTGGACGAGCGCGACCCCCAGTCAGAACACGCGCACCGCGTGCCACGGCGTCGTCGACGTGGGCGGACACCTTGGCGAGTTGGTCCTTAGAAATCAGAGAGCCGACGTCGTAGCTGAAGTCAAAGGTGGTTCCTAACCGAAGCGCCGAGACTCGGTCAGTAAGCGCAGAAACGAACACCTTGTAAATCGATCGGTCGACATAGAGCCGCTCAATACTCATACACAGCTGACCGGCATTGGAAAAAGCTGCCGCAATCACGCCGTCGATTGCGCGCTGTTGATCGGCGTCAGCCAGGACCACCATCGCGTTTTTTCCGCCGAGTTCTGCCGAAAAGTCCGTGAGTCTCGCAGCGGCTTGTTGTGCAACGAGTGCCCCCGTTTGTGTGGACCCGGTAAACATGACGAAGTCGCCGATATCAATAAGCGCGGGCCCCACGAGCGATGCCTCACCGGTAATGGCGAGGACGAGGTCGCGGGGTAGGCCCGCTTCTACCATCAAAGAAATTCCCAGCAAAGCCGAAAGCGTCGTCTTCGGGTCCGGCTTGAGCAGGACTCCGTTTCCTGCAATTAGCGCGGGAATGGCGTCACTCACCGGGAGGGTGAAGGGATAGTTCCACGGGCTTATCATTGAGACCAGACCTCGGGGTTGGTAGTGAACCTTGGTGGTGGTCAGAAGTGGCAATGCGCCCTGTCGACGTTCGGGAGAAAGCTGCCGAGGACCTTTTGTCGCGTAGTACAACGCAGTCATCGAGACGTCGGCTACCTCGTCGAATGCGCTACGCCGAGACTTGCCGGTTTCCCACTGAATCACGTCGAGGATCTCGTCCTGGCGCTCGAGTACGAGCGAGTGGAGCTTCTTCGCGAACCTAGCTCTCTCAAACAGGGGTTTCTGCGCCCAGTCGCGTTGGGCCAGACGCACTCGCTCTGCAGCAGCTGCGACATCGCCAGCAGTGGCTTGAGGGATGTCGACTGATTCTCCTGGGCGAACGGGCGATACGACGGACATCTTTCGTCGGGAGGGCGGGGTGGCGAGATAGTGCTGGAGCCCAGCCAAGAGGTGGGCGGGGTTCATAGCCATAGTGCCTATGCTGGTGCCATCAGCTGGCAAAATCCAGCATGCTCTTGAATTGGGTATGCGTAAGGAGAGCTCATGAAGACCGTCGTTGAAGTATCGGGAATGACGTGCAACCACTGCGTGGAGTCAGTCACGGCAAAAACCAAAGAAATCCCTGGCGTGAGTGAGGTCCAGGTCGACCTCGTCAAAGGTGGCAATTCGACGGTCGCCGTTACTCACGAGGGTGACGTCATTGGCCCACTCGCGGGCGCAATCGCTGACGCTGGTTACACCCTCGAGGCGGTAACTCAACAATCGTGAGCGAGAGCGAGTCTGCTCACTCCCTCCAACTCGATATTGAGGGGATGACCTGTGCTGCCTGTGCGCAGCGGGTTGAAAAGGGTCTCAATGAACTGCCTGGTGTGACGGCCTCGGTCAACTACGCGACCGATCGCGCCACCGTGTGGGGAGAAGCGCCCAATCTTGAACAGCTCCTGGCACAAGTAAAGAAGACTGGCTACTCAGCGAAGCTGCACGGAAAAAACAGCGCGCCCCCGCCGGACAAGCTTGCCGCGTTGAAAAAGAGAGTGCTGGTATCAGCACTGTTTACCGTCCCTGTTGTGGTGTTGAGCATGGTTCCACTCACCCAGTTCCCGGGGTGGCAGTGGGTGGTGTTTGCCCTCACACTTCCTGTCGCAATCTGGGGAGCATGGCCGTTTCACCGAGCGGCCTGGGTCAACCTGGTTCACCGTGCCGCCACGATGGACACCTTGGTGTCTATCGGAGTAATTGCCGCCAGCCTCTGGTCGATTTATGCCCTGCTCTTTGGTGGCGCTGGAGAGATCGGCATGACCATGTCGATGCATTTGTTTGCTCCGCCCGACCAAGTGGGAAACGAAATCTATTTCGAGACTGCCTCTGCGGTCACCACGTTTATTTTGTTGGGCCGCTACTTAGAGACCAGGGCTAAGAAACAAGCCGGTAAGGCCCTTCAGGATCTCCTTGCCGCGGGAGTCAATGAGGTGCGCGTCATGCGCACCATCCCTGGCCCCAACGGTGAGATCGAGGTAGAAGGACTCATCCCGATTGACCAACTAACCGTCGGAATGATCTTTATTGCGAGGCCAGGAGATCGCATCGCCACAGACGGAGTCGTGGTCGAAGGCGATTCGGCAATTGATCGCTCACTTGTCACCGGAGAGCCTGTTCCGGTCGACGTGGGACCAGGGAGTGCCGTGGTGGGTGGAACCATCAATTCGCACGGCCGTTTGTTGATGAAGGCGACCAGGGTCGGAGCAGACACCGACCTTGCTCGCATGGCCGCGATCGTGGAGCGGGCCCAAAACGGCAAAGCCAAGGCGCAGCGCCTCGCCGATTCAATCTCGTCAGTATTCGTGCCGATCGTGCTGGTGCTGGCGGTGTTGACCCTGGCGGGCTGGGCCGTGTTTGGTCCGACCCTCGAGTGGGCATTCCGCGCTGCGGTGGCGACGCTCATCATTGCCTGCCCGTGTGCTCTGGGACTTGCGACCCCCACGGCACTGTTGGCGGGAACAGGTCGCGGAGCAGAGCTTGGGATTTTGCTCTCTGGCGCAGAAGCCCTCGAAGACTCCAAGCACGTCGACACCGTCGTGATGGATAAGACCGGAACGCTCACCACCGGCAACATGTCCGTGGTCGACACTCACGTCGCCTTGAGTGTGGACGCCAATGAATTCTGGCGGGTGCTCCTCGCCGTTGAATCGGGCTCAAGCCACCCGATCGCCAAAGCCCTCGTGGCACACCGCACCGACGTTTCTGATTTTCCCGAGCTCGCCCACGAGGAAGCACATTCGGGTGCGGGAGTAAGCGCCACCATGGGCAAGGCGAAGGTTCTGGCCGGGAAGGCGTCGTGGCTTGCCCAGCACGACATTGCAGTGCCTGAGGAGTTGTCTCATATATTTGCTGAGACGGGTGAGCACACCTCCGTGTGGCTCGCCGTGGATGGTGCGCTGTGGGGTGGAGCATTATTGGCTGATCGGCCTAAGGCCCAGTCCAAAGCGACCGTTGATGCGCTTCACCACAGGAAACTCGACGTCGTCTTGCTCACCGGCGACGCGGAAGGTCCTGCGCTCGCCGTGGGCAGGGAGCTTGGAATCGACACCGTTATTGCCGGCGTGAGCCCGGAGGGCAAGGTTGCCGCAATCGAAAATCTTCAGGCTGGCGGTCATCGCGTGGCCATGGTGGGCGATGGCATTAATGACGCCCCAGCGCTTGCCAGCGCGGATGTGGGTATTGCACTCGGTAGTGGAACCGACCAAGCGATGAGTGCAGGAGACATCACCATTACTCGTGGCGACATTGAACAGATACCCATCGCACTGGATTTGGCCAAGAAGACTCTCGGCACAATCCGCGGAAACTTGTTCTGGGCCTTTGCCTACAACGTCATTGCGCTGCCACTCGCGATGGGGGGAATCTTGAATCCGCTGATTGCCGGCGCTGCGATGGCGTTTTCGTCGGTGTTTGTAGTGACTAATTCGCTTCGTCTGCGGGCTTTTCGCGCCACCAATGCTGTTGCATCGACGCCATAAATTCCTCGAAGCTTGGCTCTCCTTCTGAGCGAAGGCGATGCCGCTGGTAGGCGCGCTGGAGTTCTTGTTCTCGTCTGGCCTCAGCCCAGGCCCTCACCCGGTCCATCGGGTCGCCGTGGAGCCAATCGGATTGGCGCCGAAGCGTGCGCACCACACCCCATAGCCCAACGATCAAGAACACCAGAGCGATTGCCCCTGGCAAGAACGCCTCCGGGAATCCAAACGCAAAGGGAGACACGGCGACGGTAAACAGACCGGCTGCACCAAGGGCAAACCAACCACCAAGCGCTCTGGTGGGAGGGGGTGCGTGGAAGCGGAAGAAGGTGTACCAGGAGGAGCCGTTTTCTTCCCAAAATGGCCAGTTCGCAGGCGCCGCCGGGCACCCCGGATAGGGCTGCCAGCCGGGACCGGGTTCACAGCCTTGATACAGCGATATCCACTGGTCATCGGGCACCCGCCACCCATCGGGTGGGTTGAATCGCACTGGCAGTTGGGCCAGGTCTCTCCAATTGGGCTGCATGCAGGAAGCGTACTCGGCAGAGTGGTTTAGGTGCGAGGCGCGGGTAGCCCTAACACGGAGCGTAGCTGGCGAGGGGTATCGATTTGGTAGGTGGCTGATGCCCACTCATCCGGTGTGCCGTAGCCCCAGTGCACGACCGCGGAGGGAATCTCATGTGCCGCAGCACCTTCGATGTCGTGGATGCGATCGCCCACCATGACCATGTGTGACGTGGCAAGCCCTAAGTCGCGAAGTCCATTCACCGCGTCGTCGATGATGAGGTGCTTGGCGCCTCGGGATTCGTCATCGGCAGCGGCAGCGATCACATCGAAGTACGGAGCAAGAGTGAAATGTTCGATCATCAGCGTCGCGGGTGTGGTCGGTTTCGATGTGGCAATAGCGAGGTGTCGGCCGTCATTTCGGAGGTCTCGCAGGAGCTCGCCCACACCATCAAACAACTTTGCATCGTAGGCGCCCACGTTGAGGTAATGCTCGCGGTAGATCTCGATAGCTTCTGGAACTTCTGACTCGTGTAAGCCGGCTCGCACTTTGAAAGACTCAGGAAGGGGTGGACCCACCCAGTGCAGAAGCTCTTTCATCGACGGGACGTCTTTTCCGAGCTTCTTGAGCGTGTGCGCAATGGTCTGGGTAATACCCGGAGCACTGTCAATCAGGGTGCCATCGAGGTCAAAGAGGATGGTCTCGAATCGGGTCACTGACTCAGCCTAGATTGCGGGAGTTCTCGAAAGGTTTAGAACAGACGGTTATGGTCGCCTGCGCCATCACGCAGTTCTTCGTAGTCCAAGACCACACAGTCAATGCCACGATCAGCGGCCAAGGTCTTCGCCTGGGGGCTGATTTCTTGGGCGGCAAACACTGCCCGCACCGGACGCAGGTGCGGGTCTCGTTGGAGCAGCTCGCGGTAGCGGGTCAATTGCTCCACTCCGTCAATCTCTCCGCGTCGTTTAATTTCGATGGCGACTGTGCCACCGGCTTCGCTGTTAGCTAGAACGTCCACGGGACCGATCGCGGTCATGTATTCGCGGCGCACCAGGGTGAGGCCTTCGTCGATGCAGCTGAGGTCATCGGCGACGAGTCGTTGAAGCTCCGCCTCCACACCTTCTTTAATCAGGCCTGGGTCTTCGCCTAGTTCGTGACTTAAGTCCTCATGAACTTCGTGGATGCTCACGACGAGTAAGTCCGCGGTTTTTTGGTGGGTGACTTGCCACACTGCGCTCACCCCGGCACTGCGCTGGTCGTCGTCTGGTTCCATCTCGCGCATCGAACACGGCGGTGACATCCAGTTCAGCGGCTTATAGGAGCCGCCGTCGGAGTGGATGAGGAGACTGCCGTCTTGTTTGGCAATGAGCAGTCGTTTCGCCAAGGGCAGGTGGGCGTTGAGTCGACCGGAATAGTCAACACTGCACGTTGCGATGAGCACTCTCATGGTGAGGTTGTTAGGCCTTTTGTTCTTTGGTGGCAGGAACAGCGAACATACCCAGTGCAACCAGAGCGGCAACGGACCAGAGTGCGTTGAGGACTCCGACGTATTCAGCAATCCACCCGATGAGTGGTGGGCCAATCAGAAACGCGCCATAGGCGACGGTGGCCACGGCGCTGACCCTCGCGGTACTTCCCGGGCCACCATCTGCCGCTGCCGACATCGCAACGGGGAAGCCAAGTGCAGTGCCCAGTCCCCACAACACGATGGCAATTCCCGCGACTACCGGAAGGTCGCTCACAATCACCGCGACTAGTCCAATGAATGCCGAGAGGGAACTTGCGAGAAGGACGGGCACACGTCCGTAGCGATCAAGAAGCGGTACTCCGACCACACGTCCAACCGTCATCGCTGCGACGAATAGTACGTACCAAAGAGCACCGTGGGCGTTGGTGTAACCGCGGTCATCCACCATGCCAATGGCGAGCCAGTCCCCGGCGGAGCCTTCGGCGAAGGCCATGCTCAGCCCCACCAGACCAATCAGGATTGTTCGCGGGTCAGTCCACACCGACAAGCGCTCCTTGAGGGTGCTCTTCGGTTCTGCCTCAGCAGCTTGGGCGTCACTGTGCTGGTGGTTCAGCAGCGAAATCACGACAAAGACAAAGGCGCCCAACACCACTGCGGTGACAAGCAGGTGCCAGCGCACCCCTATGCCAAGCCAACTGGCCAGTGCGGCAGTGCCTCCGCCGGCGACAGTGCCGAGTGAAAACATCGCGTGATACCAGGGCATGATCGTGCGGCCAAGACCTCGTTCAACCTCTGCGCCTTCAACGTTCATGGCGACGTCGGTCACACTCATGCCCGCGCCGAAGAGGATCATGAAGCTCGCGGTCAGCACCAACGACCCCGTCGCTTCACCGACGAAACCGATCGTGCCAATGGCGACAAAAATGAGCAGGCCAAAGATTCCAATTGATCGCTTGACACCTAAGTAGGCGATGACGTGAGAGGCAATGAGGAGACCGGTGATTGCACCGGCTGCACCGGCGAACAGGAAGAAGCCGAGCTCTTGAGCGCCCACTTCGAGAAGGTCTCTGATGGCAGGCAGCCTCGCGATGAGGTTGGCAAGGCCTAGGCCGGTGAGGCCAAAGATCAAGAAGATGCCGTTTCGGCGGCGCACAAGTTGGTTAAGGTCTGCGCTCAACACCCACCACCATCCATCTATCTGTTCGTGCTCGAAGGCCAAGAGTCACGGCCCTGGCTCCGAGGTAGCCAAAGCCCACACTTGCTTGAAGGGCCACAATTCCTGCCGCTTCCAGGCTAACTGCCTGAGACAGCCAGAGGGTCACCCAGAACAGGGGAAGTAGTACGGCAACGTTTACGACACCCGTGATGGCAAGGTAGCGACCGTCTCCGGCGCCCATCAAGACGCCGTCGAGGACAAATACAAAACCTCCCAGTGGCATCGCAAGGCCCAACACAATCACCGTCGGGATTAACAGCGCGCGAATGGTGGCGTCTGAGGTGACGAGCAACGGCAAGATTGGAGAGCTCGCGATAAGAACCAACCCCAGGGCAGCACCGGACCACCAGCCCCAGCGGATGAGTTGAGTGACGACAGATCTGGTTTCGCGCGTGTCACCCGCTCCTAAGCGGTGACCCACCAGGCTTTGGCCGGCGATCGCGAGGGAATCGAGTGCGAGGGCAATCAAACTAAACAGGGTGAAGGCCACGTGCCAGGCCCCAAGCTCCGCTGTTCCCAGTTGCGTGGCGACCACCGTGGCTCCCACAAACGCCACCCGAAGACTGATGGTGCGAATAAAAAGCCATCCACCGAGCTTTAACGCGCCCAACACCCCTGCGCCTCCTGGTCGGAGTGTGACCGATTGTTTGGTTGCTTGGGTCACCACGACTCCAACAAGCCAGATGGCCATCAGCCACTGTGCGATGACGGTCCCCATCGCTGAGCCCACCAGGCCGAAGTCCAGCCCATAAATGAATAGCGCGTTGAGGCCGATGTTGGCCGAGAACCCAACTACTGCGACGACGAATGGAGTCATCGTGTCTTGGAGTCCCCGCAGTACTCCCGTGGCGGCTAACACCAGGAGCATCGCGGGAAGGCCCCACCAGGAAATCCCTAAATAGTCGGTGGCTCCCGTGGCGACGACTGAATCTGCTCCAAACAGCCCCACAATTAGTGGCCCTAAGAACACTCCAAGAGTGGCCATCAGGATGCCAAGTCCACTTGCGAGGTAGAGGCCATCTACTCCCGCGGCGAGTGCACCTGGCCGATCCCCTGCGCCCAGTCGCCTTGCCACAAAGGGTGTGGTCGCATAGGCCAAGAAAATAAGAAGTCCAACCAGCGTTTGAAGGATTGTCCCGGCTAACCCCAAGGAGGCCAAAGGATTAGCGCCAAGGTGGCCCACCATCGCAGTGTCGGTGAGCAGAAATAGAGGCTCAGCAACGAGAGCACCGAGCGCGGGAAGAGCGAGACGGAGAATGTCTCGGTGGAGAGTGGATGCCTGCACGGATACACGCTATCTGGAAGTGTCCACAGGACGCGGCCATAGGCTTGAGGCATGGCGAGCGAGACAATTTCAGAGGCAAGCGGGTTAGAAATTTCCGGACTGGATCAGAGCATTTCACCCGCCGATGACCTGTATCTCCATGTCAACAGGACGTGGCTCGAGCACAACCCCATCCCCGACGACAAGTCGATGTATGGAGCATTTAGCCTCCTCGCAGAAGACGCCGAAAAGCACGTTCACGCCATTGTTGAAGAGGCAATGGAGGCCCCTGAGGGTTCTGAAGGCAAGAAGGTAGGCGATCTGTTTCGCTCCTTCATGGACGAAGAAGCCATTGAACAGCGCGGCCTAAGCCCGCTTCACGAACGCCTGGAAAGGGTTCAGTCAGTCACCACAGCCGACGAGTTAATCGAAGTCATGGCTGAGTTTGAAGCCTCTGGGGTATCGGGGCTGATGGAGTTGTTTGTCGATAACGACCCGGGCCAACCAGACCGCTACGTGGTGTTTGTTGAACAGGGCGGGCTCTCACTGCCTGATGAGTCTTACTACCGAGATGAACAATTCGCCGAGCTAAAGGATGCGTTTCGCTCCCACCTCCAAAAGGTTGCCAGCCTGGTCGGACTCGACGATCCAGAAGGCTTTGCACTGCGCGTCGTGGAGCACGAGTCCCGAATTGCGCGTACCCACTGGGATCAGGTGAGCTGCCGTGACGCCCAAAAGACGTACAACTTGGTGTCGTTTGAACAACTCGAAACCTGGGCTGAGGGTTTCCCTCTTGCGACGTGGGCCGAGACGATTGGCTTTCCTGAGCACGCGCTGGCCGACATCGTTGTGCGCCAACCAAGTTTCGTCCAAGGCTGGGGAGAGTTGTGGTCTTCTGAACTTGACGCGTGGAAATCATGGTTCCAGTGGCACATCATCAAGGGACTCTCTCCTTACCTGACCGCGGACATGGTGGATGCCCATTTTGATTTTTATGGCCGGACACTTTCTGGAACCCCCGCTCTTCGCGCGAGGTGGAAGCGCGGGGTGTCCTTTGTGGAAAGCGCCATGGGAGAGGCAGTCGGAAAGTTCTACGTGGAACGACACTTCCCGCCTGAGTCCAAGGTTCAAATGGACCAACTCGTCGCGAATCTTCTCGAGGCTTATCGTCAGAGCATCACTGATCTGGAGTGGATGTCCGATGAGACTAAGAAGCGCGCTTTAGAAAAGCTCGATAAGTTCACGCCAAAAATCGGATACCCGGAAAAGTGGCGGGACTATTCGCTCTTGCAGCTAAGTGCCGATGACCTGCTCGCCAACGTGGAAGCGTCGGCACGATTTGAGCTCCACCGTGAGATGGGAAAGCTCGGCAAGCCAATCGATCGCTACGAGTGGTTTATGACTCCCCAGACGGTCAATGCCTATTACAACCCCGGGTTTAATGAAATTGTCTTCCCGGCAGCGATATTGCAGTACCCCTTCTTTGACCCGAACCGTGACGCGGCCTCAAACTACGGAGCAATTGGCGCGGTGATTGGGCACGAAATTGGTCATGGCTTTGACGACCAGGGGTCCCGCTTCGACGGTGACGGTGCACTCATTGACTGGTGGAGCGAGGACGACCGTGCTCGCTTTGAACAACTCACTGGTGAATTGGTCGGGCAATACGCAGCACTTGAGCCAAAGAATCTGCCGGGCCTGAGGGTTAATGGCGAGCTCACGTTGGGTGAGAACATTGGCGACTTGGGAGGGCTTGCTATTGCCTGGAAGGCCTACCTCCTTTCGTTGGACAACGACGAACCGCCCGTGGTCGATGGCTTGAGCGCCGCCCAGCGATTCTTCGTCTCATGGGCGCAGTCATGGCGCCTTGCGATTCGAGATGAAGAGGCAAAACGGTTGCTCCAGATCGATCCGCACTCCCCGGCTGAGTTCCGATGCAACCAGATTGTGCGAAACCTTGACCTCTTTTATGAGGCATTTGATGTCGCTGAGGCCAACGACTTGTATTTGGCCCCAGAGCGCAGAATTAGCATCTGGTAATGCCCAGGAAACCGCGCTAACCTAAGGGCGACGGTATTTATGCCTCAAACGGAATACAACCAAAGGATGTGGTGGTAGTGCGCTCGAAACTGATGTTCGTCATCGGCTTGGCTCTCGGATATGTACTGGGAACCCGGGCTGGACGAGAACGCTACGAGCAGCTCAAGGCAGGTGCGGAGCGCCTCTGGACCAACCCGTCCGTGCAGGCCCAGGTCACTCGTGCCGAGGACTACGTCCGCGGCTACGCCCCTGAGGTTGTCGAGCGCGTGGAGTCCACCGCAAAGAAAGTCTCTGAGCAGATTCGTTCACGTCGCGGGGGATCGACTCCAACTGCCGGAGCGTAAATCGTGTCTGAGTCAACGAGCCCAAAGGGTAAGCAGTCGATCTTTGCCCTGATTACTGAGCTTCCGTTTTTGTTCGGGCAGTTGATACGAGCTGAGCTCGAGTTGCTGCGCAAAGAGCTCATCGCCAAGCTCAAAGGAACCGGAATCGGCCTCGGCCTCTTTCTGGTTGCACTCAACCTCCTCGTGGTGTTTGTCCTGTTGTTGATTCTCGCGGCTGTCTTCGCCCTCGCATTGGTCATGCCCACCTGGGCCGCGGCTCTTGTAGTGGCTGCGGGCGTCTTGGTTCTGATCGTGGTTATTGGAGCCATTGGCGCGAAGCTGGTCGCAGGCACCAAGTCGGTCGTTCCGACCCGAACAATCGACAACGTCCGAGAAGACATCGCGACTATTAGAGGCGATCGCCAGCGCGCACAGAAAGCGCGACGCTAAGGATGCTGAAGCGTCAACAAGAAGACGTCACGTCCGCGAGGGGGCAGCTTGGCCGCTCTCTCGACGAAATCGAGCGACGCCTCATGCCAGGAAATGTTGGCAAGGTCGCTTCGTGGTGGATTCGCCGACAGTCCAAAAAGCACCCGATTCCATTTGCCATCGGCGGTGTCGCCCTAGGCGGGCTCATCATCGGCTTGCTCAGCTGGGCTGCTGTGTCGGACGACGACTAGCCAAAGAGCAAGGCGGCTTCGTCGTAACGCTCATTCGGAACGGTCTTGAGCGAGCCAATTGCCTCATCCAGTGACACGATTTGAATGTCTGTTCCCTTGAGCGACACCATTTGACCCCACAACTTGTCATTGGCAGCGTGGAGTGCTGCCATGCCAAAGCGGGTCGCAAGCACGCGGTCGAAAGCGCTTGGTGTTCCACCGCGTTGGATGTGACCGAGGGTGGTAGCGCGAGTTTCAATACCGGTTGCTTCTTCGATGAGTGGAGCCAGCACCATTCCAATTCCACCCAGTCGTGGGCGACCGGCAGCATCAAGACCGAGGGTGGAGTGCTCTTCCTCCATCGAGGCGAGCTGGAAACCCTCAGCCACAACCACCAGCGGAGCGCGGCCTCGATCACGGGTGCTTTTGACGTAGTGGGTGATTTCCTCGAGCGAGGTTTTTCTCTCGGGAATCAAAATCAGGTGCGCGCCCGCTGCGAGACCAGAGTGCAATGCAATCCATCCCACGTGTCGACCCATCACCTCAGCGACCATGCAACGAGAGTGGGCGTCGCCGGTGGTGCGAAGGCGGTCCATCGCGTCTGTTGCGATGGAGACGGCAGTATCGAAACCGAAGGTGAAGTCAGTTCCGTTGAGGTCATTGTCGATGGTCTTAGGAACGCCCACGATGGGAATGCCCATATCGGAGAGAGCCTTTGCCCCTGCGAGCGTTCCTTCTCCACCGATCACGATGAGAGCGTCAACCCCGCGTTTTTCCATGGTCTTCTTGATGTGCTCGGGGCCATCACCTTTGAGAGGGTGGGTGCGGCTTGTGCCAAGGATGGTTCCACCGAGCTTGCTGATGCCTTTTACTTCGTGGCGGCTGAGTGGAATGGTGTCGTCTTCGATAACACCGCGCCAACCGTCCCTGAAGCCTACAAAGTCAAAGCCACCCACACGCTCCGCGGTGAGGACGATTGCACGGATGACAGCATTGAGACCGGGGGCATCGCCACCGCTGGTGAGAACTCCAATACGCATGTTTCTATTCTGGGGCCTTCGAGGACCACCCCGATACCGTCCACAGGCCTAGGTATTCCTTAGCGATCTCTTAGCTGCCTCCAAAGTGGCTTGGTTAGCCTCGAAGAACCCCCGAAGAGAGGATTGCCCACCATGGCAAAAGCGAAAGAAGACAAAGACCTCACCGAGACCGTTGTGGTCTCGGCTGAGCGCGAAGACTTGAAGGAATACCCCGGCCGCACCCTTGGAGTTGTAGCCGTCGTACTGGCCTTCTTCACCCAAATTCCCGCCCTCATCATGGGCATCATCGCTTGGGTCTGGTCACACAAGGCCGGCCACAACAACGTTCCTGCAAAGGTCGCGGTTGCCGTGAGCGGTGCGCTGCTGGTGATTGTTGCACTTGCGATTGTTGGCTGGATTGCTCTGATGGCAAGCCTCGGCGGAGAGTTTGGCAATGGTTTCGGCTATGACTTGCGCCACGGCTACGAGATGCGGGGCATCTAGTCCGAGAGCGTGACGCTTGGGGGCGGGGTGAGCGAGTTTCACCTCGCCCCTTTTCACCCCTTACCCTCTAGGTATGTCGGTTGAGCGCGAAGCTTCTTCACCTGCAGCGGGAAAAGCGACAGGTGTGCGCGGGGCGAAAGGCCTCGCGGACGAATCGGTCGAGCTCGTTCGGGCGTGGCTTGATCGAGCTGCCACTCTTCACCGCCGTCCAGACCCGGCTTCTCAGCGCCTCGCAGACCTACTCAAAGATCCCGACGGTCCTGCGTTTGCCTTGGGTTTTGTGGACCGTGTTCTTCGTCCCGAAGACCTCCGTGTCGCCGCAGCCAACCTTCGAGAACTTGGCCTCACGCCGCCCGCGTTTTTGACCGGAGTCTTGCGCTGGCTTGTGCAGTTGGGTGCGGTATTTGCTCCTCTTCTTCCCTACATCGTGGTACCCATTGCTCGTACTGCTCTTAAGGGTCTGATTAGCCACTTGATCATTGACGCCAATGACAAGACACTCCACTCCGCACTCAAACACCTCACCAAACGCGGAGACCAGCTCAACATCAACCTCCTGGGTGAAGCAGTCCTCGGTCAGGCCGAAGCAAGCCGCCGACTCGAGGGGGTTTCGCGGCTGATTGATCGAGACGACGTGAGTTACGTCTCGGTCAAGGTGTCGTCGGTTGTGGCACAGCTTCAGATGTGGAACTACGACTACACCGTCGAGCGCGTGGTGTCGTCGCTGGTGCCCCTCTATGAGAAAGCTGCTGCGACAACTCCTCCCACCTTCATCAATTTGGACATGGAGGAATACCGCGACCTCGAAATGACTCTCGATGTGTTCCAGCGAGTGATGTCGACTCCGAGTCTCAAGAACTACTACGCAGGAATTGTTCTCCAGGCGTACCTGCCAGAAGCTCTTGGCGCGATGCAGCGGCTGAATGAGTTCGCGAAAAAGCGTGTCAAAGCTGGCGGTGCCCAGCTCAAGGTTCGCGTGGTCAAGGGCGCGAACCTTCAGATGGAAGAAGTAGACGCGTCACTCCACGACTGGCCACTGGCAGTGTTACCCAGCAAGCAAGACTCCGACACCAACTACAAGCGGGTCTTGGAATGGTCACTGACCCCAGAGCGCACGAAGGCCATTCGAATCGGTGTGGCAGGCCACAACCTCTTCGACCTGGCCTTCGCCCACCTCCTTGCCAGGAAGCGAGGAGTGTCCAAAGAAGTTGACTTCGAAATGTTGGTCGGCATGGCCCCCGATCAAGCCGACGCCGTTCGAGAAACAGTCGGTCCCCTGATCCTTTACACACCCGTCGTGCATGCCCACGAGTTTGATGCGGCGGTGGGATACCTCGTGCGACGCCTTGACGAAAATGCCAGTCCCGAAAACTTCATGTCGGCCGTGTTTGACCTTCACGACTCAGATGAAATGTTTGCCCGAGAAGAAAAGCGATTCCGAGACTCACTAGAAGCACTCACCGCAAAAGCTCCGGCGGGTCACAGGACTCAAAACCGTGACAACGAGGTTGCAGCGAGCGAGACCAACTCTTTCCACAACGAGCCCGACTCAGACTTGTCCCTTCCGGCCAACCAGGAGTGGGCACGAAAGATCGTCAAAAACGCGACGGGGGCTAGGGGTAAGAACCTCGGCGTGAAGACCCTCCGCGAAGGGTCGATTCCTGATGAGATTGGCCCGATTGAGGGTCGCATCAAGCTTGAGAACGTCATCGACCAGTTGCGAGAGGGCTCGCGTGACTGGCAGAGCCTCGGCGCTGAAGGCCGCGGCCGCATCCTTCGACACGTTGCCGATGAGCTTGGAGCAAGGCGCCTGGAGTTGCTCTCGGTGATGATGCAAGAAGCCGGAAAGACCCTTCCAGAAGGTGACCCGGAAGTGAGCGAAGCCATCGACTTTGCCCGTTACTACGCAGAGCGAGCCGGAGAACTGGAACACGTCGACGGTGCTCACTTTGAGCCCGTGAAGTTGACGGTGGTGACACCACCCTGGAATTTCCCTGTCGCAATCCCGACTGGTTCTGTCACTTCTGCGCTTGCTGCCGGAAGCTCTGTCATCATCAAGCCAGCTCCGCAGGTGCGCCGTTGTGCCGCGGTGATGGTTGAAGCCTTATGGGCAGCCGGTGTTCCCAAGTCCGTGCTTCGCCTGGTCGATGTGAGCGAAGGCGAACTCGGAAGGCACTTGGTTTCTCACCCCCAGGTCGACCGCGTGATCTTGACTGGTGGTTTTGACACTGCGTCACTGTTTAGGTCATGGCGAGCTGACTTGCCCGTGCTCGCTGAAACGAGCGGCAAGAACGCACTAGTAATCACCCCAAGCGCCGACATCGACTTGGCGGTCGCCGATTTGGCAAAAAGCGCCTTTGGCCACGCGGGGCAAAAGTGTTCCGCTGCGTCGCTTGCGATTGTCGTGGGTTCCGTCGCCAGTTCAGAGCGTTTCACGAGGCAGTTACTCGATGCGGTGACCACAATGCACGTGGGATACCCGGAGGACCCCCGCACGGTGATGGGTCCCATCATCGAAGCCCCAAGTCCCAAACTTCGATCGGGCCTGACCGAATTGGGCGAGGGTGAATCGTGGCTGTTAGAGCCCACGGAACTCGATGACTCTGGTCGAGTCTGGTCGCCTGGAATTCGCGTTGGCGTGAAACCAGGAAGCACGTTCCACCAGACCGAATACTTCGGTCCAGTTCTGGGAATTATCCGCGCCAACTCGTTAGAAGAGGCGGTGCGCATCCAAAACGATGTGCCCTACGGCCTTACCGCGGGAATTCACTCTCTCGACCCCAAGGAAGTCGACTACTGGCTCGACAACGTTGAAGCCGGAAACCTTTATGTGAACCGCGGGATTACCGGAGCGATTGTGCGCCGCCAACCCTTTGGTGGCTGGAAGAAATCGGTTGTCGGCCCAACAGCGAAAGCGGGTGGCCCGAACTACCTCTTCGCCTTTGGTTCGTGGACGCCCACGCAAGCGGCTGAGCCTGCCGAGGATTATGAAGTTCCCGCGGGAATTGAGCGCCTACTGGAGATTTGCAGCGAGCAGTTAGGGCCTGAAGGCCTCGCCATGGTGACTCGTTGCGTGGCTAATGACGACAAGGCGTGGATCGATCACTTTGGCGCCGCGATTGATGTAAGCCAGGTGGGGGTGGAGCGAAATGTGTTCCGCTATCGACCCGGTGAAATCACTCTTCGTATCTCGGCACTCACGCCCTTGCGTGACGCGCTTCGGGTTCTCTTTGCCGGGCTTCGGGTGGGCGCCACCATTCACGTGTCGACATCGGAGCGACTCCCAGAAGGCCTTGAAGAGTTGTTGATGGAGGGCGCGGCATTTGGCACCAAGCTCGCGAGCTACATCACAGAAAGCGAAATGACTTTCGTCGAGCGTGTGAGAGACAACCCACCCCAGAAGATCCGACTGCTCAGTGGCAACGAAAGTGTTCTCTATGTGCAGTTCAACGGGGACGCGTCCATTGCGATTTATGGAAACCCCGTCACTGAGTCTGGCCGAGTAGAAATGCTGCCGTTCGTGAAAGAACAAGCTGTCTCAGTCACCGCGCACCGTTTCGGAGCGCCTGATCCGAGGTTCCTCGAACTAGCGATCTGACCTAGTCCTGGGGCGATCAATCAACGACGAGAGCACAATCGAGCTCTTGGTGTGATTCACGTTTGGGGTGAGCCGAACTCTCTCGAGGGCTTCTTCGAGGGCACGGATATCTGTGGCGCGCATATGAACTATGGCGTCGGCGTCACCGCTGACGGTGCCAGCGCCCACTACTTCGGGAACAGTGCTGAGAACGCGTTTGAGCTCTGAGGGAGAGACAGTTCCACCGCAGTAGAGCTCGACGTAGGCCTCCACGGCCAGACCATCAACCACAGGATCGATTTCGACGGTGAAGCCGCGGATAATCCCCTGCTCGACTAGTCGATCCACCCGGCGCTTCGCGGCAGATGCCGAGAGGCCCACCGCACTTCCTAAATCTGCGTAGGGAATCCTGGCGTTTTCTCGAAGAAGGCCAATGATCGTGTCGTCTAATGCGTCCATACCGTCAGAATACGCAATGAATAGCCGGTAATAGATGAAAAAACGCAGGAAACCTGCGTATCAACTAAAAATTCTGCGAAATAGTGCGTGGCAGACTCAGAGCATGACATCGCTCACCCTGGACCCCGCTACCCACACCGCCGGAGACAAAATGGCATCGCCTAAATCAGTGTTGATGTGTCGCCCGGACTACTTCACCGTGTCGTACCGGATTAACCCCTGGATGTTCCCCGAAAACCCCACCGATCAGTCCAAGGCCCTCCAGCAGTGGAATTCGCTCTATGAGACCTACTTATGCCTTGGCTTCGATGTCGACTTGATTGAGCCGATTCCGGGACTGCCTGACATGGTCTATGCCGCAAACGGCGGAATGGTGGTTGACGGTATTGCCTACAGCGCAAAGTTCCGCCACGACGAGCGTGCCGCAGAAGGCCCCGCCTACCTCGCGCACTTGGCGAGTAAGGGATTCACCGCTCGTGAAGCAGAGGAAGTCAACGAAGGAGAAGGCGACTTCCTCGTCGTCGGCGAGGTGATCCTTGCTGCGTGGGGATTTAGGTCCGACAAAGAATCCCACGACGAACTTCGCCGGGTGTTTGGAAAAGACGTGATCAGCCTCAAGCTCATCAACCCGAGTTACTACCACTTAGACACGGCGCTCGCCGTGCTCGATGAGACCACCATCGCCTACTACCCGGGCGCTTTCGATGAAGAATCTCTCGAGATTCTTCGCACCCGCTACCCCGACGCGATCCTCGCCGAAGAACAAGACGCTGCGGTTCTCGGGCTTAACCTCTTTAGTGACGGCAAGAACGTAATCATGGCCGAACAGGCCGTGGCACTTCGACGAGACATCGACGAGCGAGGATTCACCACCCACGGGGTGAACCTCTCCGAATTACTACTGGGAGGAGGAGGCGTTAAATGCTGCACTCTGGAGCTTCGACGCTAGACCACTACGCCCACCAGCCCACCGCTCAAACGGCGGCTGCCATTGAGCGAGAAAACGCTCACCTTGCCCACAACTACCACCCGCTTCCCGTGGTGGCGAAAAAAGCGAAAGCTCAGTGGGTGTGGGATGTCGACGGAAAGAAATACCTCGATTGCCTGGCGGCGTATTCGGCTTTGAACTTTGGCCACCAACACCCAGCACTCGTGCGTGCGATGAAAAAACAACTTGGCACGTTGAGCCTTACTTCCCGTGCCGTGCACAACGACCAACTGGGGCCCTTCGCTGAAGAACTCACTGCTCTCGTCGGCCACGACATGGTGTTACCGATGAACACCGGTGCAGAAGCGGTCGAAACAGCGCTGAAGGTGGCCAGAGCCTGGGGCTACCGGGTGAAGGGTGTTCCAGAAAACAAAGCCACCATCATCGTGGCGGACAACAACTTCCACGGCCGAACTCTTGGAATCGTGAGTTTCTCGTCTGATGAATCGGCCCGGGATGACTTTGGCCCGTTCCTCCCCGGGTTTAAATCCGTTCCTTACGGTGACGCCAAAGCGCTCGAGGCCGCAATTGATCAGAACACCGTGGCCGTGTTGTTAGAGCCCATCCAGGGTGAAGCCGGAATTGTGATTCCCCCCGCTAGTTATTTCCCGCAGGTGCGTGAGATCACGGCGAAGAACAATGTCTTGCTTATTGCCGACGAGATTCAGTCGGGTCTCGGCCGAACTGGTGCAACCCTGCAGGTCAACAACGTGGGCGTCACGCCTGACCTCGTGACCTTGGGCAAGGCACTCGGTGGCGGACTGTTGCCGGTGAGTGCAGTCGTGGGTCGATCAGATGTCCTGGGAGTGATTGAGCCGGGACAGCACGGATCAACGTTTGGCGGTAATCCACTTGCCGCAGCAGTCGGCCGAGCAGTGGTGGGACTTCTTGCAACAGGTGAGCTGCAAGCAAATGCGAAGAAGCTGGGTGCAGTCATGGCAGAGCGCCTCCACGCCATGAGTTCACTTGGTGTTGTTGGCGTCCGCCAAGCAGGCCTCTGGGCTGGAGTGGACGTTGATCCGGGCCTTGCGACGGGACGCGAAGTTGCTGAAGCGCTGGTAGGCCGGGGAGTTCTCACCAAAGACACCCACGGATCCACTCTTCGTTTCGCACCGCCGCTAATCGTGACCGAGAAGGACGTCAGCTTCGCGATGGATCAGCTAGAAGCATCGCTTAAGGCACTAGCTAGGCGTTCCTAAATTCCAGGCGGTGTGATAAGTTAGGTATACCTAACTAACTCCGCCGGTCGATGACGTACCCCGGCATTCTTTTCTCAAGGAGAAACTTTGTCCGTATTGTCGTTCGCCCGTGTGGGTCTTGTTGCTGTGGTTGTTGCCGGACTAAGCGCCTGCCAAGCTCAACCCGCCCCTGAAGTGGTTGAGCCCCCTGTCACTGAAGAGGGCTCTGTCGCAGCCGTCGCAGGCGAGCGCGTCTCGGACGGGTTCCTCACCGTGTATTCAGGTCGCGAAGAGAGCTTGGTCCAACCACTCATCGACCAGTTCAGTGCAGAAACGGGCATCACCGTTGAGGTGCGCTACGGCAACACCTCCGAAATGGCCGCACTCTTGCTCGAAGAAGGCGAAGCAACTCAGGCAGGAGTCTTCCTCGCTCAAGACGCTGGAGCGCTGGGCGCCGTCAGCAACGAAGAGCTCTTTGTCACCCTCCCCGATGAGATCACCTCGTTGGTGCAGCCAGGATTTTCGTCAACCGATGGCACCTGGGTGGGAGTGACTGGCCGCGCCCGCGTGGTCGTCTACAACCAAGATCTCGTCGCCGAAGACGACCTGCCGACGACTGCTGCAGACATCGTTTCTCCAAAGTGGTCGGGCAAGGTCGGTGTCGCCCCCACCAACGCCAGCTTCCAGTCATTCATCACCGCCTACCGGGTGCTCGAAGGTGAAGGAGCAGCGGAGAGCTGGGTCAGCGCCATGGTGTCGAACGATCTCGAGATCTTTGAAAACAACCACGCCATTTTGGAAGCGGTTGATTCCGGAGTCGTTCCACTTGGTTTGATTAATCACTACTACTGGTACGCCATGGCAGCAGAGCGGGGAGTAGAGAACATGAACGCCCAGCTGTGGTTCACCGAAGCAGGAGACCCGGCCTCAATCGTGAACGTGTCAGGAGCTGGAATCTTGACGCCCGCGCAGCTTGACCAAGACGCCTACGACTTTGTTTCGTACCTCTTGTCGGATGCGGGCCAAACCTACTTCGTCGAGTCGACCTTCGAGTACCCCGTGGTCGATGGTGTGGATGCCCCCGCAGACCTGCCAGCTCTTTCGGAGCTTGTAAACCCCGAGCTCGACCTGTCTGACTTGGACACCTTGAGTGAGAGCCAATTGCTCCTTACTCGCTTCGGACTGCTCTAGTAGCGTGAACCAGGCCATCTGATCGACAGATGGCCTGGACACAACTCACTTCAATGACGACGCATTTAGCCACCACCACTCACCCCTCGGCCACCGCGCCCAGGGGTCGCTGGTTATGGGTGCTTGCGATCCTTTCGGTGGTGTTGTTGCTTGCGCCTTTGGTCTACTTGGGCGTTCGAGCTTTTGGTGTTCCAGTGACCGAAATGGCCGAGATCATCACGCAATCGCGAGCGCTCGAATACGGCCTGAACACCATTGCGCTCGGGCTCGGTGCGGCGGTCATCACCCTGGTGGCTGGGGTTGCCATCGCGGTCGGAATATCTCGTGCGCGCACATCGTGGCAGCGACCTTTGCTAGTGCTCTCGTCCCTGCCCCTCGCCATTCCGTCCTACCTCGCCTCCTATGGCTGGTTGGTGTTGCTCCCGGGGCTTGAGGGGTATTGGCCAAGCCTGTTGCTTCTAAGCGCCGTAACGATTCCTTACGTGGTGTTGCCCACAGCGGCGAGGCTGCGAAGCATCGGTGCGGCGCAAGAGATGGTCGCGCGCACACTTGGACGCTCACCTCTTCGAGCTTTTCTTGAGACCACCTGGCCCTTAATTAGAGGAACCAGCCTGGCGGGAACCTTGTTGGTGTTTCTCTACGCGGTGAGCGATTTCGGTTTGGTCGCGATGCTTCGGTTCCACACCCTCACCTGGGGTGTAAACGCGGCCTATTCGGCGAGCTTCAACAGAAACCAGGCAGCAGTATTGGCGCTGTTGTTGGTCGTGTTGGCCATTGTGGCGGTCACCTCCGAGCGAGCCGTCAGGGGAGCATCCACCGGTGTCTACACCCGCGGCAGCTATGGCTCTCCAGAAATGGGCCGTAGCGGAACACTGATACTCCTCACACTCGCTGTCGTTCCCTTGTTGACTGGAGTGCTCATTCCGCTGGTGGGGATGCTCACCAGACTGATCGAGGCGCAAACAGTTGCCGACACCAACTGGCCTCGCTTAGTGGCAGCTACGGGGTCAACCATCGGTGTCGCCCTCGCCGCGGCGGTTGTTGCGACACTGTTGGCGTTGCCGATTGCAGCGTTGGCAGCGCGTTTTCGCTCGCGTGCTGCCCGAGTAATTGAGTCGCTTGGATATTTGAGCCACGCGCTTCCGGGCGTAGTCGTGGGGTTGTCGCTCGTGTTCTTGTCTCTTCGCCTGATTCCAGCGATTTACCAAACCACCATCGTGTTGGTCTTTGCCTACGCAGTACTTTTTGCGTCGAAATCAATTGGCACCTCGCGCGCAGCTATTGAGTCTGTGCCACACACCGTCGTCATGGTGGCCCGCACCCTTGGGCAGTCCCCGTGGGGGGCATGGCGAAGGGTGACACTTCCTCTTGCTCTGCCCAGCATCGCCGTCGGTGCCCTGTTGGTCATGGTCTCAACCATGAAAGAACTCCCTGCCACATTGATTCTTCGTCCAACCGGGGTCAATACACTGGCCACGGAACTGTGGACGAAGACAGTGGCTCTCGAATTTGGAGCAGCAGCCCCCTACGCCGCACTTCTTGTGGTGATTGCAGCAATCCCAGCAATGTTCCTCGGGGGAATGCGAAGTGAAAGGGGGGAGGCCAGATGACCACGTTGACCGTGTCTGATCTGTCAGTGTCGTATGGTCCCCGCCAAGCACTTCGCGACGTCAGTGTCGTGGTTCCTTCCGGTTCTGTGGTGGCCGTTCTTGGGCCATCTGGATGCGGAAAGACCACGTTGTTGATGGCACTGGCTGGTCTAGTTTCTGTTGACCGGGGCACGATCAAGACCGGGTCGACCACGCTGTCTAGCTCCACCTCCATCGTTCCCCCTGAGCAACGAGGAATCGGCTGGGTTCCGCAAGATGCGTCTCTCTTTCCTCACTTAAGCGTTGCCGACAACATCGGGTTTGCGCTTTCCAATACGTCCACCAAGAACGACCGCGTCGCATCACTTGCTGCACTCGTCGGCTTGGAGGGATACCTTCGACGCTCCCCCTCAGCTTTATCGGGTGGTGAGGCACAGCGCGTTGCGCTGGCCAGAGCGCTTGCGGCAGAACCAAGTGTTGTCCTCTTAGATGAGCCTTTCGCTGCTTTAGACAGTGTGCTTCGCCACACCCTGGCGCGAGAAGTCGTCGGACTGCTCCGCGAGAGCGACACGACCACCGTCTTGGTAACCCACGACCGCGAAGAAGCGCTCGACTTGGCCGACATTGTTGTCGTGATGGATCGTGGACGAGTTGCCCAGGTGGGCACTCCACGGGAAATCTATGAAACTCCGCAAACCCCCTGGGTTGCCTCGTTCGTAGGTGACACGGTCGAGCTGGAGGGCACCTGGCAAGACATCGCTCTGGAGTGCCGAGTGTGTGGGGCCAAAGAATTCTGCGAAGGAGAGCCCCAGCGCTTTGGCTGCTCGGGACACGTCGAATCTGCTTTGGGAAGCCTCGCCGCAGGAGCACAAGGCTTTGAGCCCCGGGGTGGTGAGCAGGTTAGGGTCGTGCTTCGCCCAGAGTGGATTGTTCCCCAGCTAGATGGCGTTGCATCGACAGTGAAGTCGGTGTCTTATGCCGGGCATGATGCGCTGGTTGAGCTCCAGCTGCGCGATAGTTCTGAGCGAGTTCGAGCTCGCATGGCAGCACCGTTCTTGCCCGCAGTCGGCTCGTTGTTTGGTGTTGCCGTGCGCCACCCGGCGTTGGTGTTTCCTCGCGCTGATCGGGATGACCTGGCAGACTCGTGAGCGTGTTGAGCGAGGCATTACTGGCAGAAATTCGTCAGCGGGCTGCTGTCTATGACCGCGAGAATTCCTTCTTCCGCGAAGATTTAGACGCGCTCCGCGCTGCCGGATATCTCAATCCCCGGCCACTGTTAGAGATGGTCAACGACCAGTGCCTTCTCGCCGCCCACGCGCCGGCCACCGCGCTGGGACTGGGAATGCATTTCACCTGGATGGGCGTCGCTCAGACCCTTGCCCAATCAGGCGATCACTCCCTTGATCACGTCCTTGAGGGAGCACGCTCAGGCCAGTTGTATGCCTTTGGCATCAGCGAGCGGGGAAATGACCGGGTAATGACTGACTCCATTACCTCGGTGACACGCGTTGAGGGTGGCTACCAATTCGACGGCGAAAAGATCTTCACCTCGCTTTCTCCTGCCTGGACGAAGCTTGGCCTCTTGGGGCGAATGGGTGACCAGATCGTTCACGGCTTTGTCGATCGCGCAGCTGAGGGCATCAGCATTATCGAAGACTGGGACACCTTAGGAATGCGGGCCACCCAAAGCCACACCACGAAACTTGATGGGGTGGTTGTGCCAGACGATCAGGTCTCACGCATTGTTTCCGTGGGGGACACAAGTGATGCGTTTATCCAGGCGATCTATAAGAACTTCTTGCTTCTCGTGTCTGCGGTCTATGTGGGTATTTCGCAGCGCGCGCTCGAGTTGGCTGTTGACGCGGTGTCGTCCAGGAAGTCTCTTGCGAGAGAGGGTCAGGCCTATGCCACGGATCCCGATATTCGGTGGCAAATTGCCGACATGGCGATGATGGTCGATGGGTTAGACGCACCACTGACCAGCTTGGCCGCTGATGTTGATTCAGGGGTTGACCACGGTGCGCGGTGGTTCAGATTGCTCTCGGGGGTTAAGCACCGATCGGTTGAAGCTGCCCGCGTTGTGGTTGACCAGTCACTTCGCCTGCATGGTGGAAGTGGCTACAAGACGTCTAGTGAGATTTCTCGCCTTCAGCGAGATGTGTTGGCCGGGGTCTATCACCCCAGCGACACCGAATCGGTCCACAAGACGGTTGCCTTCGACCTGCTGGGCCCTCTCGATTAAGGATCTTTAATGGCGGCTACACCAAAGAGAACAGACGAGATCTTCGTGGACTCTTTTGGAGTCACCATTCATTACCACCGCTGGTCACCCAAGGGCACACCCAAAGGCGTCATCCAACTCGCTCATGGTTTAGGCGAACACGCGCTTCGCTATGACGCATTGGTGCGAGACCTCGTTGCCGCAGGGTTTGAAGTCTTCGCGGATGAACACCGCGGCCACGGTGCCACAGGTCTTGAACAGTGGGAGGGTGATTATTCGAAACTGGGCCGACTGGGCCCTGGTGGGCTTCGGGCAACCATTCGAAACCTCGAAGAGCTTCGCGACGTAATCCACGCTGAGCGGCCAGGCCTCCCGGTGGTGTTCCTGGGTCACAGCTGGGGATCGCTGATGGGACAAATTCTTCTCAACAACGGCTTCGCCAAGCGCTTGGAGGCAGTGGTGTTGACCGGGTCCACCTACCGCACACCGTTGTATATGAACGCAGGTGATCTCAACGCCAAGCACAAGCATCTGGGTGACACCGGTGCGGAGTGGTTAAGCCGCGATCAGGGAGTGTGGGACGCCTGGGTGGATGATGAGCTGACCTTTGCGGCCAACACCCTGAAGCTCTTTGGCCCTCTCGACGCAGCGCGCCTCATTGGTTTGCCCAAGAAATCGCCACTCACTCTTCCGATGTTGCTCATGGTCGGATCTGATGACTCGTTGGGTGGAGAGCGCGGAGTGCGCCGCCTGGAGAAGGCTTATCGAGAGCGCGCAGGAGTGAGCGACCTCGAGGTGAAGGTCTACGAGGACGCTCGTCACGAAGTGTTCAATGAGATCAACCGCGACGAGGTCGTGGCAGATTTGATCACTTGGCTCGAGCGAGTGGTATCCAGATAACCGGCTTAGGCTTAATTCGTGCATGCAAAATACAAAGTTCCGGGCGGGAAGCTCGTCGTCGTTGACGTCGAGACTGCTGGCGGAGCAATCAGCGAGGCACGCGTGGCGGGGGACTTCTTTTTAGAACCCGACGAAGCCTTAGACGAGATCAACAAGGCGCTGGTGGGGCTCTCTGTCGAATCCAGCCACGAACACATTGAGCACGCGGTCCAAAACGCTCTCCCCGAAGGCGCCACCCTGCTGGGTTTTGACGCGGGAAGCGTAGCCACGGTGGTGCGCCGAGCGCTCAGTAACGCAAAAAGCTTTTCTGATTATGACTGGAGCTACATCGCACCAGAACCCCTCGAGCCGCTTCAACAGATGGCCCTCGACCAAGTGCTTACCGAACAGGTGGGAGCAGGCGAGCGCGGACCAACCCTTCGCATTTGGGAATGGGCGAAGCCTGCGGTGGTGATTGGAAGTTTCCAGTCGCTCAAAAACGAAGTCGACATGGACAACGCCCAGAAATATGGCTTAGAAGTCACCCGCCGCATCAGCGGTGGAGGGGCCATGTTTATGGAGCTCGGAACAGCGATCACCTATTCGCTCTATGCCCCTTCAGACTTGGTCAGTGGAATGAGCTTCCAAGACTCCTATGCCTTCCTCGATGACTGGGTCATTCAAGCCCTCCAAGGCTTGGGGATTGACGCCCACTACCGCCCACTTAATGACATTCACTCGTCGACGGGGAAAATTGGTGGTGCCGCACAAAAGCGTTTGGGTAGTGGAGCAGTGTTGCACCACGTCACCATGGCCTACGACATGGACGGCGACCGGATGGTCGAGGTACTTCGTATTGGCCGCGAGAAGATCAGCGACAAAGGTGTGGCCTCCGCGAATAAAAGAGTCGACCCTCTCCGCTGTCATACCGGCATGAGTAAAGAAGAGATCCAAGATCACCTGGCAAAAACCTTTAAGTCGCTCTACAACCTCACCCCAAGTTCCGTCACCGATGAAGAGTGGGCACGAGTAAACGAATTAGTCGATGAAAAATTCGGCACCACAGAATGGCTCCACCGGGTTCCGTGACCACAACCCCCGCACTCACCCCCGCTCGCTCCACCAGGCCCGTCCTTGTGGGGCTTGTTGCACTGGCGCTTTTGGTTGCGGGCATCTTGGTCTCGTCGGTCAGCGGCCAATTAGACATCCACACCAGCCAGGTCATTGGTTCGATGCTCCAGCGAATTGGCATCGACAACTCGTGGGCTCCGACAGACCCCGTGATTGACGCCACCTTATGGGTGGTGCGCTTTCCTCGGATCATCATGGCGATGGCCGTGGGCGCAGCGCTCGCAGTCGGCGGAGCCCTCATGCAGGCAATCTTTGGAAACCCCCTCGCCGAACCAGGTGTGGTCGGAGTATCCAGTGGTGCGGCGCTGGGAGCATCTATCGCCATTGTCTTTGGAATTCAGTTCGCAGGCTCCGGCGTCGCAGCGCTCGCCTTCGTGGGGGGCTTGCTCGCCACTTTGTTGGTCTATGCGGTTGCTCGGGTAGGTGGCCGAACCGAAGTAGTAACCCTGCTGCTGACAGGAATTGCGATCAACGCATTTGCCCAAGCAGGTCTTGCGTTTGTCTTGTTCCTCGCCGATACCGCCAGCCGTGAACAGATTGTCTTTTGGCAGTTGGGCTCATTGGCTGGTTCATTGTGGTCAGAAATTGTGGTGGTCGCCCCGTTGTTGTTCCTGGGCACCGTGGTGGCCTGGGTGCTCGCGAAACAACTTGACGTGTTGGCCCTGGGTGAGCGGAACGCAAGGCAGCTCGGCGTTGATGTGGAGGGCCTTCGCATCATCGTGATTGTGGTGGTTGCACTGCTGACCGCTGCAGCGGTCGCCTTCGCGGGAATCATCGCCTTTGTGGGTCTTGTGGTCCCACACATCGTCCGGATGGCCCTTGGCCCATCCCACCGGGCGCTCATTGTCGTGAGCTTGATTGGTGGTGCGGCACTCATGGTCTGGGCCGACTTATTGACCAGGACGCTGGTCGATGGTGCTGATTTGCCGATTGGCATGCTGACCGCCTTGGTCGGTGGCCCCTTCTTCTTTGGTCTTCTCTACCAGCAGCGTCGACGAAACGGCGGGTGGTTGTAATGCCGAGCGTTATCTCACTGAGCCAGGTCAGCGTTTCTCGTGGCGCCAGAAAAATTCTCCACGAGGTGTCCCTCGAGGTGACCCCGGGCGAAGTTCTCGCGTTGGTGGGCCCAAATGGTGCAGGAAAGTCCACGCTTCTCGCAGTGCTTGCCGGTGAGCTCAGGCCAGATTCTGGAACCAACGACATCTTCGGAGAAGCCTCCACGTCATACCGACCGAAAGATCTCGCCACCAAGCGCGCCACATTGCTGCAATCAAATGATGTGAGCTTCCCCTTCGTGGTGCGTGATGTTGTGCGAATGGGCAGGAACCCTTGGGCAGGCTCGGACGCAGAGGACCAGGATGATGAACTGGTGGCCCGCGCCATGGCCGATGCCGGCGTGGAGCACCTCGCACACAGACGCTTCAACGAGCTCTCAGGCGGAGAGCGAGCACGTGTCTCTCTTGCCCGTGTGCTCGCGCAAGACACCCCGATCTTGTTGTTGGATGAGCCCACTGCAGCGCTCGATCTGCACCACCAAGACAGGGTGATGGGTCTGGTGCGCGCTGTGGCCAATGATGGCCGTGCAGTCGTTGTGGTGGTCCATGACCTCTCTCTCGCGGCCGCCTATGCCGATCGCATCGCCCTTGTTGTTGATGGACACATTGATTCACTGGGCACAGCGCGAGAGGTGCTCACCGAGGAGCGCTTGGGACGCGTCTATGACATTCCCCTGCGTGTGATCGAATCACCCGATGGCCACCCGATGGTGGTTCCGGTGCGGAGTAATTAGGCGACTAGGTGCTGAAACTCGGGGTTTTTCATCAAAAACTTCGCCACATACGGACACACTGCGCGAATAGGCCCGTGCCCCTCAGCCTCAATCATTTCGAGAGTTTGTCGAACCAGCGGGAAGCCTAGGCCTTGACCTTGGCGCTCCGGCCAAATTTCGGCCTTGGTCAGAAGCAATACCCCGTTTTCGTGAAGGTAAGTCATTTCTCCCGCAACAATGCCTTCGTCGTCGGTGAAGACGTAGCGTGAGTTGTCTGAATCGAGCGTGACTGCCATGGCTTAAGGCTATGACCAGTGGGCAGAAAGCCGCTCGATCATTTCTCGAATGATGGGCCGGGGCGTGGCGAGAATCATCCGAATATGACCGACCCCCGCCTCACCACAGAGTGCTCCATCTGTGACGGACACCCCAGCTTGCTTCGCAAAATAATGCGCTGCGGAGGGGTGGTTGCCAATGTCAACACCAGAGGCATCAAGCCACGCGATGTAGGTTCCCTCCAGCTTCTTCGCATTGGAGCCGGGGAGCTTTTCATTGGCGAGCTCAACAAATTCGGTAATCGAGCCCTCGAGGTAGGACTTCACCTCATTAAGCCACTCGCCCCCGTCGCGGTACGCAGCGGTGGTGGCAATCACACCAGGGGTCGCTGCACCGTGGCTGATCATGAACTCAACAGGCTTCAGCACTTCTTGGTGGGCAGGGTTTGACACGATCAGCTGGGCAGCTTTAAGCCCTGGCAGGTTCCACGCCTTCGACGCAGATGTGGAAGTGAGCGTGTGGGCTGCGGCTACGTCATTAATGGTCGCGTAGGGAATTTGACTGTGGCCAAAGAGAGTCAAGGGCGCATGGATCTCATCGGAGAACACCATTGCCGAAGCCTTATCGACGACCTCTGAGAGAGCGACGAGTTCGTCTCTGGTGTGCACGATGCCGAGGGGGTTGTGGGGATTACACAACACCACGAGTTCGGCGCCCGCGCCAAGCTCTGCGTCGATGCGCTCGAGATCAAGAAGTGGACGGCCTCCATCACCGGTGATCATGGGCACCTCAATGACGGGGTGGCCAAGGCCCTTGGTCAAACTAATAAAGGGCATATAGGCGGGAGTGGGAACAATGACGGGAGCTCCGGGCGTGACAAAGGTGCGAAGTGTCACTTCATAGGCCGAGAGCACATCGGCTGTCGGATAGATCATCTCCGGATCCACACTCCAGCCATACGAGCGGTCTAAGAATTCACTCGTCGCCTCACGCATAGCTTGCTTCGTGGGCTCTGGAAGGTATCCCAGCAGTGGCGCATCGATAGCGGCGCGTAGAGCCTGTGCAATAGGTGGGGCAAGAGGAAAATCCATCTCGGCCACAAACGCCGGAAGTGTCTCGGGAAACCTCGTCCACTTCATCGAGCCCCGAGCGCGCAGGGTGTCGATGGAAATGTCGTCCCAGGGGTGGTGTGCCAGTGCCATTGAGTCCTCCTTGTAGCCCCTCCAGTCTGGCACTGCCCAGGTGGTATGAGGTGGTCACTACACTTAGCCGGGTGAGTACCACCGCCAGATACAGCTACCTCGGGCCAGAGGGCACCTTCACCTGGGAAGCCCTCCGACTTGTCCCCGAGGCGAAAAACGCTGAGTGGGTCAGTGTCGCAAACGTTGGTGAAGCACTCGATGATGTCGTGAACGGCCGATCTGACTACGCCATGATCGCCATGGAAAACAGCATCGAAGGGGGCGTCAGCGCCACCCAAGATGCGCTGGCTGAACTTCCAGAGCTTCGAATCATCGGCGAATACCTCGTCCCCGTGCGTTTCGCGCTCGTCGCTGCACCAGGCGTCGCCCTCGATCAGGTCACTGCGCTCGCAGCGCACCCTGTTGCATATGCCCAGTGTCGGCATTGGTTAGAAACGAACCTCCCTAGCCACACTCACGTGCCCTCGGCCTCGAACGTGAAAGCAGCCGAAGAGGCCCTTGAGGGGTCCAGCGTCCAGGCGGCCATTGCCCCGGTGAGTATCAGTGAGCGTTTAGAGGTGTCGGTGTTGGCCGATGAAATCGGCGACAACCCAGCGGCAGAAACCAGATTCGTCCTCGTTCGCCGAGGCGGCGCAGTCCCTGAGCGCACCGGCGCCGATAAGACGAGCATCATCGCAGAGCTTCCTGACGATGGCCCAGGTCGCCTGCTGGAAATGTTGGAGCAGTTCGCAACCCGCGGTGTGAATATGAGCCTGCTCGAGTCTCGCCCGATTGGTGATGCGATGGGCCGATACCGCTTCGTGATTGACCTTGACGGTCACATCCAGGACGAGCGTGTAGCCGATGCACTGATGGGTCTTCGACGCTTCAGCCCGAATGTCATCTTCTTAGGCTCCTACCCTCGCGCGAATGGACATCGTCCCGAGGTGGAGACTCGCTACACCGACGACGCATTCGTCGACGCACGTTCTTGGTTAGCTAATGTCGCCGAAGGCCGAGTCGACTGAGCGTGACAGACTAGAGGGGTGATTGACCCCACCCTTCTGCGCGATAACCCAGACCTCATTCGAGCTTCCCTTCGCGCTAGAGGCGACGATGAGTCTGGTGTTCAGGCGGCCATTGATGCCGATGATCGAAGGCGTGCTGCAATCAGCCAGTTTGAAACCCTTCGTGCTGCACAAAATGCTCACGGCAAGTTAGTTGCACAGGCTCCGAAAGACGAGAAGGCCGCTCTTGTTGCCCAGGCAAAAGACCTCGCCGACAAGGTAAAGGCGGCACAGGCGCAACTGACCGAGGCAGAAGCAGAGGCGAAGGCTGCCATGTGGAAGCTTCCCAATATCGTCATCGACGGTGTTCCTTCGGGCGGTGAAGAAAACTTCATCACCGTGAAGAGCGTGGGTAAAGCTGCAGAGTTTGGTTTTGAACCCTTAGATCACCTCGATATTGCCGAGCGCTTGGGCATTATCGATATGGAGCGTGGAGCAAAGATCTCTGGCTCTCGCTTTTACTTCTTAACTGGCCTTGGCGCACTGCTTGAAAACGCTTTGATGCAGAGGGCAATGAGCGTTGCTGTGGAAGCGGGTTTCACCCCACTCATCCCACCGACTCTGGTACGGCCAGAGGTGATGCAGGGAACAGGGTTCCTCGGTGAGCACGCCGATGAGGTCTATTACTTGCCCGCAGATGAGTTGTATTTGACGGGAACGAGCGAGGTGGCACTCGCTGGCTACCACATGGACGAAATCGTCGACCTCTCCGATGGCCCGCTTCGCTATGCGGCTTTGTCGACGTGTTACCGCCGCGAGGCGGGTTCACACGGGCGAGACGTCAAGGGCATCATTCGCGTCCACCAGTTCCAAAAGCTTGAGATGTTTAGCTACATCAATGCCGCAGACGCTGAAGCAGAACACGAGAAGCTCCTTGCCTTCCAAGAGCAAATGCTGGGAGATTTAGGCCTCCACTACCGCGTGATTGATGTTGCGGCAGGCGACCTCGGCTCCTCTGCTGCGAGAAAGTTTGATGTGGAGGCGTGGGTGCCAAGCCAGCAGGCTTACCGAGAACTCACCAGCACCTCAAACTGCACCACCTATCAGGCACGCCGTTTGAATGTTCGACACCGCCCAGAAGCAGGCGGGGCGACTGAGACGGTGGCAACTCTTAACGGAACGCTTGCTACGACGAGGTGGATTGTTGCCCTGCTGGAAACCCATCAGAGGGAAGATGGGTCTGTGTTGATTCCAGAGGTACTCCAGCCCTACATGGCAGGCCACACCGTGATTTCTCCAAAGGCTCCTGGAGCACATGCCAAGTAGTTCAGCCGTCGAAGCGCGCGTCTTCGACGAACACCATTGGCTTGTCGCCTTGGACATTGATGGAACCGTCTTGCACGAAGACGGCAGCCTCTCGGACGCCGTGGTCGAGCAAGTTCGGCGTGTTCGAGACGCCGGTCACGAGATCACGCTTGCGACGGGGCGATCTGTTGCGATGACCTTGCCGGTGGCAGAAAAGTTGGAAATCACACCGGAATACATCGTCTGCTCCAATGGGGCCATCACGCTCAAGCGTGACGAGAACGCGCCCCGTGGTTACCGGCGAGAACACGTAGAGCATTTCGACCCGACTCCCGTGCTGCAAAGCATCAAGGAAAAGCTTCCGGATGCCAATTACGCAGTAGAAAACGAAACGGGCCTCTATCGCTTCACGGGCTGGTTCCCAGAGGGCGCGTTGGATGTGGAAACTGAAGAAGTCGAGTTCGATCAGCTACTCACCACCGTCGCCACCCGAGTGGTGGTGATTGCCCCGAGCCACCATGCCGACGAGTTCATGGCGGCGGTAGACCAGCTGGGGCTCCACCAGGTGAGCTACGCCGTGGGCTGGACTAATTGGCTCGATATTGCCCCCGATGGGGTCAACAAATCGACTGCCCTTGAGCGCGTGAGACAAAACCTTGGTTTTTCTCGCTCACGCGTCATGGCAATCGGTGATGGCCGAAACGACATCGAGATGATGCAGTGGGCTGCCGCTGAAGGCCGCGCTGTTGCGATGGGCCAAGCCCCCGAGGAAGTGAAAGCCCACAGCACCGAAGTCACGAAATCTGATCGTGAAGATGGCGTTGCTTGGGCGCTTCAGGAGCTCTAAGCAGCTACCAAGCCCTCTCGCGTACACTTGTCCGACGGAGGGCTGTCCGAGCGGCCGATGGAGCTGGTCTTGAAAACCAGTGGGCAGAAATGTCTCGTGGGTTCGAATCCCACGCCCTCCGCGGAAAAGGAACCTGAAAGGTGAGTGCGTGAGCACAGACGACATCGCCATGCGTGAACCACGCAGTCACGGCGACTACCAGCCAGGGCACGCGCTTCAAAAGCGCTTGTCGGGCTGGAAGCTCATGCTCACCATTGCGGGCCTCGTCGTTGTTTCCCTCGTGGTAAGTGCCGGAACTGTCGTGGGCTGGACGCTACTGAACCTCACCCGCTCTATTCAGACCGTTGCTCTGCCTGGCCACGAGGCCCCTGTCTTGGCAGGGGTTGGCGAATGGGAGGGCGGATTTAACGTTCTCGTAGTTGGCTCTGACACTCGTGTAGGCCAAGGAAATCAGTTTGGCGAGACAGGGAGTGAGCTAAACGACGTAAATCTTCTGGTGCACGTGTCAGAAAACCACGATCACGCCACCGTCATCAGCTTCCCCCGCGACACCCTGATCGACATTCCCTCCTGTGAACAAGACGACGGGACGATGTCTGATCCCAGGACCATGACGGCGCTCAATGCAACGTGGTCGATTGGTGGGCTTCCCTGTGTGGCAAAGACTCTCGAAGAGCTCACCGGCTTGGAGATTGGCTACGCAGGTGTGATGACCTTCACCGGTGTTGCCCAGCTGTCCACCGCTGTAGGTGGCGTCGACGTGTGTATTACCGAACCCATCTTTGACCCGTGGTCGGGACTTGACCTTCCTGAAGCTGGCTGGAACACCGTCGAGGGGGGACAAGCACTCGCCTTCCTTCGCACCCGCCATGGCGTGGGTGACGGATCAGACTTGGCGCGTATCTCGTCTCAGCAGGTCTACATGTCTGCGCTGGTGCGAAAGCTCCAATCAGACGGTGTCCTAAACGACATCACCAAGCTTTACAGCCTGGCCCAGGTGGCAGCTCAAACCATGGTGCTCTCCAGTTCACTGGGAAGCCTGGACGTAATGGTCTCGATGGCCCAAGCGCTTCGCAACATCCCCGACGAGAACATTGTCTTCGTGCAGTTCCCCGTGCTCGACGCCCCAGAGGGATATTCGGGCAAGGTTGTGCCCGACTGGAACTTGGCAGAGACGTTGTTGACCAAGGTTCAAAACGATGAGCCGTATGTCTTGGGCGATAACTCGATCGGTCGAGGCTCCAGAGAAGCACCAGCCGATGACACCACGACTGATCAGGCCACTACCGATGCGGCAGCAGATGACACTGCAGCAGCTACAGACGCTGCAGCAGGAGATCAAGCCGCCACCGACTCGACTGCTGATGCCACTCCCGCCGACACCACGACAACGGATGAAACTCCAACCGATACTCCGGTTGAGCCCGAAGTCATTGAGGGTCTTGTGGGTCAAACAGCAAGTGATGTGACCTGCGCGGTCGCAAACTAATAACTGGTAATTCTTAGGCCATTTCACGCGGTAGTGTGGAGGTCGCCGAGGAGACGTCGCATAGTCCGGTCGAGTGCACCACCCTGCTAAGGTGGAGTTCCCAATAGGGAACCGTGGGTTCAAATCCCACCGTCTCCGCCAAATTGTTTGGCTTTGGTTAACGCCCTTCTTCCCGAATAATCGGCAACGTAATCGTGCCGGTCACCGGTGAAATCTCCTCGTAGTCGGAGGCTTCGGCCTTGTCAGTGGTCCTCCACGCGACAAATGCGCCGATGACAAGAAGCACGACTGGGAACCCGTATGCGACGGAGAGGCTAAACCCTCCAGCGAGTGCGCCCATGAGTGCTTTGGCGCCAATAATGGCCAACTGGTTAATCAACTGCATGCGGCTCAGCGCCCACGCGGTGGAGACCCCTGGGATGTGTGCTGCGGCAGCAAAGTAAGTTGGAGCAACTCCTGCCAGCCCTAAGCCAATGATGAGCCACAGCACTGCAGTGAGCATGATGCCAAGCAGAACTGAGGCTGATGCGACAGGGCCTGAGAACACCACCGACAAAATCAGCGCACCAGCGGCAAGGAGAGAGCCTCGAAGAGCGACGGTGTTGGGGTGGATGCGCTCGGCAAGCCATGGCATTGCCAGGCGACCAATAATCATTCCCACCATGAACGTCGCGAAGGGAGCAGCGCGCAACGACAGCTCAGCTCCCAGAACATCTCTGGCAAACACAGCTGCCCAGTCGACCACGGCAACTTCTGGGTACACCGCCGCAATCAAACCAGCGCTCAAAATCCAGAGCTTTCCGGGAATTTGCCACGGCTTTCTCTTTACGTGGATGGCACGGTCTGCTTCGTGACCGTCTTCTTCGGGGGAGAGCAGCCGTGGCCGAATGAGCTCAAAAGCAATCACGGTGATGACCGCAACGAGGATAAGGAAGAGCTCGAGGCTTAAAAACACCGTCGAGAGCGCGCCGGTGATCGCGGCAGTGACGGCGCCAATGCTCCAGCCTGCGTGCATTCTCGTCACAATCGGCTTGGTCACAAAGGATTGGATGGCAACCGCGTGGGTGTTGACGGCGTTCCCGGCAAACGACATGGAGAACGTAAACGACATATTGAGAAGTGCCCACACCATAGGGTTGTCAGACCAGGCCAAGGACATCAACAACACCATGCCGACGTAGAGGCCAATCCGCATGATGGGCCTGGACCCAAAGCGCATGATGAGCCGGCTGGCAAACATCAGCGGGATGATTGCGCCAATGGTGGAAAAGCCAAGAATGGTTCCCCACGTGGCAAAGCTCACACCCAACCGGTCGATGTATTCGGGCACCCATGCCACAGAGCTGAGTGTCGCGTGACCCACCAGGAGGAAGGCAAGAAGCAGTGCCGTTTCCGACTGCTTGAGCCTTGAGGGTGTGGGTGCCATGGTCGCCTTTCCGAGGGCCACACTAACAGCGCACCGAGCACTCGAAATGCATCCGTAGAGAAGGGTTTTTCAGGCTCATTTTCTGCCTAGCGGTGTAGTTTGGGCCCGTTGCCCAGTGGCGGCAACTACCAAGCTGTGGGGAGTCGTTGTGACTAGTGAAAGAACCCGTTGGATCGGGCTGTTGTTTATTTCGATGGCCATCTCGTTGGTCATCATCGATGGAACGATCGTCAACACGATCTTCCCCGAAATCATCAAGGACTTAAGCCTTACTTCCACCGAGGTCCAGTGGGTCCAAGAGTCTTACGTTCTGGTCTTTGCCTCCACCCTTCTTATTTGGGGCTCCCTCGCTGACCGCATCGGCAGGCGACTACTTCTCCTTATTGGAATCGTCATCTTTGTCCTGGCCTCGATCTGGGCTGGCTCTGCCGACTCAGCCTCGAGCATGATTCTTGCCCGCGTGGTTCAAGGCTTTGGCGGCGCGATGGTTCTTCCGACAACCCTGTCCCTGGTCAACGCCAACTTCCACGGCAAAGAGCGAGGAATTGCCTTTGCCGTGTGGGGCTCCACGATTGGTGGAATGGTGGCCGTAGGGCCCGTTCTTGGAGGCTGGTTAGCAACAGACTTCACCTGGCGCTGGGCGTTTTTGATCAACGTCCCGCTTGGAGCACTCATCATTGCCGGTCTTATTGCCACTGTGGTGGAGTCGAAGTCTCCTGGGCTGAAGAAGGGCATTGATGCTCTTGGTGCAGTGTTGTCGGTGTTGCTCTTTGGCCCACTCGTCTTCGGGCTGATTGAAGGCCGCGTCTATGGCTGGTGGGCTCCAGTTGAGGGAACCAGCTTTGAGGTGGGTTCGTTTGTCTGGCCAGAAGGCGGAATCTCGGTTATTCCGGTGGCACTTGGAGCAGCCCTGGTCTTTGGTGTGATGTTTGTCCTCTGGGAAAACTACCGAGCTCGCCTTGGCAAAGGAGTGCTTCTGGATTTGAAGCTCTTCCGTATTGAGTCGTTTAGAAATGGGTCGATTGCGGCGCTCATCATCTCGATGGGTGAGTTTGGTTTGATTTTCGCGATCCCACTCTGGCTTCAAAACGTGGTGGGTATGACCCCCGTGGGGTCAGGTCTCGTGCTGCTGTGGCTTGCAGGTGGTGCATTTGTGGCCTCCGGTGTGGGCGGAGCACTCTCTGGCAAGTTGCCCCCTGCCCGCGCCGTGCAACTGGGTGTTGCTCTAGAAATTATTGGAGTCCTGGGATTCGGTGTCTTCGCCTCCACTGAAACTGGCTGGCCTTCGGTCGCCGCCTTCCTCTTTATCTATGGAGTGGGTGTGGGACTTGCCACAGCTCAGTTGACCGGCGTGATTATGGTCGATGTGCCCCTGGAAGAAACTGGCCAGGCATCTGGTTCGCAGTCAACAGTGCGCCAAGTGGGCTCGGCTCTGGGTATTGCGGTAATTGGCACAATGTTGTTCACGGGAACAGAATTGTCACTTCAGAATCGCCTCGACGACGCAGGAGTTCCTGCGGCCCAAAGCGACCAGGTGGTGTCCGCGGTAGTGAACTCTGCCGGTGGCGCGATCCCCGAATTGTCGGATGCTCTGCAGCAGATGAGCGTTCCAGGCTTAGTTGCCGACACAATCCAGAGCGAGAGTGGAGAGGCGTTTACTGATGGAGCCCGATTCGCCTCCTATGCAGCAGGAGGATTCTTGCTCTTGGGACTGTTCTCCACCCTTCGCTTAGGTCGAAGCGCTTCCACTGTCGCTAAAGATCCAGCCTCCAACGAAGCCGAGTAAGCCATGTTGAGACTGGGGCTCTTGGGAGGCATGTCCTGGGAGTCTTCGGTTGTCTACGAGCGGCTGATTAACGAGCGGGTTCGAGAGCGCCTTGGCGGAGTCGCATCGGCTGACCTCCTTATCCGCTCATTTAACTTCGCTGACATCGAGGCCCTCCAGGCTAAAGGTGAATGGGAGGAGGCTGGTCGTGTTCTCGCCAGCGCCGCATCGGCACTCGAGAGTGCAGGAGCAGACGCCATTGTCCTGGCTACCAACACCATGCACCAGGTCGCAGATGCCATCATCGAGGTCATCTCGATCCCACTGCTTCATATCGTGACCGCGACTGGAGAAGCAATTACCCGGGCGGGGGCTAAGAAGGTGCTGCTGCTTGGCACCCGCTACACAATGGAACAACCCTTTTATAAGGACGCCCTGGCCACACAGTTCGATCTTGAGGTAGTCACTCCGGATGATTACGAGCGCGAGGCCCTTCACCACATCATCTACGACGAATTAGTGCAGGGGATTATCAACGACGATTCCAGAGCGCGCGTCATCGAAATTATTAATCGCGCAAAGGCCAGCCACAACATCGAGGGCGTTATTGCAGGCTGCACAGAAATAGAACTGCTCGTTCAACAAGAACACATCGACGTGACCTATTTCCCCACCACCACACTTCATGCTCACTACGCTGCAGAATTCGCATTGAGTGGAGAGGTGTCCTAGCCATGGCGTCGATCGAGGACGGACCCCACGCTGAGGAAGCACGAGCCCGTTGGGGAGATGCCGACGCCTATAAAGAATCGACCAAGCGGCTCTCGTCCTACACGCCAGACCAAATGGCCTCTGCGTATAAGGCTCAGCAGGATGCAACCCAGGCAGTCATTGACGCGAAGCGTGCAGGTCATGAATCAGAAAGCGACGAAGCCATTGCGGCCGCAGAATTATGCCGACTTGCTATTAGCGACTGGTTCTATCCCTGCGACAAGCACATGCACGCCAATCTTGGCGAGATGTATGTCGCCGATGAGCGCTTCACGACCCATTACGAAGACCTCGAGCCGGGCTTAGCCATGTACCTCCGAGACGCAATCCTGGCGAACCTAGAGCGTGACCAGTAGTCCCCGTACAAAGAATGGCCACCCGCCCAAGGTGTGTGAGGTGTGTGGCAAAGAGTTCGAGTGGCGCAAGAAATGGGAGCGCGACTGGGA
>Ga0181573_10000286_pt1 | contig 53952 bp, 31 predicted proteins | sample 101ome_25_FD_148643 | JGI IMG/M metagenome (GOLD analysis project Ga0181573, IMG submission 148643) | Coastal salt marsh microbial communities from the Groves Creek Marsh, Skidaway Island, Georgia - 101409BT metaG (spades assembly) | ecosystem: Environmental > Aquatic > Marine > Intertidal zone...
CCCCTCCTCCCCAGGCGGCGGCACCCGCGCCCCCTCCTCCCCAGGCGGCGGCCGCGGCGCCCCCTCCCCAGGGGACCACCAGCGGCCTGCCCCCGCCGGTCAACGCTCCCCCGACGGCGATGATGCCCCCCGCGCCGCCTCCCCCCAACGGCGCGCCCGTTCCTCCCCCCGCCGGCGTGAACGGCGCCCCGAACGGCTACCCCGCCGGAGCGATGAACGGGGGACCCGGGTACACCAACGGTGCCCCCGCAGGCGTCCCCGGGGTCACCCCGCCCGCGCCCGGCGTGCCCGCCGAGGAGGTGTCCATCTCCCCGGAGATGACCGAGGAGGAGATCGCCGCCGCCATCGCCGCGGAGAAGCAGAAGCTCCAACTCGCGCAGCAGGCTGAGCTCGACCGGCTGGCGCACGAGGCGGCGCAGCGGGAGGCGGCCGAGGCTGCGCGCCTGCAGGCTGAGGCTGAGGCGAGGGCCATCGCGGAGGCTGAGGAGGCGAAGCGGAAGGAGGAGGAGTTCTTGGCCAACATCGAGGTCGAGGTTGCCAAATCCGCGATTGACCACATCGCCAACGCGCCGGGCCGAAACCTCTACTTCACCGTCCCCGAGAAGCTCGTCGCCGGGAAGCCCGCCAAGATTTACATCAACACCGCGAACAGCGGCATCCTCGGCGGCAGGCACAGCGTCCGACTCGAGGCAGGTTTCAACGACTGGAAGCTGGATAAGTTTGACACGTCGATGAAGCCCGCGGGTCCTGGCGGGTTCTTCTATGCCGACTTTGTCGTCCCCGAGCTGGCGTACTGCCTCAACTGCGTGTTCGAGGCTGACAACATGTATGACAACAACGGCGGTGAAAACTGGTACGAGGAAGTTCACTACGGCAAGACCAAGGAGGAGGTCGAGAAGTACTTCCACGATAAGAAGATCTACGAGGCGGCGCTGGAGGAGGCCACCAAGGAGATCGAGGTGGAGAAGTACGAGCAGGGCAACCGCAAGGAGGGCGTCCCGGAGGGCGAGCTCCACAAGGATGGTCGCTGCGTTGTCAAGTCTGACCTGCCCATCAAGCCCGGCGCGACGGTCCAGATGATGTTCAACAAGGCGATGAACCCGATCGGCGGCGACGGGAAGATTCGCATCCACGTGGGCTTCAACAAGTTTGCCCAGGGTTTCGAGCAGGAGATCACCATGGAGCTGGTCAAGGGCGCGGCGATGGACGACCAGAACTACTGGTGGGGCGCCACCGTCAAGATTCCCCCCACGGCGTACACCGTCGACATGGTTATCTCGGACGAGGCTGAGGATGCGTGGGACAACAACGACGGCAACGACTATCGCCTCCTCGTGAAGGGCGGCGGCAACGCCACCAACGAGGAGTGGGACGCGCGCATCCAGGAGCGAATGGCCTACATCGCCATTCAGAAGGAGCTGGAGGCGAAGCGGCAGAAGGAGGCGCTTCGCGCGCGTCGGTTGCGAAAGGCAGAGGCGAGCAAGAAGGCTCGCGAGGTGACCGTGCGCCAGACGCAGCACATTCTCACCACGGAGCCCACGCACCCGGTGGCGGGCGAGGAGGTGACCATCACCTACCACCCGGAGAACACCAACCTCGGCATGGCGCAGGAGGTGTACCTCACCGGGGGTTTCAACCGCTGGACGCACCCGGAGCCGCCGGGGGCGGTTAAGATGGAGGCCAACCCCGACAAGCTGGGCGTCGGGTCGGCGGTGACGTGCAAGATCAAAATCCCGGAGGATGCGTGGATGATGGACTTTGTCTTCAGCGACGGCATCGCGGAGGGGAGCACGTACGACAACCACTTTGGCAAGGATTACCACATACCCATCGAGGGCAGCACGGAGGAGAAGCCGCCGCTGCACGTCGTCCACGTCTCCGTCGAGATGGCGCCCATCGCGAAGGTTGGCGGCCTCGGCGACGTGGTCACCGCGCTCGCGCGCGCGGTTCACGACCAGGGCAACATGGTGGAGATCATCCTCCCGAAGTACTCGTTCTTCAACATGTCCCCGATGCTTGGCGGGATGGAGTACGAGACGCAGTTCGAGTGGGGCGGGACCACCATCGTGGTGCAGCGGTGCATCGTCGAGGGCATCCAGGTTTTCTTCATCGAACCCCAGAACGGCTTCTTCGACGTCGGTTCCGTGTACGGCAGGAACGATGACGGCGTCAAGTTCGACTACTTCTGCAACGCGGCGCTGGAGTTCCTCACCTGCACGCAGAGGCAACCCGACATCCTCCACTGCCACGATTGGTCCACCGCGGAGGTTGCCTCTGCGTACTGGGGCAACTACCATCACTACGGACTTTGGAAGCCCAAGGTTGTGTTCACCATCCACAACATGAACTACGGGCAGATGAAGATCGGGGAGGCGAGCTTTCACTCGCAGATCACCACCACCGTGTCACCCTCGTACGCCGGCGAGGTTGCCGGCCACCCCGCGGTGAACCAGAACCTCCACAAGTTCCACGGCGTGCGCAACGGCATCGACACCGAGATTTGGGACCCCGAGACTGACCAGTTCCTCCCCATGAACTACAACGCCGACAACCACGAGGCCGGCAAGCGCGCCGCCCGCGAGACCCTCCAGTCCCGTTTCGGTCTCACCTGGGGCTCCGACCAGCCCATGGTGGCTGTCGTGTCGCGCCTCACCGCGCAGAAGGGTCTCGACCTCATCAAGCACGCCATCGGCCACAGCGTCAAGCGCGGCGCGCAGTTTGTCCTCCTCGGCTCCGCGCCCGATCCCCGCGTGCAGGCTGACTTTAACGCGATGGCGGGTCACATGGGCGGACCGAACGCGGCGTTCTGCTTCGCGTTCGACGAGCCCCTGTCCCACGTCGTGTACGCCGCCGCGGATTTCATCCTGGTACCGTCGATGTTTGAGCCCTGCGGCTTGACGCAGATGATCTCCATGCGGTACGGCGCCGTGCCCGTGGTGCGTGCCACGGGCGGCCTCCGCGATACCGTCTTCGACCTGGACACCGAGAAGGCGCGCGCGGCGTGGGAGGTTGACGGGTCCACCGACTACAAGGACACGGGCGACCAGACCAACGGATTCTCCTTTGAGGGTACCGACCCGGAGGCGCTCAACTACGCGTTGGACCGCGCGCTGGACTGCTACTACAACGACAAGGTGTGGTTCAGGACGCTTCAGGAGAGGATCATGCGCCAGGACTGGTCGTGGAATCGTCCGGCGCTCGACTACATCGAACTCTATTACAGCGCCATCCGCAGCTAAGGCGAGAGGGTCTCGAGCGGCGGCGGCGGCGAAAGAGGCGGAGAGACGAGTCGCGCGCTCAAGAGGGGTGTTTCTGTATTCGACGGCGGTGCTCGAGGAGGAGAGGAGAGGTGATGATGAGAGAGAGTTTGGGTCGTCGCCGGCGATGCGACTGCGTTGATAACTAAATTGTGCAAGCATTTTTTGTAACCCATCATTCAAGATGAATGAACTCGGCGGTTAGCGTCGCCGCGCGGGAAAAACCCAAGTGCTCACCAAGTGGCGGACGGTCAAGTCACGGGCGCGCGCTGTCGAGACTGTCTCGCTGTGAGCCACGAGTTTGCCAAGAAACCCGATAGGGCTAACGTCACTCATGATGACGACGACGGCAAGGTGTGCCGCCGCGACGAGCGCTTCCGCTCGTCGCTCCGCTTTCCTCGGGGGTCGCACCTCAGTTGCGGCGTCAGCGCGACCCGCCCCACCGGCGCGATCCTCCCGCGGCGCGCCCGTGCGCGTCGTGAGCGACGTGCGCAAGGACTGGAAGTCGAGCAAGAGCATGACGCTGACCATCTCCGACGAGGACGCGACGCACACGTTCGAATCTTACATCAGCGACGGCGAGCGGATCATCAGCGTCACGTTCCCGGATCAGGCGCGGCGCCGCAAGCTCTCGGACACCACCTGGGAGGTGCAGCTGCTCCCGTTCTCGTTCATGCAGTGGCGCGCCACCGTCTTCTGCACGCTCCGGCTGGAGCCCGTGAACGGCGAGCTGCGGCTCTCCGCCGAGGACCTCAGGATCGACGGGCTTCCCCCCGAGCTCGGCGTCGACGGCAAGGTGTGGCTCACCATGGACGGCGCCCTGAAGCCCGCGAGGACCGCGCCCGCGGGCAGGCGAAAGGTCCTGGGCAAGATCACCGTGAACCTCGCGGCGGATGTCAACGACGCGGTGGCGATGTTCCCGGGCCTGGACGACGCCGTCAACCTCATCAACGACACCGTCATATCCAACCTGCAGGGGAGCATCAACGCGACGATCGCGAGGGACTACGCGAGGTGGAAGGTGGCGCAGAGGGTTCCCGCGTGAGTATGAGGGGTCGGGTTGGATTCCGGCGTGAATCTTCCAATTAGAAATGCACTTCTCCTCGCTTGTCACACAGCGTGTGTATCATAATTTTAGGCGTAACTGCTGTTAACGATGAAGACAAACACGGCACCCCGCTCCGATTTGAAACGCAAACAAAGACGGAAGATTCTCTGATTTTCCTCGGCGGAGCCGCGTGCGCCGATGGCGGGCCCGTACGCGCGCTCGCCGGAGAAGGCGAGCCCGAGCACCGGCTCGCCCCTAACGCGCGATATTCCCGGATCGCCCTCGCGCGGCGGGTCTAAGCGGGCGCCCCGATCCGCCCCGCCCCGTCCCAGCAGCGATGTTAGGCAATTGAGGTCGCCCGTCAAGAGCGTCTACCAGGACGCGCTCCTCGAGGGGTTCATTGGCAAGTACGGCCCGGTGGACGACGCCTCCATCGCCGCCGCGGATAAGCACGCGATCGAGCTCAAGAAGCGGTACGCGCGCGCGAGGACGGAGGAGGAGCGGGAGCGATGGATCAACCTCGCGTCCGAGGCGACGCTCAAGGCGAACATGATGCGGGCCGAGCGGGACTTCCTCCAACGCCAGGGGCGGGAGGTGAGAGGAGCCGCGCGGGTCGACGCTCGCGGCGCTCCAGCCCACCGCACATTCGCGGGAACCGACGAGGAACACGCCGCGGCGGTTCGGATGCAGCGCATCCAACGCGGCAGGGCCGCGCGCGACCGAGTCAAGGCGATGAGACGCGAGCGAGCTTCGAATCGAGCCGAGCGAGACGACGCGAGAGTGCGGCACGACGCCGCCGCGCGCATACAGGCCGCCCTGCGCGCCAAGACGGCGCGCGAGAGGGTCGGTAAGATGCGCGCGGAGGAACGCGTCGCCGCCGCCAAGGCGAGGGTCGCGAGGAACGCCGCCGCGGAGCGCGCGGCGCGTTGGCGCGAGCCCGAACCCGCGTTTGAAGCTCCGTACCTCCACTCCGCCATGAGCTCCTCGAGGGAGGCGACGCCGGTCAAATCGCGGGGCCCCGCGTCGGCGTCCTCGAGGGAGGCGACGCCGGTCAAATCGCGCCCCGCGTCGGCGTCCTCGAGGGAGGCGGCGGCGACGGCGACAGCTGTGTTGTCGTCGCCGACACAAAGGCGCCCGGCGAGCGGGATAACCTTCCCGGGCGAGGACGACCACGTCCGAAGGATGCGCGCGTTCCGCGAGAGGGTGGAGGCCAAGGCGAACGCGATCGGGTCGCTGCCAGCGCGGCGCACCCGCCCCGCGCCGCCGCCGAAGCCCTCCCCGGCCAAGAGCATCCTCAAGTCCCCCGCCGATCGACCCAGGTCCTCGCCGGCGGTCCAGTTCGCGTCCCCGGCCTCGTCGCGCGGCTTTCTCGACGACGACGCGGCCGTCGTTCGAAGCGCCGAAGCCCCATCCCCGGGCGCTCGGTATGTCGCCCGGCCGAGAGAGGCTCGTCGGAGCCTCCGCGTCAGCTTCGAGCTCGCCGAGGACTCCCTCGAGCGACGAGAGGACTCCCCGGCGACGATGGCGCTCAAGGCGGAGCTCGCCATGGACGAGCGCTTTCGCCTAAAGAGTGCGCCGCGCGACGCGGTCGCGGCGGCGCGTGAAGCGGAGCGCGCCCTGTCGACGGCGGAAGCCGCGGTGGCGACGGCGACGCGGAACAAGGCGGCGCGGGACAGGGTCAAGGCGCGCGCGGGCAAACCTGGGCGGGCGACGCCGGGGCGGAAAATCGTCGTCGTCGACGAGGATTCGGATTCGCTCCCCGGTCGCTCCCCGAGGTGGCGGGATCGAATCCCGTCGTCGCCTTCGCCTTCGCCTTCGCCGCGTCCGCCCCAATCCTCGGCGAGGCGGACGCCCCCTCCCACCGCGGGTCGTTCGCCGTCGCTGGAGCTGTCCCCGAGCCCCGTCCCGGCCGCCGCGAGGGCGCCCGTGCGTGCCACCGCGAGGGCGTTCAGGCCGAGCAAAAACGAGAGGGCTCGCGAGTACAACGACCGGCTTCGCGAGCGGGAGCACCGCGAGAGGTTGAGCCGTCGCGAACGGGCGTTGCGGGCGGAGAGGTCGGCGGCGTTGCGGGCGGGGGTGTCGGTGGCGGACCACCTCGACGCGAAGCTCACCGCCCGACAGCGAGCCGCGGCGATCATGCGACAGGTTGACGCGGCGCAGCGCAACTCGGAGACTGTGGCGGGGATCTTTGTCTCGTACGTCGCCGCGCGTAAATCCGGCGAGGAAATCGACAGGAGGCACGCCAAGGACGTCGCGTCGATGGCTCGGTCCATGCCCGCGTTCAGGGCGCTCCCGCCCGGGCACGTCTCCGACGCGCTCGCCGCCGCGGAGGTCACGCGGCACGCGACGGGCTCGGTGATTTTTCACGAGGGCGATCGCGGCGACGCCCTGTGCGTGGTGGTCGGCGGCGAGGTGGCGCTGTTTCAGAAGGGCACCAACCTCAAGGGCCCCAAGGAGCTCGCCCCGGACTACGAGCTCCTGTGGGCGACCGAGAGCGTCAGACGCGGACGCGAGGGCGCGGACCCCGCGTTTCGACTGGCGAAACCTGGCGATAAGCGACCGGGCAGCGCGACGACGCCACCGACAAAGGAGCGAAGGAGACGCGGATTTGGCGGCGGCGGCGGCGGCGGAGGAGGAGGAGGAGGAGGAGGAGGAGGGGCGTACGACGGCGACGACGAAATCATCACCGACGTCGCGCACGACGTCCAGGCTGCGGCGCTGGGCGCGCCCAAGCACTGCGGGCGACTGGTCCGGCGATGCCGTCTGGGTCACGCGTTTGGCGACAAGGCGGTGACGCGCCGCGGGGGCGAGGCGCGAGCCGCCACGGCCGTCGCGCTCTCCCCGGTGACCGTCCTCGCGATCAACAGGTTTAAATACGCCGCCGTGATGAAGGCGGTGGAGGCGACGGAGGCGCGCGACGTCGCCGACTTTCTCCGCGACACGGAGCTCTTCCCGGAGTCGCGCGTGTCAGACGCGGACCTTCGGGAGTTGGCGTCTAAGCTCGTCGCGGTCCGCGCGGGGCCCGGGGATACGGTCGTGAGAGCGGGGGACCACGCCAAGGGTGCGTTCTTCGTGCGCGTGGGCCGCGCCAAGGTGAGCGCGACGGCCAGGGTGATGGTGGAGCCCCCGTCCGAAGAGGTTGTTCATTCGATGAACGTCGAGGACGAGTCTGGTTGGGACGGGGTTCGCGGTTCCGTTCGCTCGAGCCGGGACTCGTCACGCGACGCGGTATCGCCGCTTCGACCGCGAACCGGCAGTGGCGGAGGCGCCTGGCGAAGGGCGCCCACCTACGAAACGCGCGACGTCCCCCTGGGCGAACTGGTCCCGCCGGCGATCTTCGGCGAGGAGTGCCTCGTCCCCTTCGAGTACTCGGCCGACGCCGGGGGCGGCGTCGGCCCGGGACGACACGCGTTCACCGTCCGGGTAGATCCGGACGGTGATCCCGACGGCGCGGTGTTCCTCCGGCTGCCACCCGCCTCGATCGCGTCCCTCCCCGGGGTGGTCGCGAAGCGTCTGACGCAGCTGGCGAAGAGCACGAGCGCGGCGAGTAAGGAGGCGACCAGAGCGCTCGACGACGCGGGCTCGGGATTTGACGCGGGCTCGCGAAGATCGACGGAGGGCGGAGGGTGGGCGAGGCGGTCGCCGTCCTCGGGGCCGCCGCGGAGTCCCGCACGGAGCGTCGCGTCGCCCTCCGTCCGCGCCGGGTTCGGGACGTCCGCCGCCCCGAGGAACGAGCCGATCGCGCACGACTCGGACTCGGGATTTGACGCGACGCGAGTCGGCGTCGACGAGGGCCGCGCGCCCGTTGGCGTCGGCCTCGGCGGGGGCGGCGGCCGGACTCGGGAGGTGGGCACGCCGAGCGCGCTCGCCAGGCGGGCGCGTCGGGATTCGCGGGTGAGGCCCGCGACCGCGCTCGCGGCGATGACGCGGACGGAGATGCGCGCGGGAGGGTTTGTCCCGTCATCCCCGAGCGGCGCGCGCGGGCCGGAGTCTGCCCGCCGGCCTCGGTCCGCCGCGACGACGCGCGCCTCTCCCGTCCGCCCTTCGGCGCCTTCCTCGCTCGATCCGGACTCCACGTTCGAGGACTACCTCGACCACGACGACGACGCGGACGCGTCGTTCGGATCGCCGTGGGGCACCCCGGCCAAGAAGGAGGAGGAGGAGAAGAAGAAGCGCTCGGCGATTGCGCGAGAGTTGCGGTCCAGCATCCTCGGTTCCAGCATCCTCGGTTCCCCCATCCTCGGGTCCGTCCCGGGCCGGGCCGGGGCGTCGCGGGGCGGATCGACGAAGGCGTGGAGGAAGGATCCGGACGTCCAGGTGAGGCTTACCAAGAAGGCGGCGGCTCTCGCGGAGAAGAACAGGCCGATCAGGGAGTGGCGCGAGCGGGGACGAGGGATCGACGTCGGCGGGTCTTTGTCGGCGAGGCCGGCGACGGCGACGGCGGTGGCGGCGGGGGGGTCCACCGCGGGCGTCGTTCGCGACCGCGACCGGGTCAGGCCCGCGACCGCGGCCGCGGCGATGGACTACGGGGGTCTGTGGGGGGATGACGCGTACGACATGGGGGGATGGACGAGGGGCAGCAAACTGTAGGGACGTTCCCGATCGGTAAAACGAAACGCGTTTGTCATACACCCCCGCCGGTTCAGCGCATCTCTCGGCGATCGCGCGAATCGGCGATCTTGTCCAATCGTAACTCGCCGTTTGCGCAGCTTTTTGCACGTGCCGGGGAATTTCTTTGACTGGTCGCCATAGGAATTGATCGGTGCTGAGTCGGACCGCGACGATGAAACGGTGAACATCCGCTTTTTATAATATTCTTCCCCGATCGGCGCCACACAATCCAGCTCCCGGAAACGCGCCAAGGCACCACCCCGGACCGAGTTCCCGACACTTTCAACCCACAAACCACACACACACGCACCCAATAAGCTAAGATGGGGGTCGATGATCACGACACCTTCTCCGGCCTCACCCCTCTCCAGCAAGCTGCTCAGGAGGGTGATGTCGCCAAAGTAGTCGAGCTGCTGGATGCCGGTGCGGACGTGAACATCCAGGCCAACGGCGAGGTGCGCCTGAAAACCCTGAAACTCACCAGATCTCTGCCATGTGCACACCTCGGGCGCCGTGACGTCTTCACGCGACGCGGGATCCGCGCGCGGGGACCCATCGCGTCCATCGCTTTTCGACCCCCCCTTTTTCTTTTTATCCCGCACCGTTAGCCCATCGGCTTCGGCCGGTCCGGCGAACGCCCCCTCGGGTGCCTGCGACGCGCGATCCGACCCGTTCGATCCGTCTCTGACCTATTCGTTCGATCCTTTCACTCTTCAGATGGCCGGCAAGACCGCCGCCATGATCGCCGCCTCCAACGGCAACACCGAGATCCTCAAGGCTCTCGGTCGCGGTCCCTCGCTCCTGGACCTCAAGGATGCCGACGGGGGCACCGCCGCGATGACCGCCGCCGTGCACCACCACGGATCCGTCCTCGACTACGTGAGTTCCCGCCCATCGTCTAATATCGCCCGTCTCAGTCGATCGGGTCAGCCCTGAATCCCCCTCCCTCGCACCGACGCCGCCTCGGCGCGCGTCATCGCCCCGACACGTCTGCTGAGTCAGATCCCCCGGAACCCAATCCTGACGTCGACCTCCATCCTCCCCGCGCGCAGCTGATCGAGAAACACGTGGATCTCAACGCGACGGACAGCGACGGCTGGACCGCGCTCATGTACGCCGTCACCGTCGGCGACGCGGTGTGCGTGGAGAAGCTCGTCAAGGCTGGCGCGGACATCTCCATCAAGAACGCGGATGGGGAGACTGCGATTGACCTGTGCAAGCAGTCCAAGAAGCGGTACCCGCTCATCCAGATCATCGATCCGAAGGAGCCCCTCCCCGACATCACCGAGTAGGCGACTAACCTGTAACAACAACAACGACGACGACGACATCGACAAAAACAAAAACCACCGACGACGCGTGGACGAGGCGCGAGCGCGACGCGTCGCCGTAAGTTAGCAACCTCAGTCGTACAGCGAGTGTAGGCAATTCTTAACGAAAAACTGAGCGAAAACCCAAAGCCGTCGACGTTTAGTTGGCTACGCGTCGTGTTACCGTCGTCTCTAATGTGTGCTACTGGGCGCGTCGGTGCCGACGCTCTCGATCTCCTTGCGGAGCAGTCTGGACACCGCCGCGTTCAGGTCCGCCCTCAGCCGCGGGTCCTCGAGGGGCGAATCGATCGACTCGAGCTCGCCGGGTGGCGCGACGCCTCTCGCCCCGGGTTTGTCCGCCCGCCTTTTCCCCCCGGGCGTCATCTTCCGCGAGTGCGCTAAACCCGCCGTGCCCTTCACCTTCATCGCCGACGCCTTCGATGAATCCGCCGTGCCCTTCAAGTGCCCTTCGTCCGCCCGCCGTCCCACGACTTGGTCGCGCCGCTCGCTCCACAACGACTCGTCCATCGCGTCCCACTCGCGGAGCATCTGCGTCGACGCATCCGGACCGGCACTACGCTTCGGCGTATGAATCATCGTCGTCTCTTTGGAGCGATGCCCGCCTTTGTGATCCTGGCTGCTCCTAGCCGCCACGTCGGGTTCGTCGTCGAGGACGGAGACCCTCGGGTACAGCGGCGACGTCGGGTGATCTTCTCGCTCCGGCCGGTACCCGTGCGCGAGCCCGAGGAACACGCCCATGCCGACGACGAAGAAGAGCACGAAGGTTATGGACCACCACCACACCCTGTGCTGCAGCTTCGCGTCGCACACGCCGATCCAGTTTTTCTCCTCCTCGTCCTTCTCGACCGACCGCGGCGGGCTGACGTCCTCCTTGAACGCGGGCTTGGCGCCGATGTCGTCCTCGGATGACGACCCGACGATTGGCGCCTTGGCGGGGTTCTCCTGATGGAACCTTAAGACCGTCTCCTCGCCCACCTTCTGGTTGCTCCTGTGGTGGTGCTTTCGCGCGCGCGCCTCGCGTCGATCGCTCGCCGTCTCCCTCGCCGTGTCGTTGTTCACCAACCGTCGCTGCGATCGAGACCTCGGCGGGCGCGAATAGAACACCGCGGGATCGGGCTCGACGGGCTCCGAGGCGCGACGCCCGCGGTCGCCCCATCGTCCCTCATCGTCGCGTCCTCCGCCGCCGGTTCCCGCGCGTGGAACCCGCCCAGTCTCCGGGTCCACCAGCGGCTTCTTCACCTCCTCGGTGCTGCACAGGTCCTTGCAGCACTTGGAGCCCCCGAGACCCATGTCCCCCGGTTGTTCGTTGCCGCCTCCGCGCGGTGCCGCCTATCCTTCGCGATGGGGCCGAGACCGGACGAGGGCGCGCGGTCACTTCCAGTCGCGCGCCTCGTTCGCCTCGATTCGTCCGCCGCGCTCGAATAGGTCGCGCGCCACTCCTCCTCCCGGCGCGCGCCCGTCGGCTCTGCGCGCGGACCTGGGGGACAGCGCGCGGCTTGGGGGCGGGAGTTACAAAACAGCCGCGGCCTCTGAAATTTTTTGGCACGGGACCGGACGTGTGAGATTGAACCCTCATCGAGGGTTTCACGTGATCCGAAACCAAACCGGGAAAAACGAATCTTTCCAACTGAGCTCCATACGGATCTCGAACCGTCGCCTGACCTGAGGCGGAGAAGCGTTCTTGGTCTGCTCAGGCGACCCCTGAAAGACCACTTTCGAGCCGCCAATCGGCTCACTTTTCCACACACACATCCACCTTCCCCCAAACAAACAGGTGAGCATCCGACCCAATCCTTGGAAACCGAAGCGAGTTTCTCTTTCGTGCGACACGCATCGGGCCGATTCGCGAAGCGACCGCGCGTTGACGCGTCGCCCGGCGCGAATCTGCGCGTTTTCCGAAACCATTTTTGGCGGCGGGACCGGCTTTTTTCCGCCCGACAGCGACGGGACGGACAGAATCTGCGCCAGATCCGCGTCGCGATGTGCCCCGAGTCGGCGCCCGCTCCCATGGGTTCGTCTCTCGTGCACGGGTAATCCCAGTCGTGCGCAGGCTTCCCCTCGATCCGTCCATTCCTCGCCCCAACGCCCCCCTCCTCCAACCTATATTGACGTGATCTCATTCCTCCCCGCACGTTTTTGTTCGCCGCCGCAGACAAAATGGCTACCGACGGCAAGGAGCACCTTTCCATCGTCATCTGCGGTCACGTCGACTCCGGTAAGTCGACCACCACCGGCCGTCTCATCTTCGAGCTCGGAGGCATCCCCGAGCGTGAGATTGAGAAGCTCCGCGCGGAGGCCGATGCCCTCGGCAAGTCCTCCTTCGCCTTCGCCTTCTACATGGACAGGCAGAAGGAGGAGCGCGAGCGTGGTGTGACCATCTCCTGCACCACCAAGGAGTTCTTCACCGACAACTGGCACTACACCATCATCGACGCCCCCGGTCACCGTGACTTCATCAAGAACATGATTTCCGGCGCCGCCCAGGCTGACGTCGCCCTCCTCATGGTCCCCGCCGACGGTAACTTCACCACCGCCATCCAGAAGGGCAACCACAAGGCCGGTGAGGTCCAGGGCCAGACCCGCCAGCACGCCCGCCTCATCAACCTTCTCGGTGTCAAGCAGCTCATCGTTGGCGTCAACAAGATGGACTGCGACACCGCGGGCTACAAGCAGGAGCGCTACGAGGAGATCCGCAACGAGATGAAGAACATGCTCATGAAGGTCGGCTGGAAGAAGGACTACGTCGAGAAGTGCGTCCCCGTCCTCCCCATCTCCGGCTGGCAGGGTGACAACCTCATCAAGAAGACCACCAACATGGGCTGGTGGTCCGGCGTCGACGTCATCGACTACGAGATGAAGGGCACCAAGCACCACATCGACACCCTCCTCGACGTCCTCAACGGCATGGTCACCAAGCCCCCCCGCAACGACGACGCCGACATGCGCCTCCCCATCTCCGGCGTGTACAAGATCAAGGGTGTCGGTGATGTCCTCGCGGGCCGCGTCGAGCAGGGCGTCGTCCGCCCCGGTGAGGAGGTTGTCTTCATCCCAACCCACACCGTCTCCAACCCCTGCGTCGGCAAGGTTTTCACCGTCGAGATGCACCACAAGCGCGTCGACGAGGCTCACCCCGGTGACAACGTCGGCATGAACATCAAGGGTCTCGACAAGATCAACATGCCCCGCACCGGTGACGTCATGATCTACAAGAAGGACACCACCCTCAAGGCGTGCAAGAACTTCAACGCCCAGGTCCAGGTTCTCGACGTCCCCGGCCAGCTCAAGCCCGGCTACTCCCCCGTCGCCTTCGTGCGCTGCGGCCGCTCCGCGTGCAAGATGACCGAGCTCATCTTCAAGGTCGGCAAGGAGACCGGTGGCAAGAAGATGGAGTCCCCCGTCGCCCTCAAGTCCAACGAGGTCGCCGAGGCCGTCTTCGAGCCCCAGCACCCCTTCGTCGTCGACCACTTCAAGGCTTGCGACGGTCTCGCCCGCATTGCGTTCCTCGACGGCAACACCGCCGTCATGCTTGGCAAGATCACCAAGGTCCAGTTCAAGGAGGACAAGTAAGCGACAAATAATACGCACACCTCTGGAGGGTCTCGCCTGATGGGTTAATAGGGAATTGAGGCCTGGGTGCGGTGCCGGTGCCGGTGCTGCTAAAAACTCTAGATTGACCGTATTAGTTGCTAGCTGCTTGCATTTTGTCTGCGCAATGATATTACATATGACGCAAATGCCTCGTCCATCCTCGTCACCCTGTCTCAATTACATTACATATGACGCAAACGCCTCGTCCCTCCTCGTCGCCCTGTCGCCCTCAGTGCCCATGACATGAAAATTTTGAAGCCGTGCCTGAAAAAAGGCTAAAAAATCAAACCGTTTCAAGTCGAAAACTTTGACCTTCGCTGCCACTCCCAGGAGGCGCCGAGGGGAGGCGAGGGCATCTAGGACGAGATGGACGACGACGATGATCTCTACGGTGGCTACACCGCCACCTCCTCCTCCTTCAACCCCGCGCAACTGCCGAACGACGACGAGTTCAACTACGACGCCCCAACCGCGGCGGGAGGACCCGGGGGCCCGATGCGTCAGGGCACCGCGGGCGGGAGGTTGGGCACCGCCGCCCCCGCGCGCCCCATGACCGCCTCGAACAAGGCTGCCGGCTACTCCGGCGGCAGACCCGGAACCGCCGTCGCTGGCGGACCCGCCGTCGCCGGCGGCAAGGGCCCCGCGCCGCCCCTGCGCAAGAAGCCCGAGGACGGTCCGGACGTCGCCATCAAGGAGCACGAGGCCAAGTGCCACGAGCTCCTCGAGGCCTCCTCCCGCGCGCAGGTCAACAAGGACTGGATCCGCGCGGTGGAGACCGCGAGAGAGGCGTGCAAGCGCGAGCGCCAGCTCGCGCGCGTGCGGGAGAACGCCGGCATGGGCGACTCGCAGAACCTCGAGCTCGCCTTCGCCACCCAGCTGTGCCTCGGCAACGCGCTGGAGGGCAACGACCAGATCGCGGATGCGATGGACACCTACACGCAGATCGTCAAGAACAAGGCGTTCGTGGGCGGCGGGCGCGTCCGCGTGAACATGGGCAACGTGTACTTCAACCAGAAGGATTACCAGAAGGCGATCAAGATGTACAGGATGGCGATCGACCAGGTCCCCGCCAACCAGCGCTGGCTGCGGATGAAGATCACGCGCAACGTGGCCATGGCCTTCATCCGCATGGGACAGTACGTCGACGCGGCGAACACCCTCGGCGAGATCATGGACAACGAACCGGACGTTCACACGGGTTTCCAACTCGTCGTGTGCCACTACGCCGTGGGCGACAAGGACAAGATGAAACGAGCGTTCATCGCGTTGCTGAAGCTCAGGGCGTACGAGTCGGACGAGCCCGACGAGGACGGCGGCGAGGACGGCGGGTTACACGGTGCGGGTGCCACGCGGCGCGGGGCGACCGCGGACGACGTCCTGGGCGACGACGGGTTACGCCAGATGATGCGCGAGAAGCAGCTCGAGGCGCGGCGCAAGATCCTCCAGGCTGCCAAGCTCATCGGACCCAAGATTGCCGCCAACGAGGAGCTGGGGTACGAGTTTTTACTCGAGGAGATGCACGCGCACGGGTACGAGTTTCTCGCGAACGAGCTGGAGATGGAGCAGGCGTTGGCCCACCTCCGAGGCCGCGGGGCAAACTTTGAGGAGGGCAAGCGGGCCCTGAAGGAGTTCGAGAAGAAGGAGCACGCGCTGAAGGCGAGGGCGGCGACTAACCTGTCGTTCCTCTACTTTGCGGAAGGGGATTTTGAAAACGCCGAGAAGTACGCAGACATGAGCGTCGAGAGCAACAGGTACGACGCGAGCGCGCTGGTGAACAAGGGTAACTGTATGCTGCAGCGGGGAGATATGGAGGGCGCGAGGGACTGTTACTTGGAGGCCGTGGGCGTCGAGGCTGACTGCGTGGACGCGATCTACAACCTGGGTCTGGTCAACAAGCGACTGGAGCAGTATCAGGACGCTTTGGTGAACTTCCGAAAGGTAATCTCGATCATACCGAACGACCCTGAGGCCACTTGGCAGCTCGCGGACGTGTGCGAGCTCATGGGGAACAGGTCCATGGCGATCAAGCAGTTCGACCTCCTGCACGCGAGGCTTCCCACCGACCCCGGGGTGCTCGCGAGGCTCGGCGCTCTTCACGCCGCGGCAGGTGACGAGGCCAAGGCTCTGCAGTGCTACAACGAGTCGCACAGGGTCTACCCGCCGAACATTCCGGTCATCGAGTGGCTCGGGACCTATCACGCGCAGCAGCGGGCGTACGAGAAGGCTCACGAGTTCTTCGCGTTCGCGTCCGAGGTTAAGCCGAGGGATACCAAGTGGCCGCTCCTCGCGGCGAGCTGCCAGCGAAGGGCGGGTAAGCTCGCGGATGCGTTGGAGACGTACAAGAGCGTCCACGCGAGGAATCCGGACCACGCGGAGTGCCTGCGTCACATCGTGAACATCCTGACGGACTTGGGGCGGACGTCGGAGGCTGCGGAGTACGACGAGAAGCTCTCGGCGGCGGAGTCGAGGGGAGCCGGCGGTTTCAGCGGCGGCGGCGACGCGCTGAGCGCAGTTGAGACGCAGAAGCCGCTCATCGGCCGCGCGAAGCTGGAGATGCCGGAGGGCGGGCTCCCGCCGGACGAGGAATCGCCGCACGCGCCGGAGACACCCGGCAAGGCGCTGAATCAGAGCGTCATGTCGGACGAGTTTGGGATGGGCGGCGTGCTTGACGACGAGCTGCTTCCCGGAATGTGATGTTTAGAGGAGGACTCGTTTGCATTCAAATGAGAGCTCGATGGAATAGAACTAACCTCAACACCCTTGCGTCATCGCCGGGCGTCCTCCTCCGCTTTCCTGTTTCGGATCTTTTGCAACAAACATATGATGGTCGTGCATACAGAATAAATGAGAGACCCTTCCGGTCTTAATCGTGTCTTCTCAGGCAGCCTCGTCACGCGGTCATCGTGTGAGGCGTCCTCTCAGGCAGCGCCCTGTGCTTCCTCGTGGCCAGATCGTTCAGCAGCTTGGACACCACCATCATCTGCGAGTTGTGCCGCACCTCGCTCCCCACCGTTCCCCCGACCCTTCTCACCCGCTCGATCGTCACCAGAATGGTGTTCTCGCTAAACGTCTCCCGTGTGAGCCGCAACAGAATGTCCTTGATACCCTCGGGCAGCTCGTCGCCGTCCAAGCTCGAGCGAGGGCTCGTGCTCGCCTTCTTCGCGTGCCTCACGCAGTGCGCCACCAGCGACGCCAGGTCAGCCTCGGACGTCTTCCCGTTGGCGTCGCCCCTCCCCTTGTTCACCGGCCCCCCGGGCACCGCCGACACCGCCTTCCCAGCCCCAGTCACCGGCACGCCCTCCGTCACGCTCTTCTCCCTCGCCAGGTTGGGATTGAAGGGAGACGCCGACGCCGTCATCGACGACGCTCGACCCGCGCCGACCGTCGACGGGGCGGACAGCGCGGATCGCACCGCCGACGTCGCGCCCGCCGGCTTGGCGTCCTTCTTGTTCGCGGGGTGGTACTTGTTAATCGGGACGACGATGTCGCCGGCGGGAGTGGACACGACAGCAGTCGTGGGCTCGGGCGCTTTTTCCTCCGCGGGCTCCTCGACGATGGTCTTGGCAATCTCCTCCTCGGTCGGGAACGGACGCTCCTCCTTGGGTGCGGCGGCGATCGTCTTCGGCGTGGTCTTTTCGTCTCCGCCGTCGTCGATCGTGCCCCTCTCGGGAGTGGGCGCGACCTCGGCGGATTCCCTTCTCGACTTTGCCGCCGCGTCGTTTGTGAAGATGATACCCCCGAGCCGCTCCATGGAGACGAACGCACCGCTGATGTGCCGGCGACGAAGGAAACCGTGCGGCAGCAGCCTCACCGAATTGGGCGCCGGCATCAAACCGGCCCCGACCCCCTCGCCGCCATCCTTGGATTCCCTTTCACCATCCTTATCCTTCTCGCACTCAATCTCGGGCAAGATGGTCGGGAAGAGATGGAAAGCAAACACGAGGTTCCGAATGTCCTCCGCGTGCAATCCCGCGATCAGGGACGTGCCCACCATGCGCTCCGCGGGCGCGCCTATGACGTCGCCGCAACCCCCGCCGGAGAAACACGTGAGCAGATCCCTCGTGGACACCGCCGTGACGAGCAGCTCGCCGGGTGAGAAAAGGCCGCTCTCCTGCGCCATGATCAGGCCGTGCTCGAGCGCGATCACGCCCTCGATGCCCGCGATGGACGGGTCGAAGCACGCGTGGGATAACGGGGAGAACATGTCGCCGCGCGCGGTGGGCGCAAACGAGTTCAGGTACTTGGACAGGGAAGCGCCGATGGCGCCGGTGGAAGCCCTGCGGTAGTTCTTAGACGCGCCGTGCGAATGAACGCGCGCGGCGTGCACGTGCGGCTCCCGCTCCGTTCCCGCGGCGCCGTTCGCGCCGTCACCGCTTCTCGCCTTGCCGGCCTCCGTTCCGTCGTCGTTCGCGTTCGAGCCGTCCGCGTTTGCGCCATCCCCGTTTTTCATCCCCGAGTCGTCCCCATCCTCCAGCGACGCGCCGCGGAGCTCCGAGACGAGCTGGTTCGCGAGATCCTCGCTGTCCGTCTCGCTCAGCGTTTGGGACGCCACGGACGTGCTCTCCTCCGTCGGGTCGTCGTCCGCCGCGGCGTCGTCGCGCTCCACAACCTCGGACGTCAGCAGCAGCGCGCGAGCCAGCGCCTTGCGAAAATCGGCAAAGAGGTTCTCCGGAAGCGCGTCGTCGCCGCCGTCGCCAGTCTTCTGCATGAGCGCCTTCTCCATCTGCCTCGAGCGAACCTCCCACTCCATCCTCTCCGCGGCGAGCCTCGCGAGCTGTCTGCGCCTGCGCGCGTGCCTCCTCCGCGCGACGCTCTGCTTGCTCGAGTCGGTGTTGGATTCCCCGTTGTACTCCTCGTCCCCATCCTCCCAGTACTCGCCCCCCGCGTACATCGCCTGGTACCTGGCCAGCGCCTCGGCGGTCAGCGGGTGGTACTGCGGGACGTGCGCGTGCGGGTTCACGTGCTGCCCGGGGGGCGCGGCGCCGGGGGGTAAGGGCGGCGGCGCGGGCGGCGGTACCCCGCCGCCGCCCGCGGCACCTCCGCGTTGGCCCCCCTGGGACTCGAACGAGGACCGGCCGCTGGAGGAGGGCGAGCGCGCGCCCGGGGAGGAGGAGTGTCCCATGTGCGCCTGCGACGCCTGGTGCGCCCTGTAAATCTGTGCGTATCTCGCCATCATGTCGTATTCCATGCCGCCCGGGTACGCGTTGGGCGACGCCGGCCCGGGATACCCCATCATGCTCGGGGGCATACCTCCGTAGGGGTTGCCGTAGAGGGCGCTCATGGACGGGTGGAACATGCCCTGCGTCGACGTAGAGGCGATCGTGGATCGGAGCGTCAGCGATGGAAACGGTTCAAAATACATAGTACGATCGATTCGGGCGGGTCGGAACAGGCCGGACGGGGCGCGCGACGGCGCCGCGCTCAACAACGCTGTCCAGTCAGACCGCGTGAGAGCACTTTTTTTCAACGGCGCGAGGGGCGGGCGATCGCAGCTCACCTGCGGCGGCATGTTCGGCGTCCCGTAGCCGTACGGCGGCGGCGGCGGGGGCGGCCCGTTATAACTCATGTTATGCCTCTCGCTCTCTTGTCTCGCGTCGAACGTTCGGCACGCGTCGACCTCCTCGAGAGAATGACGCCTCTCTGGTTCGGGAAACCCAAAAAGCAAAAATATCTAATCGCCTCAATCGCATTTTGTGACGCGCCTCCCCAGAGTTCTAATTTTCCAATGGACGCTTTTTGGAGTGTCGGGAAGCCGTGATATTTTGCCTCGTTTTTATATTGGGATACAGTTCGATATTTTCTGGTTATGCCTCGTTTATCCATTGGCGAGAGTCTCCAAGAGCTTTGGCAAAACCCGTAAATATCCCTCGTGATCTGTCCTGATTCCTGCCTGAACGATCTTTTTGTTTGGGCTTGACAGCTTGCAGTGACTTTTTTTTCCGTGATCTCCCGCTGTCAGAATCGCTCGCTGCCCACGCTCGTTCACCAGATAGATCGAGCCGTCCTTGCATGGCGACGAAGGCGATTCATCTCGCCTCTCGCCTCCCGCGGATCGCAACCCTCGCACCCCGCGCCACCCCACGCGCGTACACAGCCTCAAGGACCCTCATCTCCCCCGCGCGCGCCGCGATGACCTCGCCAAAGACTGAGCTCGTGTACTTCAGAGACACCTACCAGACCTCCTGCGAAGCAAAGGTCGTCAGTTTCGAGCCGGTGGAGGATCCCGGGGACGACGGGGTCGCGCGCTTCGTCGCCGTGCTCGACAGGACAGTCGCGTACCCCGCGGGCGGCGGCCAGCCCTCGGACACCGGCCGCATCGTTGGACCCGGGGGGGTCGCGTTCGCCGTCGCCTCGGTCGCGTCCAATAAAGACGGCACGGTGACGCATCTGGGCGAGTTCGAGGAGGAGGGCGCCGCGCCATTCAACGCCGACGACGAGGTAACCGTGACCGTGGACGCCGACAAGAGGCTACTTCACGCCAGGATACACTCCGCGGGGCACCTCCTGGACGTCGCCATGACCAACATCGGCTTCGGACCCGACGTCATGGTGCCGGCAAAGGGCCTCCATCAGCCCGACCAGGCGTACGTGGAGTACACGGGCAAGGTGGAGGGACTGGACAAGGATAAGCTGATGGCCGATCTGAAAGCCGAGATGAACAAGCTCGTCAGTCTCGGGGGTGGGTCCGCGGCGGCGATGATGGGTTACGACGAGGCCGCGGAGGCGTGCGGGGGGGAGCTCCCGAGCTACATCCCCAAGGATTCCACACCTCGCGTCGTCACCATCGTGCCGGACACCGCGGGATGCCCGTGCGGCGGGACGCACGTGGCGAACGTGAATGAGATCGGGTCGGTGGACGTGACTGGTGTGCGGGTAAAGAAAGGGACGACGCGCGTGAGCTACACCATCGAAGGAATGAAGGATCACAAGTGACGATGCGAGGATTGAAAAAACGAAGGTACCTTGGATATTAGTGATGAGGGGCTACTCCCCTCGACTTTCACACAAAAACCGAATCGTCGCGCGAGCGCGTCTCCGTCCCTCCTCGAACTCACTCACTCACTCTCACACGCTCTCTCCTCTCTCCATCGATGAATCCCTCGCTCTCAAGCCTCCGTCGGGGGCTCGTCCAGACCCTTAGCGTCTGCCCCTCCCATCCCGCCGGAGAAGAGACTCTGCAGCGCGACCTTCGCCTGAAGCCTCTTCTCCTCCTCCTCCAGCATCTCCCCGAAGACGCTGAGACGCTCGGCGTGAGTGTCGCACTGCACTAAGAGCACGAAAGGGTAGATGGTGGCCTTCACCATCGCGGCGCTCTCCTCCCTGTACTGCTGCTGCAGGCGAGTGAACTCAGCGCGAATCTCCGCCGGGAGCGAGTCAAACTGGACGGTAACCTTGGACCTCATGTCCTGCCCCTGGGACTCCAGGTACTGCCGCAGCAGCTTCTGGATCTCGTCGCTGAGCTCGCTCTCCTTGGCGGCGAGCCGGTTCTGCGTGAGCGACTGCCACAGCCCGGCCATGCGCCACAGCCCGTCTTCGCCCCGCGCGGCGCTCAGCGTCTCCTTGAGATTCTCGGTGAACCGAACCGGCTCCTGCAGCTTGGTCTGGTTCTCGATGATGCTCGTGAATCGATCGGTGAGGGCGCGCTCCCTGGTGCTGAGGTCCTCGTCGTCGTCGCCGTCCTCCAGCGGCTCCACCACCGCCTTCAGGTAGGTGGTCCTGTCGCGCCAGACCTTGTCGTTGAGGGTCCTGTTGATGCGAACTCGGCCGATGACCTTGTGAGAGCACACGTACTTCACCGCGTCGTCCGTCTGCTCGCTCACCTCCTTCAGGTCCTCGAGGTAGAACACCGGCGCGACGGTCGCGAGCCGCCCGGTCTCCGGGTTGGACACCGGCACGGCGAATCTGCGCGATCCGTTGAACAGGATGTCGGAGTACATCTGCCGGTACCTCGGCTCGAAGATGTTCAGGATGTGGTCGCTGTGCGGCAGGTACGCGGTGGAACCGAGGGGAAAGAGCGGGAGGACCATCGTTTGCGGGCTCGCCTCCGGGTCGATCTCCTCGATCTCCTTCGTGGGGTCCAGCGGGGGCAGCCAGGAGAGTTCCGCGAGGTAATCCCGCGGGCCGTCGTCGTCGGCGGATTCGCCCGGGTCGCCGCTGCCGGACGCGAAGAGGCGGAAGGAGGCGGGGTCGCGGCGGGGAGCCTCGCGCCGGCCGAACGCCGCGGGAGGCGCCGCGACGCACGCGCGCGCGCGGAGGCGCCCGCCGGCGCCCGCGCGGCGCCACGGGGAGACTCCCGCGGCGAGCGAGGAGGACCGGCAGTGACACCTGCGGAGTTCGCTCGCGCAGCGGACCAGGACGGGCCCGGCTCGGACGTGCGCCGCCATCTCGACTGCGTTTCGCGCGGTCTCTCGGTTACTCGGACTCGGAGAGTGTGCGCGGTGAAGCTCTCGCGGGGTTCGGGCGCGTCTTTCGCTCCCGAAGCGCCGGCAGATCTGGGCCGGGGCGCGCAGCGGGGGCGGATTGAGAGACTACGTGGCGGATCTGGATAACCTTTTTAGGGATTTTCGGGGTCGCTCCCCAGGGTGAAAACCCATACGTTCAGACTGCAACGAATCGTGGGTGCGGCACGAAAAAAGAGATTTTCCGCGCGAAACAGAACAGATCGAAGCGAGTTTCTTTGGGCGACAGAACAGAGGGGCGACTTTACGGCGACGACGAGAGGAGCGCCGGGGCGATGATACAGTTCAACTCGATTTCAAAGCTCCTCCTCTCACACGTCAACCTTGGGCACCGCGAGGGACAGGTTGCAGCTCACCCCGCCGTTGGCGTAGATCGCCCGGGACTGCTTCAGGGACATGGCGGCATCCTCCCACGTCATGAGCTTCACCGTGTGCTGCTTCGAGTACGAACCCGACGCCATGAGCGTGTAGAGCAGAGTCTGCACGTTGTGGTTCTTCGGGAACGTGTAAGACACCACAGCGTTGGCGTCGCCGGTGGTGGTGACGTGGTAGCTCTGGAGCCTACCCCCGAGCAGACCGATGATCTTCGCCGCGGACTGCGTCGGGAGACGGGCGCGACGTGAGTCTCTGGTGTTTGTTGGCGAACGACGTGAAATTTTGCGCACACGGATCGGGGCTCGGGGATGCGAGTCGAGAGCGACGAATCCCGCGGAACTCGCGGGTTTGGGGTCGCACCTTCTCCCTGTCGATGTCCTTCTTGATCATCGCCTGCAGCCCCGCCTCGGAGAAGGTCAGGGTGGTCATGTACCTGGGCTCGGAGGACTCGAACTTGATCTCGTCGCTCGGGGCGAACTCGCCCTCCTCGCCCTCGGCGCCCGCGGCGAGCGTCGCGGGCTCCTCTTCGGTGCTCATGAGACGGGTGTGACGCCACGCGGTGTTGCCTCCCGCGCGCGCGGCGGCGGGGGCGCGCGAGGCGAGGGCACGGGACACGACTGTTCGCAGCATTGACGGGCTCGCCGCGCGGTCTCTTTGTGTGTGTTGCCGCGAAAACTGACATTCGTCACATCGAACTTTTCTCACCCAAGCTGCCAAGGCTTTCGTGGTGACGCGAATTTTTTCAACCGCAATTAGGCGCCACCGCACAGGCAACGTGGTGACGCCCGGGTTCCGACCCTGCCGACCACCGGGGACCCATCGAGGAAAGGCCACGTAACTTTTAGCACTCGACTGTGTGGCTGGCGACGACGGTTCGCAGGTTCGTGGTCTCACTTTAACAGTTGCGCGATGATGACCGCCGCTACCGCCGTGCAGGCCTCTCCCGCGCTTTCGAGCCGCTCCCGGGCCGCCGCGCCCCTCCGCGGCGCCTCCGCGCATCCCGCCCGTCGCACGCTCCGCGCGTCGACCTCGCGGGTCCGCGCCTCCGCCGAAGACGCGCCCGTCGCCGAGCAGAAGACTACGATGGTCGTCGCCGTCACCGGCGCCACCGGCTTCGTCGGCAAGGCGCTCGTGGACAGGCTCATGGCCGACGGCCACGAGGTCCGCATCCTCACTCGCAACGCCATCAGCGCCAGGCTTGCCATGCCCAACGCCGCGCTCAACGGCGCCAAGTTCTACAGCTGGGACACCGTGAAGGGAAAGATCGAGTGGTACGAAGCCGTGAACGGATGCACCGGCGTCGTTAACCTCGCGGGAGCTCCGATCTCCTCCCCGTGGAACGCCGAGTACAAGAAGACGCTGGTCAAGTCACGCATCGTCACCACCAAACGAGTGGTGGACGCCATCAACGCCCTGCCCGTAGACGAGCGCCCAACCCTCGTGAGCTCATCCGCGGTTGGATTTTACGGGACGTCCAAGGCGGCCGCCGGGTTCAGCGAGAAGGCCCGCGCCGGCAAGGATTTCCTCGCCAAGCTCTGCGTGGACTGGGAGAAGGAGGCGGCGAGGTGCGAGTCCACCACGACGGTGGTTCGCACCGGCGTCGTCCTCGAGAAGGGCGGCGGCGCTCTCGCCAAGATCCTCCCCGTGTTCCAGCTCTACGGCGGCGGCCCGCTCGGCAGCGGGAAGCAGTTCGTGAGCTGGATCCACAGGGACGACCTCGTCGAGCTCTTCGTTCGCGCGCTGAAGGAGCCGAAGAAATACGCGGGCGTGGTGAACGGCACGGCACCGGTGCCCACCACGATGGATGGGCTGTGCGAGGCTGTCGCCAAGGCGACCGACAGGCCAAACTGGCTGCCGGTGCCCGGGCTCGCGCTGAGGGCGCTCCTGGGCGAGGGAGCAACGGTGGTCCTGGACGGTCAGAAGGTGCTGCCGACTCGAACGCGGGAGCTCGGGTTCGAGTTCAAGTATGAGAACGTGGAGGAGGCCCTCGAGGCGATCGTGGCCAAGTGATTGGCGACGGGACGTCATCGTCGACGTTTTTAGCAAGGAAAAGATACCAACATTACACATAGCGACGGTCGATATCGGCTCAATCTCAGGCGTCCACCGCGGGCTCGAAGTGGAGGGACACCCCGTTCATGCAGTACCTCAGCCCCGTCCTGTCCCTCGGTCCGTCGTCGAACACGTGGCCCAGGTGACCCTGGCAGTTCGCGCACCGCACCTCCGTCCGCGGGAGGAAGATGATGGAGTAGTCGGGCACCTCTGTCACCGCCGCCGGCGTGATGGGCTCCACGAAGGACGGCCATCCCGTGCCGCTGTCGTACTTGGCGGACGATTTGAACAGCGGGACGCCGCATCCGGCGCATGTGAACGTGCCGGTTCGTTTCTCGGTGTTGAGCGGGGAGCTGAACGGACGCTCGGTCGCCTCGTGCCTGAGCACCTCGTACGCGTACGGCTCGTCCCTCAGCTTCGACCTCCACTCGTCGTCTGACATCCTCACCTTGCCGACGCGGTTCATGATCGCCATCGCCGCGTCGCCCGCGAACTCGTTGGCGTTCGCCTTGTTGGACACCACCAGCGCGGTGGTGGCGGCGGCGAGGTTGATGAGTTTGCGACGGGGCATCTGCGCGGGTCGTCGCTCCCGATCGTCGTCGCTGCCGTCCTCATTGGACGAGCCGGCGCGGCACAGCCGGGGCTCCGCGGCGGTCCTCCGGGCGGTCCTCTTCGCGCCGGGCGCCGCGATCGGCGCGACATTTACCGGTGCGACACGACCGATGCAGTGCATGCTGGCGGTACGGGACGGTAGATGCGGCCCGGGCGTCGTTGGCGCGCGTCCGAGTGCTGCGTGACGTGGCTGACGTGTAGATATCAGCTCTGGACGCTGGACTGCTGGATTCCCTTTCCAGAGGGGTCCAGCAAGGGTCCAGCAAGGGACCAGCCAGAGCGGTCCAGCAAACCTGATCGCCGCGCCCGTCGCGGCCATGGGTCCCGCCAAGCATCTGGCCAAACCCCTGCTCGATATCGACGAGCTCCTCGCCGCCAACGCGGCGCGCGTGGAGAAGATCCTGACTTCCCTAAAGAACGGAACCGGGGACGACGCACCCTCGCTCCCTGTCGGGGAAGGTACCCCGTACGACGACATCTGGGCTTTGAGATTCTGCCTGAGCCACGATGCGGACGATGAAGCCTTGGCCGCTGCGCGGAAGACGCTGTCATGGAGGAAGGAGCACGCGGAGATGCTGGAGCAGGCGGCCAAGCGGGAGAGGGTGAAGAAGTTCGCAAGCATCGAGCGATTCGTCGCCGCGGGCTACCACGGCGAGACCAAGTCGGGCAACCCGGTGTACTGCATCCGCGCGGGGATCAGCAACCCGTCCGCGATGATGGACGCGCACACCAAAGACGAGGTCCTCACGTTCATGATGTACAGGAAAGAGATCGGCTTCCTCATCGCCGACGAGCGGACGCGCAGGACGCGAAAGCTTCACAAGCTCGTCACCGTGAACGACCTCAATCACGTGTCGCTGATGGCCGGGACTGACAAGAGGTTCCAGAAGGTGCTCGGGGAATCCTCCAAGATGTCGGAGACGCTGTACCCGCAGCTTCTGGACCGCGCGGTGCTCATCAACGTCCCGTACATCTTCAGCGTGATATGGAGCATGGTCCGCGGCATGATCAGCGCCAAGACCAAAGCCAAGGTGGCCATCTGCCCGGGCGACACCCTCAAGGGCGACGTCTCCAAGTGCCCCTTCGTCAAGAACATCAGGATGGAGACCATTCCCACGTTCATGGGCGGCACCTGCAGGTGTTCGCCGGGGTGCATATGCGGCGTCCCCAACGATCAGAAGACGATGGTGGCCAAGACGGACGGCGACGGACTCATCGCGGCGAACGTCGCGGCGCGAGATAAGCTGCTGGCGTACGTGGAGGTCAGCCGCGGGGACAAGGTGGCGTGGCACCTGCAGGTGGAGGAGCAGGGCGTGGAGCTGGACGTGGCGCTGAGGGAGAGGGGGATCAACAAGGGCACGCCCTTGACGGTGGTGAAGAAGTTCAAGCACAAGGCTGGGGCTGGGATCAAGTCGGAGGTGCTGGAGTCCCCCGGCGACGGGACGCTCGTGTTCACGTTCAACAACGAGTACTCGTACTTCAACTCGAAGAACATCAAGTACAAGTGCGAGAACATCACCGTCGTGGCGAAGGAGAACGCGACGGAGGCGGGCGCGGAGGAGGAGGAGGAGGAATCGTGATCGGCCGTCTGTACCGCTTAATCCGCCGTCTTTGCTTAACTTAATCAAAGCATCCGCGTGTATGATAATCTTTCGAGTCGTCCCGTCGTCACTTCTGCTCCGCGGCTGCTTCGAGCTTGATCGCGAGGGTCACCTCCTCGACGGCCCGCTCGTCTCCGCCCTCTCCCCTCCTCACCTTGAGCACGACGCTCTCTCCCACCTGGTGCGCCTCTACCGCTGCCACCAGGTCGCCCTCCGTCACGACCCGCCGTCCGTCAGCCTCCACGATGACGTCCCCGGCGACGATCCCGCCCAGACCCCGCCGCGTCGCCAGGAGCCCCGCCCTCGCCGCCTCCCCGCCGCTCGGAACCGCCTGCACCAGCACGCCCTGCGATTTGACCCCGAGCTGCTTACCGACGTTGGGGTCCGCCGCGGTGACGTTCAGGCTCGGCAGTCGCACGCTCCCAAACTCGATGAGCTGCGGCACGACCCTCTGCACCAGGTCCACCGGTATCGCGAACCCGACCCCCGCGCTCGCGCCCGTGCTCGTGAAGATGGCGGTGTTGACCCCGACGAGTTTGCCGCTCGCGTCCAGCAGCGGTCCCCCCGAGTTTCCCGGGTTGATCGCCGCGTCCGTCTGGATCCCGCCGCTGATCAAACTGCCCGCCTGGCTCTGGATCGTCCGCCCGAGGCCGGACACGACGCCGGTGGTGAGGGTGTGGTCGAACCCGAACGGGTTACCGATGGCGAACACTGCCTGGCCAACCTTGACGCCGTCGGACTTACCCCGGGCGATGGGCGCGATGTATTCCTTCGGGGCGTTGACCTTGAGGACCGCGAGGTCCTTACTGCGCTCTGCGCCCACGAGGGTCGCCGGGAACGTCTTGGTCCTGCCGTCGGCGCCCTCCAGGGTGACCTTCGCGACCTCGCCCGGATCTCGGCCCTTGGGCACCTGCGAGAGGATGCTGCCGATGACGTGCCAGTTGGTGACGACGTGCCCGTCGGAGTCCCACACGAACCCGGTGCCGTTACCCTCGGGCACGACCGCGCCGGAGGTCATCGCCTTGCCCGAGAGCACGGTGACGTCCACGACGTTGACGACGGAGCGGGTGCAACGCTCGAACAGCGCGACGGTGCCCGACTCGAGCGACGTCAGCGCCTCGGCCGGGGCGATCGGCGGGGTCACCTCCGCGAGGGTGGGCACACCCCCCGCGACGGAGGGACGCGCGGACGACGCGGAAACGAGGGCGGCGATGCCGAGTGCGAGCGCATCGCGACGGGATGGGGGAAGGCACGGCCGGTGAAGCGACGGCTCCGACGACGGCTCCGACCCGGCGACGCATACGCGGATTCGGGAGGCTCGATGGGAGGATGAGGAGGAGGAGGGTGCGCCACCGCGGGCGCGGCTCGAGGCGCGAGGCGCGATCGCCGCCGCTCGCGCGCCCGTCATCACCGCGTGGGGCGTCATCGTCGTCTCTATCCGGGTGAGTGGACCGACCCGATGCCGCGTCGAGCGCGTTGTGGTTTGGTCGGGCGGGGTTGTTGCGCGTCTTCCCGGGTGTGATTGACGACGTTTTGAGATGATCGAGCCCGAGAACATCGACGCTTGGAGCGACCGACCGAAGTTGCGCAACATGCGAAGTTGAGGGATTTTATCCTTTCGACGGTTCCCGAATCGCTTTTTCCCGCACAGCGCGCCGAGTCACGGGCACGGTTCGTGACTCAAAAAAACGGAAATGGCGATGCAGAAACGTCGTTGATTGGCCGGCGCTTCGCGATTCTGCCGCGTCGGATCGCAGTTTGATTTCCGTCCGCGAAACGGAAACACACGGAGGAACACTCACGGTCCCCGAGAAATTGGAGATCTCGTACCGACACCTGTGGGCCGCGCAGGGGGAAAAAGGGGTTTGGAAACCAACAAAGGCACCCGCGGGTTGCGGTGCGAGAGGGACAACCTAGGGGCACAACCCCCACCGTACCACCCTTCGCAAGGTCGCGTTCGTGGCGCCGCACGGACGACGACGATGTCGGCGATGCGGCCGCTGGTCGCGCCGGGGCACGCCGCGCCCCGCGTGACGCAGCTCGCGCGCCGGCGTCGACCCGCGGGCGCTGCCCGAGGTAACGAAATGCACAGTCAGCTTCCCGTCGGGTCGCGACGCGTCGGGTCGGGGCCGAGGCCCGCGCGGCGGGCGATCGTCGGAACGCACGAGGCGCCGTATCACGTCGCGAACGTCTCCACTGGGGGCTCGGATTCCGCGTCGCAGCAGCCCGGGGGCGGCGGCGGCGGGTCGGGAGCCGCGCCGAGTGGCACCACGCTGCTGGTCAGCATCCACGGAAAGCTCGACTACGGCCTGCAGATGGGCATATCGGGCGACGCGACGGAGTTTGGCAACTGGAAACCCGAGAAGGCGTACATCTTGAAGTGGACGGAGGGCGACGTGTGGACCGCGCGGGTCGACATACCCCCGACGGTCAAGGAGGTCAAGTACAAGCTGCTCACCACGTACAAGGGGATGGAGTTCGACTGGGAGGATTTCGGCAACCGAACGCTGGACCTGACGCCCGGCGGGGGCGACGCGATCTGCAGGATATCCGGCGAATACGGCCAAGCCCTGGACGTCCAAATCTCCCCGAGGCCGCAGCCCGGGCCGCCGGAGACGCCCGCCGCGACCGCGGGGCAGCCGCTCAACGTCAACAACATCACGTCGCAGCCCGCGTCGGTGAACCAGTCGTCGTCGTCGTCGTCGTCGTCGGGAGGAGGCGCGGCGCCCCCCGGCGCGCACTTTGAGCCCGCGGCGGGCGCGAGGAAGGACGCGACGCCGAGCACACCGGGTAAGAGGACGACTCCGGGCGGGATCAACCTGGACCCCCCCGATTTCTCCAAGGGGAGCTGGCGGTCCTCGTCGAGCGGCGGCACGGGTTCAAGCGCCGCCAAGGGTTCAAGCGGTCTGGGCGCGTTCTCTCAGTCGTTCAGCGAGCGCGTGGAGCGCGCGAGGGAGGCGGCGCGCGGGGAGAAGACCGCGGCGAAGGCGTCTAAGACGGACAACCTCCCTCCGCTGGCGGACAGGTACGCCGAGTGGGACGCGGACCTTCCGTCTCAGACGACTACTCCGTCGACGTCGAGATCGTCGGCGCAATCGGAGCTGAGCCAGGCGGCGGAGCAGGCATCGCGTGGGTTCGCGGCCGCGTTCGGGTTCGAGACGAAGACGGCGGAGCCCGTCCCGGTGAATGCCCACGACTCCTCCGCCGGTTTGAAGCAGGCGATGGCGGCGTACGAGTCCTACGAGGACATCCGAAGGCGCCAATCGAGCCGGAGTCCGTCTTACGACGAGTCGGACGGCGATTCTTACTCCAGTTTCAACGACCGAGTCAGCAAGACCTTGGAGCGCCTCACCGGCTTGGCCAACAGGAAGAGCAACAGCGCGGCCGGGAGGGACGAGACCGACAACGGGTACGGAGCGGCGTACGCGGTTGACTCGTGGCAGAGCGCGCCGCCCTCGTCGAAGAACACCAACGGCTGGTCGTCAATCTCCGAAAACTCGTCCACGCCCCCATCCTCCTCGGCAACCGACGGCATCAACGGGTGGCCGTCTTCGTCGTATGAGCCGTCGGTGCCGCCGCCGAGCAAGGCGGCGACGGCGGCGGACGACTACCAACCCGCGTACACGGTGCCCAACGGACAGCAGAGGGAATCGGCGAGCGGCGGCTCGAGCGGGTCATCGTACGGCTCGGGATCGTCGTCGTACGGCTCGGGGAACTCGTACAACGGCGGGTCGCAGGGCGGGTCGCAGAGCGGGCGGTCGTCCAGCGACTGGTACACCGAGCCGGCGACGGACGGGTACAACGAGTACGGCGGTCAGTCCACGCAAAACGGTTACCAGTCCGCGCAGAACGGTTACCAGTCTATGCAGAACGGTTACCAGTCTACGCAGAACGGTTACGGCGGCCAGTCCGCGCAGAACGGTTACGGCGGCCAGTCCGCGCAGTCCGCCACCGCGGCGCCTCGGGTGGATTCGTACGCCTCCAGGGCGTACGAGTACGAGCCCCCGAGGCTGAGTAACTCGGTTCATTTGCTGCCCGACGGAGCGTGCCGGGACCTCGCTGTCGCCGACGACGCCGCGTCCACCTGGCTCGAGAAACTGGAGATTGTCTCCGGGATGATCGGCACCGGCAACGAGGTGGACGTGGATAGGATCGCCGCGTGCTGCATCTACGTCAGGTGGCTCGGCAACTGCGACGTGGACTGCGGCGAGGACGACGGGCGGCGGGGTCCCGCCGCCGCCTGCGGCGTCGCGCGCGATATCTTTGTCAATCTGGAGACGACCGCCGGCGAGCTGTACAAGCGAGGAACGAGGGTCGGGGAGGTGGAGCGCGCGCTGATGCGGCAGATCCAACCGTGGCTCCCGAGCTTCGCGGACGAGTTCGAACGCGGCGGCGCTCCGATGGCTCGCATCCGCGGCATCACGTCCATGCCCGAGGTTCCCCAGCCGCTTCGCGAGGAGATTTCCAAATCCATCGAGAACAAGCTCGCGAGGAACGCCGGGCCGGTGGCGTTGTTCGCCACGGAGGCCATGCTCAAGACCATCAAAGAGGACGCCTACCCCGGTCAGTACCCTCAGAGATTCGTGGACGAGTTTGTCGCGTTCACGCAGGAGCTCAAGCGGTATTTCAACTGCGCCGGCGCGCTCGACAGGCTCTACGCCATGGAGGCGCTGGACGACGACCAGAAGCTCATGGTCGACGAGTTACGGGACGCCATGTCGCAGCTGACGCGCAGCGCGAGCGCCACGACGACCGCGGGGAGCGGGCTGACCACCCCCGAGGGCGCGGCGGTGTTGAGGGCGCTTCGAGCCACGACGGCGGTTCGCGGCTATTTCACGTCGCTGCTCTCCACCGCGCTTCGCGAGTCGACGTCCGGCGAGGCGGCCATGACGCAGAGGCAGCAGTGGAGGATGGCGGAGGTGTCCCTCGAGGAGCTCGGGTTCGTGCTCCTGACCAGGACGCTCTTTTGCGCCGGGTTTGTCGGCGACGACGACGAGGGCAAGGGTGAGTTTGAGCAGTCGCTCTCGTACGACCCCTCGGTGTGGACCGCGGCGTGTAACTGCGTGTCGCAGGGCCTCAGGCACGTGGCCCTGTCCATGTGGCGGCCGATGGAGTGCCACGCGGTGGCCAGGGAGCTCGAGGCGTGGTGCGCGAAGGGGGGCGCGAACGGGCAGGGGCCGATCGGGACCCCCGAGGCGGCGCTCCGAATGCGAGCCACGCTGGAGCGAGCGCTGCGGCTGCTCCAGGCGCACACGGAGGCGATCACGAAGGCGTACGGGGAATCCCCCGCGCTGCTCGGCACCGCGCTCAACGTCCCGAGCTACGTGAGCGACGCCTTTGCCGACACCGCCATCCGCGGCGGAGTGCCTTTCCAGCTGTCCAGGCTGGTCGAGCCCATGCGCAGGGCGGCATCCGTCGCGGCGGGTCTCGGAGAGGGTTCCAAAAAGTCAATCGTCCTTGGCAAGGGCGTGGGCCGCCTGGTCGAGTGCGACAGGCTGGAGCCCGGCGCGTGCGGATCCGAAGCCGACGGCCCGGTCATTGCGTTCGTCTGGAACGTCGACGGGAGCGAGGACGTGACGTGCGCGGGGCGACACGTCACGGGGATCATCGCCGCCAACGCGTTGAACCCGACTTCGCACCTCGCCGTGCGCGCCAGGCAGGAGGGCGTGCCTCTCACCGCGACGCCGTCCGCGAAGGGCGCCGAGAACGCGGCGAGGGCGGCGCGCGAGTTGATGGGCGACTGGGTGCAACTCACGGTGAACGACGGCGGCGTGCTCCTCGGGCGGGCGTCCGCGCAGGAGCGCGACGAGGCGAGGTACCGCGGGGTTTCCAAGGCGCCGCCGTTCGCGCTCATCTCCAACCCGCGGCTCATCTCCAACGGCGTCGAGTGCGTCCGACTCGCCGAGGCCGTCGCCGAGCGCGCGGGGCGTAAAGCGGCGACGTGCGGTGACCTCACCCGCATCGCCGCGCGCCCGGGCAGCGGCTTCAGGGCTCTAGACGGCATCGTGGTCCCCTTTGGCGCGATGGAGTCGAGGCTTCGCGAACGCGGCTTGTGGTCCTCGTACCGAAACGCCGTGGATAACGTGGATAACGCGACCCGCCGAGGGTCCCTACCGGACATCGAACGCGCCTGCGACGCCGTGCGCGCGGTAGTCACCGACGCTGGGTGCTCGACCGAGCTCGCCGCGACGATATGCGCGGGTTTAGGTCTCGAGTCTGGGACGTTTGGCACCGGGCTCCTCGCGGTTCGCGCTTCGGCCAACGTCGACGACCCGGCGCAGATGAGCGGGTGCGGCGGGCACGTCAGCGTTGTGGGCGTCCGGGCCGACAGCTGCGCGGCGGTCGCCGAGGCTATCGCCGCGGTGTGGGCGTCGCTGTTCACCCCGGAGGCTGTGCAAACTCGCGCGGCGGTGGGCGTCGCGTCGTCGGCTGACGCGCACATGGCCGTCGTGGTGCAGGAGATGGCGCCCGCGGCGGTGTCCTTCGTCCTGCACACCGGGGGCCGGATCGAGTCGGTAAAGTCGTTGAACCCCGGCGCCCTGCCGGACCCGCGGCTGGAGATCGAGCTCGCGGTGGGTCTCGGCGAGGCGCTCGCCAGGTCCGGGAGCGGATCGCGGGGCGACCCGTGGAGGGTGGAGGTTGACCTCGCCACCGGCGACGCGACGACGACGGCATTCGGCGGCGTCGGCATGGCCCGCGTGTACCAGCCGCACCTCGGCCTGAGGGACGAGGCGGTGGACTACAGTAAGCAGGAGCTGAGTCTGGACGCCGGGGCGCGGGAGAGGCTGTGCAGGCGTCTGGCGGCGGTTGGCGCGGCGCTGGAGGCTGAGTTTGGGGGACCGCAAAACGTGGAGGGGTGCCTCGTCGGCGACGACGTGTACGTGTTCCAGTCGAGGCCCCAGCCCTTGTGATGGGGCGCGGTTTCGGGGCGGGGCGGGGGGCGAGGGGAGGAGGCTATTCTTTTTACACCGGGGTTTTGACGCCGTTACGATGTATGCTGCTGAGTGAGTGACATTATTAAACTCGAGGTTGGCGGGCACGGGCAGGCAAGAATACACTTTGGGGCGGATGGGAGGTCTAGTTTTTGAGCCTGAGGAGCTCGAAGCACGCGAGGAACTCGTCTCCGAAGATGACCTCGGATCCCTCCTTGAGCTCGTAGGCTATCCCGGCCTGGAGCTCCTCGCCCTCGATGAAGGTCCCGTTCGTGGACGACAGATCGGTGACCATCACCGCGTCGTCGCTCACCTCCAGCATGGCGTGCGCGCCGGACACCGTCGGGACGGCGATCTCGAGCGAGACGCTCTCCGACGCCTGGCGCCCCACCACCACGCGCGGGCCCTTCAGCTCGAAATCGCCCGGGATCTCCACGTCCTCGCCCAGGTGCTCGATCGTCTTCGGGCCGCAGTTCTTGAGCAGCCAGCGCGCGGCGAACACGCGCAGAGACTCACCACGCGGCTGACGGACGACAGCCGACGGCGAGCGTCGAGCCGCGCTCGAGTTTCCGATCGAGACGCCGCGGAGGCGCGCCTTGGCGGACAGGCGCGTGGATGCGATCGAGCACATCGCGAGCATCGTGTACGTGCGAAGTCTCGCGCGCAGTTGCGTTGTGGACCAGACGGGGAGGGAAGGGGAGGGAAGGGGGAGTACCGATCGCTGTTGTTGGTTTTTCCCGCCCAAGGGCGCGTCACCGGCTGACCAGACAGTCAAAAGCGAGGGTGGCACCGGCACTCCACACGCCCCAGGCCATAGGCGGCCCAGAGAGCCGTGAGACGCGGGCGACCATCGAGCGCGCGGGTGAGCCGCGAGGTGTCGCCGGCATGACGTACGAAGAGCGCGCGGGCGCGATCGAGGTGAGACCCGCGCGTCACCCCCGTCCCCAGCTTCCGCCACGAGTCTGGCTGGATCCACCAGGCGGAGACGGCACCCCAGCCCTAACGCCCCGTTCGCATCCTCGCAAACCGCCGCAGGACGACTGGAGCGACGCGCCGCTCTTCGAGAAGAACTTCTACCTCGAGCATCCCGCCGTCGCGTCGCGTTCGGAGAAGGACGTCGACGCCTTCCGCGCGGCGCGCGGCATGCGGGTCACCGGTCGCGATCCCCCGAAACCCGCCAGCACCTTCGAGGAATCGTCCCTGCCCGCGTACTGCGTCGACGAGCTCGCGAAGTGCGGGTTCCCCTCGCCCACGCCCGTGCAGTCCCAGACGTGGCCCGCGGCGCTGTCCGGCCGCGACGTCATATCCATCGCGGAGACGGGCAGCGGCAAGACGCTCGCGTTCTTGCTGCCCGCGGTGGTTCACGTCAACGCGCAGCCTTACCTGGAGCGAGGGGACGGCCCCATCGTGCTCATCCTCGCGCCCACCAGGGAGCTCGCGGTGCAGATCCAGGAGCAGGCGGCCAAGTTTGGGCAGTCGTCCAAGATCAAGAGCGCGTGCGTCTACGGCGGCGCGCCGCGAAACGCGCAGATCGCCGCGCTGAGGGAGGGCGTCGAGGTGTGCGTGGCCACCCCGGGTCGGCTCCTCGACCTTCTCAACGCCAAGGCGACCAACCTGCGTCGCGTGACCTACTTCGTGCTGGACGAGGCGGACCGCATGCTGGACCTGGGGTTCGAGCCGCAGATCCGGCGCGTGGAGCGGCTCACGAGACCGGACCGACAGACGCTGCTGTTCACCGCGACGTGGCCCGCGGAGGTCGCCGCCGCCGCGGGCGACTTTACCAACGACGTGGTCACCGTTCGAATCGGCGGCGAGGCCCTACGGGCGTCGGATAACGTCTCGCAGATCGTGGAGGTGGTGGACGAGGACGAGAAGCACGCGAAACTGGTGGGGTGGCTGGAGCGGGCGCTCGGCGAAGCCGACGCGGGTGGTTGGACGCCGAGGGTCATCGTCTTTTTGTCGAGCAAGGCGCGGGTGGACTCGTCGACCAGACGGCTGCGGCACGAGGGCTTCCCCGCGCTGTCCATCCACGGCGACAAGACGCAGGAGGAACGAGAGTGGGTGTTGGGGGAGTTCAGGGCTGGTAAATCGCCCGTGATGCTCGCCACGGACGTCGCCGCGCGAGGGCTGGACGTGAAGGACGTGACGCTGGTGATAAATTACGACTTCCCGGCGAAGATGGAGGATTACGTGCACCGAATCGGGCGGACGGGGCGCGCGGGGGCGAAGGGGACGGCGAGGAGCATGTTCGCGGCCGGGGACGCGAGACACGCGAGGAGCCTGTGCGGTTTGCTGCAGACCGCGGGGCAACCGGTTCCCAGGGAGTTGGTGCAGTTCCTCACCTGACGCATTGATTTTTAAAGGCAATTAGAGCACTCGCGTCTACGAATCGGACGGCGTTTCAGTCAGACTTCGGCGTGGCGTTCCCGTGGCGACACGTCATCGAATGCCAAGTGTCATCAGCTGGTCCTTTATCGGCACCGCGAGCGTTCCGATCGTCGCGTCGTCTCGTGACTCGCACAACCGACCGAGCGGCGCCCAGCAGCCGTCTTCGTTCGCCACCGACACGATGAGCATGCCTCAGGTGATGTCCCGCGTCGCCCGCGCGGGCCTCGCGACCAACGCCCTGGCTCGCGCCGCGTCCAAGGCGGCCCATCACGCCAAGCCATCCTTCGGATTCGCGGCGTCCCGTAGCGTCGCGCGCCCGACCCGCGCGATGGCCTCTTCCGCCGCCACCGCCGAGAAGGTCGCCGAGGCTCCCAAGCCCATCTACCTCAAGGACTACACAGCCCCGGACTACAGGTTCGCCAAGGTGGTCCTCGATTTCGAGCTCGGCGAGGAGGTCACCGTCGTCGGAAACACCATCTCGGTCGAGCCCACGTTCGCGGCGGGCGGAGACCCGCGGCCGCTGTTCCTCAACGGGGATCCGACCGTGGAGCTCGCCGGCGTGGAAGTCGACGGTACCGCTCTCGACGCGTCCGCGTACGTCCTCACCAAAAAGGGGCTCACCATCACCGCGCCGCCCGCCGCACCCTTCGAGCTCAAGATCACCACCAAGATCAAACCCCAGGAGAACACCGAGCTGGAGGGACTCTACAAGTCCTCCGGCAACTTCTGCACGCAGTGCGAGGCGGAGGGATTCCGCCGGATCACGTTCTACCAGGACAGGCCCGACGTCATGTCCGAGTTCACCACCAGGATCACCGCGGACAAGGCCAAGTACCCCGTGCTCCTCTCCAACGGCAACCTGGTAGACTCCGGCGACCTCGACGGCGGCAAGCACTTTACCGTCTGGGAGGACCCCTTCCCAAAGCCCGCCTACCTCTTCGCCTTGGTCGCCGGTGACCTGGGCATGATCGAGGATAAGTTCACCACCAAGTCCGGGCGCGAGGTTGCGCTTCGCATCTACGTCGAGGAGCACAACCTCGATAAAGCGGACTGGGCCATGGTGTCTCTCATTAAGAGCATGAAGTGGGATGAAGACGTGTTCGGCCTGGAGTACGACCTGGACCTGTTCAACATCGTCGCCGTGGACGACTTCAACATGGGCGCGATGGAAAACAAGTCGCTGAACATCTTCAACAGCAGGCTGGTGCTGGCGACTCCGCAGACGGCGACGGACATGGACTACAGCGCCATCGAGGGGGTCGTCGCTCACGAGTACTTTCACAACTGGACCGGCAACCGCGTCACCTGCCGCGACTGGTTCCAGCTGTCCCTGAAGGAGGGCCTGACCGTGTACCGCGACCAGGAATTCAGCGCAGACATGAACAGCCGCGGCGTGAAGCGCATCGGCGACGTCGCCAGGCTCCGCATGGCGCAGTTTCCTCAGGACGCCGGGCCGATGGCGCACCCCATCCGACCGGAATCCTACATCAAGATGGATAACTTCTACACCGTCACAGTCTACGAAAAGGGAGCCGAGGTCGTCCGCATGTACGAGACCCTGCTCGGCAAGGACGGGTTCAGGAAGGGCATGGACCTCTACTTCGAGAGGCACGACGGACATGCGGTCACCTGCGACGATTTCCTCGCCGCGATGGCTCACGCTAACGACGCCGACCTCGCAGCCTTCAAGCCATGGTACTCCCAGGCTGGCACGCCCAAGCTCGACGTGACCACCGAGTACGACGCGGCGGCCAAGACGTTCACCATGACCTGCACGCAGTCCACGCCGACGACCCCGGGTCAAAGCGACAAGAAGCCGGTGCTCATGCCAATCGCGGTCGGCCTCCTCGCGAGCGACGGGAGCGACATGGAGCTCACCCTCGAGGGCGAAGCCGGGGTAGCCGGCGAGACCACCAAGGTTCTCAGGCTCTCCGAGGCGTCTCAAACTTTCGTCTTCACCAACGTCGCGGAAAAGCCGGTGCCGTCGATCCTCCGCAACTTCAGCGCGCCCGTCAGGCTCAGCACCGACCTCACCCAGGAGGACCTCATCTTCCTCATGGCAAACGACTCGGACCAGTTCAACCGCTGGGAAGCCGGCCAGACCCTCACCCGCGCCCTCCTCCTCGACCTCGTGGAAAAGGCAGGTAAGGGCGAGGAGCTCGTCATGGACCAGGCGATCGTCGACGCCATGCGCAACATCGTCAATCTCGCGAAGGAGGAGGGCGCCGACAAGGCGTTCATCGCGCGCGCCATGGCTCTACCCTCCGAGGGGGAGCTCTCCGAGATGGTCGTCCCCGCCGACCCCGACGTGATCCACGCGGCTCGCGATTTCGTCGTCAAGACCCTCGCCAAGGAGCTCAAGGAGGAGCTCCTGTGGACCATGAGGGACAACACGTCGGAGAAGTACGAGCGCGACGGCGAGTCCCGCGCGGCGAGGACCCTCAAGAACACGTGCCTCGCGCTCCTCTCCCACCTGGAGGACCCGGAGGTTGACGCCGAGGCGTTTCGCAGGTTCAAGACGGCCGATAACATGACCGATCAGATAAGCGCGCTGAGCGCGCTGAGCGGTCGCGCCGACTGCAAGGAGCGCGAGGAGGCGATCGACATGTTCTACGAGCAGTGGAAGCACGACCCGCTCATCATGAACAAGTGGCTCGGACTCCAGGCGGGCGCTTCGCTCCCAAACAACGTGGAGAACGTGAAGCGACTGGTGGATCACCCGGCGTTTGACATCAAAAACCCCAACAAGGTGTACTCACTCGTCGGCGGGTTCGTCGGGGGCACGCCCACTAACTTCCACGCCGCCGACGGCAGCGGATACGAGTTCCTGGGCGACATCGTGCTCAAGATTGACAAGCTCAACGGCGGCGTCGCGGCGAGGATGGTGGGAGGTTTCACCCGCTGGCGCAAGTACGACGAGAAGAGGCGGGAGATGATGAAGGCGCAGCTGGAGAGGATCGTGAAGACGGAGGGGCTCAGCGAGAACGTGTTCGAGATCGTGAGCAAGTCCCTGGAGTGAGCGCGGGCGTGTCTTAGCGTCGGAGAGTAGAGCCGGGCCTGTTGTGAAATATTGCCCAACGCCTGGTATTTCGTCACACCGCAGCAGTGCACAGTCACGTTTTCACGGTTTCGCAACAACAAATAACGAACTCATCGGCGGCGCGAGCGGTCGGGGGTGTCATTTCAGCTGCACGGGTCAGCGAAGGCCGTATCACCGGGCGGCTTTGACGATACCAGGAGGTGCACAGCTCGACTCGAGCTCGTAGAGGGGGCGGGGGACAGGTCTGTCTATGGTCGGAGGGCGCTGAGTCACGCGAGGGGGACCAACAAAATATCCGGATTGCTCGGCCCTATGGCGACGAAGGAGAGGTCGGTGGAGTACTCCAAGGCGGGCGCCAAGGCGACGGTGAGGTCCGATAAGAGGAGCACAAAACCAAAGACCGCGAAGCAGAGCGCGTTCAAGGCGGGTCTCCTCGGCGGCATGTCCGCGGGCCTCACCGTGAACACCTGCCTCTTCCCGCTCAACACGCTCAAGACACGGCTGCAATCGCGCCCGGTCGGCGCGGCCATGGGCTTCGCGGATCGCTCCATCCTCCGCGGCCTCTACCGCGGCTTTCTCATCGACACCATGGGCACATTCCCCGGCACCGGGCTCTTCATGGCAACGTACGAGGTGCTCAAGGCGACCGGCGCGTTGCATCCCACGCTCTGCGCGGCGGGCGCCTCCATCGCCGGGTCTCTCTTCACCGCGCCGTGCGACGCGATGAAGCAGCGGATGCAGGTGGACCCGAACGCGTCCATCCGCGGCGAGCTGAGGGCGGCGTTCAAATTGTCGAGCCCGCTCCGGCGCCTGTTCGTGGGGTACCCCCAGTTTCTCATCCGCGACTTGCCGTTTGACGCCATCCAGATGACGAGTTTTGAGGCGCTGAAGCGGTGGCACTCAAAGACGGTGGAGCCCGGCCGGCCGCGGACCCCGGCGGAGCTCGCATGGCTCGGCGGCGCGGCCGGTGCCATCACGGGTCTCCTGACGACGCCGCTGGACGTCGCGAGGACCGCGGAGGTGTGTGCGATGCGCGCGGGGTTGAAGTGCACGGGCGTCGCGTGTCTGAGGGAGTTGGTGCGGCAGGGCGGCGCCAAAGTTTTGCTGCGGGGATCGCTCCCGAGGATGATCGAGATCTCGCTCGGCGGCGTGCTGTACTTCTCGGCGCTGGAGCACACGAAGAGGGTGTTGGGGTATCACGACCCGCCGGCGCATTTCAGCGACGACGACGGCAAAGTCGCCGCCGCGTGACGCGAACAAGAGTAATTTTCCATTTCTTCCTCCGTCGCCGCCGTCAACCGGGCTCTCGGTTGACGGGCGCATTAGCTCATGTCGGGCCGTGTACTCGGTGTATTCATTAAAGATGGCTCCGTCACTAGTAAAGCTCGTACTCCGTGGTCCTCGCCTTGCCCCGCAACGAGTTGTTCTTCTTCCTCACCTTAACGTTGAGCACCAGGTGCACCCTGCGGCTGAACATCTTCTCCAGCACGGTTCTCGCGCGGATGCCAATCTGCCCGATGACGCTGCCCCTCGTCCCCACCACGATCTGCTTCATGGGCACGCTGTCGACCATGAGCGTCTGCTCGATGCGGTAGCTCCCGTCGTCGAAGTTGGTCCAACTGTCGTGCACGGGCACGATGGAGTAGGGCAGCTCCTGGTGCAGCCTCCGATACACCGACTCCCTCACAACCTCGATCGCCTGGTCGACCGCGCTCTTATCCGTCACCGCGCTCGGGGGCAGATCCCACGGCCGACGCGGCGCCCGCAGCAGCAGATGCGACAGCAGCGCGTCCGTCCCTTTCCCCTTGGCGGCGCTGATCGGAAATATATCCTCAAACGGGTGCACCGACGCGAGGGCCCGAGCGACGCGCTTGAGCGCCTCCCGGTCCTCCGCGCCCCTGAAGAGGTCCACCTTGTTCAGCGCCAACACCGCGGGCGGCATGGACAGCCCGGTCACCTCCGTGTACTTTAGCCGCTCCAGGTTGGCGCGCGCGGACGCGAGCAGGTCCACGACGCGCGGGTCCGGGCGCCTCGCCTGCCGGTTGGCGTCGACGATGAAGAGTAAGAGATCGCACCCCGCCGCCGCGGCCCACGCGCTCGACACCTTCGTCGCGTGCGTCGGGTTGCGGTAGTGCTCCGGTCCCACGACGCCCGGGAGGTCCAGCAGCACCGCCTGCGCGTCGCCGCGGGTGACGGCGCCGAGGGTCTCGACGCGGGTGGTGTTGGTCTTGGCCGAGACGGCGCAGATCTGCGAGCCGACGAGGGTGTTGACGAGCTGCGATTTCCCCGCGTTGGGAACGCCGACGACGCCGACCCTGACGCACCTCTGGTCCCGCTCGGCAACCGTCGCGTCGGGATCGAGCGCGACGGCGCGGTGGGTGAGTCGAGAGGACTTGGCGAGGTTTTCGAGCCGCGCGCGCTCCTTCACCCACGCCTCGGACTCGACCTCCTCCCGGGCCTTCTCCCTCGCCATCTTCACCTCGTGCCGGATCCGCGCGCGGCGCAGGCGCTCGGCGCGGTGCCCGCGCGATTCGGGCTTCTCGCCCTCCGGCAGGATTCGGGGAACGCCGACGCGTCTCGTCGCGGACGCGGGGGCGCCGCCCGGGCGGTACGATCGCGTCCACGGGAACCACGCGCGGCGCCACGGCGAGACGGCGGCCCGTTCCGCGAGATTGGCGGCGACGGTGCCCAATCGAGGGAACGCGGACGACGCCTCCTCGAGCGAGCGAAGCGCCGGGGCGGACGCGCGCGAGAGGAGCGCGCGCGCCGCCGCCGACGCGCCTCGCGAGGAGGACATCAGCGATACTAACCGGACTGGCGTGAGCGCGCGCGGCCGACTGACTCGTCGACGACGAGACTGACGTCTTTTAGACCCTCCGGGAACTAACTTTTGACTAAATTTTGACTAAATCCCCGCGGCGCCGCCGCTCACCCACGCGATCACCGCGCTCACGAACGTCACCCCCAGCGCGCCCCCGAACCCGAACACCACCATCTGACCCATCGCGAGCCCGATCGTCGGCCGCCCTTGCGCGTCGAAGGGTCGCGTGAGCGCGTTACCCCGGCTCGGCTCCGGCAGACGAAACGCCTCCGGCTTGGGATCGCCCAGCGCGGTGGTCTGCCCCGTGGCCTTGTTCCACCAGTACGTCCGCCCGGTGCCCGGATCCATCACCTCCGTCCACGCCGCGCCGCCCGTCGGCTGCAGGGCCCCGGGATTAGCGGGCGACGACGACGACGCGGGGCCCCGGCCGCCCGGACCACCCACCCGTCGAGCCGGTCGCCTCGACGTCTTCGCGAACCACCGACGACCGATCTCGCCGGGCACAGCTGTCGCCGGCGTTTCGCACGAGGATCGCACGAGCTCGTCGAGGACGGCGCGCGAATGGGGCGTCTCGCGCGACGGGGCGATGGGATGGGTGCGACGCGAGTGCGACGCGAGCGCGGACGCCGCGTCCCTCGCGACGCGTCTCAGCATCCTCGGAATCGGAACCCTAAGATCGAAAAGCCGGAGGCGCTTCCTCGCGTCGCGTCGCGTCCTCCTCGCCTTGACTCTATCGCCGGAGCGGCCGCGTTCACTTGGGCGCGCCCGGTAAGGCCTCGGTGACGAGCTTCGCCGCCTTCGCGAGCTCGGCGAGCTCGAGCTTCTCGGCCTCCTTCAGGACCGCGTCGACCGCGCGCACCTGCTTCAACTTCTTGAGCTGATTCGCCTTGCGCGTCTTGGACACCCTCCAGAACGCGTGGGTCTTCCAGACCAACCCGCCCGTGGAGTTTGGACCCTTCTTCACCGCCTGTAACACCGCGCTGAAGAACATGTGCCGCCCCGCGCCGACCCGCGTCTCTCGTATTCGCGCGCCGCGAGAAGTGGCTCGTCGTGCTCGTGTCACCACGTCGCTGCACGAAAAATACGCCAGTCCTCGAAACGGGCTGGGGCACGACCACAACCACACGCGCGCCGATATGTCCACCGCGGCCTCGTTCTCGACGCCGGGACGGGCCGGGGTATCCGCGCGGACCCGCTCGCGCGCTCGGAGCGACCGCCGCGCCGTCCGCGCGAGCGGCGTCTCGTCGTCAGAGGGATACGAGGAGGTTCGGTACGGACTCGGCCGAGGCAGCATCGCGTATTACCCAATCGATGCATCCGCGTCGTCGTCGTCGTCGTCGTCGTCGTCGATGCCGCTGCTTCGCGCGGACACGGAACCCACCACGCGGTACATCGACGGCCCACTCGACGCCGCCGCCATCTGGCTCTTCAACCTCAAGCTGGAGCAGGCGGTGAACGACGGCGCGGACGACGAGGAGCGCAGGCGCAACGCGAAGGGCCTTCCCGCGGGGGGATTCGATCGGCTCGTCGCCCTCGCCGACCGCATCGCCTCGAGCGGCCGGACCCCTCCCGAGCAGCGCGCGGTGGTCCTCGCGACGCTTCTCGGCCTCATCCCGCCCTGGGTCCGGACGCAGTTCAAGCGCCTCATCGACCCGAGGTGGGCGTGGGTGGACAAGATGAACGCGAACATCACCGTCAACGCATTCGCGTGGCTCGTCGGGCCGTGCGAGATCGTCCCGCGCGACGGCGACGGAGAGTTGGCGGCGGTCAAGCTGCGCAAGTGCAGGTACCTCGAGCAGTGCGGGTGCACGGCGTCGTGCGCCAACTTTTGCAAGCGGCCCACGGAGGGCTTCTTCCGCGAGGCTTTCGGGGTGGACGCGCACCTGGCGCCCAACCACGAGGACGGGAGCTGCGTGATGACGTTTGGGAGGAAGCCGCCCGAGATGAACGACCCGGCGTTCTCGCAGCCGTGCTACTCGTCGTGCGCCAAGGCGGCGGCGTGCGACCCGGCGACCCGGGGCGGACTCTACCCCGAGCCGTGCCACCGACTCGGCGATCCGTGAAACACACCGAGACTTAGCTACTAGCCGGGACGTAAGTAACGCGTGAGGATGAACGAGGATGAAATTTTACGAAGCTCGCGAACGACCCTCCGATCGGCGACCCGTCAATCGAGGCTGGACGACACGGACGTGAGCTGCACGTCCCCCCCTCCTAGGGTTCCCCCTCTCCTCCCCATCCCGCCCCCCAACATTGACCCGGGTTTAGCTCTTTCCTCGTCCTCCCCGTCCACCTCCACGTACCCAGAGTCCCCCCACCGAAAGAAACGAACCTCGCCCAGGTACGGCAACTCCACGCCCCGACGATGCGAGGGATCCGCGTAACACCTCGCGTAACACGCCGCGGCGCAGGCGACGCACAGGATGAAGGCGAGGACGTACCCGCCCGCCTCCGCCTCGTCGTAGTCGTACGCGTTGTTCGTCCTGGCCACTGCGTCGTTCGGGGCTGGCACCGCTTTGTTTGGCGATGAGGAGCCGTTTTTTGGAGCGTCGGCGTCGGCGGGGGGCGGCGGCGGCGGCGCGGGCGCCTCGTTGACGATCGGGGACGTCCCCGCGTCGCCACCACCTGCCAGCCTGTCGAGCTGGTCCTTCAGCAGCGCGTCGCAGTCCGTCGCCGCGAACCCGATCCTCCCGCCTTCAACCGTCTTATCGTACTCCACGAGCACGTCACGCACGGATATTCCCCCGATGAGGGTGCCCTGCGACTTGTTGTCCATGATCCCGAGGCAAAACGCGCCGGGTTTTTTCCCGTGCACGAACAGGTAGTTGCTCGGCGGTAACACGAGCGACGCGCCCTCGCCGTCGAACGCGATCGTCAGCGGCGGGTAGTACTCGCCCAGGTTGGCCATCGCGACGATCGGCGCCGTCTCCGTGGCGCCCTCCCTCTGAAAGCACACGTCATCCGGATAGCCCGGATCGGGCCCGGGAACCTTCACGAGCTTCTTCTCGCTCGGCGCGTTTGTCGTCACCGCCGCGTCCAGCGCCGCGGCGGTGGCGTGGAACACCCGCGTCGGGACGTACGTGAACGTCGTGCCGCTGTCCATGACGGTTCCGTATCCGACCGCGAGATCACCGGCGGTCGCCACCGCCACGTCCCCGATCTTCATCGCCGTCGTGCTCACCACGTAATACGCCGGGTGCGCGTCGTTGACTCGCATGTCCGTGTACGCGAGCGGCGGCGCGTGCGGGGTGGCCGGTAACCTGCCGAAGGAGAGGGCGCCGCCCCCTTCGAAGGACCCGAAGCACAGCGAAAACACCCTCGGGAGGCCGTGCGTGTCCGCGAGCTGGTTGGGTATGGACGCGAACTGGTTGTTGCCCAGTCCGATGAGGCCATCCGCTTCCTGGTCGTGGATCGTCCCGGACTCGGCGTTCGTGCACCCGAAGACGACGTCGAGGGTGCCGTTCGTCGTGGGCGCGATGTCCCCGCCGAAGTACATCTTGTCCCGGACGAGGTCGCCGCTCACGCCGCTGCCCTCCGCGTACGTTCTCGAGTAGGTGCACCTGTTGGCGGCGGCGCCCCGGCCCCCGGCGCACACCGCCGGCCCGCCCGCGTCCTTGCACTGCTTCTCCCGGCACTTCAGCCACTTGCCGGTCGGGTCGAACCTGGTACCGCCCGTGTGCGTCCCGCACTTGGCGCACGTGGCGCACGGCACGTAGGTGAGGGTGCTGCCGGTGTCGACGATCACCTGGAAGGTTCGCGGCGACGGGTCGCCGAGCGCGATGTCGGCGTAGTAGTATCCGTGCTCCTTGACCGATCCGTGCAGCGGGAACGTGGACGCGCCGTTTTCAGGAGCGCCGGAGGACTCGGCCGGGGACTCGAGGATGCGGCGACGGCGATGCGCGTCGTGCTCGCGGAGTTGTGCGAGCGCGGTCGGGGTGCTCGGGCTCTCGCGGCGTCGCACGGCGAACACGGCCGGAGAGCGGCCGAACGAAGATTCCGCGGTGCCGCCGTCCCGAACGTAGGGATCGGGCGGGGCGTCGGCGCCGGTTCGCGCGGCGTCGCCCGACGCTCCGCCGCGCGCCGCCGCGAGGAGGATCGCGCACAGAACGGCGAAGCGGCGCCGGGCGCCCATCGTTCCTACCCTAAAATCGACGCCGTCCCCCCTCAGGGGCGCCCGAACCAATGATGAATGAAATCGCCGATAAAGTCAAAAAGTCGCCTCGGGGACGACACCAGACTGCCTCTCCGGGTGCTGCGAGGCGCTGCGCGCTCGGAATCGACGAGAAAGCCAGGTCCGAGGAAAGAATAATGCCCCATTTCGCCGTGACCAGGTGACCCGCGACGGAAGCGACGACGCCGAGCGTCCACCGCCATGGATCTGCTTTTCGCCAAGGCCCTCGGCGACACCGCCGTCGTGCAAACCCGCGCGTGCGACGACCCGCGCAAGGGCAAGGGCGTCTTCGCGCTCGTCGACCTCCACGACGGCGAGGTTGTCATGCGCGATTCCCCGCTCGCGCTCCTGCCGTCGGCTGAGCTCTCCGAGGCTGCGATCGAGGACGCGCGCGACGTCCCGCCCGCCACGATCGACACGTGCACCACGTGCGGGTGAGCATCCCATCGAGCGCGATCGCCCATCGCGACGCGGCGTCGGCTCGGCCGTCTCGAACCCTCGCGTCGCCGCGGTCGTTCCCCGGCGTCCGTCGGGTCGCGAAACGCCCGAAAAAAAGCGGCGGCGGCGTCCCGAAAACATCCATCCGATCGGCGTCGGCCGATTTGTCCCCCCGCAAGCGACGAACGACTGACCCGTCTCCCGGTCCCGTCCCTCTTCTCGTCCGCAGCGCGTTCACCGGCACGCTCACGACGCAGCTGAAAACCCTGCTCGACGCGCGCGCGCAGTCCCGCCCCGCCGCCGCCCCCCCGGCGCCCAAGCCCAAGTCTGGCAAGAAGAGGAAGGGGTCCGGGACCGCCGCCGAGGATGACTCGCTCCCGCCGCCCCCGGTGAAGGGCCTCGACGCGCTCGCGCTGCCCGAGTCGGAGTGGCAGCCCACCCGTCTCCGCGAGCGCATGTTCGTCAAGAAGAACGGCGCCTTCTGCTGCTCGACGTGCGCGACGCACCCCGTCGCGACGATGCGCGAGAGAGCCGAAGGGAAATGGAAAGCCTTCGTCGACGCGATCGGCGGAGTTCCACGCGCCGACCGCCGGTGCCTCCTCCTCGGCGCCAAGATCCTCGCCGTCGCGCTCGCTGGCGAACCCGACGCGGTTAATGGCGTGGCGCACCTCTGTTCGAGACCCGTCTGGGACCTCGCGCCGTCCAACGCGGATGACGCGGACGAGTACCGAAAAAACGTTCGCAAAGCGGTGGAGGCGTCGTGGCCCAAACTCAAAGCCGCGTTGACCGCAGCGTTCGGCGCGGACGTTACCAAAGGAAACGGCCGAAACGGCCGAAACGGTGTTCCCTGCACGCTCGAGACGTACGCGCGCCTGTGCGGAGCCACGCAGATGAACGCGCTCGCCGTGAAGGTGCCGCATCCGCTGATGAAGTACGTCGTCTCCACCGTCGCCGCGGAGGGGGCGCTGACGGAGCACGTCCAGTGGCTGGTTCGCGAAAAGGCGGAGCGGGTGGCCCGGAAGGCGCTTGAAGAGGAGAAGGTGCTTGGCGGGTTAATGGACATCGACGACATCGACCTGGACTCGGACTCGGACGACGACGAGACTCGCGACGCGAACGGCGACGAGCGGTACTCCTTCCGGTGGGGCACCGAACAAGACGAGGGCTTCGATTTCGACACCACCGTCTTTCCCGCGTACAAGGGTTCCGCCATCTTCCCGCTCGCGTCGTCCCTCAATCACAGCTGCGATCCCAACTGCGAGGTGGCCTACGTCGACGACAGCCGCGTGCACATCCTCGCCAAGCGAACGATCGCCCGGGACGAGGAGTGCACCATCGCGTACGTCGACCCCGACCTCGACGGGGAGGAGCGACGCGAGGAACTCAAGGAGACGTACGGCTTCGACTGCGAGTGCGACGTGTGCATCAGGGAAGGGTTCGTGCCTCACCTCAAGCGGCGCAAGGTGTTGCCCCCGAAGGAGTCCGGCGGTGGGTTGATCTGGGGCAAGCTGGACGCGGAGCTCAAGGCGCGGTTCAAGGCGGAGAAGCAGGCGGCGGAGAAGGCGGCGAAGAAGGGTGCTCGCGGCCCGAAGCAAGCGCCGGCGAAGAAAACCGCCGCAGAGACGAAGAAGACCCCGGCCAAGAAGGCCACCCCGAAGGCGACCGCCAAGGGCGGCAAGGCCGCGAAGGCCGCGAAGGCGAATCCGGTGGCGGTGTCCGAGGATGACAAGTACGACGACCTTCCCGCGGACTTTGAGGACGAGGAGATCCCCGAGGAGGAGGCGTTTGCACCATCCGACGATAAAAAATACGCCAAGATTTTTGGGGGGTTGGACCTTCCAGATGACTTTGACGACGAGGAGATCGACGAGGACGCCGCGTTCACCGCGGAGGACAAGAAGAAGTACGGCAAAATCTTCTCACCGGCGACGAAGAAAGCGGAGACTAAGAAAGCCGCGGCCCCCAAGGCGAAGGCTGAGGCTAAGAAGACCCCGGCCAAGAAGGCCACCCCGGCGAAGAAAACCGCCGCGGAGACGAAGAAGACCCCGGCCAAGAAGGCTGCGACGCCGCCTGCGAAGACCCCGAAGACCCCGGCGGCGAGGTCGGGAGCAAAGCGCAAGGCTCCGGAGCCCGTCTCGACGAGGCGGTCGACGAGGTCTGGCAAGTTATGATTCGTTTAGTTGGAGAGCGCGTCTCTTATCAAAATTTGAGAATTTTTCTATATCCTGTGGCCCACCACAGCCCATAACCCCGCGAGCGCTGACCCGCGCTACTTACACGATCGCACCCTGGGTGTTGCTGAGCACGGCGTGCGTGAGAGCGTACGTCTTACTGGTGATCGCCTTAGTTTTCTCGACCACGAGCTCGTGAATGGACGGCGCCTCGCTGCCCATCACCACGGTCCCAGCCTCGCTGTCAATCTTGGCGTTGAGCTTGGTGGAGCGGATGAGGTTCACGATCCATCGCTCCGCGCTGTCGCGGTCCATGTTCAGCTTGCCCGCCAGCTGGTTGATGTCTATGCACTGGTGGATGCGGCAGTACGTCTCGAAGATGAACAACCGCGCGTTCTCGTTGAACTCCTCCCGGCAGCCCACCAGGAAGAAATCGTTCGCGAGAACCTCGTCGCACTGCGCGAGCTTCCGCTGCGCAGCCTCAAAGTCGTAGTCGACGAAGAGGCACACCAAAAACTCCGTGATGGGATCGGAGTACTGCTCGTTCTGGAGGATGCGGACGAGGTCCTTGAGCATGGATCGGCGGCGCTTGTTGGTGATGACAGCCGCGGCGAGGTAGCGGAGGAGGTGAGGCGCCTCCGCCTGGATGGATTGCATGTACCGCTCCTGGAAGAAGAGGTCGATGATGCTGTTGCGACCGTTCTCGTGGTTGAAGAAGACGAACAGCGACCAGTGAATGAGCCACGCGCGCGCGTGCACCTGCGCCAACGGCGAGGGATACGTGCGGTTCTCCACCGCGTCCTTGAGCCTGTTCATGTCCTCCACTGCGGCGTTCCAGTCTTGCTGGAGGATATCCGAGGCAAACTTACCCCAGAGTGCGCTGCCGCCCTTCTCGCCGTTGGTGCAGAGGCTGCGGTAGTGGTACAGGAACTCCGCCGCGGCGGCGTAGTTGCCGCACTCGAACTGGAACTTGGCGTAGTGGAAGAGCGCGTCGATGTCCTCCACGCCGATGCCGTGGTTCTCCTTGAGGAAGTTGATGTTGTACGCCTTGTCGCTTCGGAGCTGCTTGACGAGCGCGGGGTCGCTGAGGAAGGTGACCACCTTCTCGGCTTTGGCCTGAAGCTCCGTCAGGTTCGCGATCACCTCCTCCCTGCGCTTGGTCATCTCCGGCGGCACGTCCTTCGCGTTGTGCAGACTCTTGTAGATGTCCGCGGCGAAGTCGAGCATGTTCGTCTTCTGCAGCAGCGCGATCTTAGCCTCGAGGATCTCGGCCTCCGGGTACACCTTCTTCGCCTGGAGGAACTCGAGCAGCGGAAACACCAGGTGGCGATCCATGAACTTGCCGAGCTCCGACGTCAGATCGTGCTTGGAGGCGTCAGAGGCAGCCATGGCGGTCCGATCGTTCGGCGCTCCGAGTTTCTCTCAAATCTCGCCCTCGCGAGCTGAAAAACCCTCAAACGATGCGAATCGCGTGAAGGTTGGTGGGACGGTCTGCGACGGAGCGCGCGACCCTACGACCTCTCCCGAACGAAGGAAAAGGACGGCGCGTGCGTTTCCTCGGGGCGACACGAGCGCACCCTCGGCGGTGAAAGAGGGCGTCGCGCGGGGTCGGCCTTGGTTTTGTAGGCGAGGGGCTCAGCCGCCTTTTCGAGCGGCATTCCGTGACTGCATCCCATACGTGGGATTGCAACCGACCATATCATACAATGACTCAAGAAAATAAACCAAAACTTGGTCGGACACCCGGTCAAACTCGTGGAAAGACGTTGAGGGGAAATCTTCACAGCCCAAATCCGGCGACGCGAAGGGCGGGGGTTCGGTTCGGGTGCCTGGGGTCTCCGGGGCCTGATCGCGGTCGCCCTCGCGCGTTCAGAGGACGTGTAGGAGGGTCAGAAAGACCTCGCGTCGTTAACTTAGCGAGATGGGGCGCGGAGCGGCGGTCTCCGAGGACCCCCTCCCGGGTCACAGCGGGCGAATCTCCACCATGTACGAGACGATAGAGCCCCAGGTCATGACCCAGCGGTACGAGCGCGCGCATGTGTGGGGGATCGACTGCGTGGAGCGGCTCACATGGCGCGGTTGGGAACCCGGCGGCAGCTACGTGCGCACGGTGACCCTCAAGAACGTCGGCAAGAAGGCGCTCAAGGTCAAGTACCGCCTGCCCACGACCAAGTACTTCGAGATGGAATTCCCGGAGACGATGAAGATCCAACCGGGCCTATCCGCCACCGTGGACGTCACCTTCAGGCCCATACGCTTCGAGCAGTACGACGACTTCATCGAGTTTAAGGTTGCGGGATGCGGCTCGTTTCAGGTGAAGGTCTCCGCCGTTCTGCCCTTCATCTCGCTGAAGATGCCGCCAACCGTGGATTTCGGCTACGGCGCGGTGAACGAGCTCATGACCAAGGACTTCAGCTTCGTCAACGACGGCGACGTCGCCGTGGCGTACAAGTGGGCCGTGGACTCCCCCTTCGTCTTCTCCCCGCTCCAGGGAGAGCTGCAGCCGGGGGAGTCAGCGCACGTCCACGCCGAGTTTACCCCGATCGACGCCACCGTCAATGTCGTCAACGCCATGTGCGCGTTGAGCGATCGTTCGGGCCACAACCTGCCCGAGCGTTCGTACGCTTGCGCGGTGACCGCGGTGGGTAAGTACCCGTACGTGAGGTTCAGCGAACCCGAGGTGGATTTCGGCGAGGTCATCGTGGGAAGGAGCGTGGAGCAGACGGTGAAGCTGATGAATCAGTCGCTGGTCGGCACCAGCTATGAGGTGGCTCGCGGCGCGGACGACCACGACCACGTGTTCAGGTGCACCGGCAAGGGTGGGTACCTGAAGCAAAAGTCGCACGAGGAGTTCAAGGTTGCGTTCACGCCGTCGATGCCCGGGACTTTCAGCTCGGAATCGTTCAAGGTGTACACGCCGGGTGGAAACGTGGCGAGCGTCAAGCTCACCGGCACCGCGGTGGGTCCGCGGGTGTCGCTGTCGCAGACGACGTTCCAGTTTGGGAGCGTGATATCGGGCAAGTCTGCGCGGCGGGTGCTCGACATCGAGAACCACAGCGACCTCCCGGTGCACTGGCAGATCGACAGCGAGTGCCTCGGAACCTTTCAGCTCAGCAAGGATCGCGGGATACTGGAGCCAAAGTTTCAGGGCATCCCGGGGAAGGCGCAGGTTGTCGTCACATTCGCGCCGATCGAACCCGCGAACTATCACAAACGCATCATCGTCGCGCTGAGGGACCACAGGCCGCTCGCGTTCGACGTCGTGGGAACAGGTTACGACGATAAGCGCAGGCCAGCGCCGATGCGCGTGTCGCACGTGGAAGAGTACAGGGCCTTGTGCGCAGCCGGTCTGGTCACGCCGGGCCAGCCCCCGAGCCGGAGCGAGCGCTCGTTGTTCCCCAACGAGATTGACGCGGTCAAGGCTTCCGCGATGACCGCGCAGGAGACCTTCATGGCTATGTTTGAGCCCGATCCGCTGGTTGCGGTGTCCCTGGACAAATCGCAGATTGACTTTGGGCCAACCAATCGGTTCAAGACTCCGCAGTCGCGAACGGTCACCGTGACGAACGACTGCAAGCAGAAACTCACCGTGTTTTGGGGCGGACAGGAGCCCTCGGAGCCGAACGACACCAGCTTGGACGCGGAGGCGAAGCGCGCGGCTGCCGCGGAGCGTAACCCGTTTTTCGTCTTCCCGGAGCAGTGCGACCTGCGGCCGGGGCAGTCTGCGGAGTTCCGAATAACCTTCCGACCGACCAAGGACAAGCAGCACTACGCCAGGCAGCTCGAGTGCTTCGCGTACGTCAAGGCGATGCGATCGTTCAGGCAGGTGACCGAGACGAACTTCACCCCGCCGTGGACCAGCACGGTCTGGGCGTTTGGTCACACGCACGGCCACTCGGGGGCGCAGCTGGGTTTCCAGCCCAAGTGCTCGTTCAGCGCGCGCGGGTCCCGGTTGTATTTCCCTCCCACCGTCAAGGGCGACTTCGCGTTCCAGACGATCGCGCTCAGGAATGACGGCGACACCACCGTGGGCTTCGAGTTTCCCGCCAAGAGCGGACCGCCGGGTTTGGAGATTGACGAGGAGACGGGACACTCGTCGCCGTTTTCGTGCCACCCGTCCAAGGGGTCCGTCCCGCCCAAGTCGTTCACGCTCGTGACGTTCCGGTTCGACGCGTCCGACACCGAGCCGCACAGGGAGCAGATGCACTGCGTCCTGAACGGCCTGCCCGAGCGGGCCATCACGTTGGACGTGAGGGCGCGGGGGCACACGCCGCGGGTCACCGTCGGCGACGCCAACTCCTTCGTCTTCACGCCGACGTGCGTGGGCGCCTCGGCGACGCGCGAGATTGAGATGCGCAACGCGAGCCGCATCAACGTGCTGTACGAGTGGGCGATACCCGAGAGGTTGGCGAACGTGCTGGGCGTGTCACCGCACGCGGGGTTGATTCGCGGCGACCAGACGATCAAGTCGACGTGGACCTTTCGCCCGAACAAATCCCGAAAGTTTGGCTTTACGATTCCGCTCGTGCTGCGCGTGCCCGACTCGGAAGTGTCCGACCCGGGAGCGACCGGCCGGCGGGAGGCTTTCGCGGGGGCGTCCACGGTGGAGGAACGCGTCGACGTCAACATCCACGCGGAGGGAACCTCCGGGAGCGTCGCCGTGCGCCCGGAGAATATCGATTTCGGCCAATCCGTGGTGGAGCAACCCGTGGAGCGGACTCTGGAGCTCCTCAACCGCTCCGGCGGCATCGTGCGGTACCGTCTGGAGACGGTATTCGACGAGGGGTGCACGGAATTCGACGCGGACGTCAAGTTCGACGAATCCGTCGGCCAGATCCCCGCCAAGTCCTCGAAGCAGGTGCGAATCACCTACGTCGGCAGGTGTCGCGGCGACGTCGGCTTTCGAATCGTGTGCCGCGTGGCAGACCCCTCGCGACCCTCGCGACGGACCACGGATGAGAACGACGAGGAGGACGCACCGCCGAGCTCCCACGCCATCGCCACCGCGGACTACCCGACGCTCTGCGTCACGGACGCCGCGTGCCCGGGCGTCGCCA
>Ga0181573_10000287_pt1 | contig 53929 bp, 31 predicted proteins | sample 101ome_25_FD_148643 | JGI IMG/M metagenome (GOLD analysis project Ga0181573, IMG submission 148643) | Coastal salt marsh microbial communities from the Groves Creek Marsh, Skidaway Island, Georgia - 101409BT metaG (spades assembly) | ecosystem: Environmental > Aquatic > Marine > Intertidal zone...
TCGATGTCCCAGTCACGCCCAGCGTGCTACTCAGCGTCGTCGCGCCCGTCACGCCAAGCGTCGTACCGACACTCGCCGCGCCACTCATCGTCACATCTCCCGTCAGAGTCGATGTCCCAGTCACGCCTAGTGTAGTACCGACAGTCGCCGCGCCAGACATCGTCACATCGCCCGTCAGCGTCGACGCGCCCGTCACGCCGAGCGTGCCGCCGACACTCGTCGCGCCCGTCGTGGTCAAAGAAGACAGCGTCGTCGCGCCCGTCACATCGAGCGTGCCGCCGACACTCGTCGCGCCCGTCGCGTTCAAGGAAGACAGCGTCGTCGCGCCCGTCACGCCGAGCGTCGTACCGACAGTCGCCGCGCCACTCATCGTCACATCTCCCGTCAGCGTCGTCGTTCCGCTCACGGTGAGAACGGTTCCGACGTCAAAAGTCGTCGAGACGCGTCCCGCACCAGTCACATCGAGTGTCTTGCTAGGGGTTGAAGTGCCAACACCGACGTTTCCAGTGGAGTCTACGGTCACGCGCGCTGTACCCCCGGTCTTCAGCGTCAGGTCTTCGCCAGTCTTCGCGCTCACAGTCACCGCACCCGCCGCAGACGCCACAAAACGGTCCCCGCTGGCGCTCCCTTGGCGAAGCGTCAGGATACCAGCCGTGCCACCTCCTGGTGCTGAGTCGATCGTCACGTCCCCGTTGGAGCTGCCACTCGGCGCCTGCCCAGACGTAATCGTGACGTCACCACCGCTCGCGGTCGATGTGTCAGTGGTGGCACCTCCTGTGAGCGTTACGGAACCACCCGATCCACTAGTCGAACCCTCGGGCTCGATCGCGACATCTTGACCCGCCGCCGAGGTCAAGCTTAATTTCCCATTTGAGTCTGCGTATAATCTGTAATCCGTTGTGCTCGCTCCTTGTCGCAGCGATAACGGTACCTTCGCCGACGTGCTACCTATGTACACGGCGGCGGCCTCCGTCGGCGCGATGATGACGTGTTTTTGATTTCCACGCATACCTGCATCTATCGTGAGACTACTCGTCGGAGTTCCACTTATATCTTCAGCGTCTAACCCAGTGAGCTTCGGTGCGCGTAGTTCCTGATGGAACATTCCATCTTGCGTCGTCGAAATTTGGACGTAGCTATTGTAGCTGTTACTGAAAACAAGATCGTTCGTGGTGACGAGATTTCCATGCACCGTCAAGTCACCGAAAATGTCCGTCTGCACTTGCTTATTCGAGCTTTCTCCGACACGAACGTACGAAGCCGCGTTAGGGCCGATGTGAATGACACCCTCGTACGTCGACGCCTGAGTCGTACTATCGCCGGCGTCAATCACGACGTCGCCGCCGGTGCTTGAATTTGAAGTCCCTCCGCGAAGCGTCAGCGTACCGCCGGTCCCACTCGTCGCTGCGCCGGCTTCCACAGTCACGTCACCGCCGGCGCCCGTACCACCCGTACCACCGAGCACGGTCACGGAGCCCCCTCCATTTGTCGCGTTTGCGCCGATCAACGCCAACGCGCCGCCCGGGTTGCTCGCCGGCGACGCCGGAGGCTGTCTCGTGATCAAATAGTACGTGCTATCCGTCACGCCTAACTTCATTTCACCCTTGACTGTGACGGAATCCGCGTATGCGTCACCGAGGATGACGTTACCATCCACGGAGAGGTCGGCGGTGAACCCGGCGGCGGCGCTCACCGTGAGCGCATCCTGTAGGACGAAAGCGTTCCCAGACCCCGATCCGACGCTCGACACGTCGCTATCCGTGATTCTAAATCCCGTGCACGGATGTTTGCCCGTAAACATGGTCGTGCTCGCCCTAATCTTGTACGTGCTCGACAGCGTCCCGTACACGCTCACGTAATAGTATCCATTCGTCGGGCTCGAAATCGTCACGGAATCCAACGCGTTCCCGGTGTTCACGCTTCGATGTTCGTACGTCCCCGTCGACGGTTGCGACGTTCGCGACACGTACAGATCCGCGTTTCCATTGCTCGTCGTCAATTCCAACGTCAGCGGTTGCGCCGACTCGACGCACGCCACGTTTACTTTATAATACTTGTACGCGCTCGCCGAGACGAAACCGTTCCGCGCCACCCCTTTCGTGAGCGCCGTCGCGCCGTCCGCGACACCGACGCCTCTCACCGCGCACGCGCCGACGAACGCCGCGCCGAGCGCGCGCGCGCGCGTCCACGCGGTCGGTCGCCGCCGTCTCCGCGCCGCGCCCGTCCCGCCCGCGCCGTCTCGTAATCTCTCCCTCGCCCGCGCCAACCACGCGCGCCGATCCACCTCGCGCGCGTCGCCATCGCACGGCGCGATTTCATCACCATCGAACGACGTCGACGTCGTCCCTTGTCGCGCGCGCGCGCGCGCCTCGAGCGTCGTCATCGTCCCGCGGCCGCGGCCTCGCGATGACTCGCGAGAGACGGCGTCGACGCCGCGCGCGTCGATTCACGCGTCGCGCGCGCCCGACAAACGCCCGCAAACGACGACTCCGATCGCGTTCGACGCGCACCGCTCGCGGTCGACGATCGAATCGCCCGCGCGAACGACTATGCCGGACGCATCCATCGTCGGTGGTTACGGAGGAGAATTTAAAATTTCAAAGCTGAAAAACGACGACGACGCGTCATCGACGACGCCTCGCGCGACGAGACGAGGGTACAGGGATACTTACTTACATCAATCCGATAATTCGTCGTTTGGGACGTGCGACGGTGGGCGCGAACGCGGAAGAGTCGACGCGTCGGAATGGTCGCGCGGCGCGGCGTCCGTCGCCGGCGGCGCTCGATCGGCGCCAGCCGCCGCCGCGCTCGGCCTCGCGTCGGCTTTACGTCTCTTGAAACGATCGGCGCCCTCTCGCAAGGCACGATCGAACGCGGCGGTGACGTCGGGTGATACCGTCTCGGCGATCGGACGTTTCTTTTTATCCGCACGATTGCGTCGATCGCCGACGCGAGACGCGTCGAGTCGCTCGCCGTCGGCGATGGACGACGCCATGCTCGCGTCGAACGCCGCGCGGAGTTGTTTGGCGTGTAACGTGTCTCGAATCCAGTGTCTCAGCGTGTTCTCTTCTCGCTCTTGATTGGCGATGTGCGCGTACACGTGTTCGAGCTTGAACTTTTCGCTCTTTTCGGCGTACTTGTCCAATTGAAACTTGTCGTGCACCGATCCGAATCGATCGTTGTACGCGCCGAAGATGCACTCGCACAGAAACAAACCGAGCTCGGGCGCCATCGGCGTCGGCGCGTGTCGTTGCGTGAGGAGGGCAAACTTTTGATCCTCTTCGGTGAGTTCGCCTCGCACGACGGCGAGCATGGTGCCGATGAGTTTACGAATCTGATGCAACATGAACGACTGTCCGACGACTTGACATCGCACAAAGGTTTCGCCGTGCGCCTCGAACGGTTCGGAACAATCAAAACTCAATATGTACCTCTTCGCCTGCGCGTCCGTCGGTTTCACCTTGACGGTGTAATTATGAAAATTATGCGTGCCGCAGTAATTCTTTAACACGGCGTCCACGCGCGCGCGCGTCGATTCCGTAAACTCGAACCGTCCCGCCGCCGACTCGCCGACGCCGCCGACGCCGCTCGCCGTCTCCCGCCCGACGCTAGGATCGAACGCCCACGTCGGTATCACGTACTCGTACCGCCGTCGATCACACATAGTCTTCGCGTTAAACCCATTCGTCACTCGATCGATCCCGAACACCTCGAATCGATCCGGCAGCGCCGCGTTGACGCGCTCGAGCGTCCCCGGCGGTTCGAGCACCATCTTCAACGCCACCACCTGTCCCACCGCCGACACCCCCTTATCCGTCCTCGCCGCGCGCGTCCACTGCACTTTTCCAAAATCTCCCGCGTTCGCCTCCGAGATCCCTCCCGCGCGCGCGATGGCGGCCTCTAATTCACCCTCGACGGTGCGCACGCCGGGATTCCGTTGCATCCCGGCGAACCCGGCGCCGACGTACGCGAACGTCAGCGCCACCTTGCGTTTCTTGTGTGGATTCGTCGGCGGCAGGCGGTGCGCGGGCGGGTCGTCGGTGGCGCTGACGGTCGCGTCCGGGCGCGCGGCGTCGGCGTCGGCGTCGGCGTCGACGGGGACGGCGTCGACGGATTCGTCCGCCGCCGCCATGATGACGACAGAGACGACCGACGGACGCGCGAGAGAGACGACCGAGACGCGAGAGAGACGCGAGAGAGACGCGAACGCGCGAGACGCGTCGAGACGCGAGACGCGTCGAGGCGCGAGACGCGGGACGCGTCGCGAGGTGGCGTCGTTCCCGAGAATGAATGAAAAAAGTTTTTGGGTCGGCGGTTGGTCGACGGACATCCTTCGTCATTCCCCGCCGCGCGCCGCGTCATGTCGCGCGCGCGTCGCGAACGCGTCGTCGTCGTCGGTGGTGGTGCCGCGGGGTGCGCCGCCGCGTTCGCGCTCGCGCGCGCGCGGCGCGACGCCGGACGCGGGACGAATGATGATGATGACGATGACGCCATCCAAAAAGTCTTTGACGTCGAACTTCTCGAGCGCGAGACGCGACTCGGCGGCGTCGCGACGACGGAATCTCCGGGAGGCGCCACCGTCATCAACGACGGCGTGCAGGGCGGGGCGGTGAGTTACGCCAACGTCTCGCGATTGATGCGGGCGTGCGACGTCGGGGAACCGCACTGGGTGGACGTGCGCGTGAGTTTCGGACGCGGGACGACGCACTGGAGAAATCACGGCCCGCCGACGGCGTTGGTGGAAACACTGCGAGAGGATATCGAAAAGTTTGCCAAGACGCTGCGAGCGATCAAGCGGTTCGAGGCGCTGTATGCGTTCGTGAGCGTGGAACGCGCGTTGCGGTGGCACGGGCACTCAAAGGCGTTTCGGGATCGAATGGTGTACGCGACGACGGCGTTGTTTTTTGGTACGGGGAATTGCACGAAAAAGGTGAGCAGCATCGTGTTGGCGCGTGTGTTTAACGATGATCGGTTGCGGTTGTACGACTACGATCCGGTGCGGTTCATGAGCGAGGCGCCGAAGATGTTCGCGTTTCCGAGATTTGACGAGGTGTACGGGAAAATCGGAGACGAGGTGCGGCGACGGGGCGGGAAGATCACGCTCGGCGCGCGCGTGGACAAGGTGGAGCGTTCGAAGAGAGGAGTCAAGGTGTACTTTGAGAATGCGAACGGCGAGCGCGAGGTGCGAGAGTGTGATCGCGTGATTTTCGCGTGCAACACGGAGCAATCCAAGGCGATGCTCGACGCGGGTTCAGGGACGTCGATGATGGAGCGCATGATTTTCAGAAACATCGAGTATTTCGACGACGTTTCCGTCACGCACTCGGATGAGGCGTACATGAAGAGACACTACGAGGTGGCCGAGGACGTTCGAGATATGTATTTTATCAAATCGTACGAAGACGATCCGTCGCTCTGCGAGATGAGTTTCGATTTAACCGCCTATCAACCCTTCGCCGAGGGCACGAACGGCGAGCGAGTGTACCAATCCATCTTTTTAAACGCGAAAAAGGACAAAGCGCGATGGACGCGCGACGAGATCGATCCCAAGCGCGTCATGCTCGTGAAATGGTGGCGTCAATTCGGGCACACGGTTCGGCATTTCACGCGCGCCGTGCCCTTTTGGCGTTTCGTCCAAAACAAGCGTCGAACGCTCTACGCCGGTTCGTACACCATGGTGAACACCCACGAGATCGCCGTCATCTCCGGTCTCGTCGCCGCGTACAGATGCGGCGCGGAGTACCCTTTCGCCGACGATGCGTTGGCGTCTTTCCAGTTTGATTTATACGCCTCCATCATCCACGGCGTCAAGCGTCGCCGACACGCGCGGTGAGCGCCGCGCACCGCGCGCACGGGCACACATGCATTTTTCGCGCCGCGCCGCGTGCGCACTGTTTCATTGTTTCATTGTTTCATTGTTTCATTCATTTATCGTTTCGAAACGCGACGCGACGGTCCATCCAGTCGGCGGTTCTCGTCGCCGCGTCCCGTCGACACACACCGACGCGCACCGCCCGATGTCCGCCCTCCGATCCCTCGTCGACGCGCGCGTCGCGCCCATCGTCGCCCCGCGTCGTCGCGCGACGACCGCGCGCGTCCGCGTCGCGCCCGTCGCCGCGTCCCGCGTCGACGAGCGCATCGACGTCAGCGTCGCCGCGCCGAGACTCATCGCCGCCGCGCTCGCGCTCACGCTCGCGACGACGCCCACGCCGGCGAGCGCGATTCCGCAGACGTCCGAGTGCGCCACCAACTCGTGCGATGGGTGCGTGCGCGACGACGCGAGCGACGACGCGTCAAAAGAGTCGACTCGTCATCAGTCACAGAGAGGATTTCGCGACTGACCGGGTGAACGACACACGCGCGTCGTCTCTTTCGAACGCTCGCGCAGGTACGATTACAGCGGGAAAGATTTCACGGGCACGGGTGAATATTTTACCAAGGGTTCTTTGAAGCGCGCGAACTTTAACGACACCAACTTGACGGGAATCTCGTTGTTCGGCGCGGATTTGACGGACGCGACGTTCGTCAACGCAAATCTGTCCAACGCCAACCTGGGACAGGCGAATTTGACGGGTGCGGATTTCACGGGGGCGAATCTATCGGGCGCGATCGTGAGTTCGGCGCAGTTGGACGACGTGAAGATCGATAACAGCGATTGGAGCGACGTCATCGTGCGTAAGGATGTGTTGATGGGATTGTGTAAAGTGGCGAATGGAGAAAATCCGACGACGGGAAATCCCACGGCGCTCAGTTTGCTCTGTCCGTGAGCGATGACGACGACGACGAGTTTAGGTAGACACATCATCATGTAAAAAGCGCGCCGCTGATGCGTATTTTTATGTACAAACGACGACACTACGCGACAGCGAACGAGCGACGAAAGGATCAGAGTACTAGCACCATGTACGTCATCAAAACCGAGGCGTCAGAAGACCGTCGTGAAACAATGGTATTTCTTCATTTCCTTGCGTCGTCGACTCGATCGCGATGTCGCGTAGCGCGTTGGAAGAAATCTAATAATGTCTATGAATCGCTCAACGATAATCTGTCGAGTGAGAAAGTCAATGTTGTCAATATCGCGCCTCGTTGCGCTCTGAGAAGATGAGTCTCGAAAAAAAGCTGAAGGGCGCCGTCGATGCGAAGCCTCAGACAGCGGCAAAACCGCGCGTTTTGTGCCAAGCCGAGAACGTGTTCTCACGCGCCGCTACTGAGGAAGGTTCGACTGGAAATCCAGATTCCCCAACGACGCGCTGCACTGCACACATAAAGTTTGCATCATCGGCCGCGCCGCATCGACGCGAGGTGTGAGTAAACGATGATTGCTCAGAGAAAGGAGAAGTCGTTTTGTGAAGTGGTTTAGCGCACAGGCGCAAGCGCCTTCTAACAAACAGCCTCGAGGTTGTAATCATCGCAAACATTGATTGAATCCTCACACCTTTGCCACGTCTTTCTTTCTCTGAAAGAAAAAAAAAGAGCTCGCTCGCCGAGCGAAGATGAACGACGCGCGCGCTCGCACCTATCAATCAATAGCGTCTAGTGTACAGTATCTCTGCGTCTCGTGCTGCGAAGTGGAAAACCGAACACCCAGGTGAGTGTCTTGAACGAACGAACCGATGATTCGTCGTGAATAAAAAAACGAATGAGGTGTAAGCCCGGTTTCCAGAGCAAACAGCACCGGGGTCGAGGTAGTAAGTCCCATCCCCGCGGCCGCTCAGAATGCGAGCTCGTTACTTTACGGGCTGATTAACGCTCAACGTGGATAGAATTCCACGCTCAGCTGCCTGAAGTAACAGCCCGCAAACCACTCGGCGACGCGCGACGAAATGGTCATAGCACTCGAAACGACAACACGTAGATGTCTGGCTTCAATGTATTCACCCGCGGTGAGCGGCGGGTAAACATAGCGAGAAGCCAGTTGCGCGGCCGAACCCGAAGCTTCGATTCAACGGGTCGACCTATCACTATAGCTTCTAGGGAACGGGGCAAAGAAACACTGACGGAGTAAAGTGCCCAACTAAGCGAAGCAACTTACGCGTGTCGTTGCGTCGTGGGCGACGTGGTCGGCCGAGACGACCGACCGCGCGGGGTTCACGATGAACACGAACAGATCAGAGATGGGTTGTCAGACCCGATGTTTGTTCTCTCATGACCGTGGTTCGTAAACACGGACCATCAAATTCCTCATATCCATTCGCACAATCACCCGCGTGGCCGCGCCTCGCGCCTCGCCGCGCGTAAAACGAGAAAAAAACAAAGCCAAATCGTAGACGGATCAGATAATACTGGCAAGTATAGCCGGTGGCACCGGCCTTCTATACTCTTTTCATCTTCGATCAATTGGGGAAAGAGAAGTCCTCATTTCCGTCACGATTCGCCGTTCGGCGAAGAAGAGAAAAATAAACGCGACCGCCTCTCGCGCGAGAGAGAGACTCGCGAGAGCGAACCCGCACCTCGTCCATCGTCGACGCGTTCGCGCGTCTCGCCGCGTCTCGCCCTTTTGTCGCCGCTCTGCGCACGTACAAAAAGCGACGAATCGCGCGTCAGTTACACACACGAACGAACGAACCAGCGCACACAGTCACACACGCACACACAACACCACCACCACCGCGTTCGACGCGTCTCGCACGCATCATCGTCCTCGTCCTCGTCGTCTTGCCGTTCGTTCGCCCGCCGCGTCTTCGCTCAGACGTAAAGTCGTGTAGTTTGGAAACAAGTTTTCTTCAAAGCCGAGGCTCAAAGCGAGCTGGGTTAAAGCGTTTCATCTTCCTCGCGATGGCGGCGAACGAACGAACGAACGAACGAACGTCGGAGAAGCGTCCTCTCTGGCCGTTCCCAAAAAAAAAGACCCGGTTGGCGGCGCCCTCCCGACCGAGACGAGATCCCCCCCTCCGCGCGCGCGCGACCTCGCGAGCGGTCCGATCATGATACCATGACGTAATACGTAAACCAATCAACATCGACGCCGAAACATCGTCTGACTGGGGCGGCATGCGGTGTCGTCACGCCGCTCGCGAAGAGGGTCGGTCGCGCGCGGCGGCGCGATTTCGAATCGAAACGGGCGCACCTTCTGACGCCTCGCGCGACGCGCGCGTCGTCCCGCGCGACGACGCGAAGGATGCGAGTAAATATTTTGTCTCACACGAGACGTTCGCGCGGGCGCGGGACGTCCGCGCGCGCGCGAGGATGTGGGATTCACATGTACGCACGCGCGCGGCGTCGAGTGACGAGTTTTCGAGCTCGACCGCGCCCATCGACATTCATCGCCGCGGACGCCGCGCGTCGACGTGCGCGCGCGCGAGACGACGACGGTGAAACGCGGACATGGCGTTCAGCGAGCGACACCGCGCGCGGTGGGGGGGGAACGTCGCCATCGCGGGGGCGTTGTTGACGTTTTGCGCGGGGACGTATTGGTACACGGTGCAAAAGGTGCGCAAGGATGAGGTGGACGTCGCGATCGATCGCCGCGCGGGAGGGAAGGGGAGTGGATGAGATGGTGGTGAGTGTAAGCGCGCGACGATCGGGGGGGCGAGAGAGAGAGAGAGAGATGTAGTAGATTTGTAACGTTTGATGATTATGGATTATGATTGATTTGACTGATTTGATTGACGCGTCTCGAGTCGACGAGGCGGTCGACCGGCTGGATGCGTGGTTGGATGCGTACAAGTAAAGAAAGAATGCGTCGTCGTCATTGAAAAAAATTACAAATGTCGGCGATCGAGGATCTGCTGTCGGAGCTACTATGGCGCTAATGTCGTAAACAATCGTTCGTTCTCACCCCCCACCGAGTTGCCAAATGTTGGTCGTCGTCGTCGTCGTCGTCTTCTCTCGAGAAGGAAAGACGCGCGAGCCGACGCCGGTATTTGATTAGATTAATAATTAATCTTCACGCTCAGCCATCTTCAAGGTGATGCTGGCCGTGCGCTTACGGATGGAGAACGGACGACCTTGCGCGCGCGGACGGAAACGCTTCATCGTCGCGCCGCCGTCGGCGTAGCACTCCGAGACGTAAAGCTTCGCCTTGTTCATCCCCATGTTGTTCTTGGCGTTGGACGCGCACGAGAACAACGCGTTGAGAATCGGTTCACAGGATCGGTACGGCATAAACTCGAGCATGATCAAGCACTCTTCGTAGCTCTTACCGCGAATGACGTCGAGCACTCTGCGAATCTTCGACGCCGACATGCGCACGCCGCGCAAGTAGCACACCGCCTCCTTCTTTTCGGCGTCAACCTACACGATGACGGGAAAAAACACACCACCAGTCAGTCTCGCATTCATACATACACACGCCTCACCGTCGCTTTCGCGCATCCCTCGACGGTCATCCTTCGTCCTTCCCGGCGTTTCGTCGCGGATAAAACCCAAACACGTCCCGACGTGGGGACGTCACCCCCACGAATGACGTTTCGCGCGCGTCCCGTCTCGCCCGACCGCGCGTCTCGCCCGCGCGCGCGACGACGCGAACGACATAAAACCACATCGACGTTTCGCGCGCGCGGTCGAGACGCGCGCGTCGTCGACGACGCCTCGCGCGCGAACGCGGTCGCCACCCCCCTCCGTTCAGGGTTTGCGCCCAGCGGGCGCCCACGAATCACCGCGCACGCCCTCGCGCCCGAGCGACGATCGATCACCCTCGCGCGCGCGCGTCGAACGACGCTCCAATTTTTTCCCATCGCACGCACCTCCGTCGCCGCCGCGCGAACCGTCGGCGCGGCGCGCGTCACGCCTCGCGATCGCGCGAGCGCCGCCCCGCGCGCGCTCGGCGCGAGGAATCGCGCGCTCGCGCCGCCTCCGAGCGTCGCGCGCGCGGACATGGACGCGACCGGCGTCACCGTCATCGTCGTTCGTCGGTGGTGCTGCTGCGTCGGCGTTGTCGCGCGCGCGCACGTCGTCGTCGTCGTCGCGAGCATCATCGTCGTCGTCGTCGTCTGGCGTCGCCCCGTCGTCGTCGCGCCGTCGCGGGGTCGCACGAGTGGTGACGACGTGGTTCGTACGAACGAGGTCTACGATACGACCGTGTAGTGTGTACTATGAGTGATTATTACTCTATGTATAATCTTTTACGATATCGTCTGTGTATGGACGGATACCATCATATTGAACGCCTTCGTAACGCCATGAATGATTGTACCCCACACGACGTACGAAAACACGGACGAGACCGCCCTTCGTCGGTCGGGGAGAAGGGTTTGTTTTCGTGTACCGGGGGGTACACATTGAGTCCCAAATCCTCATACACCCCCCCCTCGTCGACGTCGGAAACGGTTGAGCGACGCGCCCTTCCCCGAGCGATTCGTTCGTCCGCGACGTCGTCCGTCGTCGTGAGACGGGAGACGACCGCGCGCGAACATGGTGGCGGTGGTGGTGTCGAACGCGCGCGTCGACGCGCGAAGCGCGACGCGCGATCGGTGCGGTGGGTCGGCGTCGTCGCGAATGAGACTCGGATGTCTCACGGCGAGGCGCGCGACGACGACGCGACCGTCGATGTCGACGCGAGTGATGGCGTCGACGGTGCGAATTGCCGACGCGTCGCGGTGTGCGTGTGGTGCGCGCGGTGCGTGCGCGTGCGCGCGGGCGGTGCGAGGGGACGCGCGCGGGCGGGCGGTGCGTGCGCGTGCGCGAACGACGACGCGCGCGGCGAACGCGAGCGCGGCGAACGCGGCGAACGACGGGGGGTTCGTGTGGAAAGGAGCCGCGTTGGTCCCGTTCGCCGTCTCGGTGAGCGTCGGGTTGGTGCTGAATTTTCTCGTGCCGCGACCGGAGGCGGTGGTGCCGCAGGCGTGGGCGTTGTTGAGCATCTTTTTGTCGACGATTAGCGGCCTCGTGCTCTCGCCGTTGCCGGTGGGGGCGTGGGCCTTCATCGGTCTGACCACGGCGGTGGTGACGGAGACGCTGAGTTTCCAAGCCGCGTTTTCGGCGATGACGAACGATGTCATCTGGCTCATCGTTCTCGCCTTTTTCTTCGCGCGCGGTTTCGTGCGCACGGGTTTGGGCGATCGCGTGGCGACGATGTTCGTGCGCGCGCTCGGCAAGTCCACCCTCGGCTTGTCCTACGGCTTGACCATCTCCGAGGCGATCCTGGCGCCGGCGATGCCGTCGACCACGGCGCGCGCCGGTGGCGTGTACTTGCCGATCATTCAGTCGTTGGCCAAGCAAGCCGGCTCGGAGCCGGGACCGACGTCTCGAAAGCTCGGCGCCTTTTTGGTACAAACGCAGCTTCAATCGAGCGGACACTCGAGCGCGATGTGCATGACGGCCGCCGCGCAAAACTTGTTGTCTCTCAAGATTGCGGCGTCGCTCGGCATCATCGTCGCCTCGCCGTGGCTCACCTGGTTCAAGGCGGCGTGCGTCCCCGCCGTCATCGGTTTGCTCGTCACCCCGCTCTTGGTGTACAAGCTCTACCCGCCCGAGGTGCAAAACACCCCGGAAGCGCCGGCGCAAGCCGCTGAGAAGTTGAAGCAACTCGGTCCGCTCACTCAAGACGAACTCATGGTCGTCATCACGATGAGCATCACCGTGTTTATGTGGATCTTCCAACCGTTTGGCATCAAGCCCGTCGTCGCAGCCATGTTCGGCATGTCTCTTCAGCTCATCTCCGGAGTCATCACCTGGGCCGAGTGCTTGAACGAGAAGGGCGCCTGGGACACCTTGTTGTGGTTCGCCGTCTTGATCGGCATGTCCGCGCAACTCAACTCGCTCGGTTTCATCGATTACCTGTCCTCGACCGTCGCCGGCGCGTTGACGGCGATGAACTTGGCGTGGCCGCAAGTCATGCTCTTGCTCCACGGCTTTTACTTTGCCATCCACTATTTGTTCGCGTCTCAGACGGCGCAAGTCGCGGCGTTGTCCACCGCGTTCATGGCGATGATGATGGCTGCGGGCGCGCCGCCGATTCTCGTCGGTCTCACCATGGCGTTCCACACCAACCTCTTCGGCGGCATCACGCACTACGCCTCGGGTCAGTCGGCGTGCTACTACGGCGCCGGTTTCGTCGAGCTCAAGGATTACTTCCGTCTCGGCGGTATCTGCGGCGTCGCCAACGTTCTCATCTGGCTCGTGTTCGGCGGACTCTGGTGGAAGGTGATCGGTCTCTACTAAAAAGTGTGACGGTTGGTCGCCGGCGTTGCGGTCGGCGAGTTTTTTTCATGAGTGAGCGACCCCCTCCCTCGTTTTTCATTTTTCATTTTTATTGATGAATCACAGTAATGACTACAGTAAACACGACTTCTTAACACTTTCTCTCTCTCTACGGCGACACCAACTCGCTCGCCGCCTCCCCCGTCCTGCCCTGCGCGCGTTGCTTCAACCGCGTCGCGTTTCGACTCGGCTTTAAATCCTTCTTGCTCACCCGGTGCGACGCCCCCATCACCGGACACTCCTTGAACGCCGCGCGTCCGATGAACATCTCGATGCTCGATTTTTCGTACACGAATCCAAGCTGATCCTCCACCGGATCGTCGATATCCTCGATCCGTTTCCCCGAGATTGGACACTTTGCGTTTTTCACGCTCGTCGTCGCATCTTCGTCGACCATTAAATCTTCATCCTCTCCCATCGTCGTCGTCGCCCCGCTCGCCGCCTTATCGAACGCGATCAAGTATTCCATATCCTTAGATCGTTGCGTCAGGTACACCATCGTCTTCTTCTCGAGATACCCTTCGAAATCAAACGCGTCGTCGTCCTCGGCGCCTTCGTCGTCGTCTTCGCCCGCGACGACGTATTCCCTCGCCAACGCCTTCAACGCGTCCATCTGCGCGAGTTTCTCCCGTCGAACGTCACACATGCGATCAACCTTGGCTCGCAACGCCGCGCACGCCTCCGGCGCGCCGCCCGCCGCGTTCCGCGCCGCCTCGGCGGCGTATTCACACGCCGCGCGCACGTGGTCCAATGATTCTTGAATCTCTTCGCACCGCTCTTCGATCGTGCGCTGCATCTGCGCCCGCGTCGCGCATTCGGTCGAACGCGAACGCGGCGCGCGGGACATGTCGGTGTCGGGCGGGCGCGCGTCGGCGGGCGCGCGCGTCGTTCAGTGACAGCTCATCAGATTTGAAATCTTCAATCTTCTTTAATGAATCATCATTCGGACGACGCCCGCCCCACACGTCGTCGCGCGCGTCCGTCCGGCGGTATCGGGACGCGTCGCGATCGTCGTCATCCCGTCGTCGATCGCCGAACGCGTTCCGCGATCGACGACGGGATGACGACGACGACGATGGATGATGAGCTGGATGCGCTTCGAGAAAATCTCCCACCGACCGACGACCAGGCGCTCGCGAGCGCGATCAACGCGCACGCGGCGAGGACGGTGTGCGTGCTGAACGCGTTGAGCGCGTCCGCGGAGGCGAGGTTGGCCCGGGCGGCGCAGAGGTTGGCGGAGGCGGAGGCGAGGACGCGACTGTTGGAACGCGCGCTCGACGCCGAGGCGAGCGAGGCGACGACGCGCGACGCGAGGGCGGAGGACGCGCGGGGGGAGACGGTGGAGACGGTCGAGGGTGGTGGCGTGGACGCGGTCGCGGTGGAGGAGACGGTTCCGGTGGAGGAGACGGTCGCGGTGGAGGAGACGGTCGCGGTGGAGGAGACGGTTCCGGTGGAGGAGAAGACGGTTCCGGTGGATGCGCCGCCTCCGCCGCCGCCGCCGCCTCCGCCTCCGCCCGGTGAACCGCCGGAACGGGCGAACGCGATGGTGAACGATCCAAAGTATGGTATGTACTTTAAGATGATAAAGATGGGCGTTCCCGAACAGGCGGTGCGGAATAAGATGGCGCTCGACGGCGTCGACGCGAGCGTCTTGGACGCGAATCGTGCGGGGTGAGGAGCGGGAACGTTCGTCGAATAGATTTAAGAATGTAGTATTGAAAGCGCAACGGAGTTAAGCCCCGAACACCAGCGAGCGAATTACGCAGCCTTGGCGGCCTCGTGCGCCTCGCGGCTCCACTTCGGTCGCGCCTCGATCACTTCCACCGAACCACCCGCCGCGGAGAGCTTCTCCACCGCGCTCTGCGAGAACGCCGCCGCCTTCACCTTGAGTCCGCTCACTTCGCCTTCGCCCAAAACCTTCAACGGCAAGTTTCTGTAATAGCCCGTCGCCTTGATCACGCCGGCGCTCTTGAGCGACTCGATGGTGATCTCCGCGCCCGCGTCGAGCTTCTTCGCTTGAACAGCCGCCTCGAGGTCGCCGACGTTCACCGTGACAAACTTAGGCTTGCCGGCGCCCATGCCGCCGGCGATGCCCTTGAGTTTCGGGAATCGTCGGTACATGGGCGTTTGTCCACCTTCGAAGCCTGGTCGTACGCCGGGTCCCGAGCGAGCCTTCTGTCCGCGCATTCTGTATGTCCGAAATTTTTACGTCAGTCTCCGCATCAGTCTGCGATGTCCCGCGAGTCCCACGATGTCGGTCGTGAAGAGGCCGAGCACACGATTCAGAGCACACAAAAAACACACTTACCCGTCGCCGCACGAGCCGCCTTGACCCGCGCCGTAACCGCGACCGATGCGTAGCTTACGCTGACGCGAACCCTTGAGCGGGGTGAGGTTGTGCAAACGCACGCGCTCTTCAGACGCATCCGCCACAACGGACATCACCGTCGCGCGCGGCGCGACAGCCGGGCGACGCGACGACGCGACGACGCGCGCGCCGGTCACCGCCGTCGAAGCCTTGAGGGACATCTATTCACCATCACGCGACAACGACCACGCGCTCGTCAGTCAGTCACCGCGCACGAATCACACGTCCACACGCATCACGAAACACCGTTTCCACGCCCTCGCGCGTCCCCATCGCCCTCGCGCGCGATGCGTTCGCCCGCATCGCGGTCACCGCCGTCAAGAAACCCTAGGTCACCCCTCCAGCCATCGAGGCGTCGTCATCGCGCCGCCGACAGACGCGCGATGGACGCACGGACGCGCGCGCGCGCGAGACGGGGAGAAAATATTTTTCGAGCGCGTCGTCGAGGTCGAGGGTCGCGTACCGCGTGGGCAGAGAGCGACATCATCGTCGAATCCGTCGGATAGACAATGGCGCCACGGCGCGAAACGTCGAGGGGCGACGACGACGTCACGGGGGGTCTTTTTTAGTGGCCACATGGAGTATATTTGGTGTTTATAGTACATGTAACCTCTACGTATGTACTGATTGTCCGATATTGACTATTTTTATGAAATTCAGGTTTTATGTATAGTAGGTCTTTCGATACGCATTTAGTTACGTATAAAGACTATGGTAGTGAGTACGGTCGACGACGCGTCCGTCGAACGGTGGGCGAGATCCCACCGACCGACCTCGGCACCCGCCCGCGCGTCGAGACGCGAGCGCGCGAGGGCACGAACGCGTCGTCGTCGTCGATCGGTCGGTCGGTCGTGTGCCCGTCCTGTCGTGCGTCGTGCGTCGTGTCCTCGTCGTCGCGAGCGACGAACGCACACACGACCCCCATCGTCATCATGCGCGTGCACTTTAAGCGCGCCAACGGCGCCAAGGTGACCCTCGACGACGTCGACGCCGCCGCGCACACGGTTCGAGAGACGCGCGCGCGAGTGGTGTCGGCGATGGCGACCGACGGTGGCGTCGATTCCGAGGCGTCGACGACGGTGCGGTTGATTTTCAAGGGTCGCGTCATGAAGGACGACGCGACGCTCGACGCGTACGGGGTGACGGAGGAGAGCGTCGTGCACGTGGTGGTGTCGAGCGCGATGAAGACGACGAGTTCGAGTTCGGTGGGCGGTGGGGGGGCGAGTGCGGCGGCGACGAATCCGGGGATGAATCCGGCGAATCCGAGTCCGAGTCCGGCGGCGGCGGGATTCGGCGGGTTCGGAGGCGCGGCGGGATTCGGCGGGTTCGGAGACGCGGCGGGATTCGGCGGCGCCGCGCAGACGCCGCCGAACCCCGAGGCGATGCGCGCGATGTTGAGTAATCCGTTCGTTCGCTCGCAATTGGACGCGCTGTTGAATGAAAATCCCGAGACGTTGCGAGAGCTCGTCGAGAGTCAGCCCGGTTTGCGCGAGGCGATGGACGCGAATCCGCAGCTTCGAAGCGCGCTGTCGGATCCGGCGACGCTCAGACAGATGTTCAACGCGGCTACGAATCCGTCGTTGATGGCGGAACAGATGCGAAGCAACGATAGGGCGATGTCGAACATTTCGAGCATGCCCGGAGGTTTCGACGCGCTTCGACGCATGTACACCGACGTGCAGCAACCGATGGAGCGCGCGCAGGAGCGAAGCGCCGCCGATCCTCCGACGACCGGGACGCCGAATACGAATCCGGACGGTCCGATACCAAACCCGTGGGGCGCGGGCGCGGGCGTGGCGGGCGGAGACGGCGGAGACGGCGGATTCGGCGCCAGCGGATTCGGTGGCGCCGGCGGATTCGGCGGCGCCGGCGGTGACCCGATCGCGCAGATGGAACAGATGGCACAGATGATGTCCAATCCGCAGATGCGATCCGCGATGGAGAACGTCATGTCCAATCCGCAGATGATGGAGGCCATGCTCGGGAGCCACCCCGAGGCGCGTCGCGCGATGGAGGCCAATCCGCAGCTCCGCGAGACGCTCACGAACCCCGATTTCATGCGACAGATGATGAACCCCGAAAACTTGCGCGCCATGGCGCAGATGCAACAGGCGTTCAACACGCTTCAAGGGAACAACGCGTTCGGCGGCGGCGATTTGGGCGGTTTGGGCGCAGCGTTCGGCGGCGGCGCGTTCGGCGGCGCGCCGCCCGCGCCAGCCGGACCGCCCGAGGAAGTCTACGCGACGCAGTTGTCGCAATTGAACGATATGGGGTTCTTCGACGCGGCGGAAAACATTCGAGCGTTACAGGCGACGGGAGGGAACGTGCACGCCGCCGTGGAGCGACTCCTTTCGGGCGGCAGCGGCAGCGCCTTCGCGTAGTAGAAAGAGAAACATTTGCGGAATTGCGGACGAACAGAGTTTCAACAATTCTATCACAACGATTTATGCTCGTACATTTTCGACCGAAGGTTTTCCACCGCGCGCGCGGCGTCCGTCTGCGCGCGCACGACGTGCGCGCACGTGATCCCCCAAAGCGCCGGCCCCGCTCCTCGAATCGCCGACCCGACGTCCACCGTCCCACGCGTCCACGCGCTCAGCGCCCACCACGCGCACGACGCGACGAACCCACACACCACGCCCACGCGCGCCGTCGCGTTCGCCTTGTCGTACTCGTCGCCGCGCAGACGCGCACACGCGAGTCCCGCCGTCGCGCACGCCAGTCCCGTCGCCCAATCGCACGCCGTCACCAAATCCCGCGCCGTCTCGCCCTCCGCGTAGTAATACCGATGCCACGGCGATCTCGCCCACACGTCACCGCCCCCGAACGCGCCGCACGCGCAGTGCGCGCCGAAATACGCGACGCCCGACGCGACGCCCAGCGTCCCGAAAAACGTCCCACAGAATGTGCGCTGCGCGCTCGTCGACGCCTCGAACGCCGCCACGACGCGCGCCTGATCGGATTCGTCCAACATTCGTTCGCTCGTGTCGCCGAGCGCGGCGTCAATGACGTCGAGCGGCGTCTCACGTCGTCGGAGGCGGCGCATCATCGTGGGAACGTGTGGGGACAGACAAAGAGACGAAAAGACATTTGGTCGAGCCGCGTCGACGCGTGCATCGACGTGGAGTATTGAAATCGAACGACGACGCGATCATCCGTCGATGGAAAATTGGGCGGTGGTAGACACGGACGCCCCGGTCCATCCATCGCGTTTCGCGGCGACGGTGGCGGCGATGGGTCGGACGTCGACGTCTCGCGCGGCGGCGAAAAATCGTCGCCACGACGAGGGGTGACGGTCGTGACGATGGTCGGACGCGTCGGTCGTCTCGACGACATCGGACGAGGCGTCGTCGGAATCGTCGTTGAATTCGTCATTGAATTCGTCGTCGTCGTCGCGCGCGTCGACGTTTTCGGGGTCGTTCACCGACACCGACCATTCCCGAGGTTGCCAGGCGGCGAGCGTTTTCGGCGCGACGAGCGGCGCGAGAAGAGGTGCTTCGTAGAACGGGCGAGACGCCGCGGCGCGGGAGACAGCGACGGCGATGAGGCACGCGGTGAACGACGAACGCATCGTATCGTCGCGATGGGTCGGTCGATCGCGCGATGACGTGTGACGTCTTCGCGCGTCCGAGGAGGACGCGGCGTCGACTCGACTATGTATTAACATTTTCAAATGGATGGATGATGGACGACTCCCGCGCGCGCGGCCGAGCCGAAGATTACATAATAATGACGGTGCTTACTCGTCTATCTAGGCCGACGATGTCTCGTCCGATGACAGAAACACGCGATCTCGCATGAATTCGTAAAACCTCCGCGCGTACGCCTTCGGTCTTTGACACGACACGTCTCGTCCGCAACACACGCTACTGGTGAAGAAACGTTCGAGCTGTTTCTTGTGGCCCCACGGCGTTAAAATGTCGATGATTCCCACGAAGACGGCGCCGCTCGGCCTGTTCACCACTCGCAGTTGATTCAATCTCGAGATGTCGTTCATAAAGGGCGTGAACATGGATTTCTTTTCGACAACCACGACGTCGTCGCTGGTTTCGCTCGCGGCGTCGTCCTCCGCGTCCATCGTCCTGTCGACGTCGTCTTCATCTACCACGGCCACGGCTTCAGCGAGCGTGCGGCGACCCCAATCGTCGTGATCCGTCTCAAACTCTTCGTGCGCCTTTTGCGCCTCAAAGTGTTCCTTCTCCGTCGCCGCTTCGTACTCCCCGTACACCAGAGAGTAGTCTAACAGTCTATGCTTCTCGAGGAAAGCGCAATCGTGTCGCAACGCGTCGAGAATGACGTCGCAGTGTCGCGTGCGCGTGGCGTCGCGTTCGGTAAAGTCGTTATCCTTGTAGATGCACTCCTGTCCCTTGGCGAGCTCTCGCTCGCTCGCGCGTCGACCGAACGTGCTCCCCTTGAGATCGAATCTTCGCTGGATGTTCTTGGACGACGCGAACCAATAATTCATGACGATGAAAGATAACGGACGCGCGCCGTCGAATTTCACCGTGTACATCCCGTAAAATTGCGGCAACAGACTCGTCTTCCCGCGCTCCTCGACGTACTCCAAATACGAAGGTAATATGCGCAACATTGTCTTTTTCTCCTTCTCACTGCACGTCTTCACCAACAGCGAGCCGTCTTCGCTGCAAAAGAACCAACTGGACGATTTCCCGCTCGCCAACGCCTGCGAGATGACGCGAAGCGACGTCGCGCTCGTGCTCATTGCCGCGCCCTCCGCCGTCGTCACGTTGCCGCATTTGATCTCATCCGTCACCGACACCTCGCTGAATTCCGGTCGAAACCCATCGATCGCGAACGCGTCCCCGTACGCCTGCGAGCTCATCCCCCACAACTGTCTCGATCGCGCGAATTCGCGCGGCGCCTCGACGACGTACGCGAACGGCGGCAACGCGTCCCCGTTGTCCAACGTCAGGTTCCGCACCGCGTACACCTCTCTCTTCACCGCCCCGTCTCCCTCCCGACCCACAACCTCACCGTCCCTGAACGACCGCTCGTAAGCCTCACGCGACTCCGATTGCGCCGTAAACGCCACCTGCAGACACAGACCGAGATGATTCGTCACCGCGTCCCGCTCGGCGCGTCCGATGCGATTTCCGCGGTGCACCGCCCGCCACCGCTTTTTTGACCGCTTCGTCGTCTTCGACGCGCTCCCGACCGTCATGCGCTTGAACCGACGCTTAAACTCGCGTTTGGTGAACGAAAACCCGCGCCGCGACGTCTCCAGCGCGCCCGTCGCCGCGGTGATTACTCGTTCGCTCACCGTGGGAACGATGGGGCGCGCGCGCGCGTCGTCCTCGCTCGCGCGCATCGCGCGCGCGCGACGACGACGAGGACGAGGACGAGGGAAAGACGCGTGGGGCGCGTCCCGAACGATGTCCGCCCGCTCGGAGACGACCGCACCGACGTGTGACGCGCGACGCGAACGCGCGCGCATTCGGCCGCCGATCGGCGATTGGATACATGTCATATGTCAACACTCCGTCTGTTGGGGCTGTTTCTTGAGTCGCGAACGGTCAAATTCCCCGTGGAAAATCTGTCTCTCAAAGACGAAGACGCGCCGAGCGAAGCGAGGGACGGGCGGACGGTGTGTCGGATACGCGAGGCGTCCGGTATTACACAGAATCAACGCGAAGGGAAGGCGGAGGTAAAGGCAGAGACGCGGCGACGGTGTCGCGAGACGTCGTTGCTGAGGACGTGGCGGAAGTGCGAGTCGCCGGAACGAAGCGCGGCGACGGCGGTGTTGATCTCCGAGAGCGGAGTGACGGCGACAGAGGCGCCGATGGAGTGCTTGGCGCAGAAATCGAGCATTTGAATCATGTCCTTTTTGCCTCCGGTGTTACTGGTGGTGATGTTGTTCATGGTGAAACCGAGCGTGAAGACGTCTGCGGAGATTGGCGGACACATGCCGACGAAACAGACGGTGCCTCGAGGACGAAGGAGAGGGAAGAACTTGGCGAAATCGACCTCTTTGTTCGTGGCGATGGTGACGAGGATGAAGTCGAGGGTGCCTGCGGCGGCGGCCATCTCGTCGTCGTCGGTGTGCACGAGGAACTTGGTGGCGCCGTGCGAGAGCGCGGCGTCTCGCTTGGACGCCGACGACGAAATGGCGGTGACGTCTCGGCCGAGCGCCCGTGCGAATTTGATCGCCATGTGCCCGAGACCGCCGAGACCGAGGATACCGACGCGATCGGTCGATTTCGTCTGTTCGTTCAACGGCGTCCACACGGTTTGACCGCCGCAGAGTAAGGGCGCCACCTCGGCGGACGAGAGCTCGTCGGGAATCTTGTACACGAATTGCGAGTCGTTGATGCGCATGCGATCGGCGAAACCCCCTTTATTACCCTCGCAGCACGTGCACTCGACGGCCGAGCACAGTTGTTCGTCGCCTCTCGCGCACCACTCGCAGTCGTGGCACGAACGACTCTGCCATCCGACGCCGACTCGTTGACCCGCCTTGAGCGACGTCACCGCGTCGCCGACTTGCGTCACCGTGCCGACAACCTCGTGTCCGCACACTTGCGGCCAAACGGCGTATTCACCGTAATCACCGACGATCAAGTGATCGTCGCTTCCGCACAAGCCGCAGTACTCGACCTTGATCTCGACCGAGGTCGGCGTCATGTCGGGAAGACGATACCTGTACGGCACCAAGTCTTCGCCCACCGCCAACGCGGCGTACCCGACAGTCATGTCCTTATCGTCGTTTTGAAGCTCGCTGTACAGCTCGAGGACGAGGGCGCCGATGAGATTCGCGCCCCAGGCGTCGTCGACCGAGTACAGGGCGTCGGAATCGGCGTTGGCGTTGAAGTGTTCGCCCTCCACCTTGAGCTCGACCTCCATGGAATCGATGGTGAGCAACACGCGCTGTAAAATTTCATTTCCTTCGGCGGCGCCAGACTTGACGGCGTTGAGCCAACCGTCGTAGCTGCACAGTTGTAGCGGAATTTCTTTCGAGAGCCAGTCGTGGAGTCGAGAGAAGGGCATCAACTTACCCTTGACTTCGCGCGCGACGCCGTCAAAGGCGTAGCGGTCGACGGCGCCGGAGAGAGAAATGTCGGCGAGCATCTTCACGCAATCATCGACGCACAGAATGCTCACCGCCCACTCCGTTCGCGGGAAGAAACCGGTGGCAAGGCACGCTCGAAGGAAGATGACGATGTAATCGTCGTCGGGGGCGAGCGAGCCGACCGCGCGAGAGATGCCGATGTCGCCGAAGAGCAACACGGCGGATTCAACGCCAACTTCCTTTTGCGCGCGCGTGCAGAGCAATTCGCCAACCTCTTTACTGCGTCGGTAACCCGTCGGGACTTCACCAGGGAGAGGGTACTGCGTGGAGATGAGGACGTGTCGCGCGCCGGCTCGAGAAGCGAGTTCGAGACCGTTGTATGTACCGCCGACGTTCACCTTTTCAAGAGCCGAGTACGACTTGACCATGTTCACCTCGGCGCCACCGCTGATGACGACGTCGACGACGTCGAGCATCGGACCCAAGATGGTCTCGGGGATATCATATCCGGGTTTCGACATGTCGCCGCACACGAAGACGGTCTTGCACGCGATATCGTCGCTAAACGTCAAGCCGCGCTTTTCAAAGACGGCTTGCACGCGGCTTTGCGCCACAAAGTTATCCTTGGCGCGAACGACGGCGTAAATCTTTTCGATGCCGGCGTTAGACGCGAGTTCGTGAAGTAAGTACGCGCCAAGGAATCCGGTCGCACCGGTGAGCAGCACAGTTTTCGGCGTCGCGTCCGTCTTTTTCTTCGGCGCGCGCGCGAAATTTGAAAAGTCATACTTGGCAACTTCGACGTCGGGATCAAAACTGTTGTTTTGGTAATCCTCCGAAATGTTCGCCATCTCTTCGAGCGTCGGTTTCGCGATGACTTCCGGCACGGTGAGATTCAGACTCCATTTCTTCGACAGCGCCGCGGCGAGCTCGACAAATTTGAGACTACCGCCGTAATCAAAAAAGCTCTCCGTTAGCGCGAAATTTTTACTCGGTTGATCGAGCACTTCGCGCCAAACCTCCGCGACTTCCGTCTGCTTCGCGTTCAATTCCATCTCGCTATTGTCGGTGATTTTATTCAACTTGCTGACGTCGATCTTCATCACTTTACCGGACGACGCCGTGGACACACCTGAACCCAAGTCGTAAAATGCCGACGGAATCATGTAATGCGGCACGTTGGCCGCCATGTGCGCGCGGAGCTCGCTCTCCTTCATGTGCGCGCTGTCCTTGAACGAGATGGCGGCGATCAACTGTTGATCGGTGTCCGACGTTCCCACGGTGCTAACGATGGCTAGTTGCACGGAATTCGACTTGCAGAGGACGTCTTGCACCATGAGTGGCGACACCTTGAAGCCGCGAATCTTGACGTACGCCGACTTTTGTCGAGATTCAAACGTCAGACGGTTGCGACCGAGCCATCTGACGAGATCTCCCGTGGGGTACCAATCGCCTTCGATCGCCACGTAGCCGTTATCGCCGTAGTAGCCGACGAGGAGACCGCTCTTTCTAATGTGAAGTTGACCGACGGTGCCTCGCACGACAGATTCGCCATCTTCGCTCAGTACGCGCGCTTGCGTGCCCTCGCGAAGGAAAAACGCTCCGCCGTAATCCGAAATTGCGAGATCGCCCGTTTCGTTCGTACTGTACACGTCGATCAATCGAGTGCGAGTGAGACGTTCGGCGAGGAGGATGCGCGTCTCTCTGCGCACGCGCTCGCCCGTCAATAAAATAGTGTGCACTTCTTGCATGCCTTCGGAGAACTCTTGCGGCGTGCAGTGAAGCAAACAGCTCTCCAAGATGCTCGGGCTCAGGTACAGCATCGTCATTTTCATTTTTTGAACGTACGACACCAAATCTCGAGGTTTCAGGAAGAAATCGTTCGGGATGATGCACAGTGTTCGTCCCGCGAGGAGTGGGATGAAGAAGTAATAGTACACCCAAAAGCTTCCCATGACGTCGTCACCTCGCATGTGCGGGGCGATCACGGTCTGCGAATCCGTCAACGCAGACTGTGGGCACACGAGAATCTTGCTCACGCCCGTGGTGCCGCTCGTGAGGACGGAAAACCCAGGCGCCTCCGGGGTGTCCGGACGAGTGAGCGCGGGGTGGATGTTACCGCTGACGTCTTCGTCATTCTCGAGGTCTTCGGCGATGAGAACCAGGTGCTTGAACGCATCCGGAACGAACGGTACGAGATCTCTCGATGCGATGATGGCTTTCGAACCGTTGATTCGCAACACGCGTTCGAGATCGCTGTCGCGATACCACACCGGAATTTCACAGAACACAGATTCGCACAAGAGCGAACCCATGGCGCACCAAACCGACGAGGCAGACGCTTGCAAGAACAAACCGACGCGATCGTTGACAGCGCCAACTTTTTCCAACGCGCTCGCTACGTGATACGCGCGCGAGTAAACTTCCTTCATCGTGTACGTACCCGAAGCATCGGTGACGCACGGCTTGTCCGAACGCGCATCTTGAAGAGCCGACGCCAAGCCCGAACGCCAGTGAACGGTCGGCGTGGTAGTCGCAGATAACGCGTTCACCTCGTTCATTTCGTCCATGCTATCGTTTCTCGCCGTCTTGAGGTCGTCGAGGACGCTCGAGAGCACTTCGTCCATACTGGCTTGGTCGTTGAGCGACTCTTCAGAGACGCTCGAGTATTTGAAACCTTCGAGACGAGCGTGATGATCCTTGTCGTCGATGAGCACGATGCGCGCGATGGACAACGTGCCTTCATTCAGGCGAGAGCGCAGAGCCTCGGCCATGTGAAGCGTCGGACCGCGCGCGCCAAGCAGCACGATGGGCTGGTCGAAGATGAACGGGCACTTCTTCGAAGCGGCGGCAATCTCCGTCGGCTTGAACTCGTAGATGCTGACCCCACTCAAACGAGCGGCGGCAAGACGCGGGAACATGTCCGACACGCCCTCGTCTGACGCGCACACGACGACGGAGAAACGATGTTGCGAGCCGCTGGTGATTTGACGCAAAATCGGCCACTGCTGAGAAATTTCCTTTCTCTCCCAAGACACGGCGTCGTAATACGGTTGATACCGAGCCGCTTCGACGTACACTTCTTCCGGAATGTTTTCCATGGGCTCTTTTTCGACCGCTTTGAAACCGGTCGACTTCGCCGCGTCATCGTGCCAGCCGCGGAATTTAATCCACGTCGACAACTCATCGGGCTTCCACGACAACATAGAACTCTCAAAGTTCACCGACGCCAAGTCGCAAATCTCTCGGAGCGCCTGCTCTGGTCGCTGGAGAAGATCGATGTCGCCGTCAAGGACCATGACCTTTGCGTTGATGCGCTTCAGCGCGTTCACGATGCCGAAAGCTTCCGAAAATCCAGCCTCGGAGGGATCAAAGTACGTGCTCTCCTCCTTGCTCTCTATGGAGACGCGGTAGAACGATTCCAACGTATCCTTCGGCGGACGAATCAAGACGACGTGCGCAAATCTCTTCAACCACGTAGACTTGATCTGTTTCAGGTCGAAATAGCATGACAGTTCCTTGGAGACGAACAATGGACGACCCTGCGCCGAGTAATCCGCCGTAAGCACCTCCAACATCGTCGCGTAACTGCAACCGCTGCTCTCGATGGATTGCTCCGACTGTCCACTGAGAATCTTCCTAAAGTTGGTCGGGTTGTTCTCTTTAAGATACGGCTCGGTGAGAAGCTCGTGCATGACCATCGACTCGGAGTGCATGGTGAAGGAGCGCTCGAGCGCCGTCCCTCGCGCTCTCGTCACCGTCCAGATGATCAAGCGTTTATCCATGTGCGACGCGTGCGACGAACCGATCGACATCGGATACGAGCTTCCCTGCGCCGTGCACCACGCGCACATACCATTCTTCAGAACGCTCGCCGTGCACCCGACGCGCGAGAGCGCCGCCGCGACAGCCGGCGCCGCGTCCACGCCGCCCGTGCCGACGACAGCCACCGGCATGGTCAAGTCCAATCCCGCCTCTTCGAACAATCCCTTCAACTCCTCCTCCGCCACGTTCACCACGCTCGCGTACGGCACGTTCTTCGCCCCGGGAATGTGACCAACGCGGAATCCATCGAAATGAATCGATCTTCCCTGTATCCGCACGTGCGCCGAGTCCTTCGCCGCGCCCACGAAGACGTTCACACCTCGACAATCCAACACCTGCAATCGCTGCGTGCTGAGATTCTTTAACAAATCACGCGCATCGACGTACAACGACTTCGCTCCGCTCACGCGCGCACCGCCGTACTCGACGCTCGCGTACTCCCTCGTCGACTCTCTCCCCGTCTCCGTCGCGCCGCCCGCCGCCCGCCACGCCTCCAATCCTCCCCTGAGCACGCGCACCGACCCGCAGTGTCCGTGTTCGAGCAACACCATCGCGCAGAACTCGGCCGCACACGACGCGCCGTCCTGCGCGTAGACGACGACGTCGTCCGTCGCGCGCACGCCCAGCGTCCCGCCCAGCGTCGCCGCGAGCGCATCGTACGGCTGAAACGCCTGCGGCAACGGCGAGCTCAGATCGCACGCCGCGTCGTGATCGTAAAACACGCTTCCCGGGATCCTCTCCGCGATATATCTCGCGCGATCGCTGTCCGCGTCTGCGTCCGGCGTCCACGATGCATCGATACAGCGAACAGAGGCGATCGTCGTCGCGAGCGTCGCCGCGTCCACGTACGCGAACATCTCGGCGCGCGCGATCGCGTCGAGCGCGTCGAGACAGGTGTTCTCGCTCGCTCGCTTCGTTCGCGCGCGCACGATCGCGCACGACGGCGTGTGCGGCGCGCGGCGCGATCGGCTGCGAAAAAGTTCCCGCGCTTTTAAAGGTTTGCCCAACATCATCATCATCGATCGGCACCGCGCGACGCGCCACCGTCTCGGCGATCGAACGAGCGATCGGTCGACGACGAGGACTCGAGTCTCGCGCGTCGTCGGCGTCGCGACTCGACCGCGACTCGACCGCGACTCGACCGCGCGCGCGCGTCGTCGTGCGTGAGAAGAAGACATCGAAGAAATCCATGTCGACGCGCGCGCCGGCCCGACGACGCGCGACGCGCGCGGAGGCGCGCGAGGACGGCGTGGATAAGGAGGCATTACTGACGCGCGCGCGCGCGGCGACGGTGGCGACGTACGGGGCGGAGGCGAGAGGGGCAACGGAGGCGAGCTCGAGCGCGGGGACGTGGGCGGCGCTCCGCGGCGGCGTCGCGGCGTTGGCGTGCGCGAGAGCGGCGTTCGAGGAGAGTTTCGAGGCGGTGGTGGTGCGACCGGCGTGGATGCGTCGCGCGCGACGGGGGACGGAGGTGGAGGACGAGGACGAGGAGGACGACGAGGCGGTGCGAGAGGCGGCGGCAAGAGAGGCGGCGAGGCAGCCGTGGGACGCCGTCAGGGCGATTTTCGCGAGGGAAAAGGTGCCGGCGAACGCCATCTCGATCGAGAGGATGGCGAGAGGGGATTTCCAGGCGACGTTTGACGCGATGGCGATGATGTATTGGGTGGAAGAGGTGCGAAAGATGGCCAAAGATGGCGACGAGGAGGGGGCGGCGGCGTTGGAGATTTCCTTCGCGCGTCGCCTCGATCCCGCGGTGGCGGCGTATTGTCAGAGCGAGGAGATGCGCGAGCGGACGATTCGATTGGCGCGACGTCGACGTGCGGTGATGAAAAAGCAGATTCGACGTCCGAGCGTGGCGAGCATGGCGAGTGCGAGTTCGATGCCGTCGCAGATATCTGCTCCAGCGGAGACCAAGGACAACGACGCCGCGGCGAACGGCGACCCGGCGAACGGCGAGCGGCGCGCGCGCGACTCGCCAGTGAAAGAGGATGGCTCGGCGGGGTCTGAATCGACGCCGATGACCATCGACCAGTGGGAACTCGTCACCGAATTGCGATGGGAATTGGAAAAGACCAAGGAAACGCTCGAGGCGAAGGAACGAGAGCTCGAGCGTCTTCGAGCGGATGTCTCGACGACGGCGTCGCCGAGATCGCGTTCGAAAGAAGCGACGCTTCACGAGCTCGTCACGCAGCTCGCGGCCGAGCGTGAGGAGCGCGCGCGCGTGACGCAAGATTTCGAGGAGCAGTTGCGTGATTTACGAGCCGAAATCGCCGAGATCATGAACGCCACCATTCTGTCCCCGAACAACGTCCACGCGTTCAATTGCGTAGACGTCACGACGGAGCACGGTAGAGCGCTCGCGCAGACGATGATGGACGTCATGGATCGCGTTCGTAAGAGTAAGGATGACATTCGCCGAAATTTCAACATCCTTTCGCCGAAGAGTGCCGGCGAAACGTCTGACGAAATCACGCTCTCGCCGTCGTTCGTGTCTCGACTCGACACGTTCGAATTGAGCGAAAGCACGCCGCAAGAAATGCCGTCCGAAGACATCCCGCACAGCGACGATTCCAAAGACAGCCTCTCCATTTACGATTCTTTCGAGTAATCGTTTACGTACAACATTCCATTTAAAAATCAATTACAGCGTTTCAGTTGTGTATACTATCTTTCATTTCATAACTCTCACGCATTCGACGTCAACTGGCGCTCATGAGACCCATGAGTAAATCGGCGCCAGCCTCGTCCGCCTCGGGGAGCGTAGGGCCGAGCCGTTCACCCTGCGGAAGCGTCACTTCCTCTTTCCACAGCGATAGGAATTCCTTCACGCCGTCTTCGGCGTACTCGACGCAGTGTCTCAGCTCGAAAGGGTCGAAATCGACAATTTTACCCGAATACGACGCCTTGTCGAGCGGCCAAAACACAAGAATGCGCTTTCCGACGACGGTTTTCCCTTGAATGGTGAGTTTTGCGCCAATGTGGCCTCGACTCGCCCGTTCAGCCGCTTCGACGCGTATGCAGCGTGGGGAATCTGAACCGTCCGCAGAGACGTTCGTGCACGATTTACACGTGCATCCTTTCAGTTCTGGCATCGGTGAACCGCCGCGAGAACGAAATTTGTGAGTCGTGCTCTGCGTCGCCATTTTGCGTAATCTATCGCGTTCCGCCCTCGTTTCTCGAATCAGGAGCTCGTCGTCGGCGTGTTTCACGGCAGCCTGGAAACGCGCCTTGTTCCTCGCCGGATCGCGACTCTTCGTCGCGTAGTGTTCCTTGTAATCCAAACACTGATCCTCGCGCACCCATCCAAAAGAATTTTCGCCAAAGAAAACCACGAGGACTTCGTTTTCTCTACCCATCGCGCGAGCGTTCTCCGGTACAAAGTCGACGTCTAAATCTACGCGCAAACCCGGCCAGAACGGATGACCCGGCAGTTTCGCCCAGACGAGCTGATTCTTCCTCTGCGACGCCAATCCAACGCCCGCGATGAACGTCATCGTGCCCGGCGTAGAACACGGCGAACCGGTGTCCCCGTCGAGCGATCCCGGCGTGACGCTTCGCTTTCGACGCTTGGCGTCGCTATCGATGCACGCATCCGTGGATCGCTTCGCCTTGTCTTGATCGACGACGAGATGACCGCTCTTCGTCTTGATCAGAGGTAATTTTCGCTCGACGAGCGGTTCCAGCGCCGCCGCCGCCGCCGCGTCTTCCGTACCCGAGGGCCGGGGAGCGCCGACGACCTCATTCTTCACTCCAGGCGCGGCGACCCCCGCGATGACGTTTCCGACGTTTCTATTCGCCGCTTCGTCTTCTAATGCTTCTAATTGCGGCGGCACTTCCCATCCCGCCTCTCTCATCATGCGCGCGCACTCGACGGCGACGGATCGCGGCACCAACGGCCCGCCTTCGAAAAACGACCTGGAGATGAAATTCCCCAAACACGGCATCTCGGTGATGTGTCGAATAAATGGCGACGAGAGCGCGCTCATGCGCCCATGTCCGACGTTAAACGCCGCGCTCGGCCACGATTCCGGCACGGCTTCGAGAAAAGGCACCGCCTCCGACGTAAACTTTAACCCGCACGGATCGGCGAGCCGCGTGCCCAACCAATACGCGCTCGCCACGCACCCTTGCGTCGCCGCCAACGCGTTCCATCGCGCCTGTAACTCCTCACCCGAACTCCCACCCACGCTCGGTCGCGTCGTCATCGTCCACCCGGGCGGAAACCCTTGTAATCGCTCGGCGTCATGCACGCTCAGAGGCATCAACCCGCCCGCCGCCGTGAGCACGCACGCGTTCGACTCGGGATAAAACCCCTCGCACACGTCCGCGTACACGCACAACCCACGCGCGGGATGTCGATTAAACACAAACGTGTGCTCATTCTCCTCTGTCCCACCACCATCATCGACGTTGTTCGTTCCAATCTTTAGCGATCCCGCATCCTCCGTCAATAATATATCCCTCGGATCCCCGCACCGACTGGCGCACGTCAACACGCGCGCGCCGACGTCCGGCGCCCCGAACGCCGCCGAACACACCGTCCTGTGCGCCCACTTGTACCCCAATCGCTCCAATTCACTACAAAACTCGTGCATCAACGGCACCTCGCCGTTCGGTCCGCGATCGAGCATGCACCCTCGTCCCTCGACGATCACCCACGGCGTGCGCGCCGCCGTCGCCAATCGCAACGCGTGCTTCAACGCGCCCGCCGCGCCGTCTCTCGTCCACGATTCGCGCCACGACCCCTCGTACGCGCGCGCCATCGCTCCACACACCAAAACGTCGACGTCTCGCGGTAGGGACTCGATCTCGTTCGCCTCGCGCGCTTGTCGAACGCCTTGGAATCGAGCGCGCAAGACATCGCGCGCCGACGCGTCGGATTCGCATTGCGTCGTCACGACGTGTCCAGCCCTGGTGAATCTATCATCGATGAACGAGCGACGCGAACGCGTCGCGATCGCGCGGTACGGGCGCGAATCGCGAGGCGTCGTCGCGCGTATTCGTCAGTCGCGCGTTCGGAACGCGTCACAGACGGGCACACCGACGCGTCGAATCGCGAGGCGTCGGCCGCCGGTCGAGGTCGAGGTCGAGGTCGTTGAATCGCCGCGCGCACCCGTAATCCACCGCGCCGGCGCCCGTGTACAATGTGGCGACGCGGAGACGATCACCGCCTCGACGCTCCGCGGCGTCGTCCGGGGCGTTCGTCGACATGGTCGCGACGACGTGTGCGGCGGACGACGACGAGGACGCGAACGAAGTCAACGCGCGGTGGTCGGTCGTGGGTGGTGGGTGAGGACTCGTGGGTGTGTGGGGAGGTACACGTGCGTGTGTTATGGTTTAGGATTCGATGGTGTGGTAGGGGGTACACGCACAGACGCGCATTGGGCGCGCGCGCGACGAATCACTCGTCACCGAGAGACGACGACGCGCGGTGGTGAGACGGCATGTCCGCGAACGATGACGAGGACGATGACGTGTGTTTCGATCCCGACGCGTACGAAGACGAGGAAGATGGTGCGCGCGCGGTAGGTGGGCGCGAGGATGACACTGAAGCCGAGGACACGGAAGACGAGCCGACGACGACGACGAGCGCGATGATCGATGGATTATTGCGTCGCGCGACGGAGGAACGTAAAGTGGAGATCGCCGCGTTCGACGCGATGCTCGATGAGACGTTTCCGGGGACGAGCGGGGCGGACGCGCGATGGGAACGCGCGTTGGGGAAGATGGCGCGCGACGCGAGGTTCAAGGCGGTGCGAACGCACGGCGAGCGGAGATCGTGTTTCGACGCCTTTGTGCGGCGAAAGCGAGAGGAACGAGACGCGGCGAAGAAGCGGAAGCGCGAGGAAGGGGCGGAAGACGCGGTGGTGCGACGGGAGCGCGCGATGCGAGCGAGAGAGGCGGAGGCGAGAGACGCGCGGCGACGGGACGAACGCGAGGCGAGGAAAAGAAAGGAACGATTGCGCGATCAAGAGGCGGAGGATGGGTTCAGGGCGCTGTGCGCGGAACGCGTGAAGACGTATTCGCGGTCGTACGAGGAGGCTGATTTATTCGGGGATCCGATGGGTCGAGACGACGTGTCCGCGCTCGCCGGCGGCGAGACGCGCGCGAGGCAAATTTACGAGGAACATCGCGCGTCGGTGGAGGAGACGCTCACGCGAGAGTTCGGGAAACTCGTGCGTAAAATTTTAGATAGACTCATCGTCACCGCGGTGAGCGACGATGCGAGCGCGGAGACGGCTCGTCGCGACGCCGCGTCCGGTGCGTCGCTCGACGCGCTCTTCGACGGCGCGGTTTCCTACGCGCGCGCTACCGACGAGGAGGACGGCGAACTCGATCTCGTGGACGACGTCATGTTCACCCTCGTGCCCGATGACGATAAAAAGAAGATGTGGGGCGCGTGCGCGAAGGAAATATTAGCGAGACACGACGTGCGCCTCCTCGAGTAGAAGGTTTAGGGAGTAGAAAAGAAGAGAACGCGCGCGACAAAACGCACACAATCAATCATCCATCCGTATTATTAAGGCGTTAAAGAAACGCCGATCCGATCGATTCGCACCGTTCGCGCCGATCAATCAATCGATCAATCACCTGTGAGGGAAAGAGGGCGGGGCGTCAGCGTCGAGAGTAAACCCCGTTGAGTTACCGCGTGGTCGCCGCGGCGGACACATGACTGTGCTTCGGCGAGATGCTCGACGGGCTCTCGCGCGAGACTCGTAAAAGCCTCACCCGCGCCTCGATCGAGGTCCACGATCGTCCAGATCCGGCACTCTCTGCCTCAGCGCCCGGGGATTTTCGCCCGGTGGTCGCTCGAAATACACGCCCGAGCTCGATCCGACGAGCGATGCGTCGCGATCTTTCGTCGCTCGCGCGCGCGAGTCGCCACACCGAAGGTGTCCCTTCGCGCGCGCCCCTACCTGGATGAATCGCCCCCACCATCGTCGCGACGCGCGCGCGCCGCGGTCTCACGCCGCCGGCTGTCGAGGACTTCGCGTGGGAAAAAGGGGAACGGCTGACGCACGACACCGAGGGGGACTCGCTCCCTGGTCAGGACTCGTCGATGCGGCCAACCTGTCGAGTGTGACGGCGCACGGTGCGCGCACGACACCCTTCGACGACGCCTCTCGCGCGTCAGCGCGCGCCGCGGCGACGAACGCACCGTCGCGCGGTTCTCTCGCGCGGGCGACGACGAGTCCGTCGATTCGAGCGACGCGGGCGCGTGGATTCGTTCGATCATCGATTCCGATTGGACTGGACTGGATTGGGCGCCGAAGTGGATTGCGCTCGACGACGACGACGACGCGCGCGGAATAGAGAATGTCGCGTGACGTGACGACCATGCGTGTGTCCACGACGGCGACGATTCGAACGCGCGCGACGACGACGACGAGGACGTCGGCGCGGCGCGCGAGACGAGACGCGGCGGCGACGGCGCGCGGCGGCGAAGACGAAGCGGCGGCGACGAACGCGAGGGTCGTCGATGACGTGAAAGACGCGCGCGCGTTGGCGCCGAGTCGTGGTGTCGGACGAGAGCGACTCGTGGCGACGGTGGGCGCGTCATCGACGGGGGTGGTGGAGAGAGTGCGGGAGGCGACGAGCTCGGGGCGGGGCGCGGCGGCGGTCGGCGGCGGCGCCGCCGTCGTCGTCGGCGGGGCGGCGGCGGTGGCGATGAATCGCGTGCTGAAGGCGAAATCGGGGCAGAAGGATCCGCAGATGCAGGTGTTGGATCGATACGCGAATCTCATCGTCGATGCGTACGACATTCCGCTCGTGCCTAATTTCGCCGAGGGCGCCGTGTATCGCGAGATTTGCAAGACGGCGTACGAGATGGCGTTGGAGAATATGATGGAGAATATAGGTGGGGTTAACGTTCTCGGGCACCCGGTCACGCTGTCAAACACGCTGAATTTGACGCACGTGCCGACGAAGAGCGGCATCAAGGAGAAGGATCTCAACGCGTTCATCGATGAATTGGTGGGAGAGACGAGCGGCATCCCCGTGTTGCTTCCGGGACCGCTCGAGCGCGTCCTGTACACCAACGGCGTGCTCACGGGGTGGACGGTGTTTGAGGACTCTTTGAAAACGTTCAAGTTGCAAATGTTTGATCGAGAATTCGTCTTCAGCGTGTCCGATGACGACGACGGTAAACGCCTCAGACGGACCACGAGCGGTAGCGGCGTGTTGGAGACGATGCCGAAACTGTCGGATGACGTTTACGTCAAAATCGCGAGGGACGAACTCGAACTTTCGGGCCCGACGAACGTGTTTCCTCGGTTGCAACGAAACGTCGCCAAGGTGGCGGTCGGTATGTTATCCGAGGCGTTGACGCTTGAGGCGAAAATCAAGGGTTTTACGGTTGAATTAGCGCTCGATCCATACGGCGAGAGCAACGCCGACGCCTTCGCGTCGGTGTCGTTCGGCGAAGAAGATCGCCAAGAAACCAAGCGCGCCATGGAAGAACTGATCGAGGTGTGCGTCGACGAGTACATGACAACTCGCTCCATGGCCATCTCTTCCGCGTTTTTACCCAGAGCGATCGAACGCCAAACGTACATCAACGTTCTTCAGGGATTGTTTGGGGACATCGGCAAGGAGCCGGTGATGACAAACTTGGGTTTCGACGTGTCCATGCGCCTGGTGCGCCCGGATCCTTCGTCTTTGGCGGAGGGCGACGACGCCTCTACCGACTCATCGGACGACAAATCTTCTTCCGGCCGCAACGGCGAGAGCAGGAAGAGGACGAATCTCGAAATTTTGTCCGACATGGGTGACGAGCTCCGTCGCGGCGATTTCAGGCGCCTCGCTTCGGACGCGCGCTCAATCATGGGAATCAGTCTCGAAGGCGACGAAGATCCAGACGCCATCGAAACTGAAATAGCGAGAAAAACGGCGCGAAAGGAAACCAGGAAAACGATCTCAGAGTTTGTCGATTACTTACTTCGAGATCCCATGTACAACGTGAAGGCGATTCCGGATAATATCGAACGTCTTCTCTACATCAATTGTTTCGAATTGATCTTTGATGTTTTATCCACAGTGCTCTCGGATTTCGAGTTGGACATGCTCGGACGACGGATTCGCATGGAGGTACAGAAAGCTCCGACGAGAAGTGTCACGTCTCTCACTCGATTCCGTCCGGACGCGAACGCGCTCAGCGAGTTCACGAAGGAGTTTGAGCAAATGCCCGCGGTCAGAGAAATCATGATGAACGTGTTCGCCTTCGTGCTCGCGTTCATCGCGCAGTTATTGTCAGATTTCGAAGTCACCGTGGTCGGACATCGCCTACAAACGAGTCTGTCCAGACGGGACGACGCCGTGTTTATCCGTCCGGTGTATTCCGAGGCGAGCGACACGTTGAACGAAACTCTGCTGAAAGTTATCGAAAGCTTCGCTCAAGACGTTTTCGCCGTTTCATCTCGCGCTGGGATGAATGTCGGAGGAGGTTCAGAGACACGAACTCGAGCGGAGATAGACTTTGATAAAGAGGCGTTCGCATTGTTCGAAAGCAACGCATCAAAGCCAGACGACAAGTTTCCGTTCCCGTATCTCAATCCAGAGCAGTTTGCGACAATAATTGACAAATTTATCGACAAAATCGTGCCTGGTGCCACGGAATGGGACTCTCACAACGAGACAGTTCAAAGAATTACGAGAGCGGCCGATTTAAATGGAGACGGTGTCATTCAATGGGCTGAATGGTACTACGCGGCCAAGGCGATCAACGACGCCATTTCGAAGGAAAACGTGGGAAACGTCGCGACGACTTCTCAAGAATCTTACAGTTAAAGAAATAACAAGTACGACGTACAGCAGCGTTCATGTAATATGACAACACGCGCGAAAGCAAGCTATTTTATGTGTACATTTATGTTGACTTCATTCTCCACTTCGCCTCGTTCGGCCTCCGCGGGCTTCCGCCGCGTGTTTCGTCTTTTGAGCACCCTTCGTCCTTCGAGCATGACCGTTGACGGTGCCCGACAAGACGGTACTGAAGACGGCCGTGCAGACGGCGGACACGACGCCTGCGGTGGCGCGCCTTTTGTAACGGCGAATGAATGTCTTAAACTTATCAGTCGATAAGAGATTGTAAAAGCTTTGCTTGGCCGGCGGCGGCGGGAGACGTCTAAACTTCGCCGTGTACGGAATGGCTTGTTTCAACTTGTTCCAGCGAACGAGCGCCTTCTGCCTCTTCACACCGGATAAACGGACGCGCTTTTGTTCCGCCTTGGTGGCGAAGTAATTCTTCTTCTTCAGATTATGTTTCGACTTGTTAAACAAGGGATCGTCCAATCGTCTTTCCAGAACTGAGAGTAATCCGTCGAGGCCGTCGAGGACGCCGCGAAGTCTCGCTCTCGCGGCGAGTAACTCACGCGCCTCTTTCCTCGTCAGTAGTTTAGACGTTTGCGACTGAAGCATCGCTAAACGACGAATCTGAAGCTGTAACGGAAGCATCCATCTGAACCAGGGATCGGCTTGTAACTTTTCCTGTTGCGCGGCCATCGTGGTCTCGTCCATGCCGCCTTCCCCGTCGTCCATGAGTTGTTGCTCGTACATCATCTGTGCCTCCTCCAGTTTCATGACGAACTCCGTGTACAGCATGTGCGGATTCACTTGACTGCTGGTTGTGTGTTCGCCTCCGGATTCCAAGGTGTGGAGTTTACCGAAGACCTCCGCCAACGCCACCTGCGTATCGCGGAACAAGCGCATGGGAAATCGACTCAGGCGCTCCTGCGGCTCGATGCTCAACAGCGACGGACCGGGCGCGCGCGTGATTCGACGCTCTTTCAAAGATTCCTTGGAAAAGTACGTCTCACCGTCGTTCAGGGAAGAATCTATGCGAAGAAAGATTGAAGACTTGGGCTTCTTGTCTTGATCGTTTTCGACATCCTCCAAACCGCACGAACGAATGTGCACGGCGGCGAAAACCTCGGTCAAACGTTCGGTCGGCATCGTGGCGTCGTAATGATCATTACTCACCTCCAACTCGTGCGCGACTCTGTCCAACTGCTGATCCAACGCGTACTGCCACGTGTCTTGTTCGCTCACGCCCTCCATTTGTACCCCTCGTTGAAACTGCTCCACCCAGTGTAAATATCGACACAAACGAAACAGCGTCGAGTTCACCGCCTCGTTCGGGTTATCGGGATAATGCGCTGAGAAATAGTTCGCCCGAATCTTCGGAGGCTCTCCCTCCTTTCGCCTCGGCGGCGTCTTTAAGATGTATTCCAATCGATTTCTCAAATCTCGCGCCGCCGCCCGCAGCGGACCGCTCAACAGACGCCGCACCTGCGCCAATCGCGCCTTGCGCTCTTGATTCTGCCTCGACACCTCCCGCCGCGCCTCTTTAATCTCATCTTGGTACCCTCCGACCACCTTGTACGCCAATCCCGCCAACAAAAGACCGGATAACGTCCCAGACACGCCGGCGATGATCTTCACCGCCATGTTCGTCATCAAATTCTGTTGAAAGTTTCCAAGTCCCTTGATCGTCCCCCCGAGATCCTTTAGTCGACCGAGCGGGCCGTCGTCACCATTCTTTGTACCCCGCGTCGACTTCCCGCGTCGTCCGAATCGTCTGCGGACGTCGACGTCGATCTCGCGACCACCGAATTGGATTTTCGGAATCTTCACATTGATGGGACCGACGTGCAGATCGACGCCGTCCGTCGCCGACGCGCCATCGACTCGACGCGGTCTCGCGGCGTGCGCGTCGTCGTGGTGTTCTTTCGGCGCGCGCGTGCCCGGTATGCGCATGTCGACGCGCGCGCGGGTGTGAAGACGCGCTCGACGGCGACGAGTGGGGACGACTGGAAAAGTTTCATTTTTTACACTCGTACGGCGGCGACGCGCGCGCGGTGAACACGACGGCGGCGTGATCGGATGGGAATCGAGCGTTCGGGAAGAAGGCGTCGGGATCGAACTCGAGCGCGCGCGGCGCGCCGGTGACGGAGAAATCGACGGCGTTGATGCGCCGAACGGAGGACGTCGACGCGTCGTACGCGGCGGCGGCTCCGGCGGGAGCATACGTCAAGACGTGGTCCTTGGGGTGTCGATCGGTGAGCGGACTCGTCAGGACGTCGGCTCGAGGCACGGCTTTGTTGAGTTGTGCCTGGAGAAAGGTTCTGGCGCTGAACGTGGTGACGGCGTCTCGCTCGACGTCGACGCCGGCGAGCGTCCAACACGACGTAAACGCCGTCTCTCTCTCTAGAAACTCGATGAAATCGCGAACGCCTTGTTTTTTACCGTCGATGTGCGCGACGTGCGTGTTGGCGTCCATGCCGAAGACGCACGCGTCGACGGTGTCGGCGTTGTCGCGAACGTACGCGTTCGTGGCGGCGACGATGGTCTTTGTCTGTAACCCATCCGTGTCGCCGTGAAACGAGCACAGGAGCGCGCCGCGAATGATGAAGGCGCAAAAGTCACCCTTTGAAAACTTACTCGACGCCTCGCCGAGGGACGCCATGACGTCTCGCGTCACCTCGACGGCGTCGGCGCCGTCGGCGAACGACTTGGAGACGAGAAGAATCGAATTCTGGTCTCGCTTGGCGTCCATCTCCTCGGGACAGTGAATGTCGTATCTCGACACCAATCCCTCGCGCGACCGCATGGCCTCCACGAACGACGCGCCGACTTCTTGTAAGAAACACACGGATAACGTTCCGTCGGCGGCGGCGGCGGCGGCGGCGGCGGCTTCGTCTTCGTCGGGCGACAACAAACATTTTTCCAACACGTCGAGCGTGCGCTCAGTCTTAAATTTAACCAAAGAATCCACCAATTCGGCGCGAATCTTTTGCCAACCCTCGAAAGAACCCGCCGCTTGCGTCGCCACGCGCACCAACGCGGCGTCGAACGCGCACAAATACAACGCCTGTAAAGGAATCGACGCCTCCTCCTCCGCCTCGCTCGCCGCCGGATACTTGGCTCTCTTGATCGGAATAAATCTCTCAAACATCGTCGTCTCCGTCCCATCCACCCCTCGCACGCGCGTCTCGAACACATATTCGAGCCATCGCTCGAACCACTCCTCCTCGTTCATCAACGGGACGTCGTAACAATTGATCACCGTCGGTCGCGTCGTCGTCCCCAACGCCGTCGACGCCGTATTCGTCACCCTATCCGGCATCGAGCACAGACGTTTCGCCCCGATCTCCGCGTCTCTCAAAAAATCAGACACCGCGTACGAACGCGTGCGATTCTCATAGTGCGCTCTCGCGCTCGACACCGTCGTCTCCGTGCACTCTTTCGGGCGTCCCAGTCGCGCGCGTTCGCACACGGCGGTAATCATGGAATCCGTCATCACGTCCCGCATCGCGTCCCCCGCGCCCTCTCGCGCGAGTTGCGCCTCCACCGCGCGCGTGAAAGCATCGTACGCGGACGTCGTCGTCGACGCCGCGCCGTCGTCTCCCGTCGTCGTCGACGAGGAGGACGAGGCGTAATACTCGAATGGGTTGTTATTGATCGCCGCGACGTTCCACGTGCACGCGCGAATCGCGCTCGGACCGACGCGCGCGCTCGACGCCGTCATGGCGACGCGCGCGTGTCGCGCGTTCGTCGTCTCGCGGGGGACTCGCGTCGCACGAAGCGGGGAGACAACGCGCGCGATGTCGTCGCGTGCCGCAATGGCGGCGGGACACGATGGATTCGCGCGCGTCTCCTCGCGCGACGCGCGAGACGCGAGACGCGAGACGCGCGCGAGAGACGACACCGCATCGTCCGCGTCGTCCGCGTCGTCGTCCGCCGCGTCGTCGCTCCAGCCGACGGTCGAAGGTCGACCGACGTGCGGGCGGTGTGGACGCGCCGCCGTCGTCTGCGTGTGCGCGTGCGTCGACCGCGCGCTGGGAGGGAGGAGAGACGCGCGGATTCAGAATCGAACGCGCGTGCACATCATGCAGGACAGACACGAGTTTCGTCGAGCGCTCGGAAGCGCGGTGGTGTGCGCGTTGGCGTTGGAGCGGTGCGACGTGCGCGTGTTGTTTGAAGACTTGCGCGCAAAGGGAGACGCGGTGGCGCCGCCGAAAGAGATGTACGGCGTCCCGTTTGAAAATTTAGGATTATTGTGGCCGACCGAGGACGCGGTGGATCTGGAGACGTACGCGAGGGAGCGGGCAGAGACGTCGACGTCGAAGTCGACGGAAGGCCGTGCGCATACGCTCGAGGGATTGATCGTGTTGGACACCACGTGGCACCGCGCCAAGGCGATGTATCATCGAATACCGTGGCTCGAGCGCGTGCCCAAGTACCGCGTCAATCCTCGACGAAAATCGAATTATAGGATACGGAAGCAACCGAACGACGCGTGTCTCTCCACCGCGGAGTGCGTCTCCGAGGCGCTCGTCGCCCTGGAACCGGACATCGGCGCCGAACGGCTCTCGCGGGCGTTCGATTACATGATCGACGATCAACTCGACGCCGAAGCGAACGCCGAGGCGCGCGGTGCGAGGGAAACCGTCTCGGGCGCGGGTCGTCGGAGGCCGAGCGCGGCGCTGGCGCGCGCGCGCGCGCGAGCGAACGTTCCGTCGTCCGCCTCCTGACTACTCTAGAGCGCGCGTGTACAACATTCTTCCATTCTTTTCATTCTTACTGTACGCGTCACACGACAAAGACGCGACTACTTCCCGGCGTTCGAGACACTCGCGCGCGCGCGTCTCGGCTCCGTCTCGCGTCTGAGCACTAAAACTTCCGCGGACGAACCGCGGGTACGGTAGTCGAGGACGCGCGCGACGAGACGCGAGCGCGCGCGCAAGGACGAGAGAACGAGAGGACGAGAGACGTCGAGCGCTCGGCGCGCGCGACGAGCGTCGTCGATCGTCGTCGATCGGTCGACGGGCCGGCGATGGGTGTTAACACCCAGAAGCGACGAGAGGCGCGCCCGCTCTTGCCGCGCGATGCGGACGTCGAGCGAGGCGCGGGGGAGGCGTACGACGCGTCGCTGACGTCCACGAGCGATGCCGCGGATGATCACGCGCGAACGGGGTGGTTGGCGACGTGGTCGCAGAATAAGTGGTTGGTGGTGATCACGCTCGCGGCGGTCGCGGCGGTCGCGGCGCAGGTTCGCGTGATGTATTTCAGCGATATCGAGATTAAGAACGAACGCAAGATACAGAATAGATTTACAGACATCGTGCACGGCGGAGAGGATGGGTTCTATGAGATTTCGCTTCGCAAGAAGGCGGTGAAGCAGTCAAAGAAGAATAGCGCGCTGTTTTACAACTTTATTCACATTCCAAAGACGGGAGGGACGTATTTCCATCAGTTGATGCGACAGGCGGAGCGCAGGGTGAATAATCAGCGTAAAATCTCGCAACTCGGGGGTGAAGTGTTCCCGAGAAACGAGACGCCGTTCGTGCAGTGGCAGACGTACCCACTCGTGGACACGACGAGGTCGCACTACGAGGATACGTTTGAACGATTCGCAACGGAGACGCCGGCGGAATATTTCGGAAACGCACGTCTGCGTGACCTGTACGAGAGAGGGATTCGTATCTTTAGTAAAGGTCCGTACGGCATGGGGTTGTGCGAGCGCGTGAACGCGCCGTGCGTCTACTTGACGACGCTGAGAGATCCCATCGAACAATTCGTCAGTCACTACAAGTACTCGTGCCTCGCCGGGGCGGAGAATCGACGCCTGTGGAGCGACAAGATGAAGGCGAAGGGTAGGTGCGATTTAGGAATCTTACAGTGGTATGACTACTTGGGTGGAGACAATTGGCTCCACCTGCTCGCACCGGGGAAGAGCAAAAATAAGGATGCGCAAGTGACAGCCGCCATAAGAAATTTGGACGCTCCGTGCTTCAGATACCTCTTGCTGGATGAACTCGAGGACGGCGTCAAAAAGTTGAAGAGGTTACCGGATTTTAGTCATCTGGACGTTGATGCAGTCGATAAGCGCGCGAACAAGAACGCGTCTCCCGCGCTCGGAGAGAAAGAGTCGGAGCAATTGCTCAAGTACACCAAGGATGAAAACGTCATGGCGGAACTCCAACGACGCTTGAAGCGTCCTCTCGGCGTGTACGCGCACGCGGTTCGACGCTACGAAGAACAGTGGGCGAAATCGTTATTTTCGTGTTGATACGCGTGACGTTGCGTGTACATTAGTTATAGCTGTAATGAGAGTTCGTGTAAGTCGTCTAGACCCACACGCCCGGCTTTTCCCACCGCCCCGCTATACCGTCCGGTCGCTCAAAAACCAACCCTCGAGTGTCCACTCCCGCCTCTTCCTCGAACGCCGTCGACTGTCGCTCCAATGCCTCCATCACGTCCTTCCCCACCGCGCACCGCAGCGCTCTGCTCACCGATTTATTCTTCGTCGCGCGCGCCACGCACGCCCGACTCTTGCACACGTACGCGCTCCGCCCGTTCGCCTCATCATCAATCACCGCCCGCATCGTCTTCTCGTCTCGCATGCGTATCACTCGAAACATCTCCTCTCTCGGGCGCATGTTTTCGCATCCGACGCACGTGCGCACGCGTCGTCGTCGCATCTCCGCCTTGGTCCATCCTTGACGCGCCTTGGGTCGATGACACGCGCGGTCGCGCGCTCGCACGCGAGGTTTCGCCGCGTCTCTCTTGCGCTGCGATCGCGCCGCGCGCGAGACGGCGTCGTGGAATATATCGAGAATCGATCGAAAGCCGTATTCTCGCTCTATGACGTCGACGCGCGCGAGAATGTCGTCTCGCGCGTCGGCGGGCCCGTCCTCCGCCGCCGCCGCCGCCTCGAGCGCGTGGCGAGCCAACGCCGCGGCCGCCGCGAACGAACCATCGGCGGCGCGCGATTCAGCGATGCCGAGGAGCGCGCGCGGACCGCCGCACGCGTCGGCGATGGCGGTGGAGACCTCGCGCTCGGCGGCGACGACGAGGCGCGACGCGCGGCGCGAGTCGAACCACGACCGTGACGACGTCGCCGCGCGCGAGAGACGCGACGGACGCGCGCGCGAGGACGACGACGCGCGTGAGGATGATGTCGCCCGCGAGATTGGCGCGGCGCGATGCGCGCGCGCGGGCGTCGTGGACATGGAGACGCGCGACAAAAAGTGGCGAAGAGTGTGGCGGCGGCTCGCGAGAGACGGACAACGTACGGACGACGCGAGACGTCGAGCGATCGCGAGAGGCGGTCGCGGTGGAGTACGTGTGGAACGTCGCGGTCGCGGTCGTCCCGCCGACGACGATCAATTCGTGCACACTCGCATGTGGTGATGTAATTTACACGTTTCGTTCGGCGCTCGCCGAAACGCAGCACCGAAATGACGAGACCGAGTCGCGCGCCCGACCCGCGTGTCCGCTCGACGCGCGTCTCGTTAAGCGTGAAACGACGTTTTCACCGACGCGCTCACCGCGTCTCCCCGACGCGCGCGATGGCGTCGTCGCACGTGCGCTCGAACCGTTCCGCGAGCTCGCGAAACGCGCGCGCCTCCTCCAACGCGCCCTCGAGCGCGCGAACCGTCTCCTCCGACGTCATCCACCTCCACTCGCGCACGACGCCGCGCATCGTCGCCGTCGCATCGCGCGTCGTCTCTCGCACGCGCGCGGCGGCCGAGGCGCACGCGGACGTCGCGGCGACGGTTGCGCGCTCGTGGGCGCGCACGGCGCGCGATGCGTCCGCGCACCGAGACGCGATCGCACGTGCTAATTCGCGTCGCGCGACATCGTCGAGAGTGTCGAGGACATCGTCGTCGTCGCCGCCGCGCGCGCGCGACATGCGCGGTGGATCGCGCGCGCGCGTCCGAGGTCGTCGACGACGAGACGACGCAAATTGGCGCAAAGTTTTTATGTCTGTCACATTTGCTCTGACGTACGATTGATATTTAATAATACTCGAAAGCACTGAAAAGTTTTTAAACCGGATGACGCACACACGGCTCCGATGACGTCTTCCGTATGAATGGGTTTAAACGCCAAAACTGGATAAACTTAGGGACTGATTGGTGAGTCATGACTGGTGAAAAAAAATCCCCCGAGATCTCCCCGATTCCCCGAATTCCGACGACGCCAAATCCCGACGACGCCCGCGCGGACGCGCGGACGCGCGCGCGTCGGCGCCGTAAACGTCTTTTACTTCGTATCGACCGCTCACGAGCGTCGATCGCGTTCGGAGGTGCGCGAAACAGAGGGAATTCTTGGGATTCGAGGGCAATTCGCGTCGAGGGCCACCTCGAGGCATTTCCCGACGATTCGGCCGCGTCCACGCGGTCGCGCGAAGTCGATGACGACAGAGATCGCGCGAGGGCGTGGATCGCGTCCGTCGTCGTCGATCGGTGCGGTCAGAGGGGCGAAAACGACGATATCGATGGAGAAGTCGGTGATGGATCGCACCGGGCGCGCGATCGAGGCGCGAGAGGACGAGACGCCGCGCGGCGCGGCGAGCGCCTGGGCGAACGGAGGGTCGCGCGGAGGACTGAGAGAAGGATCGAGAGGATCGATGCGATGGTCGTGGATGCGACGACGCGAACGGAGGGACTGACGAGACGTGATTCGCGTCCATCGCGCGCAGAGAGAAGACGAAGACGCGCTGCCGAAATGGCGCGCGAACGAGACGGCGCGAATGCGTCCACCTCGGACGCGGACTCGGGGGAGGAGAGCGTGGAGGAGCGTAAGCGGCGATTAAAGGATGAGGATATGCTCATCGCGCGCGCCAAGGCGATCAGAGAGAAGATTAAAGCGCTCGACGCGCGCGCAAACGTCAAGACGCACGACGATTCTCGGAGAAAGAGTCACTGGGAATACGTGATGATGGAGATGACGTGGTTGGCGCGGGACTTTGCGAGCGAGCGCGATTGGAAGCAGGAAACGTCTCGTCAAGTGTCTCAGTTGGTGGCTGCGTGCGAGGGCGCACCGGCCGATCGTGAGCAGTCTGAGGAGAAGCGTCGGCAAACTCGGTGCGCCGCCATCGCCACCAAGGTGGCGGCGTTTTGGGCCGAAGCGTGGACGCGAGCGAAGGAGCGTCCGCTTCCGAACGCCGCCGAGTTGGTTGAAGACGATGAAGACGAAGGTAGCGCGGGATCGGACGGTGATGACGTCAAGACGGAGGAGGCTACGGAAAACGACGAAGAGGGTGAAGAGGGTGACGAAGAGAACGGCGCAAATAAAGTCTCGAAGATGGAAGTGTCGACGCCGATCGGGAATCAGCAATCGCATATAGCGACGCTGGCCGCGACGCCGACGCCTCCGCTTGGGATGAAAATCATCAATTCGTGGGCGTCCAACCAATTGTATCTCGCCATGGTGGAGATGAAACGAGACTTGGTGCGAGACGCCATCGAGGCTCAGGAACAAAAGGAACAGAAGGAGCGCGCGAAGAAGGCGGCGAAGAAGCAAAAGACGACCAAGCCGACGCGGGGTAGAGGTGCGAAGAAAAAGGATGAGCAGGAAGACGGTGAGGATGACGCCGAAGACGGCGCCTCCAAGGCGGATCGCATCGCGTTTGCGGAATCGATGGAGATGGACGGCATGGACATTGACATGGGTCTGATTGCACCGCAAACGCCTCCCATCGTAGAAGATTTCGCTGCGATAACGTATGATGCCGTTCCCGTGTTGAATGAGCGCGTGTACAGAGAAACCATGCAAGTCGAGGCGCAAAAGTTTGCAGAGTACGAGCGAAGCTTGCGAGGCTGGGAAGAGAACGAGCGCAAACGAGCGCGCGCACTCGTCGAGGCGGCTCGTTACCAGGCCGAAGAGGAGGCGCATCGCGAGACGATGGACCAACGCCGTACATTCCTCAACGCGGCGGCGGCGCGCGGTTTCTACTTCGACGAGGAGGGGTACATGGTGGACATCAAGGGAAGACGTCGCAAGAACCGACGCGGAGAGTACATTCAGTTTGGCGCCCCCGGGCACGAGGCGGACATGGATTTCGGTGTACCGATTCCCAAACGCGCCGGTCCGAGCTTGGAAGAGAAACGACGCTCAAAGGAAGCGAAGAAGAAACGCAGAGCCGGCGCGATGCGCTCTTGGACGCCGATGGAGGACCAACTCTTGTGCGCCATCGTGCACGAATTTGGTTGCAACTGGTCCCTCATCACGGATGCCTTCGCCGCGGGTACGCCCATTAAGGGCACGTACCATCGCATCGAGCACTGCCGATGGCGTTTCGCCCACCTCACGCAAATCGCGGAGCAGGAGCAAAACCAACAAGCCATCGCAGCGCTCAATCTCAACAAGGGGAGCGCGCGCATGCTCATGGCGCGTGCGCTCCCGGTCGAGGACGAGACGGTGCGCTTCCACTTTGATCGATCGTGCGCCGTCATGGCGAAACATCACCAGAAGATTCGCAGAAGTGCAGCGCAAGAGCGCGTCGGTATGGATAAGAGTCGTCGCATTGCCCCGCACAGGTCGTGGCGCGAGGTGCGCAACTTTTGCGGACCGGTGTTGAGCCCGGTGGAGTTGGCGGATCAAGTTCTCGGCGCTCTCGCCCCGAACGGAGGTTTACCCGGTAACGGGAACGTCATGTCGAGCGGTGGACACCGTCTCGCGGCTATCTCTCCCATGGGGAACATCATGCAGCCGGGGAGAGGCATGCCGGCATCTGCGGCGACGGGTCTCAATCGTACGGGAAGCGGTGGCATGCCCATGTCCGCCGCGGCGAAGACACCGCAAGGGCGAAAGAAAGACACCAAGACGATGGCTCAGTTTCAGCAAATCGGTAGCTACAGTCCCGCCGCCGGAGCAACGGCCATGCAGCTCGGCGGTATTGCGGGAGCGATGCCCGCCACCGGGAGTAAGTCTCCGGCGCTCGCGCCGGGCTCGTATAATCTCTCCGGAGCTAAGACTCCGCTGACGAGAAAGACGACCTCGATGAAGCGCAAGGGTAAGAAAAAATGATTAGGGAAATCCAACGACGGATTTAGTAGAAATTTGAATAGAATGAATGAGATTCAACATTACATCTCGTCTAATTTTGCATCAACGGCTCAAGTTCGAGTTCGAGCACCGAAGTCGGACTCACGATGTCAAACTTGGAGCACACGTCGGGGTGAACGATACCGAAAACACCTATCTTCTTGCCGTTGCGCTTGATGTACGCCTGTCGACCCGGGAAGTATGTCGGCTCGCTCGATTCCTCGAGCTCGTATCCAAAGTCGGAGCCGTCAAACTTGGCTATGCCGACGACTTGCATCACACGGTCCAACACACCCTGCACGACCTCGAAACCACTTTGAACGTTGCTATACAGGACCAAGAGGCGTCGAGAGTTGCGCGCGCCGACGTCGGCTTCGGCATCCAGCACGACGACGTCACCGACCTCAAAGAGCTTGGCGGGCAACGGAGCGTCCTTGTTCGCGCCGAGCGCCTTGAGGGCGCCGGGCAACAGGCTATTGCGCGCGACTTGCACGTCCAAGCTGGACGGGTTCGCCACGATTGCCGCGCTGTTTCCATCGTCCTCTCTCAGCACGTTCGCGAAGTTATCATCGTGCGAGCACAAAATCCACGTCAACACCTCGCTAAAACCGCTTCGAGCCACCTCGTCTCGCACGGCGTCTGAAAACTTATTGATTGGTTGCTGAGACGCGATGGTGTATGTGTTCGGCACCGTGCGCGCGATGTTGTTGTACCCGTGCGCGATGGCGACGTCTTCTGCAATATCGCACGGGTGCAAAATATCGGAACGCGTCGGGGGCACCTCGACTCGGAGCGTCTTCTCGTCGGCGCCCAGCTTGGTCGGCAGCTGCATGCGGCACAACAGCGCAGCCATCGTTTGGCGATCGATGGAGGTTCCTATGCGCTTGTTGATGTAATCTACGTCTGCATCGACGAATCTCGTCATGAAATCCGGGTACGTGGACTCTTTCCCCGCGCAATCCACCACATCCACCGGCTCCACGGTGAAGGGCTCGGAGCAGTACTCGCTAAACATCGTCACCATCGTGTTCAAGACAATCTTCGCCTTGTTCAGATCCGTCGCCGTGCACTCGATAAAAACATCCGTGGTGTCCAAAGAAATCGCAGACTTGGCCCCGTTGATGATCGGAGGCAACGATAAGACGGTTCCCTCGGAGTCCTTGACGACGGGAAACACGGCGCTATCCTCGATGATGTGCAAAAAGTGCTTCAACTTTTGATCACTCTTATAAAATTCCATCAAATCTCGCGCGTTGAACGACTTCTCTTGCTTCAACGGCACGAATTCAATCTCTTCCGGCAACTGCGCCTCGTACGTGAACGGTCCCTTAATCTTCCCCAAGTCGTGCGTCCCGATCGCCACCAAGCTCCGTCTTCGGCAAATATTCTGATGCAACTTATCCTGCAAATCGATAAAACTATCGTACCGCTCCTGGGTAAACTTCATCCCTCTCAACACCGCGCACACGACGAACGGCCGCACCAACATCGCGCTCGGTTTCACCACCATCTTTTCCCTCGCCCGCCCCCCGCTCGGCTCGCGCAAACGAAACGTCGGCGTCGGCGTCGTCCCTCGAAACACGTTCAGCGCTCTCGAGATCCCCTCCACGCACAACAGATCGTATCGGTTCGCCGGAATGTCGATCTTATATATCACATCATCGTCGCTCTCGACCGCCGCGCCGTCCGCCGTCGGCGCGGCATCCGTGCCCAAAAACTTGGATTTCATCGCCGACTCGCTCGTCACCTCGTCGAGCTCGATGCCGAACTCGAAGCACAGTTCATCGAACTCGTCCTCGGTGTACGTCTTACCGAGTCTCGCGAAGAGCTCATCGCGGTTGAGGTTCACCGTGGGCATGGCGCGCGCGTGTGCGGTGGCGATCGCCGCGGACGAGGTCGAACCCTTTCGGGGAAGGGTTTGGAGCCGGGCGGGACGGGCGGGGACGCGGGACGCGAGAGGGTCGGTGACACGAGATTTTCGTTTCGTCGTCTACATAACGTACACTAGAGTACACTGCTGGAGCACGGCGCGATGTGTTCGTTCGTCACGCGGAATCGGAGGCGCGCGGAGATGCGTCGGTCGTCGCGTCGACGACGTCGGCGGCGGGCGCCGTCGTCTTCTTCGGCGAGAAGAACGCCATGGGCGCGGCGAAGGAGCTCTTGAGCGCGTCCGGAATCTGTGGCATCTGTGGCATGGTGAAGGTGGGAGTTGATGCCGCGGTGGATCGGGCGGACGGTGAGGACGGGTCCGGGTCTTGGGTCTTGGTCTCGGAGCGACGAAAGTTTTCGCGCCACGCCTCGAGTTTGACTTGCGCGGTGGATTTCGGCCGCGGGACGACGCCGAGTTTGATGAGCTCGTTGATAGCGATTTCGTCCCCGCTCTCGACCACGAGTTCGAGTAAGCGTTGAATGGCGCGAAGGACGGTTTCGTCGTCCTTGTACTTGACGAAGGCGGTGGCGTCTTCGCGAAGTTCCTTGTAAATATCGCCAAGCGCCTTGGACAGGATTAAATCCTTTGGCATCTTGAGCACCAAGTTGGACGAGACGATGACGCGATCGACCTCTTCGTTTTCGAGCGCCGCGGCGACTCTTTGCACGGGGAGCGAACGGACGTCGATCGAGACCGAACCGGCGACGGTGTCACCGCCCTTGAGAGACGCAAACGCCTTGGTGATGGTCGTCGCGCTCGACGTCAGGCTTTCGTTGATCGAACTCTTCGTTCGATCGAAAAAGACGCTGACGTTTTCCAACCCAGCCTTGGCGTTCTCTTGCGCGCGCTCGAGACTCGCTTTGGCGTTCTCCTGAGCGCGCTCCAGACCCGCTTTGGCGTTCTCTTGCGCGCGCTCCAAGCCTCGATTCGTCTCCTTGCGCACGGAATCGCTCGTCTTCGACGCCCAAGTCGACATCGCCTCTGCTTTCGACGTCACCGCCGACGCCGTCGTCGTGGTGAGGGCGACAGTTCTCTCTCCGATCATTTTCGACGTGTTTAACAATTTTTCCACGGTGGTCGGAAGCGGCGTCGGCGTGAGAGCGCATCGCACGAATCCGTCGTCCTCCGCTGAGAGCGTCACGCGAACAAAGCCATTCTTCACCGTCAACGCCGCCACGGCCGCCGCCGCGGCTTCAGCGGCTGCTTTTTTCATCTTTTGCGCGTCCTCTTCTTTCTTCAGTCGCATCTTCTCCTCGTGCTCCTCGACCATGGGCAAGAAGATGTCGATGGACGACGTGGCGATGTACGTCGTGAACGAACTGTTGAGAATTTGCGTCAAATCCGCCGCCACGGATGCGATAAACTTTGGCCCGAAGATCAACGTCGAGATGCGTTTAGACACGTCTCGCGTAAACACGCGGTTGAAAACGTTCTTCCCGAGCGCCTCTGCCTCGTCGTACGACATCTTCTTGAGCTGCAGGGCATCCGCCTTGGTGTCGCACGCCGTCTTCATCGCGCGTCTGCGACTCACCAACACCTCCCTGTTACCAGAATTTAAGAAATCTACGAGCATCTTGGACGCGCGATCCTTGAGATCGTTCCCTTCGACGATCGCTCGATCGAGCGCATCTTGCATGAGTGCGGAGATGGAGGCGAGAGACGCAAAGGAAGTCTCCGAAGACGCCGCGTCCTCAGTCACGGTTTCACCATCAATGTCCATCAACGCCTCTTCCACGAGCGCGTCCTGCGCGTCCGCGAACTCGTCGTCGCTCGGCGCGTCGACGTCGTCCATGAATCGAATCACCGGAGACATCTCCAGGTTTTCCTTATCCGTACCCGCGGCGAGACCGATCGCTGTCGTCACCACCTCGGGATCGAGCGGCGACGCGCCGCTGAGGCACGCGAAAAAGAGACAGATTCGAAACCGATTCGTGAAGTGCGTCGCGTGCGCGCCCACGGGTCCGGGCGTGAGCCACGCGAACATCAATGCCGCGGCGTATTGAATGACGTTGTGCGAATACGCCGCGTTCATGAGCGGCGCGCGCTCGGGTTGAGGATACTTTTGAAAGTGGTTCCACGCCATCTCGGGCGCGCCGGGAATGCCCGCCATCGGGACGCCCTCGATGGCTGTCTTGAGGAATTTATGCACCGCCATGAGAGACCCAGTCTCGTGCATGCGCGCGAGCGAGCGTGGATCCTCCTTTTCTTTCCCAGAGTCTCCCGCGTCCTCCGCGACGTCTTCGGAGCGCGATTTCGCCGCGGGGGCATCTCGCTCCTCCGCCTCAGCCAAAGACTCATCATCCTTGCACAAAAACATGGCCCAAAACTGTATTTGCTCGCGAATCTTGTCGTATTCGATATCTCGGAGCTTTTTCGCGCGATTCGCGCTCCACTTTTCGTGCCAATCCTCCAAACGCAGTTGAAAATCTCTGGCTACGGTTTTCTTCCCGCCCGCACCCTTAAACCAACCACCCGTGGATTCATCCATTTCTCCGCCCGCCGCGCCTCTTAACCCCTCGTCACCGCAATCCTTAACGCAAAACACGTTGTCTTCGCGCACACCAGTGAGTTTGACGAGCGCATCGCGTATGTTGACGCCTCGCACGTCATCCGTCTCGCCCACGCGTTCGCACACCACGAAGATGTTTTCTTCGCCCATTCTCTCCACACACGTCGCGATCTCGTCGATCGCCTTCAGCGCGGACGTCCCTCGAAGCGTTTTCACCGCGCTCGCGTTTTGATTTCGTCTGTGACACCCGACCTCGGGACACTGCGTCGTCTTGTCGTTCGTCTTCGTCCCCGAGTACGCGGGTGTTCGGCTCGCCCTCGCCGCCGGGCCCGTCGGTCCAGCGCTCTCAGACGTGATCTCTCCCGACACCACGAACACCAAAGCGTCGCACGTCATCCACAATTTCGTTCCAGACGCCTCATCTCGCGATCGTTCGCACTCCAACGCGTAATCCATCGCCTCCGGTCTCGCCGTCGCCGCCGCGTCGCCAACACCCCGCGCGAACGCGTCCACGTCATCGTCCCCCGTCGTTCGCTTTTCCTCCGCCTCCGTCGACCCGCTCGCGGACTGGACGGAAGGAAACGATCCTCTCTCCCGTCTCCGCGCGTCCGTGACCCCCAAACGCGCGCGCACGACGCACGCCTCCTCGATTTCTTCCACCATCGCGCGCACACGCGTCGCCTGTCGACACTGCGGAAGCACCTCCGCCGCGAGCGTCGCCTGCTTCGCCGCGTCCGCGCGCAGGACCGCGAGCGGGTCGACGCGCTCAACGGCCGAGTCCCGTCCATCGACGGACGCGAGTCGCGGCGACGCCGATCGCGACGTCATCGCGCGACGACGACTGCCGACCATCCACAGTCCTCATCATTTTGACGAGTCACGACTCGTGCCGTGTCAAAATCCGACGAATCGCCGCACATCGCGTCGCGACGACGACGACGACGACGACGCGCGAGACGACGACGCGTTCATCCGTCGTCCACGCCGGCGCATGATTCGCGCGCGCGCGCATCCCGCGCGGAATCGCGTCCTCGCGCGTTACAGACGACGCGCCGACGCCTCGCGCGGAATCGCGCGCGCGCGCGACGACGACGACGACGACGACGCGCGGGCGCTCGAACGCGAGTTCGCGCGAGTGCGAGAAACGCGCGACGACGCGCGGACGATTCCGCTCTCGCCGCGCGAACGCGCCGCGCTGGCGAACGAGTGGTCGCTCGAGTGCAAACAAATCGGTCTGCGTCACCTCGAGGCGTGTTTTCGCGCGCGAGCCGACGCGCGCGCGTCGAAGACCGAGGAGGACGACGACCGGGACGTCGGTGGCGACGACGGCGATTGGAACGGGTGAAAATTGTGCGTCATCACTCGTCGACGGCTCGCGATGACGACGAGGGCGAAGGATGTGGTCTATTTGATTTGTTTCGGCGCGCGCGACGGAGAGCGCGCGCGAGAGACGGCGAGGGAGCGTTTCGCGTGGAACGCGCGAGAGACGCGTGTGGTGACGCTGACGAGGACGCCGCCGATCGAGAGAGACGACGACGAGATCGGGGCGTACGTGTGGCGCGGTGATCACAAATCCGCCGAGGATGTGCGAAAACTCGTGCGCGCGGTGTGCGCCGAGCTCGAGCGAACGAACGGCGCGCGCGCGGTGGGCGTGCTTCGCGCCGGGACCGGCGCGCCGGGACCGGCGAGTGAGGCGACGAGAGCCGTGCAAACGTTCATGGCGTTTCGAAGGGCGCTGTCGAGCGAGATCGAGGTCGCGATCGCGTTGAAGAGAGGCGCACCGCCGGCGAAGACGTCGTCTTTGAGCGCGAATCTGTCGTTTAATCTCGTCGTCGCGAGGTGTCCCGCGAGACGAGTGTTTCCGAGCAAGCAGAGTCGACGCCGCGCCGAAAAAGACGACGGAGAAAGAGACGACGCGGACGAGAACCGACGCGCCTCGCGCGCGTGGCACCGCGAACTCGTGCGCGCCTTGCGCGTATTCACCCACCAAACCGACGGACGCGTCGTCGTCGTCGACGACGACGACGACGACGACGACGGCGTCATCGTCGCGACGGCGCGCGAGCGATGGTCGTTCCCCGACGACCCGATTCAGCGACTCGCCCTCGGCGTCGCCGACCAACTCGACGACGTTGGCGATCGAGTTCGCGCGTTTGTCGCCGCGCGCGACCGCGACCGCGACCTCGCGCTCGACGACGGCGCGGCGGTTCGATTGGTACCGTCGTCGCCCGAGCGGTGGTCCGAGGGCGGGTACGGCGCGCTTCATTACGTCTCGGCGAATCCGGAACGGCGCGGTGT
>Ga0181573_10000288_pt1 | contig 53912 bp, 43 predicted proteins | sample 101ome_25_FD_148643 | JGI IMG/M metagenome (GOLD analysis project Ga0181573, IMG submission 148643) | Coastal salt marsh microbial communities from the Groves Creek Marsh, Skidaway Island, Georgia - 101409BT metaG (spades assembly) | ecosystem: Environmental > Aquatic > Marine > Intertidal zone...
ATCTTTATATCGCTGGCGTTGGGTTCGTTCGCGAGAACGACGTTGCACGGATCCTCGGTGCCGTACACCGTCGTGCTGTTTGTCATCGGGATGCTCGTGGCGTTGGTGTATTACTACGCGGATTTGGGCATGCTCGAGGCGTCGCTAGATGCGTGGAGTGGGATTAATCCGCACTTGTTGTTGGCGGTTTTCCTTCCGGCGTTGATTTTTGAGTCTTCGTTTTCGATGGAGTGGCACACGCTGAGGAAGGTGTTGCCGAAAGTGCTCATTCTCGCCGGTCCCGGGGTGTTGATCTCAATGGGGCTCACCGGGTGCGTCTTGCGCGTGTTTCCGTTGAATTGGAGCTGGGGTTTTTGCATGATGGTGGGATCGATTTTGGCGGCGACGGATCCAGTCGCCGTGGTGGCCATTCTGAAGGAGGTTGGTGCGAGCAAAATTTTGGGTCATCTCATCGAAGGTGAATCTTTGGTGAACGATGGTACGGCCATTGTCGTGTTCAACGTCTTTTTGGCCATCGCCAAGGGTGAGGAAAAGACGTTCGGATCGGTTATTGCAGATTTGATTTTGCAGCCGCTCGAATCTGTGCTCATCGGCGTCGTCGTCGGTCAGGTTTGCTTAATCTGGCTCACTCACTCGCATAACGATCACTTAGTGGATATCACGATCACGCTCTTTGCCGGTTACATTTCCTTCATGTTGGCTGAGAATGTCGTTCATTGCAGCGGCGTGTTGGCTGTCGTCGTCTTGGGCTGTTACATGAGCGCCAACGGGAGAACCTTCTTCAAGGGTCACATTCAGCATTCCATGCACCACTTCTGGGAGGTCTTGACGTACGCCGCCAACACAATCATCTTCGTGTTGGCTGGCTTCCTCATCGTCGCTGACATCTTGCTCGGTGAATTAGACATTAAACCGGAAGATCTCGGCTGGGGTATCCTTCTCTATGTCTTGCTCAATCTCATCCGTCTCGTCGTCGTCACAATTTTGTACCCTTGGATGAACGTGTACAAGGGCCACGAGTTGACGCTTCGGGAGTCTTTCATTTGTGTTTGGAGTGGCTTGCGAGGAGCTGTCGGTCTAGCGCTTGTGCTCGTCGTACTCGAAGAGGAATCCTTCACATCGAGAGAACGTGGCGCCACGTTGGCGATGGTTTCATCCGCCGTCATCGGGACGCTCCTCATCAACGCGTCGACGGCAGCGGCCATGCTGCGAATCGTTGGTCTCTTGACGCCCGGTCTCAGTCACGAGCGCACCATCATGGCGGCGCGTAAAGCCATTCACGAGCGCGCGCTCTCACACTACGAAGAGAGGCTGGAAGAGACGGGTGCGCAATACCTTGGTGCCCCAGATTTCACCGCAATCAAACAGTTGGTTCCATTTTTGCGAACGCAGCAAGAAACTGAAGTAGAGTTCACTATGGAGATTGCGAAAATGGATGCACAGTTAAAGGGGGAGATGCGCACGAGATTCTTGGCTGGTTTATGCAAAGAAGTGTGGTCAATGTTGGAGGATGATTTGATTGACGCCAAAGTTGCCCATGGTCTTCTTCTCGCGTGTGAAAGAGCAACGGATAAAGCACATCAAGAATTGTGCGATTTCGAAGAGTTCAATCGATTTATGCGACAAAGCCGAGTGAAGAGTCGTGTCTTGGCTTGGTTACAGAAGCGAAAACTTGGGCAACGGCTTTTGCACGTCATGCGGTACATTAGGCTAGCAGAAGAACCTTGGATGCCCACGCGAAGGCAAATGCAAGGTTTACAAGCTTTGATTAGCGTACATCGAATAACGTCTAATCAGTTTAAAACTTTGCTCGGTAAAGATGACGAAGAAGCGCCAGCCGAAGCGTCGGAAATCGATGAGTTTGCAAAATCGTTTACGATAAAAAAAGTGGGTGGTATCGGGGAGAACTTGGCAAACGAGACGTCGATGAAGACGAATCACGTACGAGACGTGATTTGGGAGTCTGAACAAGAAGTTGAGCGAGCAGTCGAGCAGCTCAAAGAGATGCAGCAAGCTCACAACGCGATTTCTCGATCTCTTCGATCCGAAGCACTCGCACGCGAGATTCTTGAAGTGACGATGGCGGAGACCAAGCTTCTGACTCACACTGGCCTGCTAGACGAGTCAGAGGGGTCGATGCTCGCCGCGGAGCACGACATGTATCTGCAACGACTGATAGCTCGACCGTTGCCACCGTCTCGCACTTCGCCTGGTCGCATTCTCGCGGCGATCCCATTGTTTGATCCCACTCGAAATTGCGGCATCAAGAATCGGGATATCCGTAAACAGTTCCTTCGCGAGGCTGAAGTGGTAGAATATAAGACTGGGGATATCATCGTTGATCCAGACACGAAGCCAAGCACCGGCTTGCTGCTCGTCGGGAATGGGGTGGTTCAAATCGAAGATGCGAATGATACAGAGAAATGTATCACCGCCGGTTGCAAATCTCATCCACATGCCTGGGCTCTGGCGGTGTATGAGGCGCTCGCAAACTCTGATGAACAAGCTGAAGACGAACTTTTACGTAGCGGCGTGCGCGCCATCGCGCAGACGGCAATGTTCGGCTTTGTCATTCCTTATAGCCTGCTCAACGAAATCAAAAACGATGAGCGTGAACACTCGACCATTGAACACTTGTGGCGCAACATTTTCGCCGTGCTTGCGGAAACTGTCTTGCAACCCGCGATCTCGGTCGCGTTCCCGGAAGCACCCGTCGGCAAGCTTTCTCTCGCTGGCAAACTCGTCAAGTTATCCAAGGGGTTCAAACTCGAATACGATGAACGGGACGTGGTCGTCGTATTGACGGGATCGCTGTACAACGAAACGTGTGGGACGCTGTCTGGACCACGTGTCGTGGACTTTAAGCGCACATCCATGGCTTCCGTGTCGTCGTCGACGCCCGAACGTCAACTGGAGCGTAAACTTGAGTCCAAACTGGCTTCCATCAAATTCGGCAAGAATGGTCTCGTTCGCGGCTCTTCTCAGAATCTCGTCGCGTTGGCGGCGGCGGAAGAGTCGGATAAAACGCCGGTGAAGAAGGCACATTTCGAAGAAGATAACACGACTTGTTCGTACGAGTGTGCGACGGATATGCTTTTGTACGTCATCCCAACAAAGGTTGAGAAACTCATGACGACGACACTCCACAGCAGCACTCGACGACGCTCCGCCAAATCGGAGAGGAAGAAGGAATTTCTCCAGAGTCTCTCCAGACGTGCTCAACTCAGCTCAAAGACGCTTCGCCCAGAGCCGAGCGGCACGTTAGAGGGTGTCGCCATCGATGCCGGAGATATAGAGATTGGTTCAGCGTCGATCGGCTCAGCACCTCGTTCGCCGCAGCGCCGCCTTTCGCTCCAGCTCGAGCGACCGCGTCCGCTGTTTGAGAACGAAGAAGTCATTGACGATCCTCGCACACAGCTGACGAGTGATTCACTGCCCGATTCTATATTGAGCGACGAAAACGTGCAAGAGACACACAGAAGCGACGGCATGCTACATGAATCGAACCGCTCGTCCATTTGGGACGATCAACCGGCGCTACCGAGTCAGCGTCGCGAACACCCGTCGACGCAGAATACGATTTCATAAACGCGGCGCGAATTCCAAACCTGTCTCCTTGCACACTATTATGTAAAACGAAACACAAAATAGGAGACGTCTAAAGTTGTCTAGAATTTCCGCTACAACTTACCTACTCACAGCTCCTCGCCACGAGCGCCGAGATTCACCGTCGGCGCCGCGTTTCCTGGTTCTGAGCTCCTCGCGCTGTCGCACGGTCCATCGGCGACCTGGCACATCACCCTTCTCCACTCAGTCGAGTCCTTACCCTCTCGCATCAACGTATACATTTTCTCATCATTCTCATCGTCCACCAACCTCCCACACGCCTCCTGTGCGTACAGCGTGATCCAACGTCCTCTCGCTCTACTCACGCGCGCGTCCGTCGAAAACGTCTCCGTCACCCTATTCTCCCGCATCTGCAGCCCGAATTCCGCGCTCACCTCGTCGCACGCGCGATCCATCACCGCATTCGCCTCCACTCTCCCCATCCCAACGCTCCCACGCTTCGCGTTCGCCGTCATCATCGCCTCCCGAAGTGCATCCACCGCCGCGACGCACGCGTTGCAACGCAACCGTCGCTTCGTCGACGCATCCTCCACCGCCGGCAGCGTGTCCAGCGTCGCGTCGTCCGCCGGGATCGACGCGCTCGACGCTCGGGCGAATTTTCTATCGTCGAGCGCGTGCGTCAAAACCACCAAAACGACGACGCGGAGGGTGAATGCGCGCCAGTGTCGGTGTCGATGTCGCATTTCGTCCAGTCGCGCACTGACGACGTCACTCCTGCTGGACGCACCGATCGTCACGCGTCGACGCGCGCGAACCGCGAGCGACGCGAACCGCGAGTGAACGAAAGGGAAATAAATACTTGATACGGTTCCGCGCGATGCGGGTGCACGCGACGACGACGACGACGACGACGACGACGACGACGACGAGACGCTGCGGCGCGGGTGCGGGTGCGCTGCGTCGCGTGGCGCCGGCGGCTTTGAGTGTAAACCGCCGTGGCTCGACGACGACGACGACGACGGTGGTTCGCGCGACGCGGCAGGCGCAACCAGACGCAAAGGATATTCAGGAGCTCGCGCTACAAAACGGCGCGTGCGTCATCGCGCCCAAGTACTCGCCCGAGGTGGTGTGGGAGCGCGCGTTGGCGGGACCCGGGGAAACGTTGGCGACGGCGCTTCGGTGCGGAGAGATCGTGTGGAACGCCGCGTCGTTCGCGAGTGGGTTGGTGATGGATAAGATGAATGAGACGGAGAAGGTTGTGAGCCGTTCGGAACAGTTGAGGGTGCAGCTGGCGCAACTCGGACCGAGTTTTGTAAAGGCCGGGCAGGTGCTGGCGAATAGACCGGATATCGTTCGGAGCGACTACATGGAGGAGTTGTGTAAGCTTCAGGATGACGTCCCGGCGTTCGATAACGCGACGGCGTTTGAGATAATCGAAAAGGAATTGGGAAGACCGATTGATGAGGTGTTTTCGACGATATCCAAGGAGCCGATCGCGGCGGCGTCGCTGGGACAAGTGTATCGAGCGACGCTCAAGGAGAATGGAGACGAAGTCGCCGTCAAGGTGCAACGTCCAGGTATCGAGCCAATCATCTACAGGGATTTGCTGCTCTTCAGAACCTTGGCGTGGTTTATCAATGGATACTCGATACGCCAGCTCGGGTGCAACGCGCAGCTAATCGTCGATGAGTTTGGGGAGAAGCTATTGGAGGAGCTTGACTACGTGCAGGAGGGTCGTAACCTTCGTGACTTTTACGACAACTTTGAGGGCGATCCTATCGTGAAGATTCCCAAGTTTTATCAGGCGTACTCTGGGTCCAAAGTGCTTACGATGGAGTGGATCGACGGGATTCGGTGCACGGACCCACAAGGGATCATCAGGGAGGGAATCAACGTGGAGGAGTTCATCAAGGTTGGCGTCGTGAGCGGGTTGAGACAGTTGCTCGAGTTCGGGTTGTTCCACGGTGACCCTCACCCGGGTAACATTTTCGCCATGCGTGACGGTCGCATTGCGTACGTCGATTTCGGCAACGTCGCGCAGTTGACGCAAACGAACAAGGAGGTGCTCATCGACGCGGTGGTGCACGCGGTGAACGAGGATTACGACGCCATGGCGGGCGACTTCATTCGCCTCGGTTTCTTGTCGCCGGGTACGGACGTGACACCCATCGTACCTGCTTTGCAGGATATATGGCAAGATGCGAGAACAGCCTCGCTCGCCAACTTCAACTTTCGCACCGTCACTTCGAGCTTCAACAAGCTCGTGTACCAGTACCCGATTCGCATCCCAGAACGCTTCTCCCTCGTCATTCGCTCTCTTCTTACGCAAGAGGGCATCTGCATGACGTTAAACCCTGAATTCAAGTTCTTGGAGGTTGCGTATCCGTATGTGGCGAAGCGCCTACTCACCGATCGCGACGTGTCGCTTCGAGAGCGTCTTATTCAAGTGCTATTCAAACAAGATAAGTTCCAGTGGCGTCGTCTTGAAAATTTGATTGATTTGGCGAGAGAAAGCGGTGGAGATCTCGATTTGACTGAAACGGCAACCGACGGGGCGGGATTGCTCATCACTGACGCGAAACTGCGCAACCAGCTCATCTTGGCGCTCACGGAGGACAATAGACTTCAAGTGGACGAGGTGGCAAGATTAGTATCAGTGCTGCAAAAGGAGGTCAAATTTGACCGCGTGCTCAATAACGCAGTATCAAACGGGCCTGACTTGGCGCGTAAATTCGCGCTCAGCTGGTCCAGCAAGGTATTGGCAGATTAAGTAGATCTTCTAAGTTTAGTACAGTAGGCGTGCGTGTAACATAACATCGATCGAAATTCATACGAAGACTCTCATCATGCCGCTAATTTTTACGCGGCAATGCGGACACGTCGCGTTGTCGCCCTGACAATCGCGCACGCGTGTGATACACTTTGAACAATACAGCATGTGTAAACACGGCGCCACGATCGTATCGCGCTTCGCCGTGTAACAAATCGAGCACAGCGTGTCGTGAACGGCGAGTTCGGCGTGTTCAGCCTTCAGGCGCAGCGACTCAACCTCGTTGCGAAGTGCTTCAATCTCGTCGTGATACGGATCATCGCTGTCGTTTTCTAAATTATCTGAAGACCGGGCCGAGTCTCTGTCCACACGCACCAAGCCCAAATCTGCTCGATTCCGACGACTGCAGCGTTGGTGTCGATACGCTCTCACGATGGAGTCGGTACCATGGTTAAAAGTGTCGACGCGTCTCAAGGACGAAAGCTCGGGCAGAGGCGACGTGAGCGCGTCGATGCGAAGGTACCAGCTCGTTTTAGCTGAGATGACGCGTTCTCGATCCCGAGCGACGAACGTTGACACGAAGGCTTCGTGCAGCAAGCTTCCACCCAGTTCCTTGAGCAAATTGCCAAACAAGCGAACGCAGCTAAACGACGCCAAGGCGCTCTCCACTCGGCTCAACGATCGCACAATATCCAACCATTCAGTGCGGCCATTTTCGAGCCATTCGTCTGTTTGCGCCGTGATTAGAAATCCCGCTTCCAAGTCGCGAAGACAATCCGCCGCTCGCGCTGCGCTTCCTCCAACTCCAATCGTCTCGCTTCCAGCGACGAAGAAGGTCCGAACGCTCGGCCACGTACTGCTTCGCGCCTCATCGCGCACGTTCGCGTCGAGTTCCAATATGAGCGCGCGAAGCTCGTTCACGCATGAGTCGAGTAACCCACTCGCGCTCATCGAGGCGCGCAGTGGTGATGTGCCCGAGGCATCGTATCGTGTCTATTCGTATCGTCGGATGTACGAAAACATAACAACGCAACCTTTACAAATGACGGACCGGCTCGGATCCGTGAAAGCTATAGCCTACATGAAGTGTACACGCGACAAGATGCCTGAATGAAATTCACCGTCGCACCTTGAGCGGGGTCAGACGACGCCGGTGGCTCGCAAAACAAGTCCCGCGTCGGTTCGCGCGCGCCGAAGAGTCTTTGTCGCGGCTTCAATCCCAGAGTCTCGAATCGACAATAGGTCAGAGCTCGACGCCCCACGCACCGAAGACGACACGATATCGCGCACGACCGTCTCGTCCAGATGGCGATGCAGCTTCGTCAGCGCGTTTTGGACGTCCACGTTTGCCGTTTGTCTCGCGGCTCTCTGAACACCTTCCGAAGCTGCGACGATCAAACGCAAAACGAACCCAACCGCCACGCTCATCTCATCCACGGCATCGCGCTTCAACACGGAGTACACGTCCGCGGCGTGCATGAGCGTCAGCATTGCCCCTTCCAAATCGGACATTTCACGCCGTTCGCCGCTGTAAAAATTCGTCGCGACAAATTTCGGCGGCAGCGTCTCGCCTCGGCCTCCATCGAAATCTTCCGAAACCATCGCCCGGTACCACTTTCTCTGACTCGTCGTCGCGTACACAAACATGAGTCTCTCCGTCCAAGTCCCCACCGCCGCTCTCGTCGATTTTCTATCGCCAAACCTCTTCAGACGCACCGGAAACGCTTCACTCCCGTACACGGTGTGGCCGAGACCCGCGGTCGCGACGCATTCCGGCGCGCCCCACGCGCGTAAAAGCGCCGCCACCTCCTCCAGATGAGCGTCGAACGTCTTTCCGTTCATGTGCCGCACCCTTTTCGCCCGTCCACCCTCTATAATCTCACGCATCGCCGCGTCGTTCGCGTCCGCGTTCTCGCTCAACGACAGAGACGTTTCGTAATCCTCACCCGCTACTTCGTCGCCGTCCTCCTCCTTCCACGCGCACGCCGCGCGTTCATCCTCGCGTAAGCACCACGCGCACGGGACGCTGAGGGCGTACCACCCGACGCGCGCGAACGCGCCGAAGATGACGTCCCGCGTCGTCATCTGTCGTTCGATTGGAGCGACTCGAGTCCGATGTTTTTAAGATGCGCACTCTGCACAGTCGCACGCGCGAACGTACCGTCGCGCTCATCTCGGACGCGGGGACACGAAATCGGTGAAGAATCACGGAGATGAACGCGATGCTTTCGACGTGCGCGATCGGGGCGCGGGCGGTACCGTCGGCGCGACGCGGAGTCTGCGGACGCGGTGTCGGCGCGGCCGTGACGGGCGGCGTTATCCATCTTCGTCGAAGCGAGTCTGTGAACACGACGATGAGGCGCGCCGTCGTCGCTTCGGGACGCTCTGAGGTCGCATTGGCGCCAACGTCGTCGATGATAGCGCCGCGCGGTGTCGAAGCTGATGGCGTCGTCGTCGGTGCGTGGAAGGGCGCGGCGTTGGGCGCGGCGGCGTTGGGCGCGGCGCTTTTAGCTCCGGAACACGCGAAGGCGGCGGTCGAGGCTGTCGCCGATGTCGACCCGGATCAAACGAGCGGCTTCATCCAGGGTTTGTTGCTGATTTTGTTCAGCGAGATTGGTGATAAGACGTTCTTCATCGCCGTGTTGTTGGCGACGCAGCAGGATAAGAAGAGCGTGTTCGCCGGAACGTACGGGGCCCTGGTAGCTATGACTGTGATTTCGGTGCTCTTGGGACAGGTTTTGCACCTCGCGGACGAGAGCCTGCCGTTTGAGACGGATTTCCCGTGGGATGACTTTCTCGCGGCGGCGTTGTTGCTCTATTTCGGCGTGCAGACGATAAAATCTGCCGAGGAGAGCAAGGCGGAGGAAGAGGAGGAGGACGCCAAGGAAGCCGTGGCGGAGATGGGTAGCAACTTTAGCGATGAAATGGCGTTGATTGCGAGCGTTTTCGCGCTCGTTTTCGCCGCGGAGTGGGGTGATAAGTCTTTCTTCGCCACCATTGCGCTTAGTGCGGCTGCCGATCCACTTCAAGTTGTCGGAGGAGCGGCGGCGGGGCACTTCATCGCAACGGCGGGCGCCGTGGTTCTCGGCGACGTCGTCGGCGAATACATCTCTGAGCGCGTCGTCGCCTACGCTGGTGGCTCGCTCTTCATCTTATTCGCCGTCGGTACTCTCGTCGAGGCTTTGAGCAAGTAGTGCATTGTTTGTTTTAATTTTTATCTCATCACAAGGGACTCTACGGGGAAGCGCACAATTTACGTCATCGCGGCTTTTTTTGTTTAAACTAACGGGTGGAAGGTTTGAGAATCGACGCCACGAACAACAATGTTGTCCAAGTTAAGGTTCATGTTCTTGGTCAAGTTTTCGGACGGCGGGAGCGGGCTCAACTTGGCTTGCTCGACAGCCTCGTCAACGATGCGACGCTGCTCCTTTTCGATTTGCTTGATCTCCGCCGCATCGAGGAGGTTACGCTCGATGATGAGCTTGCGCAAGCGCTCGACCGGGTCGCGCTCTTGACGAATACCACTAATCTCATCGCGGGTACGGTACGTGCTGCCCGGGTCGCTCATGGAGTGTCCGTGGTAGCGATACGTGTCCATCTCAAGAACAATCGGTCCCTTGCCAGAGACGCAGTACTCTTTGGCAAACTTGATCGCTTGCTTCACCGCGAGGGCATCCATGCCGTCCACCTTCAAACCCGGAACGTAGTCACCACGCTTATAGTACACCGGGCTTTTGGCGCTTCTGTCTTGGGCCGTACCCATGCCGTAGTGGTTGTTCTCGCACATGAAGATGACTGGCAAATCCCAAAGCGCCGCCATGTTGAGCGCCTCAAACAACTGTCCTTGGTTCGCCGCACCGTCACCGTACATCGTTACAGCCACGTTCGGCTGTTTGTTGTACTTGAACGCAAACGCTAAACCAGCACCAATCGCCGTCTGTGCGCCCACGATACCGTTACCGCCGAAAAAGTTCGCCTCTCTGCGGTACATGTGCATGGAACCGCCGATGCCCTTCGCGGCGCCGTCCACTCGACCCATCAACTCCGCCATAACCTCCAACGGCGTGCCTCCACGGCCGAGGTGAATGCAGTGATCGCGATACGACGTCACGACGGCGTCTTCCTTGGTCAACGCGGCCTCCATTCCGACGCATACGGCTTCCTGTCCGTCGTACAAGTGGCAAAAGCCTCTGATAAACTTTCCCTTGTACAATACGTCCGCCGCGATTTCGAGTCGACGCATCATGTACGCCTGCGTGAACATGTCCACAATCTCAGACTTTGACGTCTCGACGACTTGAGACGGCGGCTCAATCCTGTGTCCCTCGAATGGCACCGGAGTTTCCACCGTAAACTTTTCGTCGCTCGCCGCCGCGAAACCGCGGTTGGCGCTCGCGCGGGCAGTCACCTATCGCGCGTATGAAACAACCGTCGTCGTCAGTCTCATCGCATGCGGGCGTCACGAAATCAATGCATCGTCATCGACTCGCTTTCGTTCCGTCTCGCGTCCGCCGCGCTCGCGCACGCGTCGACGCACGAACGACAAAAGATTCGCCGTTCGAACGCGTTCCAGTCTATTCCAATCCGACCCGCGTCGCTCGTCGCGTTCGCTCGTCGCGTTCGCTCGTCGCGTTCGCTCGTCGCGTCGCGAACGTACCGTAACCCTCGACGCCACGCGTCTCGCGCACGTCCTCAACATCGCCTCCGTCGTCTCGCGCGCGTCGTTATCGCGCGAATCGGCGGTTGAAGAGAATCGAAAACCCGAAAAACCCGCGTGTGAAGATATATTACACTGATTGCTCATACAATTGACCTAGAGTGCTATTTTTCGACGCCGCGTCGTCGACCGAACCCGAACGCTAATCGCTCGGAACGTCGTCGTCGCCGCCACCGACGCTCGACATGAGCTCGGCAAACGAGAGTTTGGGTTTGCCGGTTGGTGGGCGTCGCGATGACGGCGATGCGGTGACGCGCGGGGGCAGATTTGCCCGCTTCGGCGACCGGATTCTCGGCTCGACGGGCGCCAAAACAGATTGTCGCGAGCCGCCGGTGAACATGCTAAACATGTCGTCGAAAGTTTCGAGTTTTGCGGGCGACTTTGGTTTCCGTTCGGGCGACGGCTCGACGATCTTTGGCGGTGAAGGCGTTGGAAAGGTTTCTATCGGCGCCGATTTCACAGCTTCGGGCGTTCCCCGCGCTTCCGCCGACTCGGTCTCAACCTCTGGTTGTCGTTCCACGGCTAACGTCCGCGCGAGCGTTCTCTTACCGACGATTCCCTTTGCGGCATCAACCAGCCCGTCATCCGTCACGTCTCGAACGCACCGGGAAGCCGTCTCGGTCAACACGCATGTCGTCCCTTTGTCTCCTCGACGCTTCTCGCTCGGTCCCTCTTCCTTCGCCCTCTTCAACAACCGCGCCGTCTCCCCGTCCGACCCAGAGTCCGAAACCACGTCGTACATCGGGATTTCATCGTCCTCGACCACGGCTGGCGGTTTTGGCACCGCTCGACCGCCTTTACGCGCCTTTGTCGGCGGTGGTTTCGCGGCATTGAGCACGCTCGCTGGTAACCGTCTCGCCCGCTTGTTCACCGCCGTCATCGCGCGCGAGTGTTCGGCCGTTCGATCGACTCGACGGCGGGAAGAATCAGATTACACGCGCGGTGCGCACGAACGCCGGCGATCGCGGCGTCGCAGCGCTCGCGGCGCGCGCGTGTGACGAATGTTTGGATAAGAGAGAGCAGCACTCAATACGGCAGACCTCGGCGTATCTCGGAACGGCGTTGTGCCGTGCGCTCGCGACGACGACGACGATGGTGACGACGATGACGACGACGACGATGATGATGACGAGCGCGTCGTCTCTCAAGGCACCGACGAAGAGAGCGTCCGCACACACGACGAAGACTCGAGGAGTAGCGGTTCGCTTTTCCACGCGCCGTTCGGCGCCCGCGCGCGTCTGCGGCGCGTCTTCCAATCTTCGTCGTGAAACCCGCGTCGCGCGGTCGAAGGAGTGCTCGACGATCGCGCGTGCGGTTCGCGAACCGGGCACGGACGAGGAGGCGCTTCCGGACGATGACTTCAAGCCGAGCGAACTCAAGTTTCAGGATATCGTGAGCCTGTGGGTGACGCAGATTCTTCAGACGTACGGCGACAAGGAAAGCAAGGATAACGCGCCAGTGTGCGAGGGCGTGATTGACGATTTGGTCGGTGGACCGATTTTCTTGGCGCTGTACCCGTATTTCCGTCGGTACGGTGGGGTGTTTAAGCTCGCGTTTGGGCCCAAGGTTTTCATGGTGCTCAGCGATCCCGTAATCGTAAGAGAAGTGCTCAAGGAGAAGCCCTTTTCGTTCGATAAGGGTGTGTTGGCCGAGATTCTAGAACCCATCATGGGTCAAGGGTTGATTCCGGCGCCGTACGCGGTGTGGAAGAACCGCAGACGTCAGCTCGTGCCGGGATTCCACAAGGCGTGGTTGGATCATATGGTTGGTTTGTTTGGTCACTGCTCCAACGAGTTGATTCGAAACTTGGATAAAGTCGCGGCGGCGGGCGAGGTTGTGGACATGGAGGAGCGATTCTGCTCGGTGAGTTTAGATATTATTGGTCTTGCCGTGTTCAACTACGACTTTGGCTCGGTGACGAAGGAGTCACCGATCATTCGCGCCGTGTATAATTGCTTGCAAGAGGCGGCGCATCGCAGCACGTTTTACGTGCCGTATTGGAACTTGCCTTTTGCCGACGTTGTCGTCCCGAGACAACGCGAGTTTAAGGAAAACATGGGCATTATCAACGAAACGTTGAACGGATTGATTAAAAAGGCGCAACAGTTTGAAGGCACGGAAGACCTCGAGGAGTTGCAAAACAGAGATTACAGCAACGTCAAGGATCCATCCTTGTTGCGCTTCTTGGTTGACATTCGCGGCGCCGACGTCACCGACGCGCAGCTTCGCGATGATTTGATGACGATGCTTATCGCTGGTCATGAGACCACCGCAGCGGTCCTCACCTGGGGGTTGTTCTGCCTCGTCCAACAACCAGAACTGATGAAGCGAATCCAAGCCGACATTGACGAAGTCTTTGGCGACGACGACCGAACGCCGACGTATGACGACATTCAAAAGCTCGAGTCGGTGCGTCTCTGCATCGCCGAGGCTCTTCGCCTCTACCCAGAGCCACCGATCCTCATCCGTCGCTGCCTCGAGGACGTCACCTTGCCCAAGGGTGCCGGAGACGTCGAGGTGACCCTTATCAAGGGGATGGACATTTTCATCAGCGTCTGGAACCTCCATCGCTCTCCCGAGTGCTGGGAGAACCCCGACGTCTTTGACCCGTTCCGTTTCAAGCGCCCCTTCACCAACCCGGGCGTCAAGGATTGGGCAGGTTACAACCCCGAGCTCATCAACGGCCTCTACCCCAACGAGATTGCCTCTGATTACGCATTTATTCCCTTTGGCGCCGGCGCTCGCAAGTGCATCGGCGACCAATTCGCCATGCTCGAAGCCACCATCGCCATGGCCATGGTTCTTCGCCGGTACGACTTTGAGCTCGCCAAGGACCCGGCCAACGTCGGGATGACCATGGGTGCCACCATTCACACCGCCGAAGGTCTCCCCATGCGCGTCAAGCTTCGCAAATAATAGTCGTTTTGTATTTTCATCCACTCAAATCACACCACAAAACTCACTCACGTTCGACGTCTCAAACACACTCACCCTTTCGCGTCGATCGTCAAACGCCGACGCCGGTTCCACCAAGGAAAGGAAACGGACGAACGGTAGAAACATCATGGCGGGCGCGAGCGATGCTTCGGAAATGGTGGCGACGCGCGAGGAGATGAAACGCGCCAAGCTCGACGTGGCGTACAGAGACTTTTGCGCGCACTTGCTCATACCGCTCAACGAGTGTCGCCGCAAATCCTTCTACCTTCCGTGGAAGTGCGAACACGAGCGACACGTGTACGAAAAGTGTCAATACAAAGAGTGCGTGTGGACTAGATTTCTCGCGTGGTTTCGTTTTCGCGGTGCGCGTCGGAGACGATGCGCGAGCGAGGGAGAAGAGGGAGATCGTCGTCCGATCAACGCTCCTGGATGGTTGGGTTTTGTCGGTTTTGATAGATGTTTGATCGATCGATACGCGGTTTGAGCGCGTGTGAATGTCGACAAGCGCGTTGACTGACAATGTGTGATGACGCGATTGCGAAACGGCGCAGGTACATGAAGCGGGTCGCGGCGATGAAGGAGTCAAAGTGAATTCGCGTTTTTCCTCGCGGCAAAGGCGCGAAGGAGAAGACTTAGTTGCGCTTAATTTTTAGTAGAGCGGTGTAAATTATCTGGAAAATCGAACGAGTGGGAAGTGCGTGTAAATGCACGTATGTTACAAATTCGTAGAGCGAGCGCGCGGCGATGGGTGGTGCGGAATGACGTTTTTGTCGACGGTATCGTTTGCGTCGCGTCGCCGAAACGGCGTTCGGCGGCTTGATCGACGCAAAGTCACGTGATTCGTTCAACGAAAACGTCGCTCCGAAAACTACTATGAAACGCGCGTCACCGGATCGGTCAATCAATGAATCCTGTCACTTAATTTGGACTCGGGATTTGCACGCCGGCAGCTTTGAGAATGTCCTCGAGAGGCGCGTGCGCGCCGGTGCTCACGTCGTAACTGGCGTAGAGCGTCTCAGATCCTCTAAAAACAAAGCTTCCACCTTGCTGATACCCCTGATCGGGCTTTGGCGGCAACCAAGGTTTCCATCGTTTCAATACTCCCAACAACGTCTTCGCCCCGTCTTTATTCCACCTCGCGAGGATGGACTCTGGCGTGGATTTCTCCATGAACGTTTCCTTGACGCCCTTGCGCAAGCCGAGCGCCTCGTACGTCGCGCTCGTCTCGTCGGCGTACAATTTCTCAATCGGAAACGCGTTCTCCTCAACGAAATCCCTCGATCTCTCGAGCGTACCGATGGAAACCACCAAAAGTTTCACCCCAGCGGCATCTAGCGCCGGAACGGCGTCGCGATTCAACTCGACGGCGCGTTCCGACGCGAAAAATCACCCAAAGCTTCTGAGAAACGTCACCACGACCGTCTCGTCATCCTTCCACAGCGACGGCAGGTCCGTCGCGCGTCCATCGATCGCGGCGCGAACGTTGACATTTCTAAGTGCCGCGTGCGCGTCCACCGGTGCGTCGTCCGGGACGTTGATTCGCGTCGGCGTCGACGACGCGCGAACGACTGTTGTCGTCATCTTTCTCATCCTTTGTCGCGCAGCGTGAAACTTAAGTCGGCTCTCACGCGTCGGCACCGCCGCCGGGCGTGAAGACGCCACCGCCGACATTGTCGCCGATGCTTTTGCTTTCAACGCCGACGACGATACCGGGACGACCGACGCGCGACGCGCGTCCGAGTGTCGCGAAGGCTGGAACTCGTAAACGCACGCACGTCACCTGCGAGCACAAAACCTCAGCCATTCCCCACACGCCGTCGACCGTCGACGCGTCCGCCGACGACGAAAAGAACCTCCGACGCCCGCGAACGAAAGAACGCATGTCCATCCGAGGCCTCACGCAGCTCCGCGCGCTCCGTCTCGTGTACTGCGACCACACGGGCTCGAGCAAGGGCGCGGTCGACTTCATCGCGTCTGGTCGATTCGATGCGTTTCGAGCGCGCGTCGGCGCCGCCACCGCGGACGTCGTCGCGGAAGTCCGTCGCGGGGGCGATCCGCACGTCACGGCGACGTACGCAAACGGACGGACGAAAACGGTGGGGCTGAAGAACGCGTCGGCGCTAGACGCGGAGAAGCAGTGCGAGTGGCTGCGGAGCGAAAAGGGCAAGCCGGGCGGGGCGCCGATGAAACGGAGGCATTTTACGAAACGTCCGAGCGTACAGGGACAGTGGACGCCTTTCACGTTCGGCCCCGGGGCGCCGTACGTGGAATCGTCGCCGTAGTCACGCCGTAGAACACCGATGAGGGAGGGTTCCTTCCATCCAAAGGGTATCATAGTTTTCGCTCGCGCGGGCGAAGAACAAAGACGCTTCGTCGCTTCGATTCCGGGTTTCATCCGTCGCGAAATCCAGTCCCCGAACCGGGGGCGACGATCGAAACGACGTCTTCGTCGTCGCGTTTTCATCATCGCGCGAGCGTCGTTAGCGCTGTAGTAGATTTGACGTTTGTTTTTAATAGGAAAACCGGCTCCACGTCGGTACCATTCATTCCATTCATTCGCGTCAACCGACCGACCGACCGCTGGCGCACTCAACGACCGATTCGAACGGTACCGACACACCCCGACGCGATGGTACCCGACCGAGTACGACGACGAGGATGGGGCGAGATGACGATGGCGCGCGTCGCCGCGACCGTCGCGCTCGCGTCGTGTCTCCTCGTCGGCGTCGCGAGCGCGCGCGTTTTTAATTTTGACGTCGTCGTCGTCAAGACGCACGCGTCGGCACCCGCGCGAACGCGCGGAGGAACCGGGGCGGTGACGGACGACGCCGCGGGGGTCGGACCGCGCGGGTTGGAGCTGTGCGAATGCGAGTACGCCACCGGATCGAGCGGGTTGGAGTGCGCGAGGGAAGGGGCGGTGATCGCCGGGTTCGAGGCGAGCGGGGAGTACGCCGGACGAGGCTCGGACGAAAGCGGTTTGGTACCGCTGTCGAGAGCCATCTGTTGTTCGCCGTGCGCGCGGGAAGAGGACCGAGGGAAGACGGTGCGGGAGATGTTTCCGAGTGTTGTCGATGATGAGGATGGTTCGGCGGTGTTCGGGACGTTGCGGACGATGAGCGTGGATTGCGTGCCGACGAGTCGCGGGGCGAGCGGTAAAGGCGCGACGTGTCCGGCGGGGACGTTTTTGCAAGGGTTCAAGCGAGTGAATCGGGCGTCCGCGAGCGGTGGGAGGTATTACTTTTACCCAAAAGACGGCGGGGAGTGTTGCAAAGTGAAGTTTGTGCTTCCGAGCGGGAACGCAATCGGGGTGGATGCGTGCGACTGCGCCGAGGAGGAGGGATACGACGTCTCGTGCGGGCAGACAAACGAGCCCGAGGCGGTGAGAAAGAATGGCGCCGTGATCGGTGGGTTCGATTCCGTCATCGATGCCATGGGTGCGTTAGGATCGCCGATGCGCGTGCCGTCGACGCCGTTGACGTGCTGTCGGGCGTGCGTTCGCGAGGATGCAGAGCCGCAACCGTTGAGCGACAAGTGTTCGCACTTGAATTATTGTAGCTCGCACGGAGACTGCGTCATCGATGGACACTGCGAGTGTCACGTGGGTTGGACGGGTGATGACTGCGGGATGATTGACGACGGCACGAACGGCGCTTATGGGGAAACTTGGCAGTACGCCGTGATGTTGAGTGGGGTCATTCTTGGATGCTGCATGCGCGCCGTGTTGTGCAGACACGTCGAGCACGTAAACATGATTCGAGCGCAACGCCTGATGATGCAAGAACCGCTGATGAGACGCCGCGCGGAAACAACCGTGATGGATGAGTGGGAAGAGGCGAGCGATCTGAGCACTTCAGATGAAGAGTTTACCTCGGATGGCGAACAAGCCGGTGACGCCGACGCCGACGAGAACAGAACCGCGACGGTGCAAATCGCGCGGCAGCTCTCCGACGGCTCTGAAGACGAGCGAGTGGATAACGGCGAGATTTCATCCGCATCCTCCGCCGAGGTATCGGAAGACGAACACGGCGAGCCGGTGATCAACAAGCCCAAGCAGCGCAGCGGTGTTCCGGACAGCGAATGCGCCGTGTGCATGACGCTTCCCGTGCAATGCGTCCTCATTCCGTGCGGCCACGCATGCATGTGCCGAAAGTGTTCTCGTCGCATGCGTCGCTGCCCCATCTGCCGCATCACGATTACTCGACGGCAAAAGCTCTATATGGGTGCGTGATTCGTTTCGCTTTCGCTTTCGCGCCCGTGTTGTACGTACTTAGTTTTGTTTCAACAATCATACACTCTTGCATCTGTACCAACCTCGCGCAAAACGCACACTCACGATATACCGCGACGCATGGCGTCTCACCTCGCTCGCGCGTCGTCGGCAGCGGCGTCGACGCACTTTACGCGCGCGCGCCGCCGACCCTTTCGCGACTTCGCGCGTGCTCGCTCGGGTCTTCGCGCGTCGACGTCTTCTGCGCCTTGTGTGGTCATCTTGTGCGACGACGAAGACGCGCTCGACGCGACGTCAACCGTCGTCGAGGACGCGTTCGACGGCGTGCGCGTCGTGCCCGTGCTTCATGACGCGCGCGATGGGCTCTCGCGCGATGGGCGCGAACTTGCGTGCGAGGAACGCGCGCTGAAAAAGGGTGGACGAAGAGCATTCGCGCTCTCGGGCGCGTCGGGCGAAGACGCGGCGGTCGTCTGTTGCGACCCCACCGGAGGGCTTTGCGCCAAAGTCTTGGGATTAGAACCGGTGTTGTGCGTTGTGGGGATTAGTAGAGAAACCGCGCTCGGGGAGGATGGGAACGGAAGCAGGGTTGTTCGAGCGGGAAGGCGAGCGAGCGTGGTGGGCGTGCCGACGGTTGTGGCAAGCGTGCCGACGACGTCGGCGACGGCGCCGATCGAACCGTGCGCCGCGGCGCTCGGCGCGCTGTTGCGCGCGCTCAAACACGGGAGCATCGTGTCGCTGGATAAAGCGTCGAACTGTCCGCGGTCACACTTTCCGTTTCCTACGCGCGGACGTTGGGCGAGTTTAGGCACGGCGCAACTGCCCATGGACGATGAACTCGCGGCGAGCGTCTTGTCGACATCCACGAACGATTTCGCCGACGCTGATTGTTGGTCTCTCGGTGGCGCCGGCGTGGTTTCTCACACAACGCGCGATGGAACCGCCAAGTCGTCTCTTTCGCCAGATGAGCGTCGAAGAACTCTCCGCGAAGCGTTTCGGGAAGCCGACGCGATGCTGCAACTCAGCGTGCCGCCGAAATGGTCTCCTGGTAAATTCGTAGCGACGAAACCTGGAGTCCTGTGGCGCCAAGAGCGCGTCAAGGCGATTTACCACGACGGCGCAGACGAATCCGACGCCTCAAAACCGGACGTTTTCGGACGTTCTCTCCCGTCTCAAAACCTCGACGGCGTCGATCGAGCGGACCAATCCGGCGCGCGCTTCGTCCGTCAGCTCGCCACTGAAAAACTCATCGCAGACAGACGCCCCAGCGACGCCGAGGCATCTGACGACGCCGACAAAGACGAAGCGCGCCCGCTCCCACGCGCTTTCACCCTCTCCACCGGCGTCGTCGTCGCCGACGAGTCTCCTCGAGGCGACGTCGACGCCGTCTCCCGCGGAGCCGCCGCCGTATCCACCCTCTCCGTCTGGCCCGAGTCCCACCCGTTCGCCCTTCTCGACGACGTGCTCGTCGAGTCCCTTCGCCCCGATCCATTTACCGGTCTTCCTCGCTGGGTCGTCGCCGATTGATCGATAGTTAGTTCGAGTCCCCGTTTGCCCATCCAAAACATCCATCCAAAACATCCATCCAAAACATCCAAAACATCCAAAACATCCGAGTCAGCGACGAAGGACCCAAACGACGGACGAGTGAGTAGTGACGAGTCATGAACCGTCTTTTAATGATAACGATGCGAAACGATGCGAAACGTCGCGACCGAAGAGTCGACACAGAGCGAACGAGAGAGAGAGACATCGGCCGTTATCCCGCACTCGCCCGCTCGAGCCGAAGCGCGCCGCGGACGAAAATGTCCGCGACGCCGCCCCCGCGAGCGCTCCCCAACCCGTCGACGTCGTCCGCGGCGGACTACGCGCGGTGCGCGGCGAAGAAACGGTCGCAAGACGGCGCGCTCGTCTTGCCATTCACGGGGAAGGATTGGTTCGGGTCGGCGAGCGATGGACGGGGCGTGCGGGTCGGTGCCGTCGTCGCGGTGTACTGCGTGTTCGACGGACACAAGGACGCGAGCGCGATGGCGTTTCTCGAGGCGAATTTGGGGAGGAATTTAGAGCGGGAGTTTCGCGGGCTCGGGCGCGAGGAGGAAGAGTCAGAGGGCGGAAGCGTCCAAGGGGCGTCGAACCGTACGCGTAGAGAAGGGCTCGAACGGGCGGTGCAAAGGGCGTTGGATACCACCGAGCGGGAGTACGGACGGAGCAATAACACTGGGTGCTTTTTGTGCTGGAGCGCCGCCCCCGAGGGCGGGGCGACGGTGACGATTTCGTGTTTGCAGCGAGTAGAAGACGATAAGGATGGGGCGCCGGCGTACGAAATCATGACGGCGAACGTCGGGGATTCCGGGGCGTTATTGCTTCCGTGTGCCAAGGATTTCGATGGTCCAGGGGCGAACGAGAAGGGTGCACACTTGAGGCTCACGAGAGATCACGGGCCGGATGATCCGTTCGAGGCGAGACGTTTGCTCGCGGCGGAGTGCAGACTCGCGCGTTTGCGAGGACCCGGCGGAGCCGAAGTTGGCCCCTTGCGCGTGTTCCCGGGAGGGTACGCCATCTCGCGCGCGTTTGGAGATTTTGACTGTCCGGCGCTGATATGCGAGGCGGAGTTTACGCGAGTGAAGATTCCTCGGAGTGGGTGTCGGCTCTTCATGGCGAGCGACGGCGTGTACGGAGCGTTGTCCGACACCACCGTGGCGACCGAGTGCTCCAAGTACGACGACTTGAAAGCCGTCGTGGAAGGCGTCGTCGATAGAGTCTTGCAGGTGCGAGGTTTGCATGACGATATAACAGCCCTCATCGTCGATGTACCAGGACCCGAACAGCTGACGTCGCACATTAAACAGCTCGCGCCGTTCGACGGAGACGTGGCGTGCGTCACTCTACACAACTTGAAGACGAAGCAGTTGGACTCGAAGGAGAAAGCGACGCTCGTCGTCGATGATGATTCGGAAGACGTCACCGTGCATCCCAAGAGAGTTTACGGCGACTTTTCATCGGAAAAGCTTGACCGAGACTTTGACGTTAAGGAACTCCTCGGACGCGGCGTATACGGTTCGGTGCGTCGAGCCGTGGATAGAAAATCCGGGGAAATCGTCGCTGTCAAATCCATTCTGCGCCAGAAGGTGCAAGAGCACGCAATCAAGGACGAATGCGACGCGCTCCAAGTGCTCTGTGGACACCATCCAAACTTTCCATCCATATTCTCCGTGTACGAGGACGCGGCGGTTTTTAAGGGCGAAGTGACGCACATCGTAACAGACTTGTACGAGGGAGGCACCTTACTAGAAGCGATTCAGAAACGAGGTCGTTTCGACGAAGGAGATTGGTGCGTCATCGCGAACCAGCTCTTAGGCGCCGTGTCTTTCATGCACAGCTTGGGTGTGTGCCATCGAGACTTGAAGCCAGATAATATTATGCTCGACAAGCCTTGGTCGAACAAGGCCGGCAGCATCCCAACTTTGAAAGTCATAGATTTTGGAAGCGCGACGTTTTGTATGGCTCACGAAACCCTGCGCGGGCACGCGGGCACCAAATTCTTCAGCGCGCCGGAGGTGCTGAAGCGAAAGCCATATACAAAAAAGTGCGACGTTTGGTCCGTCGGCGTTCTTCTCATGACGCTACTCAAGGGATACCCCTCGGGCATCGCAGTCGAAGGTCAATGGAAAGCGTTGCAACAAGGTTTGGCGCCAACATTTTCTGCGCAAATTCCTCGTCACTTTGTGAAGCTTATTCACGCGTGTCTCACCTTTGATCAAACCAGGCGTCCGTCTTGCTCGAGTATTCTGAGGGCAGCCGACAGTTGGCTCGGCGCGGCTTACACGAATAATAGCATCTTGGCCAGTCCACAACAACTTCGCGCCGCGCGCAAGCTAGCGATTCCAAAGAATTTCAACGATACGCTTCAACTCCATGGCGAAATCAGCTATGAAAACGTGAAGCAAGCTCGCAAATCGTCTGTCGAAGACATCAGCTTCAAAGGTAGTCAAGAGGAGGAAGACATTTCGGTGCACAAGGGCAATAGCTGGCAGCTCGACTTGCAGATTGACGAGCGAGGTGACTCGTCTAGCACTGCCGAGCTGGACTTGGTGGGACACGTCGTCGACGCGCACAAAGTGATCGCATATCAGCGATACGTCGTCGACATGCTCAGCGTCATGGCATCTCCAACTGAGTTGCATGAAATTCTCATGTATCTTCGCAAAGAAATCGAAAACGGGAAACAGAATGACTTGAAGGAACACACCTGGTGCACGTCTGAAGCGTTGGAGAACGCGGCTAAGCAAGTCGGCGCGATGGAAGTGTTTACTCAGCTCGAATTGGCTCGCCGTTTGACCGAGATGGATGCTGAATCTCTTTCGGTCGATATTCAAGTGCTCAGTGGCCTAGACTCTATGCACGAGCGTCACATGCACGTCTTCTCCTCGTTCGCACACGACAAGGCGGCGAAAGAATCACCGACCAAATCGCACACGCTCGATGTAACCGAATTGAGCGCCGTGGATGGCTCGCGAGTCACTTTGAATTCTGGCGCTCACGCCGAAATGGTCCGCTCGATGATGTCCAGAGGCTTGAGTGCGTATGATTTACAAAAGCTCGAGCAAATGAGCCAAACCGAACCGTCCGACCTTACGGTGAGGGGTGGTTCCGCCTGGTTCTTTGAAGACTGGTCCAACAGCGGGTCGCGTGACCGATAACACAACAATATGCCCGCCGGTAACCTTTAACCATAACTACTCGTATTGAACATTACTTATTACGGCACATTTATCATTCGCAGCGTAGCATAGTTGATGCAATCCATTCATTTCATTACAATTAACGGTAACGTGAAATACTCTCTCTATTTCTCTTTCTGTAATACACGCGTTTGTCCACCGAACGCCGAACGAACGCCCCCCCGCCCGTCGTCGCGCTCAACGTCTCAAAACAACTCCACCCGTCTCGTCTCGTTCCCTCACACCCCACCCTCCGAGTACGCCCGAAGCACCACTTGCGAAATCATCTTTGTCGCCTCCACGTACCTATCCGCGCACTTCCCCAGGCAATCCGATTCCCCGCTCGACATGCCTCGTCCAGGTTTCGTGACGCACTTGGCGAAACACTTATCCCTCACCGTCGAGAAGAACTCTTGCGCGTACGCGTTCGCGAGTTCCGCCTTGACTTGGTGCATCACCGCCTCTGGATTTTGTTGCGAGCCGTCCATCTCGTCGTCCGCCCGTCCGTTCGTCGTCGTCGTGTGACGCGAACAGTTTCAGACGATGCGTCGCGCACTCGTTTGAAAACACCCACATAAAAAATAGTGTATAGGTAAACAGTGTAACTTTCCCCAGACGACGGCGTGTCGCGCGTCCCCCGAGCGCGCGCCGCACACGACGACGTCGCGCATCCGAACCGACCGCGCGCGCGCGAGCGAGAGCGAGACGCGCGTTCGCATCGTCTCTTCGATCGCATCGATCGCATCGATCGCCGTGACGTCGCTCTAGGACGGAGGAACGACTCGCAACAGCGTCAGCCATCAGTCATGAGCCGCCGGCGCGCGACGCGCACCGGCGCGAGTCTCGACGACGCGCTCGCCGAGCTCGCCGCGTCGACGCGGGGATTGAGCGGCGACGGCGACGGTGACGGCGACGACGCGGGATTCGGGTCGGGTATTCTCGCCGGATTGGACGAACCCACGACGGCGGGTGCGACGAAGACGAAGACGAAGAAGAGTAAAAAAGCGCACCGATTGGCGGCTGCAGACGAAGAGGGAGCTGAAGACGACGGAAAGACGCGGGCGAAACGACGCGCGGAGGCGAGCGCGGAGGCGCAAAAGGCTTACGATAAGGATATCAAGGAACGGACGAAAAAGTACCGGGTCGGTGAACGGGTGTCGACGAAACACGTGAGCGATAAAAAAGTCAAGGCGGCGCTCAAGGAGACGCAAAATTTGGCAGAGGAAGCGGCGAGAGCGGCGGCGAAGCACGAGAGATGGCTGGCGAACGAAGAGCCGGGTGTGTTGGAGGCGGATGAAGGGGAAAAGACGTATCAGTACCAACAGAGGGATATCGTCAATAACGTGGATATGAATGCGGCGAAGAAGGCTTTTGATTTAGACGTGCCGGGAACTGGGAGATATTACGTCGATTACTCGCGCAACGGTAGAGAGTTGCTGTTGGGATCGAGCGAAGGGGCGCTGACGATGATGGAGTGGGGAAAACAGCGGTTAATTAGTGAGACAGATGCGAGGGAGACGATTCGTGACGTGACGTTTCTACACAACGAGCAATTTTACGCAGCGGCGCAGGATCGGTACACGTACATTTACGACAAGCGAAGCGCCGAGGTGCACTGCTTGGATGAACACATGCACGTCAACAAGCTGACGTTTTTACCGAAACACTTTTTGCTCTGTTCGATTGGTAATCAAGGCATCTTGCGCTGGCAAGACACGACGTACGGGAAGATTGTCGCGCAGTACAGAACAAAGCTCGGCGAGTGTCACGCCATGACGCAGAGCGATTACAACGCCGTCGTGCACTGCGGACACAAAAACGGTACGGTGACGCTGTGGAGCCCGAACCAAGGAACGCCGCTCGTGAAGATGCTCTGTCATCATGGCGCCGTCAAGGGTGTTGCCATCGACAGAACTGGCAAGTACATGGTGACCTCGGGCGCGGACGCGCAAGTCAAGGTTTGGGATTTGCGCACGTACCAACAGGTGCACGCCTACTACTCGGCGCAACCGTCCGAACACTTGCAAATCTCTCAGCGCGGCATGCTCGCCGTGGGTTGGGGCAGCACGGTGCAGATTTGGAAGGATGCCTTGGCGGTGAAACAAAACTCCCCTTACATGAAGCATCAATTTTCGCACGGGCAAAAAATCAACTCGATCAAATTTTGTCCGTACGACGACATTTTGGGCGTCGGTCACTCGAGAGGTTTTTCCAGTCTCATCATTCCGGGCGCCGGTGAGCCCAACTTTGACTCTTACGTGGCCAATCCCTTTGAAACGAAGAACCAAAGACGCGAGAACGAAGTGGCGAGGTTGTTGGACAAGCTTCCGTCCGAGACGATTCAACTCGACCCAGACGCCATCGGTAAGGTTCGCGCCGTTCCAAAGGAGATTCAAGCCGAACGCCGCCAACAAGCGATGGAGGCTGAGTTGGCGTCGAGAAAGGCTCAACGCGACAAGAATGAAGCCAAAACGAAGATGAAGGGTAAGAATAGGACGTCGAAGAGATATAGAAAGAAACAGCTCAACGTTATCGACGATAAAAAACTCGCCAAGATGGAGGCCAAGCGGTTGCGAGAGGCGGGCATCACGGAAAAGAGAGGCGGCGTCGCGGCACCGGGTGAGACGGCTGGCGCCGCGTCAACCGCCCCCGTGGCTCCAGAAAACGTATCAAAGGCGCTTCGTCGGTTCTACAAGTAGACGTTCTTCTTGAATTTTCAATGTGTAGCTATATAAAGTACTAAACGTGTTTTTATCACGCGTCTTCCCATTCATCCATGTCGTCTCCAAACAAGTCATCCACGGCTTGCGCAATTTCTTCCGCCTCTGCCTCCTTTGCGGTCGCGTCCTCCTCCACCTTGACTTCTGATTGTTGTTTTTGCAGCGCAGAGAGCAGAGCTTGCAAGTATTGTTCTTGCATGGCGGAATCCGCGGCGGATTTTCCATCCGTCTTGCCATCCTTGGCGACTTTGGCGTCGGCATCGGCGCCATCCGCCGCCGCCGCGTCCTCCTTTTCAAATTGGTTCCTCGTCACCCACTCCGGTTGAACCTTGATCGCATCGAGTTCGGCTTGTTTCTCCTGTTCCTCCGCCGTCGATCCGAGCTCAACCACAAACTTAGTTTCCTCCAAGTGCGCGTCGAGCGCGGCGCCTCCTCTGCGCCCACCCGCGCCTCCTCCTCCGCCTTTGTTCTGCGCGTACCTCTTTCTCGCCACCGCCCACTCCGTCAACGTTCCGTACAACGGCGCGGGCGTTTTCATCGCCTTGGCCAATTGCGCCTCAAGGGGTTTAAACTGTTTTTCCAGCTCGTCGTATCGTCTCTGCAAGCTCTCCTTGGTTTCTCTCGCCGCGCCCTCTGGTTCCGGCGCCCCGTCCCTTCCCGCTTGCTTCACCTCGCACCCGCAGTTTGCACATTTAAACACCATCTCCATCGGATCCAACAACGCCGCCGCATCGAGCGACGAATACGTCCTCCCGCACTCCTCTTCCGGTCCCACACACACGTACACCTCGTGTACTTTCCCTTTATCCACCGCCGCCCGCGCTCGCTTCTTTACCAACAACAACCGAAACCGCACCACGTCCAACAACCGTCCGTAATTCAACGAACACCACGACACCGTCTTCTTTACCTCGGGCGCATCCGTGATACCCCGTTCTGCTAACGCCGCCGCTCGAGCCCGATCCTTCTCCCGCACGTGCGCTCTCGTGACCAATTTCTCCCGTTCGAGGTACGTCAACAGCTTGCGGCACTGCTTGAAGCTCAACTTTAGATCCGACGCGAGATCATCCTCCCGGGTCCACGTTCTTCGCGTCAACGCGTCGACGACGACTTCGACGATTCGCGGATCATCGAGTTTCGTCTTCTTATCCACCGTCGGCGCTTTCGGTCCGACCGTCACCGGCGTCGTCGCCGCCGTCGCGTCGTTCGCGTGCGCGAGGTCAGCGACCGAACCCGTCCTGGACGGTTGTCCCGTCGTCGTCGTCGTCGTCGTCGCGCGGTTTAACCGTTCCTTGGCGTACGACGTGGCGTAAAACGCGCGAACCGTCATTCGCATGAGTTTTTTATGTTCCGACATGGTCGACCGACGCGGCGCTCGCGCGAGACGCGCGAGACGCGAAGTGCCGACCGAAGGCTAAATCCTTTAGAGAGACGACGGACGCGTTTTTGTGAACCCATTCGACGAGTCATGACCCGTCTTTTGGGGATACACTCCACCAAAAACGAACACACCCGGAGACGTTTTGAACGTTGCGTCGCACGAGCGTCACAGCGCGCCGCGTCACAGCGCCCAGCCACCATGGGCGCCGACGGCGAACCGACGAGGCGACCGAAGAGTCGTAAACCAAAGTACACGCGGTTTTCTCAGCAGCAACTGCGCGCGCTGCGACCGGCGCTCACGCTGGAACTCACGGCGAAATTGTGCTTGATCGTCGGAACGATCTTCATGGCTTTGGGCGCGTGGACGTACACTGGGGTGAAGAGCTTACACACCGTCGTGAAGCGATACGACGACGTCGTGGAATGCACGAGTGGGTTTTTCCCGACCGAGGCGGAGCGGGAGCTTAAAATGTCGAACGATGGGGCGGGGACGACGTGCTCGATTGAGTTTGACGCGGAGACGACGTTGGAGAAACCGGTGTACGTGTACTATGAACTGAGTAACTTTTTTCAAAATCATCGGGCGTTTGTGAGGGATTTGGATTACTTTGAGCTCATGGGAAGCTCGTCGAGGAGTGGGAGTTTGTGCACGACGCACACGTCGACGGAGAGCGGCGGCGAGATTAAGCCGTGCGGGGTGCAGGCGTGGAGTTATTTCAATGACTCGTACGCGGTGGCGCTCGACGGAGCGGCTGTGGATATCGACGAGACGAATATTTCGTGGAAGAGCGATCGTAAGTATCGGTTCGGAAGCTATGCGGCGGAAAACTTGAATGACGACGCGGCGACGCGAGGTGGGAGCCCGGTATCGGGGAACATTGATGAGGATGAACACTTTGTAACGTGGATGCGCACGGCGGCTTTGAGCAAGTTCCGCAAGCTCTGGGGCAAAATCGACACGGACATTCCGAAAGGGGCGCGAGTTAGGATAACCATCGATAACAGGTACAACACGTACAAGTTTGACGGCACCAAGTCGATCGTCTTGGCGACGAACGGGTGGGTGGGTGGAAAGAATCTCGTGTTACCGGCGTTATACTTCCTCGACGGGTCAATTTGCATCATCACGGCGGTCGTGTGTATCGTCATGTCTTGCAGCAAGAGTAAAAAGTACGCCAGAGAGTAAAAGTGCGTTAATTTTAATGATAACCTAGTAACCGCACGACTGATGATGTTCCATCTACAGTAGATATTTCAAAATTCCTTGCTATCGCGGCGCGTTTCGGTGGTACACTGTTTCATTGATTCATCGCGCGTTCCGTTTCTTTTCGTGTGGTTGTATACATTTCTCGACAAATCATCAACGTCTTCTGCGTCTCGATCTATTTTCCTCTGGGTCTACTTCGATGCCGGCATTAGATGCTGACGGCGGCGCAGACTTTTGTTGAGATTTTCGCTTCAGAGCTCTGTTATCCGTCGGCGTGTTTTCCTTCAAAGGTTCGGGTGAAGTCGGCGGAGACGAAACGACGACGAGCGCGTTGTTGTTCGTCTCATCCACTTGGTCGTAATCCTCTTCGCTGTCGTAATCGTCGAACTCGTTTTCAATGTCCCGCGCATCGATATCGACGATGGCGTCGCGACGCGCAGCGCGTCCTGGCATGGCGCGCGTACCAGCGGTAAAATTCAACTTGGTCTGTTTGAGGTTCTTCTTGCCGGCGCCGGAAGCGGCGTTGGAGGTTGGTTTCCCTCTGGTACGCTTTTGCGCCGGCTTTGCGTTCGCCTTGGCGCTCGCCGCCGTCGCCGTCGTCGTCGACGCAATCGGTACCGATCGTACGATGACGTAGCCTCTCGGCAAGTGGCTGTAGTCGCCGAGACCCGGCTGCGCGCCCTCCTTGATGGGAGGACCGCTCGCCATGAACTGCGTCGTTTGGTACAATTGCGTGGGATAGACGACGTGACCTGGAAACTTACTCGTGTCCCAACCCTTGGATCCGGCTTGATCGACGACTAGGTAGAGAGTCAAATCACTGAGAGAGTAAATCAAATCAGACTTGTTGGGATCCACCTTGTCGAGCGTGGTTTTCAATCGTCGAAGCATTTTGCACGTCATGGGAATGGCGTCACCGTTGGCACCTTGAGTGAGCGCACCGACGACGGCTGACAAGATGAGCTGAACCTGTCTCCACTGCTGACCTCGATCGAGCATGCCGTCTTCCGCAGTCTTTGGCGCGAGCGGGTGACGAACGAGCAAGAAGATGAGGTAGACAAGAACGTACTCAGGCATGTGCACGAGCAAAAACTTGGACGCGTCGCTGCCCGAGCCCTTTGTCGCTTCCTGCGCCGCGTACGCTGAAGATCGCTGACGCTGAGATGACACCCACGAAGCAAAAGTTTCAGTTGCAGCGTCGCGAACGCGTTTTTCCTTGTCTACCAAACTCATGGCCAAGGTGGCGGCCCACATCATTGGCATGGCGCGTTCGCTCGGCCGAACGCAGAGGCCTCTCTTGAGTTTTTGAACAAACTCAAATCTCATGGTCGACGACTCGCACTGATGCAAGAACAGCGAAACGCACACCCAAGTCGCAGGTTTAATGAGACCGACGGCGACACCTCGGGAAATCGCAAGAATCGCCTTGCACGCGGTGAATTGCAAGTGCGCGCTATCCGCCACCGAGTAGCCGGCAAACAAACCGTCTTCTTGGTAAGCGGAGGGTTCGGCATACGTGTGAAGAAGCTCCAACACGCGCAACGAGAAGGCGTATTCAGGCGTGTTGGCGACAGCGCGATGCGCCGCCGCCTTTGCGAGCGCCTTCAGCCCATACGCTTGCAGCTCTGCAACATCACTCACGACACCGACAGCGACGCGTCGCGTCGGCAGCGGACGAGTCAACAGTGTGTGCGTCACGTATTGTTCAACATCAGAAATGCGAGACATGAACACTTTTTGATGAAGCGAGCCGACCATGGCAATCGCACCCAAGACAGCGGGGAGATCAGAGTCGATGCACGTCTCTTCAGCCAAAGATTCTACCAATTCATCATACACGTCGACGAGTTTGCCCGCATGCGCTCCAGACATCATGTCGGAGGCGTCAATCTGTTCCCCTTCTTCTAGTTGTAACATTCCGAGAGCCTTTAAGGCGAGTTTTGATTGTTTTCTACTTCCACTTGCGCACTTGTCCTTTAACTTTTGCCATATGGTACTTCTACGAGGAGTCAATTTCAGAGCCAACGCAGCCTCAGACGCGACTTTGCACGTCGAAGTCACAGTGCTCTCGTCGCTCGCGTCCAACAGCTCGTTGATTTCCTCTCCGCAGCCAGAAAAGAGCTTCGGGAAGGATTCTGCGAGAATGACCAAGTGCTCCAACGCGACTACCACAGCTTGTGGTCTGGTCGATGACCTAGAAGCCTCTCGAGTAGCCTTGCACGCCGCCTTGAGCGTTCCGCGAACGTGCTCGCGGCCGAAAGGAGCGGATTGAATCTTCAACATGAGCGACTTGATGAAATCATTATCCACAGCTTGAGAGCTCGCCTTTGATCGTTTGAGCGCATCATCTTCAGCTTTAATCGCCGCACTAAACGTTGTTTCAGGATTCAAAATAGTTTGTATGCATCTGAAAATGTTTCCATCCTTCTGGCTGTGCAGAGCCATAATTGCGTTTTTCGCCTTTTGTTGATCTGGAAAGTGTACTTTGATCGAGTCTACAACCTTGGCCAACGCGGCTGTTCCTTCGTCTTTGTTCATCTTGCTCAGTCGCGCGCGGAGGAGCATGTACTCGCGCATGTCCGCTTGAATGCGAGACTTTGAGACCAACAAGTGCTGAAGGCAGCGCACGGTGAACGGATCAGCCAAGTTGAGCGCGCGCAACCAGAAAGTGCTTCGCAACTCGGCGGACATTTTCGCCGGGAAAATCTCAGCCAACACCGGCTCGATGGTATGTAATCGCACATCTGGAATGGTAATAGCGCGCAAAAAGGCACACGGGATCCAGTCGAAACGATTTGCTTCCCACGCCGGGGCGTCTTCAGCGCACCGTTGCGCGTAAGCGCGGTAAGCGATGCACAACCGCTTCAACGCCGTCTTTCGAACGCTCACCTTTTTGTCCTTGATGCGTTCGCCGATGTCTTGCACGAGGTCATGTGGGAACAGTTCAGCCGAAGTGGGCTTATCAAGGTTGTCACACAGCGCATTGATCGCCGCGCAACGAATTTGATCATCAAAGTCATGCAACCGCTCGCGAACTTGCTTGACAACCGTGGCAGCCGGGACAGACGTCAAGCCCGCGGAAGGATCGATGCGAGTGCGCAAAAACTTTGAGCTCCACTTGATCATCTCCATACGGATCTCCGGCGATTTATCGTTGAAACGCCGAACAAACTCCAAGAGCAAATGCGGATACTCTTCGGCGACGAAAGAATCTTTGAAGGAGAAGACTCTACCAAAGAGTTTCGCCGCGCGCAAACGCATGCTCAAATCGTCGGCTTGCAAATCATCGATGACAGCCGGCCAGACGGTGACGAGTGCCGTCGGATCACACACAGCAATCTCCTCAATGATATCGACGTGCCTCTTACTGAGTGGTGCGAGCGCGTCTTCTTCATCCACCGTCCCGTGCATTGCTTGAGTCAAAAAGGTTTGAATCGGCGCGTGCAGCTGATGTTCGCACTTTTGAACCAACTCTGTCGCCACCTTGAACGCCGCAGGATTCTCCGTTCGAACGGGATCGATGAGCCGCGAAAGCAACTCAAAGAGAATATCCGTTGGGACGGGGGTATCCTCGTCCGAGCTCTCTTCAATCATGGTGGACAAAACCTTGACAATCTCCTCAGAAACTGTCGTCGCGTTGGTCGCGTTGACGGCGTCCAAAAGCACCTTGAACAAATCCTGCACCAACGTCTCCGCACCGTCGCAATCCAAATCCAACATCGGCACACACAACCCAATATTCGCCACGTTCAACAACAAGCTCTTCGCGGATTCAAACTCTTCGCTCTCGAGTGACTTCAAGTTTGAAAGCGCGTCCAGAAAGAGCTCGTAGACGTCTCTCATCGCCGCGTCGCCCTCAATCGGCGCTTCCGGCGCGTAAACTCTCATCAAATCCGACAAACACAACGCCACGAGCGTTCTAACCTTTTTACTCTCGTGCGTCATCACCGAACGCGCCGTGAGAGTCTCTGTCAACCCGCGCAACGACTCGCCTTCGCCTTGGTCGACGCCGCTCAAGGCATCCGCCAACGCCTGCTCGAAACAAACACCGAGAAACATCACGTCAGTCGCGTCGTTCATCACCAACCTCAAACTTGTCGTCCCGCGCACGAACGCCAAGGTATCCGACACCATCCGTCGCTTTCACCCGTCTGCGCGATGGGTTCGAACCCGGTTCTCCCGCGCGTCGTCATCCAAAATTTTCAAAAAAAACAGGTGCATCATTCGTTTCACGCACCTCGAGCGTCTCCTCCAACGCCCCCGACGTCCCGGGTTTTCTTTTCCCACCCTTGCCATTATCACCGATGAGCGTTTTCAACCGATCGGCGAGCGTCTCGCACGTCGTCGAACCCATCGTCGCCGTGGTTTCGCGCGTCGTCGAATGCGTCTGTCGTTCGAGTTCGTTTTTTGAAATTTCTTTAAAAGCCACGCGCGACCCATTTGTCCGATCGGCAATTCACTCGTACATTAATGATGGCATGGTGATCACTCAATATAGACGATGGTTTATAAGATAAACATAACATAGTAATCCGAAGCGTTAAGTACGGCGACACATTTCGTTCGAACGCGCGCGGGTGCCTGTGGCGAAGTCATCTGGAAAACTGCCGACGCGACAACGCGACGACGACCGAGTCGAAGCCGACGATGGCGTCTCGAGACGTGAAAGCGGTGGATAACGCCGCGCGCGACGCGCTCTTCTCCGCGCTCCTGCGGAAGACTGGGAACCGAAGCTGTTTCGACTGCGCGTCTCCGTGTCCAAAGTGGACTTCGAAAAACTTTGGCGTCTTCGTGTGCCTCGACTGCTCTGGGATTCACCGCTCGCTCGGCGTGCACGTGAGCATGGTCAAGTCGGCGAACATGGATCGATGGACCGAGGCGGAACTGGATGTGTTTCGGGTGACGAAGGGTAACGACCGGGCGAGAACGTTTTTTAGCAAGCACGGATGGAACTCTGCTGAACGTGGACGGATCGGGCAAAAGTATACGAGCCGAGCGGCGATGATGTACGCGCGAGAAATCGCAAAGGAAGTGGAAGTGATGCATGCGAATGGCGCGACGGAAGGACCGACGTCTCCGAGGTCGCCGACAGGGCCGGTGGAGGAGGATGACTTTTTCAAGATGGCAGAGAAGGAAGCCACCGTTAAATCGCAGGCGCAGCAACCGCCCGCAGCAAAACCGGCAGCCGTGGAGGTTAAGAAACCGGCGACGACCGTCGTGAAGCAGCCTTTGCCGTCGAAACCGAGGAGTTCCATCTTTGGCAAACGGCCGGCGATGAGCCTTCCGAAGACGAAGACGTTGCCGCAGACCGCTGCCACGCCGACGCCGACAAAGCCAATCGAGAAACCATTTCAAGAGGCGCCGGAAGAGGCTAAGGAGCTCGCTGAGGAAGCTGCGCCATCTCCACCGCCACCAGCTGTCGAAAAGTCTCCAGTGGTGAAATCGCCCGCGCCGACGACGGTTTCTCAGGTGCCGGTGAAGACTTCAAACGTTGGACGATCCGCGGACGGTCACGTTACCATTCTCAACAAGTCGTTTTCTACTTCGTCAACGCAAAAGGAAAAGTCGGCGCCGTCCGGTACTTACAAGCCAAACTATTACACCAACCCAGATCCGAGATACGGTTTGCATAATACGCAGGGTGGTGCGTCTCAGTCCCAGGCTTCGCCGGGGTACTCTTCTTCGATGTACGGTGGGGCACCGACGGATCGGTACGGTTCGCAGAGCAGTTCCTTGCCCCAACCCGTCGATGATTTCGACATAGATTTGTCGCGCATGCGATTAAAGCAGGAAGTGAAAAACGTCGCAAGTCGCGGTGTAAACGCTTTCAAAAACATAGCGTCGAACATCTACGACGAACTGCAGCGCTAAGTTTTAGGGATTGTTCTGTAACTACAAGCACCAATCAATTGTACTTCAAAGTAATGCTCAACATCGAGACGTCTTCGTCGGGTCGGTCGAACTTGTTGCACTTGAGCCTCTCTATGGCTTGTACGACATCCGAACCCTTCGTAACGCGTCCGAAGACTGTGTGTTTCCCGTCGAGCCACGGCGTCGCGACCGTCGTGATGAAAAACTGAGACCCATTCGTGTTTGGCCCGGCGTTCGCCATCGAGACGGTGAAAGGGCGATCGTGACGTAAATCTCGAGTGATTTCATCCTCAAACTCACCTCCCCAGATGGACTGTCCACCCGTCCCGTCTCCCAACGGATCCCCAGTCTGAATCATAAAGTTTCTGATGACGCGATGGAACACGATGCCGTCGTAATAGCCATTACGCGCGTGTGTGGTGAAGTTTTCGCACGTCTTCGGACACTCGTTAGGGAAAAACTGCACGTGAATGTCTCCGAGAGTCGTGTGGATGATGGCGCTCGTCGCCAAACCAGTGCTTGCCGAAGGCAAGGAAGAAGACGCTAAAACTTCTTCCACGCGTGGCTTCTCGTTGAATACGTCACGGCCCGTCGCTGCATCGTCGCTCTCCGCTGGTTCTCGACTGGAAAAGATGTACATGCGAACCTTGTTAAAGGCGCACGCGACGATCGTGGGATCCTTTGTGGCGACTTTGACATCCTTTCCAGAACCCCGTGCGCGCTTGTCCTTTTGCGGAATTCCTTGGAACAACGCCAAGCGCGTGAAACGTTCGGTATTTTCCACTTTACCGATTATTCTAGGGCACTGGTTTGTCACCAAATTCACCACTTTGATGCCGAGATGGGTTGAATATATCAAAAAGTTGCCGCTCTCGTCGAAAATCGCATTCGGCCAGGCGTAGTGCTCGAGCGACTTTGACATTTCGCGTTCGACGGCGAGACGACGTCCAAAATCGATATCTTCGAGCTCGTACTTTTCGTTTCCAGAGCGCTGGATCTCTTCCGCGCCTTCCAAAGATTCGTCAATGTCTTTCATCAGCTTGCCAGTCTTCCACCGAAATACCCTTACTCTGCGATCGAGGCCCGTTGTGCTGAACTTATCCCCGCTCGCGCTCACCTCGATCGTCAACGCGCACGCTCCCTTCTTCGCGATAGCGTATAAGTCTGTATCTAACTTGTAACTAAATTCTACACCGGGGTGATTCGAGCTCGTGAGCGCGGCGTAATCATCTTCGAGTCTCGACGACCAGTACTCCAACACGCCCTTTGCCTCTGCGGAGATGACGCATTCCTTTGCAGAATTGTAACGAATAGCCGTCACGGCGGTCCTGTGTACCTTATCTAACGTCCTCAACGGCGTAGTGCTCGACGAAAGCGCGTCGTACACTCTGATCACACCCTTATCATCTCCAATCGCGATGGCGTGCACCGCGTCGCCTTTGCGATAGACAAAGTCGCACGCCGTCGGCTCAAAGTCCAACTTCATCATCATCACCATGTCAAAGTTGATGACGTCAAAAATCTTCGCCGTATTATCCTTTCCAATCGTCGCGCACATTCCACCATCCGCGCTCACGCACAAACCGATGATTTCATCCCCGTGCGCTCGAAAGTGTTTCACAAACTCCACGCCCTCGTGTCTCTTCTTCCAAAACTTCAAGTGCCCATCCACGCTCGCCGTGATGAAAAAGTCGTGCGTCGGCGCGAACACGACGTGCGTCACCGTGTCTCGGTGCATGAACGATCGCTCGTACATCGACGCCGAAGGGAGAGCGTCGAGATAGACGGATTCGTGTTCCAAAATCTTCCGCTTTTTCGGTTTTGGAGGCGGCGGCCCGGGCATCGCCATCAACCAATCGCCGGGCGCCGCTTCGGGCGCATCCGGTTTCGCATCGCCGTTCGCCGGCGCGTTAGAACCGGGCATGCGTGAGACGCGACGCGAAGTGTGGGCGGTCGCACACAAACAATTTGCAGTTCACACGCTAAGACTGACAAAATTTCTAAGTGCTCCTCGAGTTTCCGCACGCGCTACTGATTCGATTTGGTTTTATCTTGTTCGCGCCGAATGGCGGATTGTAAACGCTCGCGAGCAAGCTTGCTCTCCTTACCGGTGAGAAACTTGCCGAGCTCGAGAGCGGCGGCGCCTTGTTCGAGCTCTCCGGCGGATGCAAGGGCCCGAATGAGATGGGCGATGGTCATGTCGTCACAGGCTATTTCTGCGTTCGTTTGTCCGATGCTGGAGAGAACGTCGTCGCTAAGAATGCGAAGGGCGTCTTGCCACATGCCGCGACGCGAAAGGGCGTCGAAAAGCTCGTTCACCAGACGAGTCACCGGCGCGATGTGGAACTCGTTTCTTGCGACGTTATAAAACGTCAGCGCGGTGGTGGCGTCCCCTCGAGCCTTACAAGCGCTCACGCATTGGATAAATATCCCCGCCGTGGGTTCAATGCCCAACTTTGCCGCAAACCTAATCGTTCCGAGCGCCCCGTCCGTGTCTTCGTTCGAGGCGAGACTCTCCGCTAAAATTGCGACGGATGTCGGCGTGACCGGCACTCCGCGCTCGACGGCTCTTTGCAATTCTTCGCGACCGCGTGAAAAATCGCCCGCAGCGACGCACACGCGTAATAACGCGTTGAGCGTCGCTGTGGTGGGTTCAATATTGAGGAACTCGCTCATGTTCATGATATCGAGCGCCTGCCGTAACTGTCCAGGTTGAGAAGCTATCTCATTGAACGAGCCGAGGAGGAATGCAAAAGTTAGAGAATCCAATGGAATCTGCTGTTCAATCGCATCCATAAAGATTTCGAGCGCTTCGTCCGGCTTGGACGCCTTTGAGCAAACCTTTAACAGACTGTTGACGGTGACGGTGTCAAACTCGACGCCAACTTGCCGCCCAATATTGAAATACTTCATTGCGGTTTCCGAGTCGCCCACCTTTGCGCAAGCAAGAATCAAAGCAGTGAGCGAAGCTTTATCTGGCGGCGGCGAATTGGTTTGAAGCATCATATCGAAAACTTCAGTTGCTATCGCTACGTTTCCTTTTCGACCGCACGCCGATAGTAGAACGTTGATGTCTCTTGTGTCAAATTTGAGCCCCTTGTTCTCCGCCTCTGCGCGGCGATATATTTTGTACACTTGCTTTGCACTTCGAACGCGCGCGCAGCACTCCATAGCAACGACAACCGCCTTGCTATCTAAATGTACCCGTCTTCTCGTCTTGTCGGTTCTATCTTGCCACGCGACTTCTGTGAAGATCTCCAACGCCTTGTCCGCTCTGCCACAAGCATTTAGTCCGCGCATCGTGCTCGTGAGCGTGTACTCGTTGTGATAACCCTCGCCCGCGTTCCAAATCTCCTCCAACACCCGCGCGATCGCTTCCATCTGCGGTCGATCTCGCTCGTTCGCGTCGCGTCCCGAAAACCGCTTCGCATCTCTACTGCAGACGGATAACAGAATATTGAGCACGTAGTCGTCCATCTCAGCACCTGCCTCGACACCCCGACGAAGCTCCTTGAGCGTGTGCTGAACATCTTCGTGATGTCGACACATCCCTCTCGCGAGCGCGCTGAGCGTCATTGAGTCCGGCCTGGTCATCGACGTCAACATCGCGTTCCACACCTCCGCGCACAGCGCCGCCGCCTTGGCCCCGTCCGAGGCGTATCCCACCGCCCGAAGCGCAAAATTCCACTCCTTGGTTGTCATCTCCGGACTCTCTGACCCCAACACTTTACGCACGACCGCGATCGCCGCGTCCGCGGCGGAATCATCACCAAAACTCGACCTCGAGAGTTTATACAGCTTGCCCCGCCCGCTGCCGCCGGCGCGCCGTATCTCTTTCCCGTCATCCCCAGACCCGTCACCGACGCGCATCGCGCGCGCCATCGCGCGCGCCCCACCGCCTCCACCGACATCACCGATCACGCCTCGCATCCTCCGCCCGTCCCCGCCCGTCGTCGTCCGACTACTTTCACTGACAACCGACCGAGGCGACCACGCACCAACGACCGCGACGAACCGCCGTCGGTCACCGACGACGACGCGCGACCGCGGCGACGGCTCGAACCCGCGGGGTCTCCCGCGCGCTCGAGCGTTCGCCCCCGTCGCCGTCACCGATACCTTCGCGACGGCGGTGCGCATGACGACCGATCGGTCGTGGTTGAAACGCGCGCGAGCGTCGCGGTGTGTCGTCACTCTGCAACTCTCGACACTGTCACGAATCATGCAAATCTTCACGAGAACCGGTGCGTAGGGGTGCGACGAGCGCGCGAAACCGTCGCTCGCGACGGCGACGTGGGTGAAATCGTCCTCCAGTCGCGCGCGAAACCGCGTGACGGGCTAGAATTGGTCGTGGATTGGTCGTGGATTGGATTGAATTGGATTGGGCGCGAAGAGGCTGTTTTTAATCAAGTTTGACGCGTTTCGCGCGGCGTCGCGAATCCGTCGACGCATCGCCGATGCGGGATTATTTTCTCTCTGTTTTAAACGCGAAAACTCTACTGACCACACGTACGTACGCACGCGCGCGCGCAGTGGATGGTCAAACTTTGGTGACTCGACTGGACGCGACGCGGCGCACGGCGGGAGCGCTCGGCCGCGCGCTTCGCGAACGCGGCGTCGCGTTCGATTATCTCACCACCGCTCGCGGGGTGGCGATGACGCGACTGGATGAGGAAACATCTTTGGACGCTTTTGGTGTGGTCGATGGATCGACGGTGCACGCGAGAGCGCGCGTGTTGGGCGGGCACTGCCAAGTGCCTTGCGGGATTTTCGACGACCCGGCCATGGTGGCGAGCCTTCGCGAGATGAGCGCCACCGTTCGTAAAGCGATGACGCAGATTAACGAAATCGCCGCGGGGGGACTCTCCGATCCGGTCAAGTTGAACCAGTCGATGCGATGGGTGATGACCAAGGAGGAACACTGCTCGAAGATCATCACCACCGTCGCCGAGTACTGTCTGTGCCAACGCGTCAAGACGGAGGTGTTCGCGAACGACGCCGAGTACGTCCAAGCGCTCAAGGCGCATCACGCGGTGATGCAAAACGCGATGAAGTGCAAGCAAAATACCGATACTGACTTTTGCTGTCACTTGGACCACGCGCTCGATGATATGTGCGCCATGTACATCAAATGAAATCCAGCGAACGGGAGAGCCAAGCTCTGACGCTCGATCGAAGCGTCTCCTCGCGTATACGTCGAGACGCAACGACATCGGTTCAAATCCGCCGCACGTACTCTTCTTTTTGTGTAAAAAGATCGACGAGTGCACCCTTATATTCACACAATCAACGAAACGTCTCGCCTTTGCCCTCCGTCGCGTGCACTTTCGCGTCAACGCAAAACCCGCGAAGTCGTCCAGAGCGAGCGCCCGCGCGCAACCCCCTTCAGACGCTGACGCTCCATGCTCGCGCGCACCGCCCCGACGCCCATCCCCGCGCTCACCCACCCCCGCCGAGGTTCAACGCACGCACGACGCGTCCAACCCGACGGCAACGCGTGCCAAGAAACCGCCGGCGCACCCATGAACGTCGGTCGTCCAATCTACAACAGAATCACCCAAAAGCTCACCCAAGCTCTGGCCCCGACGACGCTCAACGTCATCGACGAGTCCGCCATGCACGCCGGGCACGTCGGAAACCCGGGACGCGGAGACCCATCCGCGGAGACCCACTTCAAGGTGGAAATCGTCAGCGAAGCGTTCGCGGGGATGCGTCAGGTGCAGAGACACAGACGGGTGTACGAGCTCTTGGATAGCGAGTTGAAGGAGACGGTGCACGCGTTGCAGCTCAAGACGAAAACCCCCACCGAGGCGTCGTCGTGAGCGCGCGCGATGCTCAGGGCCGCGTCTTCGTCGTCGTCGTCGTCATACATATTTTCCGCGCGCGTCGTCTCCTCGTCCGCGCGAACGACTTGTAAGTAATATCGGTACCACCACCCAAAGACACGAAACGTCAAAAAGCGCGCGCACCGACCGTGACGTCACTCATCGACGAACGAACGCGCGAACGACGCCGACGATGTCGACCGCGCTTCGACGATGCGCCTCGACGATGCGATCGGCGCTCTCTCGGCCCGCGTCGACGCGGGCGCTCGCGACGCGCGGTGCGCCGACGGCGCGCGGACGAACGATGGCGTCGACGTCGTCCGCGAACGCTTCGGTGTCGACGTGCGCCCACGTGACGCTGGTGCAAGGGGCGCGGATGGGACAAGGGCTCGAACTCGCGCGACAAATGCTCGAGCGCGACGGGGAAATATTCTCCGGACGCGCGGAAGGCGGCGTCGTCGTCGCGACGTGCCGCGATCCGTCTCGAGCGGAAGGGTTGGACGCGCTCGCGGCGAAGCACGGAGCGCGGCTGCGGGTGCTTCGAGTGGACGCGACGGATGAAGAGAGCATTATCGCGGCGGCGAAGACGGTCGCGGAGGAGTACGGACGGTTGGATTTTATGGCGAACGTATCGGCGGTGCTGAGCACGGAGAGTATGCGACCAGAAACGTCGATCGCGAGGTGTGAGGCGGAGAATATGATGTTGGCGTATAGGACCAACGCGGTCGGACCGACGATGATGATGAAGCACTTTTCGCCGTTGATGCTTAAAACGGCGGGAGCGTACGCGAGCGAAGGGAAATCTGGGACGCCGGTGATTGCGAACTGGAGCGCGCGGGTGAGCAGCATCGGTGACAACGGGTTGGGTGGGTGGCACTCGTACCGCGCGTCGAAGACGGCGCTCAATCAACTGACGAGAAACGCGGCGATTGAATTCGCGCGTAAAAAGACGCCCATCGTCGCAATGTGCGTGCATCCGGGTACCGTTGATACCAAGCTCAGCGAGCCGTTCAAGAAGAACGTACCGCCGGAAAAGTTGTTCACATCTGAGTATTCCATTCGTCGACTTCTCGAGGTGATCGGAAGCGCGACAGTGGAGGAACATTCCGGTAACCTCTACGATTACGCGGGTGAGAAGATACACTGGTGACCACTTTACGCGCCGCACACAAAAAGATTTAGCATTATTGATCCATTCAATTTAAAACTACGCACTATGTTTACGCAACGCTAATTCTGTTATACCGCTAGAGCCTGCACGTCGTTCAAAAAGAAAAACATCATCGTCAGACGGGATTCGTTTCAAAACAAGACTCGACTCGATGCGAGCGACGTCGCAAAAGTCTCCTCAGACATCCAAGGAAGAAAAGCCTGCACAAGTTCTCAAGCTAGGCATCCGACGAATCGGTAGCGAAAACTCTAAAGTTCGGGCACTGCGAATGGTTTCTTTGAGAAACGCCCTTGCTGTCTTCATCATAGGAGATTGCGTGCGTCATCGAAAAGAAAAAAAACGGCGAGCGGAACACGTGTCAGGTGTTTACATGTTCGATCACTGCTCAGCGCTCTGAGGGAATCCGAATATGTATGATTGTCATCGTTCACGTTCCTGACACTCCGTCTGGCCAAGATTGTTGTGTTGCCTTGGCAGTGTGTAACAGTGTCTTTGTTTTCCTCACGAAAAATCAGAGAAATCCGCTAAGATAAGATTTCATCCTCATCGGCAACGTTCGAAAAGACGAAAAAAAGACGAATGCGTGAAAACAAGCCACCTCTCGGTGTTCGCCCAGCGACTTTGCGTCGGCTAGAGCTAATAACTTGATCGTCATACTAACGCCGGCCTTGGCGCGTAGGACAGGGATAACTAAGGTTGATCGTCATCCGCAAAGATCAACCGAAGAACGCTCTTCAAACGTCTTCGATGCGCGCGAGCCGAATCCTCGAGACAGCGCGTCTTCACGATGCATCTTCTCGACGTTAAAACCAACGACGAGGCGAAAAGAATGAGGCGATGCAAAAGATTGAAACGAATCCTTACCTATATCGTACACGAACGCTCACATCGAGCCGCGACCACCGTCGTAACTCTGCATAGAGTTCGGGTTTCTCGGGTCGCTCGCCTTGAAGTCGTTCAACCTCTTGAGCGCTCGCTTCTTCGTAAACATCCACCGCAACACCCGCTCATCAATCCTCAGCGTGTGTTCCGCCTCGGCAATGAGACTCGGCGGTGCGTTGAACCCCATCTTTACGAATTGCGCCTGTGCGTTTACAAGGCAAACATAAACTGTCAGTCAGTCTCGTTCAGTCTACGCAAAAACCCTCGGCGTTCCCGCGCGCGCCAGGCGCCCGATCTCGCCGCCAGACGCCCCCGTCCACGAGTCCGTCCACGAGTCCGTCCACGAGTCCCAACTACATCGTTCGGAACCCCATAGACGAAACCCAAGCCCAAACCCGCATCCGAAAGTACTTAGAACACTCGCCCGATTCGTGTCGCGTCGTTTCGAACGTTTCGCAAACCCACCTCAAAGTGTCTCTCTCCCGGTCTCTTAAACTCATACGCCAGCGTCCTCGCCCCATAACTCGTCACATTCGTCACCACTCCACCCTTTTCCATCACGCTCGTTCCCAACCGTCTCAACACGTCCGCACACGCGCTCTTCGGCGCCCGCGCGCTCACGAGGATCATCGCTTCATACAGCACCATGTCTCCCGTCCGGTCCTCCCCCCCGCCTTCGCGTCGCGCGCCCGTTCGTCGCCGATCGCCCGATCCGCGTATCCGGGCGGATTGTTTTTTCCTTCGTCCGATTCGCCTCTCGTCGCCGTCGTCGCGACGTCGCGTGGTCGTCCGTCGTACGTCCGTCGGCGCGTCGGGGTTTGCCGCCGCCTCGCTCGACGTGACTCGGATTGACGCCTCGTCACGCGCTCGATCGAACGCTCACTCATTCCCACGCGTGCCCACCCGCGCTCGCGCGCTCGGACGAACGACGCGGTGACGGAGGGGAAGACGAGTGCGATGGCAACGTCTACGTCGACGCCGTCGCGGAGCGGAAAAGGTGGAAACGACGTTGTCGGTGCGGAACGACCGATGTCTGGACGACGCACGAGTCGAAGCCGGTCCGGGTCGATGGTTTGGACGGCGACGACGACGACGACGACGAAGGGCGAGCGGGCGCGCGGAACGAGGATGACGGCGGTGAGTCTGTGGGTGTACGCGGCGACGGCGGCGGCAACGGCACTCGTCGCGGGGGCTCCGTTTTTGGTGTGGGAGGAGAAAAACACAGCGCAGTTGATATTCGGTGCGAAGACGGCGACGCGGGAGTTCTTCTCGATGGCCATGTGGTGTGGCGTGGCGTCGTTGAGAGATGCGGTGGAGACGGTGTTGGTTTTGATGCGAGGGAACGAGGCGGTGCGGGTGAGGTGGGCGCAACGGGCAAATTGCGTAAACTATCTACGCATCGGGGCGTTGCTCTTCGAGGGTGGGTACAGTAATTCCCACGGGGCGTACGTGGGAGCGTCGATGAATCCGACGATTCGGCACAGTCTTTTGACGCTGTCGTTTCTGATGGCGTTCACGTTTCGCTCTGCGTTGGCAAAAGGTGTGCCTCCTGCGCGGATGTTTTTGGTGCCCACATCTCAGGCGCACTGCGTCATGCTCCTACACTGGGTTTTGTTGGTAATGTACGGGCTCACGTTTGCGTTTGAGAACCCCGTGCGTCTTTACTACTTTAAGAGTGGGACGCTTTTGGAGCACAGGGTGGCGACGTTTTTAGGGATTCACGTCTGGGGCTGCGTTCTCAGCATCACCACCGCCATGGCGTCGTTTCCCTCGGATTTGCAAGCGCTATACTGCTTGACGAATTTCGGCGTCGAGATCTTGTGCCTGGTGGTGATGGTCTATCAAGAAAACGTTCTCACTCTGTTTCAGGATGGCATTGTACAAAAACAATTTTTGAACCACTTGGCGGTCAAGTTTACCTTGGTCATTCCGTGGTTTTATGGCTGGTCTTCGACGCGCAGCAGGTCAAGTAAAATCTAAACTTTCCATTAAAACAGAGTGACTGTGTGACTCTAATATGGGTACACTTTACACGGTAAATGTTACATTAATCGCTCTTCTCTCCGCTCTCGCCGAGGCGGATGATGCATGAGTGCAGCGTTGGCGTAATGCAATTTGTAATAAGAAGCGGCGTCAACTGCATCATGCGTTTCGCTCTCTTCGAAAATTTACTTCACGCCTCGTCCGCGGCGTCGTCCTCCTTCGAGATCGTCCTCGCGCGCCGTCCTCGCGCGAGTCTTCCTTTGGATCGAACCAGTTTGGCGCCGGGGACACCACGTCGTGCCAAACCCGCCTCTGCGCTCTCCCCGTCGATAAGCACCTCGGTGATGGACGCGTCATCTGGGACGTCAAACATGGCGTCGGTGAGCAGGCGTTCGAGCAGAGTCCTCAGGCCACGCGCACCGGTACCTCTCGCCACCGCAGCTTTCGCGATGCGCGAGAGAGCGTCGTCCGTGTAGGTTAAATCAACCCCGTGCATGTCCATGAGTTTTTGAAACTGCTTCCCCACGGCGTCTTTCGGCTTCATCAAAATGTCGACGAGTTCCTCCTCACCCAAGGCTTGGAGGGGAACGCACACCGGAAAACGACCGACAAACTCTGGGATGAGTCCATACGCGACGATATCACCGGTTTCGACCTCTCTGAGGGCTTTTTTCGCCGTCTCTCGCGCTTGGGCGCTGTTCGGCTCGTCGCTCGCAACGACGGGTTTACCAAAGCCGATGGAGCTCTTGGACAACCGCTGCTGAATGACGTTTTCGAGTCCCGTGAACGCGCCTCCACAGATGAACAATATGTTCGAGGTATCCAACGCGACAAACTGTGAGTTTGGGTTCTTTCTACCTCCTTTCTCCGGGACGTTAACGACGGTACCTTCAACCATCTTGAGCAGCGCTTGCTGCACGCCCTCTCCAGAGACATCTCTGGTGATGCTCACCGTATCGCTCTTGCGAGAGAGCTTGTCAATCTCATCGATGTACACGATTCCCCTTTGCGCGGCTTGCACGTCAAAGTTTGCGTTTTGCAACAGCTTGTGTAGAATGGACTCGACGTCTTCACCGACGTAACCCGCCTGCGTGAGCGTCGTGGAGTCGGCAATGGCAAAGGGCACGTTTGCGAATTTCGCCAACGTCTTGGCCAAGAGCGTCTTGCCCGAACCCGTCGGTCCGCAGAGTAAAATGTTTGACTTTTCCAAAGCGACGTCTTCAAAGCTCTCTTTCGTCGCACGGATTTCATCACCGTCTCGAGTTGACGACGTCGACGATCCCACTCGTCCTTCGTCTTCGTCCTTGCCGCTCCCCTCATACGGAGCGAACAGCGCCGAAGCGCACGCCCCCCTCCCGTCGTCGCTGATTCTCTTGTAATGATTATACACCGCCACCGACAACACCTTTTTCGCGTGGTCTTGGCCGACAATGTACTCATCTAATACTCTCACCATCTCTTTCGGCGTCGGTAGCCCATCGACCGAGAACCCCCGAGCGTTTCGTGCGTCTCTTCCGGCGGCTCCCGTCGCTCGCGTTCCGCCCGTGCTCGGCACGTCCATCGGCGCGAACACCGTCGTTTCCGCGAGCAAACCATTCGCAGCAAAGCTTAGATTTTCCCTCGCTTCCGTCGCCGACGTCGAACGCGCTCTTCGCGGTTGCCTCGTCGTCGTCACCGGCGTAACCGTCGTCGTCGCGTTACGATTACGCACGGACGAAACCGTTACGCATCGAGTGGGAATTCTCCAAGTCGCGATGCGTTCGACGGCGTTTCCATCGACGACGTTCGAGACGACGCGCGGGACGCGCGACGACGCGATTTGACGCGTCATTCTCCGTCCACTGCGCATCATTCGGTGTTCGTTTTCGCGTTCCGTGCGCGCGCGCGAGTCGACGTGTGACGATTTTCAAAGGATTTCGAACGCGCTGACGTGTGAGCCTTAACAACTTCAATAACGAGACTAGAAATCCGAGACTCGGCCGGCGCGTTCCCAATCCCCGTACCTCGTCGGTTCGAGGCCGCTCGGTCCGCCGTGTTCGGGGACGTCCATGCCGCGGGCGGCGTGGAAAGCGCGTCGGCGACGCGCGCGGTCTTCCTCTTCGTCCGCGTCGGCGGCTTTAGTTTCGGCGTCTGAAACAACCGAGGTTGACGTTTTGGCTTTGAATACGTCGGCGACGTCGACCCGCGCGCGGGGTCGCGGACGACGCGGTCGCGATGGGTCGTTGGGATCAATCTCTGGTGGTGTGAACGTCGTCGTCGGCGGCGGACGGTGACGTCGGGCGTCGGGTGACTCGTTCGGTGTAGAGTCTTTCGCCGCTACAGATGCTAAAGTTGAAGAAGATGTCGACGACGCTGACGTCGATGCGAACGCGTGGGTGCGCGCGCGCGCCAACCACCCATCGCGGATAAAAACTCCCAACGCGGAATCGCCGCTTGTCGACGTGAAAACCCTCGATGCGAAACGTCGACGCATCGTGGCTTACAAAGAGTGAGGTTTGCTCGAGCGTTGCGACGTCACTGCAGACTTTGACTCGGGTTACGTCAGAGGGACGACGATCGACCGACGTCGGCGCGCGCGAGAGGGGCAGGCGCAATGAGTATCATGAGTTATAACGGCGCCGCCGTCATTGGTGCGTGCGCGACGACGACGACGACGACGACGACGGCGACGGAACGTTCGATCGAATGATTGAACGAACGAACGACTTTTTTGATTGGCACGTCGTCGACAGCGACGACGACGGCGTGATGAATGAACGGTGAATACGGCGATGTGAGAGGCGACGTATCAATGAATGGACTCGAAGACTGACGGGTGTGAACGAACAACGCGCGAATCTTTCGAACGTGTAGCGATGACGGGGAAGGACTGCGTGGCGATCGCGTCCGATCTGAGGTTGGGCATCAACCAAAACCAAACCGCGGCGGTGGATTACTCAAAGATTCACAAGATTCACGATCGTTTGTACATTGGACTCACGGGTTTGATTTCGGATCAGCTCACGCTCGCGCAAAAGCTGCGGTTTAAGCACGATATGTACGAGCTGAGGGAGAATAGAGTCATGTCGCCAAAGGTGTTTGCGTCCGTGGTGAGTTCGACGTTGTACGAGAAGAGATTCACGCCGTATTACACCGAACCCGTGATTGCGGGGTTAGATAAGGAAGGGAAACCGTACATCACGAGCATGGATCTCATCGGTGCGGACGCGTCGACGGATGATTTCGTCGTCGCCGGGGACAACACCGAGTCTCTGCTCGGCGTGTGCGAAACCTTTTACAAGCGAGACGCCGATCCCGAGGCTTTGTTTGACATTATTTCGTCGTGCTTGCTCTCGGGCGTGAACCGCGATTGTTTGAGCGGTTGGGGCGGTACCGTCACGGTCATCACAAAGGATAACGGCAGCTTTACCCGCACGCTCAAGGGCAGAATGGACTAGTCACGCGACAAGACGCCGATGAGCGAGAACACACACACGTTTGTTTTTTTAGCCTTCATTAGACCTCGCTCCGCGTCGTTGTCATAGCATCGAAAAAGAGTACACCCGAGCGTATTGAACCATCGTCGCATTCTTCTTCCCACGTTATTCCGCCGCGATCGGTGCGCTTTCGCGATTGTTTGTTCACAAAATTTGTGATCGTCTGGCTGGTCCAAAGCAGCTCCAACCAACTGTTCACGCCAACAGCAACCGACGTCACTCTGCGCATGACGCCGACGAGTGCCCTCGCGCCGCACCCGCCCACCGCCGTCGCCGCCGTCGCGCACCGCCCCGCGAGCGGAAGACACTCGACGCGTCGTGAACGCGGAAGATACCCGTCGACGTCGAGTCGACGCGCGCGCGGCTCGACGACGAGAACCGAAGCGTCGATGGCTCGTGATTTTCACAAAGCGAGGATGACTGAAGAAGAGCGGTTCGCGTTCGACTTGCAAGGGTTCTTTATCGCGCGAGGCGTGTACAGTGAGAGCGAGGTGGCGAAAATGAACGCGGCGATCGATGCGCGGGCGGATGAGATCATAGAACGCAAGGGTCGGCTGCGGTTGGGAGGAGAAGCCGGGGACCCGTTGGCGGGCGACGGGAGCACGGGACGCGCCGATTTAGGAGGGATGCTCACGTGGGAAAACGGGGATGCTGATTTGTTCAGATCGGTATTGGCGCACGAAAAGTTGGTACCGTATTATCACGAGCTCGTGGGTGAGGGGTATCGCATGGATCACCTACCGTTGATGATTCAGCAAAAGACGGGAGCCGACGGTTTTGTGTTTCACGGCGGACGCATGAATCCAGACGGTAGCTGGTGCCAAGAGCTCGCGTACACGTGCGAGGGTGGGAAAATGTACAACCAATTGCTCGCGGTGAGCGTCGCGTTGAGCGATACGGAGCCTGGAGATGGTGGATTTGCAATTTTGCCGGGTTCGCATAAATCAGCCTTTCCGTGTCCGCAGGCAGTGTTGGAGTACAAATCTCAACAACATCTCGTCGTCAATCCGCGCATTAAAGCCGGGGACGTGCTCTTCTTCACTGAAGCAGCCACGCACGGGACGCAGGCATGGACTGCAAAGCACACTCGTCGAGCCGTGCTTTATCGATTCGCACCGTCCACGTATGCGTACGGCCGATCGTACTACCCGACGTGGCCCGAAGGAACCGTTGACGGCATGACAGACGCACAGCTGGCTGTTTTACAGCCCCCACACCACGTTCGACTCGACCGAACGACTTTAGATGACCAGGGACACGTCGCTGGGACGCAGACTCGCGACGATTTTAAGAAGGAGCACGATGCCAAGGTGTTCAAGAATAGATATTTTTAATTTGGTTGCCGTTCGCGGTTACCGACGGAAGGACTCGCCGATTCGAATGTAGTTCTATACCAGAGATATTATGTTGCAAAATTGAATGCCCGTATGCTGCGCTTGAAGTAAAAAATGCGTCGATGTATCCCTCGCTTTGTTTACGCGGCGGAAATCGTCGTGGAGGTTTCCCAAGAGCCACCCGGAGCGACGACGACCGGCGTGCACGCGGCGGATTCGACGCAGGCGAACTCCTTGTAGCAAGCCTCCATGTCGGTCCACGGGGTCCAGACGACAGCTTCAGTCCAAGCCTTGTCAGACTTGATGCTGACGGTGTGCTTGCCGGTGGCGAGCGTGAGCGTTTCCGGAACGCCGTAGTAGACGCTGTCGATTGGGCCGGTGAAGGAAATGTCACCAGAAACGGTCGATTCGGCAGAAGCCAAACGGTCAAAGGTCTTGCAGCCGTTGAGGCCGCCAACCTTAGCTGCGTTGATGTCGGCGCTGAAGTAGGTGTGGAAGGAACCAGTGAAATCAAATTCCTCGGAGCCCTTGTTTTCAACCTTCATGTCAACCTTGAGCGCCTTACCACCGTCAACGAGAGTGACGGTTTCAGTCACGACAAAGTTTTTATCCCACATAGCCTTGGTGTAATCGTTCGGGGTGAGTTCCATGGTCATGGACGGCTCGTCACCATCGGTGGTGCTGAGAAGCTTCCAGTCGACGTTGCGCGCGAAACCGTGCACTTGGATCGCACCCGGGCCGAATTGCGGCCAGCCTACGCGCGTCAAAATCAAAATACTCAGTCATGATTCTCAATCATTCATATTCACCACCGTGTTCTATGAACAACCTACGGCCTCTCGAACACGTCCACTAATCAACCTCAACAAAGAAACCTCGACAACGAAAAAACGCGTCGCGAGTACGCACAGTGCGGAAGACCACCACTGATCGGCTTGCTCTTATCGAACTTTGCGTCCGGTCGCACGTAGAGCACGTCGGTACCGTTCAAGTTGGACGGCTTGAAGCTCGTGACGACACCACCGAAGAGGTACACTTCCGCTTCGCCTCCGTTGGCACCCTTGAGCGTGACTGTCGGAAGATCACCGAGACCACTTCCCGGCGCCGCTTTACCCGCGGCGGCGCGAACGGCGGCGCGACGCGCGACACCGAACTTGGACGCGACGGGGCTGGATCTCGTGTTGAGCGCGACGCGAGCGGTGGAGAGCTGAGCAGACATTATATGCGAGGTTCGCTTTGACGGTCGCGATGTGTCGACGATGGATGGACTGTTTGTTATCCACAGAAACCGGGTGCGGAGCAAAAAGGAAACTTTTCCGCGTCTTTGTATTCACGGAGAACGTCGTGCTAATCGTCGTCGCTACTTTCATTCTCATCGATGTGCCTAACGCACGGTTTCTAACTAGGTTGCGGATAGACCGGACAGACACGGACTGCCTGTTCGGTTCGGCGTTTACAATCCAGGAGGTCTCCTGCCCCGACCGCGAGGCGGAGGAGCGGACCCTCTGGGAGGAGGTGCGCCGCGAGGGGGTGCGGGTGGTGGTGGACCACTTCTAGATACGCCTCGTCCAGATGGTGGAGCGCCTCTGGGCGCGCCAGGAGGCGGTGCTGGTGGGGGAGCGCGACTTCTGGACGGCGCGCCGGATGGCGGCGCCGGCGGCGGCGGTCGAGAGCGCTTGGCACCCATTTGATTGAGTCCCGGCGGTAAACCAGGTGGAGCGCTCGGTTTGGGCACGGTTGTCGGGATCACAGCCTCGACAGCGCCACCGGCGGGTTGACGTCCGGCGGCTGTGTCGCGCGCAACCTCCCCGGGTCGGTTGCGACACCAGAATTTTGTCGTGTTGTCCATGGAACCGCTGACGAGAATGTGCCCCGAGGGGTGCCACGCCAAGCTCAAAATGGCCATTTCGTGACCACCCTTGATTTCGGCGTGCGGGGTCTCGCCGGCACCCACGAGCCAGTAGTTGATGGAGCCGTCGAACGCGCCCGAGGTGAACAAGGCTTCGTGCACTGGATGCCAAACAACCTCGGTGACATCCTTGCCGTGACCTCTGTACGTGCCAATTTCCTTTAACATTCTCAAATCCCAAACCTTGAGCGTTTGATCCTTCGACCCCGTCACGAGCCAGTTTCCATTCTTGTTCCACTGCGAGCACGTCACCGCATTCTTGTGCCCGTGCATTGTCGTCGCGCAGTGGCCGCTCTTGGCGTCCCAGAGTTTCACCGCGCCATCCTTGCCTCCAGACGCGACGAGTCCGAGGTAAGGATGCCACTGCGCCGTCTTCACATCCCCCGTGTGCCCGCTCAGCGTGTGCTCCGTCTCTGCGCGAGCGAAATCTACAATCCTAACCGTCGCGTCGTCGCTTGCCGTCGCGAATTTGAGATCCGAACGCGCAAACGAGATGTCCGTCACCGGTTCCTTGTGCACCTGAAACGACCTCAAGTTGTTAAATGTCGTCTGAAAGTACTTGACGTTCCCTTCATCATCCCCAGTGAGTAACCAATTATCGTTATTACTAAACGTCGCGCATCGAATCGGCCCGTTGTGCGCTTGAAGAATGGTTTCAAAGTTGAACGACATTCCATTCCAAAGCGTGAATTCGCCATTTTGCGAACACGTGAGCAACCGCCTTCCGTCCGGCATGAACATCACCTTGTTCACGCTCGTTCTGATTTTATTGCTCGAGACGTGGACAAACTTTGTGGCGAACGACGACGCCGGCAGGTGTGGGTATGCAACCGGCGGCATGAAGTCTAAGAGCGCGCCGGGAAGCGGACGTGGATGCGGCGAGTTCCATGGATCTTTGGCGTACACGCGCTCCTCGACGTAACGCACCGTCGTCGCTGTGTAGTCCACAGTGCGACGTTGAACAGCCTTGCGGTCATTCGTGCCGTCCGTGTCGACGTAGACGTACGTAGACATCTCCGCAGCACTGCAGCGAGCGTGGTTGTGACGATCGCGGTTCACAGCCGCTGGGGAGCTGGTGAAGAGTTTTAGGGCGAATACACGGCTGCCGGGACATTCGTTCGTTCGTTCGTTCGTTCGATCGTGTACTCGGTTTACGGCGTGAGCGAGAGACGAGAGACGATGATGAAAGAAACGACGGTATATAATTATTGGTATATTCTGTCCTACTAGTAGTTGGCTTGCGACTGGCTAGGTGTCGATGCTCGTCGGCGTTTAGCGAGAGACGGCTTGCGGGGGCAGGCTGGTGTACTTGCCAGACTTGGCAACGTACTCGACCATGCGGTTCAGCGCAATGACGTATGCGCGCGCGGACGAAACAACAATATCGGTGTCGGCACCGGTGGCAGTGAAGGAGCGCACGGCGGTTTCACCCGTTTGCAAGTTGGTCTTGAAGACCTCGGCGCCGAGCTTTTGCTCCGCACCCTCTCTCGGCTTGATCGTAATCGTAGTCTCAGCCAAGGAGTTGATACCCTTGGTCACTGCGGTCACTCTGTACTCGGTCAAGACGACATCCAAGCCGACGAGAGCATCGATCGCCTTGAAAGCGGCGTCGACTGGACCCGTGCCGACGACGGCGGAAATGTGCGCTGTGCCATCCTTGGAGAGCATCTTGACGGTCGCCGTCGGTAGACCCATGGTGCCGCAGACGACTTGCACAGATTCCAAGGACCACGCCGGGTCTTGAACAGACTCGCCATCACGCACGATGGCCAACAATTCGTCGTCGTTGACCCCACCAAGCTTCGTCTCCGCGACGAGCTTGAAGCGAGCGAAAACTTCATCCAAAGCGGCGCCCTCCATAGGGATCCCCAAAGACTTGAGCTTGGACGACAAGGCATGGCGACCAGAGTGCTTACCCATAACCACACCGCATTCGTCCTCACCACGGAAATAACCAATCGTCTCCGGAGCGATAATCTCGTAAGTGAGCTTGTTCTTCAACATGCCGTCTTGGTGGATACCGGATTCGTGCGCAAAGGCGTTGGCGCCGACAATCGCCTTATGAGGCTGGATCGCCATACCGCTAAAGTTCTTCACCATTTGCGACGTCGGATAAATGTAAATCGGGTTGATACCCGTGTACGCCCCGCCCAATCGCGACTGCCCACGCATGAAGATGGACATGGCAACCTCCTCCAAGGATGCGTTACCCGCACGCTCGCCAATGCCATTGATGGTACTTTCGACTTGGCGCGCCCCGTTGGCGACACCGGCCAAGGAGTTGGCCGTGGACAAACCTAAATCGTTTTGGCAATGCGTGGAGATGACAGCGTTGTCGATGCCCTTCACGTTCGCCTTGATACCCGCGATGAGCGCGCCAAACTCATCCGGCAAGCAAAAGCCGACGGTGTCCGGAATGTTCACCGTCGTCGCACCCGCTTCGATAACCGCGCCCAAAATTCTGTACAAGAATTCCGGTTCGGATCTACCCGCGTCTTCCGGGGAGAACTCAATGTCTTCGCAACCGAGGGATCGCGCGTACTTGACGGCGTCCACGGCGATTTGCACAACCTCATCCGGGGTTTTTCTCAACTTGCTCTCCATGTGAATCGGCGACGTCGCGATGAAGGTGTGAATTCTCGGTCTCAGCGCGTGACGAACCCCTTCCCACGCGGCGTCGATGTCCTTCTTGTTCGCCCGAGACAAACCGCAGATCACGGGCACGTATCCGTCCTCGTACACCTCGTTACCCACCTTTTTCGCGATGCCTCGAACGGCCTCCAAGTCATCCGGGCTCGCAATCGGGAACCCAGCCTCGATGATATCCACCCCAAGCTTGGCCAAATTCGTCGCGATATCGAGCTTCTCCTTACTCGTCAGCGTCGCCCCCGGGCTTTGTTCACCGTCCCGCAGCGTCGTATCGAACACGCGCACGTAGTTTGGGTCCGAGATCACCCCGGGCACGTACGCCGGTCTCGGCGCCCGCACCACCGCCGCGTCCGCTCCGTTTTCGCCGCCGTTCGTCGCTTCCGCCGCGCTCGCAACCCCCGTCCGCGTCTTCTTCGACGTCACCGATCGCACGACGCGTTTCGCCGTCGGCGTAGCGCGCATCATCGTCACCACACCGCGTCGAGCGCCGCCGCGGGTCGGCTTCGTTCGTCCATGCGTAGCCTTGGTCGTCGTCGTCGTCGCGTGCATCGTTCCGCACCGCATGACTGTC
>Ga0181573_10000290_pt1 | contig 53749 bp, 34 predicted proteins | sample 101ome_25_FD_148643 | JGI IMG/M metagenome (GOLD analysis project Ga0181573, IMG submission 148643) | Coastal salt marsh microbial communities from the Groves Creek Marsh, Skidaway Island, Georgia - 101409BT metaG (spades assembly) | ecosystem: Environmental > Aquatic > Marine > Intertidal zone...
GGGGGCCAACCTGGGCCCCCCCCCCCCCCTTGGGTGCTCGCCCGCAACGTCGAAGTTCTCTCCACCGGTGTAGCTGGACTTGGTCACGATGACCCTCATTCCGGCCGCCTTGCCCGCCAGCAGTCCAATCCGGGAGTCCTCGATTACGACGCATCGGGCGGGGTCGACGTCATACTTGGAGGCGGCGAGGAGGTAGATGGCGGGGTCGGGCTTCTTTTTGGGGACGGCGTCGCCGGCAAAGACGGTGATCTCCTTTGGGGCACGGCCGGCAGTGGCGGGGCCGAGGAGGAGGTCGACGATGCCCTGGACGGCCACCTCGTTCGAGGTGGAGCAGACGCCGACCTTGACGCCGTTATCGAGTGCCTCCGAGACGAGGCGGGCGACGCCGGGGCGGAGGACCATGGAGCCGGACGCGACGGCCTCGCCAAAGAGTTCCGTTTTGAGGAGGTGGAGGTCAAGGAGGAAGGCCTTGCGGTCCTCTTCGCTCTTGATGGTAGCCCAGGGACCCTCTCCAGCGGGCACGTAGTCGCGAAAAAAACGATCCATCCTCTCCTTCCCCCCGCCAGTCGTCAAAAGCTCGCCGTAGAGGTCGACCGACCAGGTGAAGTCGAGGCCGCGGCGCTTGAAGGCCTCGTTGAAGGCGGGACGGTGGCCGTCGCGCTCCGTGTCGACTAGAACGCCGTCACAGTCGAAGAAAAGGGCCTCGGGCCAGTCTATGTTGCGCACTTGGCGGACGACGCTGCGCGCGACAGTCCGCCCAACCCTTCCGAGTTGGGTTGACCCCGCCGAAGGAGACGGCACAGGGCCGACTCTCGCCTGGCGGCACCGCTGAGCGGTAAACATCGACGACATCGTCGCCTCTTGATAAGCGGATGCGGACGGGGGGATGAAGGAGAACAACGGAGGTCGTTCTCGTGAAAGCACGTCGGGTCGAGTTCAGCCAAAGCGATCTTGGCAACTCGGCTGGAGGGGCCGGTAGTTCCCCGTCGACGCGGAGCGCTCGTCCCTAGGGCGACCCAGGCACCGCTGGCTGGCTTTGGAGCGAAGTGGATGCTCTCAGTCGCCGTCCCAGACGGTGCGTCAGATGCCGAGGTCGGGAAGGGCGAGGAAGGGGACCGCGGGGTCTGGGCCTGCCCCAGCCACGACGACGCGTGGGGAGGGCGGCGACATGTGACGACGTGCGCTGACTCCTTGAATGGCTCGCGGATCTTCTCTCCCGACCTCGCCTCCCTCATCCGCTACCGGAGCCAGGCGTCGAGCTCGACGAGGTTATTAGGCTGCCACCTGCCCACAACACGCGGGGGTGAGGCCCGGGCAATGTCGCGTCGCGCCCGCTCCTTGCTGGCCTCGAGGCGCCACTCGAAGAAGACGTGACGGGTGGTCCGCAGGACCTTGCGGGCCCGCGCCCTCCATACGGCCCGCTCGCACTCGCGCTCGCGCGCCGTCGGGACGCGGCGGGTGCCGACGCCGGCATCAACGGCAGTTGACACGGCGCTGGCGTCGAGCGAGCTGCCGCGGCGTGCCCGGGGCGGCGAACCCGATGGGGACAGGGGCTCGGCCAGACGGACGGGGCTTGACGGAGCGGTCGTGGCGGCGGCGGCGGCCTGAGGCCGCGTCGACAATGGAGCCCCGGGGGAAGTGCCAGCGGCATCGGTGACGGCGTCGGCGTTGGGCCGACAGGCGAGGCTCTCCCGTGCAGCCGGGGTCGATCGCCAGCACTCCAAGGCGTCGGCGAGGGCGCGGGCAGCTGGGCCTGGGCCCAGGGGAGCTGGGGGGGTCCCACGGGGGGGAGGTGACCGCCCGGCTACAATGCCGAAGCCGGCGACGGGCGACGCGCTCGGGGTGGCCGCAGCGAGGGCCCCGTTGACAAGGCCCGCTGCGAGCCTGAGGCCCGGCCCGTAGTCGGGGAAGGCGGCGTCGAGGGCCGGGCCGGCCTTCCCCCCCGCGGCGGCAGCGGTGGCTGCGGCACGGGCGAGACCCCCACCGTAATCGGGAAAGCGACCCCCAGGGGGATCCTTGGGCGGAATGTTGGGCGCATTGCCCTCTCTCTTGCCGTCTCCCTCCCCCTTCCACAGGTCGCCAAAGTCAACGTCGTCCGAGTCGTCGGTGCCGGCGGCGGCGACCGTGGCAGCGTCAAAGGCATTGCCGCAGCCGGCACTCCGCCCGGCGGGGGATGAGGGAGCGGTGCCGTCGGCAAGGGAGGCTTCGGACCGCTCAGAGCCTTCGGCGACCGCGTTCTCTGAGGCCACCCTGTCGACACTCTCACTTCCGTCGCACGTCGCGTCAGCGTGGGCCCGCCTCTGCGCGTTGGCCGCTGCCAGACGGCTCCGTGCCTCGTCCGCCCAGCCCCGCAGGCCCCGTCGGAGGAGACCTCTCATGTAGGCAACGGCGAGGCCGTGCCGCATCTGATTGAGCCTGGCGTCGCGCGCTGCCCGGGCCACTAGGCGGGCGCGGGCAGCGGCAGCGCCCGTCGCCGTGGCCGCGTTGCTGTCACTGTCGTCATCGTCGCCCGAGGACGACGACTCGCCGTTGGCTGCGTGGGCCTGGCGAGCCGCCGCTTGCGCCTTAGCTTCCCGCTCTTTTTCGAGAGCCTCGATCTTGCTCTGCAAAATGTCGTTCTCGCGCCGCTGCTGCTCAGCCTCGATCTCAGCGCGCCTCCGCCGCGCCGCCGCGACGGCCCCAGCGATGGCCCCAGCGACCTTAGTCTCGCGCGCGTCGGAGCGTGCCTCTGCCGCCTCGACCTCCAGCTGTGCCACCTCTCGCCGCTGCTCCTCGAGCTCCTCCGCCGCGCGCCGGGCTCTGGCGGCCGCCACCATGCGCTGAGCGGCGCCCGACACGCGTTCGGACGCGAGGCGGCCCAGGAGCTCCTCGCGTTCCTTGCGTCGCTCCTCCTCGGCCGCTGCTGCCCGCACCCGTTCCGTCTCCCGCTCGACCTCGCGTGCCGCCTCGGCCTCGCGCTCGCGCCCGGCGGCCTTGGCCCGCTCGACCATGCGTCCGGCGACCCCGGCGACGCGCTCTCCGGCAGCGCGGCTACGCTCGCACTCGGCCTCGGCCTTCAGCGCTGCCACTTGGGCCTCGAGCGCGGTCACTGTCGCGCGCAGGGTCGAGGCGGCGGCGATGGCCTCCTCACGGTCGCGGTGCGCCGCCTCCGTCTCAGCCCGGAGCTCGGCGACGGACGTGTCGCGTACCGCCAGCTCGCTGGCTGCCTCGGTGAGGAGCGCGTCGGCCACGAGCACACGTGATCGGGCCTCGCCGGCTCGCGCCCTGTCGGCCGCTGCCTCGGCCGAGCGGCGCTCGCACTCGAGCCGCGCGGCAGCGAGGAGGGCGGGGCCGTCGGGATCGGCATTGGGTGCCGCCAACCCCTCGACATCGCGCTTGGCCAGGGCGATGTCCCGGCGCCACGAGGCGACGTGGGCACCTCGGTGATCGCGCCACGTCACGCGGACAGCGAGGTCGCCCGAGACGCGATTTCCAGCGGCGTCCCGTCGTGCCGCGTCGTCGTCGTCAGCATCCGTGTCCCCTGAGTCGAACTTGCGCGGCCGGAGCTCTACTTCGACGTTGAGATGGCCCCGCGCCCGGAGCGGTGGCCCCGGGGATCCTGGCCCGCTGCGCCCTCGAACGCTCACGCCGGCCGGTCCGTCGGATGCCTCCACTCGGGCACGGCTGCTCTCGACGTCGGCCCGGGCCCGGATGAAGAATCCCCGCAGGTCGCCGTTGTCGGCCTTATCGGCCTCGGCCACAACCGCGGGCTCGGCTCCCGGATCGTGGTCTCCCGACGCTCGGGCCCCCTGCCCGCGGACGAACCTGCCGCCGTCGACAACGGCCACCGACCGGAGTTGGAAGGGCCCGCCGCCGCGGAGGGGGAGGGTGAGACCCTCGGAACGACGGAGATCGAGGGCGCGCGGGTTGTAGCAGCGCCTCCCGTGGACGAGGCGGGTGGCACGGTCGACGAGGGTGCCGTCACCCCCCGCGCTCTCTGACCGGCCCGCGCCCGAAACGAGCGAGGCCGACCGGGGCTCGCCCGCCGCGTTGCCTGTCAGCGGGCCATCAGCCGAGGCAAGCACAAAGGCCCCAGGGTCGACGCGGCCGTCGGGCTCACGCATCGAGCCCCGCAGCGACTCGCGCCAGCTCCGCATCCGGTCCTCCAGTCCCGCCTCGCGGAGGCCCTCGCCCTCGACGCGGGGGCGGGAACCAAAGTTACTGGGCAGTTTACCGCCCTCGGACCAGTCCAGCTGGAAGGACCGCTGTGACGAGCCAGCCATGAGGCTGCCCTGATGGTCGGCTCCCCCAGTGTCACCTGCGCTGGTCGACCCGAGGAGGTTACCACGGCGGGACGTGGGCCGCGATGCCGACCATGAGCGGCGGGCAATCTTGCCTTGGCCAAGGCGTTTGGGGTGGGGGGGCACCTGCCGAGACCCAAGCGCCGCATCCGCCCAGCGCCCAGGCGACCGCGCGCCGCCATGAGAGCTGCCGCCGCGCAAGCTGCCGCCGGCCGACGGGGATGCCGCCGGGCTGCGGCCCGGAAGGGTGTTGCGCGACGGGAACCGCGGCGGGGAGGCCGGAGGCGCCGCCCGGAGGGGCGGGGCGCGGACGGAGAGATGGGGCGCGTTGGGGTCGGCTTTGCCGCCGCCTGGGCTTGATGGCGCCATCTGAAGCGAGGCTAGGAGTCGCGCCGCCTCGGACGCGTCGGGGAGGCGGGGGGCCCGGCGCACCGACGGGGTGTGGACGGGGACGGGGGCCGACACATGGAGCGCAGCGTCAGCTGCCGCGCCGTCTTCAACGGCGGCGTTGGGGGCCTGCCCCTCAGCCTCGGCAGTCGGCAACACCGAGGCGACGCCAAACGACGGGCGGCGCGCGGCCAGAGACTCCCATGGGAGTCCTCCCGGGGAGTCATAGCGACGGCCGCGGCCTCCCAAGGGCGTCCCCGTTTGACCGCCACCGGTGTGGGAGGGGGAAGCGGACCGCGCTGTCTGTTGGGGGTCGCCTGTCCCCATCTTGGACGGTCTGCGCCACGAGGATGGACCCGGGGCGAGAACGCGTCCCGGGCGGGCGGGACTCGCCCACCGCTGTCCCAGGGGGTCCCCGAGGCCCCCGGTGTTGCGCGATGACTCGGGACCCTCGGCGAGGCCGCCGGCCAATGTGCCGAGGGCTGAGGCAGCAGCTCCTCGGCGGAGGATTCCGGATGGGCGCCACGGGCCCGGGGAGCCGCGGGGTGGCCGATCCACGTGGATGGTGTTGGGTGCGATCCCCGGGGGGGCGGGCTCGACGATTCCGTCGCGGCCGCGGGGGCGGAGGGCAGACCCGCCAACCAAGGGGCCGCCGGACCAGTCGCGCCCATCGGGGCCGGCCGTCTGCACGGCTGTGTCATCCTTGCTGGAATACTTCTGCGGTAGGGGGGAGAGAGATGGGGACGAGAGGCGGAGAGAAAGGAGGGAATTCTGCCGAGGGAATCGGGAGAGAAACGTCGGGGGTGGCGCAGCACCGGCGCCCATGTGGGAGTAGTCGACCAGCGCGCGCACCTCTCTTTGTCACCATCTCGCCTTCGCAACGCCAGAACGGCTGAAGGCGTCACCGTCTCCGTCGGCAGTCGAGCCACCCACGAGTAAAGGTCGTGGATGATGCTTGGCTGGGGGGCGGTCGAGGCCCGTGTTGAGCGCGGTCGAGGGCATGTCGCGGCCGGCCTCGACGACAGACGCGGGAGGCTCTTGCGGGTTGAGGCACGTCTTTTCTAGGGTGACACTTTCCCCACAGTTTCAACTTGGTGCCTGCCTCACGACTTTACTGCCAGATGCCTCGCGGCGCCTCGTTGTTCGTCGGGGTGAGCCTCTCAAGTGTCCTCTACCGGACAGGTTGGCTGGCAGCCTTATAGCTCCTCCCGTCTCCAGGTGCCTCCTTCGCGGCGCGGTCGTCTCCGGCGACCTCGTGAGAGCTCTCGTCTTCATGCTCGGCGGGTGGCGGGGGCGTTGCGTGATGTCGGGGCCCTGCCTCCTCGTTCGTTATCATTCCCCCAGTTCCGACGCCTCTCCGCGCCGCGATCCGCTCTCCGTATGCATCGGGATCGATGTTTTCCCGGTTAGAGTCGCCGATTCGCCGAGCGGGCCCCGCATTCCCGACTATTTCATCTGCCACTCCCCCTGTCCCGCAGCGACCCGCGAGCGCTTTCAGCGCGTGAGCGTCTGGACCATGTCGGCCATGACTCTCCTCGCTTTCCTCCTCGCGTGAGTAGCCGCCGCCGCGAGGACGCGCCATCGCCATAGCCCAGGCATTGACCTGCGACGTCACTCAGCTGGCGTGGAGCGCGCCCCGGCTGCTGCAGCTCCCGCTCCCTCTGCCGCTGCCGTCCCCGCTACCGTCCCCGCTGCAGTCCCCGTTGCCGCGGCTGTAGCCGCTGCTGTCACCGTTGCCGCTGCCGCTGCCGTCGCCGCCGCTGCCTGCTGCCAAGGTGGCTGAGCCGAGCTACACAGTGGACACGATGCCCCATCCTCCCCCCCCCCCCCCCCCCCCCCCCCCCGCCCTGCTCCCGCAGATTCGCGGCCCCCGCATCGGCGCTTCGTGCCAGCAGCGCTTTTCCTGTCGAGACGGTGGACGGCGCCCCCTGGCTCGCCACCGACTCGGACGCTGGCCGGTCCCTTGCTGCCCTTTACGTCAAGCCCGAGAACCGCATCGACCCTGTCACGCGCGAGAAGTGCACGGGCGTCGAATTTGTCAACGTCGTCGCTGCCGCCGACGCCGGCGTCAACATCATCGACCCGGACACGGATGCTGGCGCCTACTTTCTCTGCGCCGCCGCCATTTCGGTCCCCTTCATGGCACTCTTCTTCATCTCCACCATCTACTTTATGATATACGGCCTCGTTCGCCTCGGTTGCTGCATCTGCGGCAACGGGTGCTGCCCCAAGCCACACCCTGACGGATACACGGCCAAGGCGCGTCGATGGGTGCAGTACGGACTCTCCTTCTTTGTCTTACTCACGTGCGTGGGCGCCTTCTTGCTCATCGCATCGGGCGCCATCATTCCTAAGGGACTCGGGACGGGCGACACCGGCCTCGTTGGCGTCACTGTCGCCGGGGCCAACAAGATGATCGGCTTCGGAGCGGACATGATCAACACTCTCTCCTCGGCCATCGCAACTGGAGGGTCGGTCGAGCTTGCCCAGAGCTACCTCGCCGCTGGCATCACCGCCAACGGGGCCTCGTCTGGGGGGCTCGACACAAGTGCGCTCCAGGACTCGGTCGAGGTGGCCTCTGAGGCTCTCACCGCCTTCGAAGTGGTCCTGGAGGCGTCGGCCGCTGTGCTTGACGGCAACTCAAGCCTCCTCGACGATTGGATGAAAAAGTTTACCATCTGGTGCGTCGTCACCGCTGTCATTGGCCTAGTCTCCATCCTCTTGGCCTATGCCCTCACCATGTACGCGGTTAAGTGGGCCGCCATCGTCGGATTCTGCGTCACCCCCTTCTTCACCTTCGTGTGCTTCTTCATGGCCGGCATTGGGGCTGTCTTGTCTATCTTTGTGCAGGACCTCTGCATCGAGTCGCAAAAGTTCTCCGATGTCTTCCTTTACAAGGAGCCCTACAACCTCTGCAAGCCCAACCCCACCGAGGCTGACCTCTCGGCATGCCCCACCAAGTACTGCCCCACAGCGGCCGACTATGACCCCACCCTTGAGGTGCCCAGCTTCTGCCTCGAGGGCGGTCCCTCGGCTGCCGCAGAGACGCCCATCGCCGCTGGCCTCCTCCCGTGCCTCGAGCCCGAGGACATCCAGGTTCTCGTGAAGCCCCTCTACGAGACGGGCAACACAGGCATCTACCTCCACTGGTGGGCCCGCGCACTTGACAATGCCGTCGGCGGCACCGAGTCGGCAGGCGCCCTCTGCTACCGTTATGACCCTACGTGCGTGGTCGACATTGACTATGTCACCCCCACGGACGAGCTCCCTTCCGCCGCGTACGAGGGCTATAACATCGCCGTCGAGTGCTCGGCGAAGTGCAACATCGGCACCACGGCTGCCCTCGGCACGGCAGCGGCCAATCCCTCGGGCGTCAGCCAGACAACCCTCTGGACAAATGTCCTGGGTCCCGAGCCCGGCCTCGACGAAATCACCGCTTACGTTGAGTCACTCGGCATGGACGACAGCAACTTCAAAAATTCAGCTATCCAGAGCGCTTTGCTGGTTTCCCAGATCGGCGGCATCATCGGCAACCAGGAGAAGAATGTTGAGTACTTCAACCGGTGTGGGCAGGTGGAGGACATCGTGACGAATATCAACGCCGAATCTTGCCCGACCATGATCGACGGCTTCAACCTCTTTGCCATGGGGTTCCTCGTGGGAGGGATCGGTTTCTTCGCCTCCGCTCTGATGTACACATGGGCCTACCAGCGCCTGCCCCTGGAGAACTCCCAGGAGGCTGTGCAACGCGCTCGCGCCGCCCAGGAGGGCGACAAGGAGCCCAGCAGTGACTCGGGTCTAGAGGATCCGGAGGTTGGCGTCGACGATGGGGCCAAGGAGCTGATGGCCGACTACGAAGATGGGGGGGGAGATGGTGGAGATGGCGGAGGCGGGGGTGCCGACTAAGTGCTGTCAGTCCCACAAAACCACCGCTACGACGTCCCCTCTCTCTCCCCCCCCCCTCCAGCGCCCTCGAGCTGCCGGCGCCGCGCGGCCCACGACAGTGCCGCCTCGGTCAGGCCGATGCGTACATCGAGGGACTGAATTTCCCGCTCGAGGTCACGTGCCGCGCGCCGCGAACGCGCCAGCGCCCCACCCCCCCCCACCCCCCCAGCGGTGCCAGCACCAGCTCCGTCGTCCCCGTCCAGCTCTGCCCTCAGGTCGGCCAGCTCGGCCTCGGCCGCCGCGACGTCGCGCTCGAGGTCGGCTGAGGCGTCAGCGCCCGCAGCGTGGCGGGCGCGTGCCGCATCGGCCTGAGCCCGTGCCTCGCGGTAAGCCCGGCGCCCGTCCTCGAACTGGTCGCCGAGGCCCCGCTCGCGCGCAGCGAGGCGGCCGAGGTCGGCCTCAAGCCGCCGGCCGAGCGCCGAGAGGCCGCCGGCCGCGGCGGGCAGGGCGGTCTGGAGCTCCTGCCGCGCCGCCCCCGACCGGTCGGCGTGGGCGCGCCAGTCGCGGCCGTCCGCGACGACGATGAGGCGAGAGCTGACCCGGGCTGTCTCGGCGCGCCATGACGCCAAATCGACGGCCGGCGGAGGCAGGGGCGGGAGCAAAGGCCGGCCGCTGCCGCCCGTCCCTAGTGCCGCCACGGCCGGCGATGCGGCAGCAGACGGCGCGCCCAAGACACCCTCTGCCCCTGGCACGGCAGAGGCGGCGGCCGAGGTGGCGAGGAGCGACGACGTCGGCCGGCCGGCGGCCGCGTCATCGTCATCGTCGCCGTCGTCAGATCCGGCGTCCTCTCTTCCACCGCCACCAACACCGCCTCCCCCCGGACCGTAGCCTTCGTCGTCGTCCGTCGCCGCCTCCCTCACCTCATCCATCTCGTCAGCACCTGGGGCAGGGGCAGCGCGCTCCGGCTCGCCCCATCGAAACCCGCGGGCTTCCAAGGCGGCGTCGCACAGGTGGTCGACGAGAGCGGCGGCGGCATCGCCTGCGCCAGATGCGACGGCGGCGAGGGTTAGGCCGCCGGGGCTGAGGCCGGCACGCGGCAGGCCGGTCGCCACGGCGGCAAAGGCCTCTTGGGGGGTGGCGTCATCAGCTGCACCCTGGGCGCCGCTGACGGGGGAGCCGGCCTGGGCGAGCAGCCAGAAGGCCGTACGCGTCAGCCGGTGCCATGCCCTGGCCTGGGCAGCGGGGTCGGAGGGGGGGGTGACGAACGTGAGGGGGTGGACGCCGAGGACCTCGGGGGGAGGGGGAGGGGCGCCAGTCACTGGGAAGGACATGAGGGCGCGGAGCTTGTCGCATGCGTCGAACCCGGCGAGAGCCGCGGGCGCCTGAGAGAAGAAAGGAGGGGGCAGGGGGAGGGGGGTTTCGGGGGCGGGAAGCGGCCTCTTTCTTCGCGCGGCTTCAGCACGCGTCGCCGGCCGTTTTCTGCGTCGCGGCGCTTCGCTCGCCCGGGGATCCACGGTCCCGAGGTTGCCCATCGGACCCCGTGAGCTGGTCCTGCGAACCGACATCTCCGCCGCCGAGCGACGCCGCGTGGGCGCCGGGGGGTAACCGAGTTGGGGGGGACGAACAGGACGAACGCTGCAGGGACTCTCGAGGCGTCGCGTTCGGCCGTCCTCATTAAGCTGGAGCATCGTCGCAACCCAGACCGGTGACCGCGGCGCGATCCTCCTGGGACGCGCCACACCATGGCATCCACCAGTGGCCAGCTGACCCCGAGGCGAGAGAGGAAGAGGGACAGGTGCGGCGACGCGCTCGGCTGTGCGGTCGTAGTTCGCCCGCTCGGCGTTCCTAGGACCGGTTTGACTAACCAGTGAGATATTCTGACATCTTACGCGGTTTACATGAAGGAAACGCATCAAGGCGGCCCGATGCGCCCCCTATCGACGACTGCGCGCAAGGACCCCTCGCCGACGCCCCCGGCCCCCCTCGTTCTCCTCGCAGGCACGTCTTCGGGGTCCGCGGTGACATCACCCATGGCGTTCATCATGTGGACGAGTCTACCGTGTGCTACGCGGCGGGCCACAATGTCGTGCTCCTCCACACCGAGAGCCGGAGGCAGACGCTCCTACCCCTCTCGCCTGACACGCTCGCCGTCACCGCGCTCTCCCTCTCCAAGTCACGCCGGTGGCTCGCCGTTGCAGAGCAGGGCCCCGAGCGGGCCTCCATCGGCATCTGGGACCTGGCGACCAAGCGCCGCAAGGGGAAGCCCCTGGTCACCTCGGAGACGACGACGACGCGCATCGTGTCTGTCGCATGGCACGCCGATGAGGAGTGGCTCCTCGCCCAGGGCGCGGCCCCCGACTGGAAGCTGCTCCTGTGGCGCAACCCGACGAGCAAGGCCGCGGTCGTCTTCTCCGACAAGGTCCACGGAGGGACGGGCGTCTCTGGGGGTGCCGTAGGTGGGGACGCCGCTGCAGCCGGGCCTGCCGCCCTCGCCAGTGGCGGTACGGGGGGCTCCACGGGAACCCTCCAGTGCCTCTTTCACCCGGGTGGCAGCGACGCCGTGACCGTGTGCGGACCGGGCGTACACAAGGCCCTTCGACTGGCGGTTGAGAACCGCGAGGGGGTCCTTAAGACAGCCGGGTACGGGGCAATGCTTAAGGGGGCAGCCGAGTCCACGGCACGGGGCCTCCTCGCCCATTGCTGGATCGTGCCCGACGGCCCAGGGGACGGCGCCATGGACGGCGCCGGGGCGGGCGGGCTGAGCGAGGGCCTTGGGGGAGGCGGCGTCGCCTTGGGCAACAAGGTCGGTGACGCCGACGGGTCTGGCGAGGGCGCCGGAAGGTCAGCGGATCGGCTCCTGCTGGGCACAGAGACGGGCGAGATTATCCTGATCGACGCGTCTTCATGGGACGTGGTGCGGGTGCTGCAGGGGCCCGAAAACTACACGTCGCATTGCCTTGCCCCCTACTCCTCGGGTCGGTGTTTCCTCGTCGGGGGGCAGGCAGGCGGGTCGGGCAGCGGCGGTGGTGCTTCCCTGTCGTTCTGGGGAGCTACCGAGAACGCGCGGGAGCCTTTCCGCCTCCTGCGCCACCTGGTGATTCCAGGTGAGGCGGGCTGCATCCGGGGCGTCTCGGTGTCGCCGGGCGATGATGTTGCTGTCCTCACGACAACAACGGGGCAGATCTATCAGGTCGACCTCGTGCACTCCGAGTCATCGGGCCCCGACGACGCGGTGTCCCTCGTCCGGCCCCTCGCCTCAGCTTACCATTCGGGCCCCATCACGGGCTTGTCCTTCGCTGTCCGTCGTCCGCTACTAGCGACGTGCTCCCCCGACCGTGGGGACGCCACTGTCCGCATCTGGAACCACCTCACGCTCACATGCGAGGTGTCCGAGCGTTTTGAGGACGTTCCGCCGCTGTCGGTGTCACTTCATCCAACGGGGCAGCTTATCGCCGTGGGCTACGCCGATCGCCTGCGCCTACAGGCGGTGCTGCTGGACGGGTTCAAGACGGTGTCCGAGTGGGCGCTGGCGGGGTGCCGTGAGGTGTGCTTCAGCCCCGGTGGGGACCTCATCGCCGCTGCCGACCCAAGCTCCCATGCCATCCGCATCTGGTCAACCTACACGGGCGAGGCCCGCGGGGAGCTGCTGCGCCACACTGCACCCGTCTGGGCCATCCACTGGTCGCCCGACGCTCAACGCCTCGCGTCGGCCGACGGAGGGGGGCAGGTCGTCGAGTGGGACGTGGCAACGGGCAAGGCCGTCCGTGTCCACCAGACCCGGGGCGTCTACTATTCGGCCGTCGCCTTTGACGGCCCCGGCCCCGACGCGCGTCTTCTCGTCGCGGGCAGCGACCGTGGCGTCAAAGTCCTCGGCCCCGTCGGTGAGGTAATGATGCACCGGCACGATGGCGAAGAGTTTTCCCAGCTCCTGGTTGCAGCGTCGGGCCAGGCGCTGCTGGGCGCGACGGATGGGGGCGCGGTGCGTGCCCTCTCTCTTCCCTTCGAGTCCGTCGAGGGTGCCGCGGCGGGGGAGAAGGCTATCTCGTCCCCGCCCACCGCCCGCGCCCACGGCATGGTCCCCGGAGCCGCCTTTTGTGCCGTGCCGCGCATCGCGCTCGCCCCGGCGGGCGACGACGGCCAGTCGCTCACACTCGCCACCGTCGGGGCCGACGGCGCCCTTGTCATCTTTGACGCCCCGGGCTTTGGGGGCGGCTGCGGCGCTGGCCCCGGTGGATCGGCCGTGACGGGTGGCAAGGAGGGCGACGGCCCCGTCGCCCGCCTGCCCTGGGCGGAGGAGGTGCTCGTCACGCGGACGACCCTCGACACGCGCCGCGCCGCCCTCGCGTCCCTCGCGGCGCGGTCTCAGGAGGACCAGCGCCGTGCGGCGCGTGAGCTCCAGGCCCTCGAAGCCCGCGCCGATGCCGAGGCCGCCCGCCTCTCGGCGCGCTTCCAGGAGGAAATCGTCAAGGATGAGGCAGCCTACCGCCGCCTTGAGGCCGAACGCGCCGAGATGGAGGGCGCCTACGAGGACCGGAATCGCGACACGGGAGCGCAGCAATCGCGCGAGATCGCAGCCCTCGAGGCCTCGTGCGAGCAAAAGGTGCGCGAGGAGGCTGCGCGCTACCAGCGCCTCGTCGAGGAGATGGAGTTGATGAAGGAGCGCTATGAGGAGTCGGACACGTTCCTTCACGAGGCCCACCGCAAGCGGCTGGCGGAGCTGGCGGCCGAATACACGGCGCGGCTCACGGCCGAGCAGGAGGAGGCCGAGCGCCTCGAGGCCGAAAAGAAGCAGATTGCTGTCGAGGGCGAGGAGCGGTGGGCAGCAGCCGAGGAGGACGCCGACCAAGAGCTCATCGCCCTTGCGAGCGCGCATCGCGAGGCCCTTTCACGCGAGCGCGAGGCAGCCGTCGATCTTGCGGGCCGCCACACGGCCATGGGCCAGACGAAGGAGGCCCTCGAGCGTGAGGTCGATCGCCTACGTCGCGCCCTTCAGTCGCTCTTTGCCAAGGAGCGCCAGCGCTATGCTCAGCTCGCAGCGCACGAGAAGGACCGCGATACCTTGCGGAAGGAGCTACGTGAGCGGGGCGAGACCATCTCGGAGAAGGAGCGGCGCCTCTACGACCTCAGGAAGAAGCACCAGGAGCTGGGGAAGTTCCGCTGGATGCTCGACCACAAGGCCCGCGATCTCCGCGAGGCGGTCGAGCCCCGTGAAGCTGAGATTTCGGCCATGCGCACACAAGTTCGCGAGATGGACCTCGAGCTCGAGCGCTACCAGAAGCAGCACGTCGCGCTCGAGCTGAAGGCCCGCGAGCTGCGCCAGCGCGGGCGGGCCCTTGTCCTCGAGTGCGAGGCCCAACAGGGCCGTGTCGGCAAGGCAAACGAGGTCCTACGGCGCTTCCAGCGCGACGTGCATGCCACCGTTGGCAGCCTCGGCGACCCTCGTCTTCTCAAGGCCAAGGTCCGCGACCTGTTCCATCGGTACGCCGACCTCACCCTGCCGGGTTCGACCGAGGACGACGATGCGGCCGGTGCGAAAGGTCCGACCGAGGGTGGCGGCCGCACCGAGGGTGAGGGCGGCGAGCCCGCTCGGCAGCGCGACTACCTCGAACGCACGGTGGGGTCCCTCACGGTCAAGCTGGGTCGCGACGCCGACAAAGCGCGGCAGGACCGCACCCGGATGGCGGCCGAGCACGCGGCGCTGCTGCAGGAGATAAACGACCTCAGACGTGAGATTCGCGGGCAAGAGCACGCCCTGCGCCTGGGCGCCGAGGCGGCCGCGGCGGGCACGACGGCGGCCGTCTCGACCGCCATCGCCGAGCACGTGCCATCCATCGTCGCTGTCCGCCGTGAGGTGTCGCTCGCCGAGGCGGCGCTGCGGCAGGTGGAGGCAGAGCTCGCCTCGCGGCGCCAGGCTGTCGCCACCGCTCGGGCCACTATGGGCCCCGCCCGCCCGTCCTCCTCTATTCGCCTGCCGTCCCTCCCCCCGGCCGCCCAGTGCCCGGCTCCCGAGGTTGCAGTGGCGGTCGCCTCGGCTGAGCCAGCGGCCTCGACCTCAGGGGCGAGCGCCGCCGACTCTGAGGTCAAGGCAGCGATAACCATTCAGGCAGCGGCACGCGGACGCGCCGCACGGCGAGAAGCGGAGAGGCTCTGGGCTGAGCGAGAAGAGCAGGAGCGCGCGGCGGTCAAGATTCAAGCGGTGGCGCGGGGACGAGCGGACCGCGCCCGCGTGGCTGAACTGCGGGCCGTAGTCGACGGGGCAGCTGTCCTCGGAGACCCAGCCGATGATGTTGCTGCCATCTCGGCTGAAGCTGGCGCTGCTGATGATGAAATGAAGTGAAGTGTGACCATTGAAACCAGCCCTCATCGATCCCCCCCACGCATGGCCACCGTGACCCCGTCCCCCAGCGCAAGCGCCAGCGCCTGGGTCTTTGCACGGATGCGGACGTGGCCCTCGAGCCGCGGCCTGGTCGCCGCGCAGCCGCCGCGCGTCGCGGCGGCACCCGGCACGACCTCGACCGAGAGGTTCAGGAGCGCCGCGTCCCCAAAAGCGGACCGGCCATAGAGGTTGGCGGCAAGGAATGGGAGAGCGCTGGCATCATCGTCGTCGTTGTCGAGTGGGGTGAGGCAGCACAGCCGGCACGATGCGCAGAGGACGCGCACGAGGGCGCGCGGGCTGGAGTGGCGTGTCACGATGGGAACCTTGTTCTCCCACTCGTACTCGGCCCAGAGGGCACGGAAAGGGGCAGGAGCGCACGGTGCTGGGACTATGAGGTCCGCCAGGGCGATGACGACGTCGGCGCAGGCCGCTGACCCACGGTCACCCAGTGGGGCGCCCGGGCGACCCGCCTCGGCCCACCCCAGCGAGCCCACCAGGGCGCCAGCGCAAGCCTCAGTGACGCGGGCGGCGGCACGGACGGTCGCCACGTCGCCGCCATCCGGGTCCCCCAGCGGCGCAAGCGTGCCGACGGCGCCCGGCCGCTCGGCAACGCGGAGGCCACCCCGGGCCGCGAGGCTGTAGACGATGCCAGACAGGAGGCGCGGCGTGCGGTTGGCGAGGGTCACCTCGAGTGCCACATCCAGGCCCCGCACCGACACGAGGGCCTCCGCGTAGACAGGATCGGATAGCCCAGTGAGTTGGACAATGCGCGTGCGAACACCGCATGTGGCATCATCATCGTCGGCTGTGCCGCCGTTGGAGGCATCAAGGAAGGCAAGGCCGGGGTCGGTGGCGCAAAAGGCTGCGGCGGCGGCAGCGGCGGCCCAGCCGCCGTCGTCCTCAACACCCACCGCAGCTGTGCCCCGGCCTCCATCCTTCCGGGCCGCAGCCACGGAGGCGGCCGCAGGGAGCTGACGCGCCGGCAGCGGGGCATCCGGGGGCGCGCAGCCCAGGCGGTACGAGGCCTCGCCCTCGCGGCGGCGGCGGCGGCGCTCCTCAGCTTCGCGGGGTGCGTCAAGAAGGAGAGCCCGGAGCGCTTGAGCGTCGCCACCGTCCCCCGCGGCGGCCCCGAGGGCTCGAAGGGCCAGGGCGACGCGCTCACGCGAGTCGGCGTCGGCCTCAGCACCGCCCAGAGGGGCGCCACGCCGCGCAGCTGTCAGGAGGCGCGCCAGCAGGAGCATCCACTCGACCGATCGCCGCCGGAAGTCCTCGGGGCTGAAGCCTCCATCCGCCGCCCCGTCCGTCCCGAGGCGAAGCAGGGCCTTGGCCGCGGCGGCCGCGACTGTGGCCCCGAGCATCTCGTCTCCACCCCGTACCAGGGCGAGGACGCTTCCCAACCGGGGACAAGAGGCAGCCGGGCTGCCGGCGCTGGCTGGCCGCGGCGCCGAGGCGGCGTATGAGCCGTCCGGGTTGAGGGCAGGCCCGGCTGAGGGGACGGCGGCAGGCGCCTCCGCCGCCGCCATGCCGTCGGCGGCGGCACTGTCATCGGAGAGGGCCGACTCTAAGGCGGCGATGACAGCATGCGCGACGGAGGGGTGAAGGGCGGTGTCGGCCGCGCCCCGGCCCAAGGCCCAGACAGCCCCTGCCGCCGTGCGACCGTCGCGGCACGCAGGTAGCGCATTGGCGATAGCAAGGACGGCGTCGGCACGGACGGCGGGGGGCGCCACAGCTGACGTCGCGATGCCCCGGAGGAGGCGCACGGCGGCGAGGGCAGCGGGCGGCGATGCGTCCCCGAGGAATGGCGCCACCAACCGCACGGCTGGTTCCGTGGCCTCGGCCGGGAAGGCCACAACGGTGCGGGCGATGGCCTGGATGAGCCCACGCCGATGGTCAGCGCTCTCGGCATCGCCCATCACTGTGCCCTCTGGGGCGTGGCGCTCGACCTCAGCGGCCAGCACAGCGACAGACACCGCAGCTGTGCGTCGGCCAAGGAGGGCGGGAATTGCAGCCGCCAGCACGGCAGCGCGGACCCGCGGCTGAGTCGGGCGGGCGGGCTCTGCGCGGAGGGCCTGGAGGCACTCGGGAAGGGTGGCTCGAGCAGCGTCGGGCCGCGTCCGGGCGAGGCGGGCGAGGCGACCGCACGCCGCAAGCTTCACTGCAGCGTCGGCTCGCGTCGGAAGCAGGGCAGCGAGGTGGAGCGCGGCAGCCTTGGCCGCCGAGGGGGCGCGTGACAGCGAAAGCAGAGCCGAAGATGCCTCGAGGGCCACGGCGGGGGAGGCCGAGGGGAGCAGGGCCAGGACGACCTGGGGGGGGGCAGGGGGGGGGTGCGTGAAGGGTGGGCGGGCGGGTGGGGGGGAAAAATGACTCCGGGACGACCCCTGCGCCTCACACGCGCGGTAAAATCGGGTTCCCGCAAGGGATGGTCCGTCGTCGCGTGAAAAACACCGGCGCCGAAAGAGGACGCCGCCCGGAACAACGTCCGGGGCCCAGCGAGCCGCCATGAGGGGCGGGCGTGTTCCAGAGGTGATTGCGGAGCCCCCCCGACGGGAAGCGGGGGGTCCGTGATTTTATCTGGGACGGCAGCCGGTGACCGGGAAGCAGGGGTTCCCCTCCCGCGCGCGCACCCCGCCGCCGCCCCTCGCCTGCATACGCTCCGCACGATCGTCCGACCCGTCGGCGCCCGCCCCGTGTCCGCGCCCGCCCCATCCCCCGCCCGCCACCACGGCAAGCGCAGCAAGTTGCAGTCCCTCGGGCCAGGCCAAAAGACCCTCGCCGCGCCCCTCGGCAGCCTCCCGCGCCGCGTCGGCCACGAGGCTCCGCGCCGCCGCCGGGTCAGTGCGGGAGAGGGCGGCGAGGCCGGCGCGGCGGGCGGCGGGGTCATCCTCTCCGTCAAGAAAGGCCCGCAGCACGAGGGGGGCGTCAGGGACGAGGGCGGCGCCCCCGCGGCGGCCCCGAGACGCGTCCGCCGGCAGCGACGCCACGGCGTCGACAGCGAGGACGGCGGCACGGCGCACCACGGCCTTGCGGTGGTCGAGACATTCCAGCACACTGGGCACGAGGGGCTCAAGGAGGCCCTCTTCGTGGACGCGGGCGAGGAGGCGCAGGGCGGCGCACCGCAGCCACTCGTTCGGGCCGCGTAGCACGTTGCGAAGCGCCTGGCACACGAGAATCATTTCGGGTAGGAGCTTGCCGTCAGAGCCAGTCTTGCGCACTGTCTCCTGGGGGGTCAGCGGTGGGGGGGGGGTTGGCCTCAGAGGGAGCTGCGGCCCTACGGAGCGTCATCCCGTCGTCATCAGCGACGCGCGACGGCCTGTTGCCGACACCACTGGCGCGCCCACAAGCGTGGGCGGGTATCAGACCAAAGCGTCGCGCTCTCCACGGCGGCACCGACCGTTTCTCCAGGCCGGCGGGACGCGGATACGCGGGACCTTCCACGTGCAGACGAACCGCGGCCGGCGTTATCGCGTTAGGAGGAGCGAGGTTCGACCGAGTGTCGGAGAAAGGCGGACGCCAGGCGCGCGGCCAGGCGCTCAGGCGGCGCCTGCGCCTTTATCTCTCTCCTCGCCAGGTAGATAAGTAGGAGCTTCTGCACGTGGTGGTCCGCGCAAGGCAAACAATAGCGCACGATCGGTATGAAAAGAGATGCCACCGAGGCGTACCCGTCGGCCCCCACAGCAGCGGCGATGACCTGACGCAGGCCGTCGGCTTTGACCGCGGCGTCGGGGCTCTGTAGCAGGGGAAGTAGGTTAGTGGGCGGTGCGGGATGCACGGCCTCATAGCCCGAGATGAGCACGGTGGGGAAGTCGCCCCCGCTCATCGTGGCGAGGGTTGCGCACCCGAGCGCGCTGGCGCGGCGGAGGGAAGGGGGGGGAAGGAAAGGAGGTGGACGGAGTGACGACGCCAGTCGGTCGACACTCCCCACCCACTACTCCGCCTTCTCCAGATCCAGCTCCATCGACTCGGGTCGCAGGGTGATGGTGGCGGCGGCACGGACTGGCCGGGAGAAGCGTCCACCGGGAGAAACGAGCCAACCCCCGACGCAGACGCCCAGAACGAGGCCGATTTCAGTCACGGCGAAGCCAGCGCCGACGCAGTTGCGTGGCCCCCCCCCGAACGGAAGGTAGAATCCCGCCGGGCACGGCAACGCAGAGGCGATGGCCTCGCGAGTGGACGCAGCGGCGGCTCCGCCGGGGCATACGACTCCGCCCGGCGGGGTTGCCCCGTCGCCCTCAGATGCCACAGCGCAGATGCGTAGGGCAGATCCTTCGGCCGCCTCGAGGGCGGGCAGCCACCGTGCGGGACGCCAATCGTCCGCGTCGGGGCCCCATCCGCGCGGATCTCGATGGATGAGGTAAGGGGATACGAGGACAGTCTCGCCTTGATGGGACGGGAGGATGGAGGGATGGAGGGATGGATGGCGAGATGAAGGGACGGAGTGATGACGGGATGAAGGGGTAACGGGATGAAGGGATCGATAGAGGGATGGTGGGATGGACATATGGAAGAACCGAGGACGTTCTCGCCTCTGGGAACCCAGACGCGTCCTTTGGGTGTGCCAATGGCGGTGCCGGCAACCTCCGTGTCCTCGGGCCAGCAGCACCGGCCCACGAGGTGGGCGGGGGGGCGCAGACGCATCGCCTCGAGGAGGGCAGCCTGCACAGAGGGCAGGGCGCCCAGCTCGGTGCAGTCGCCCGCCGCGCGGGCCTCGGCGCGGCACCGGCTCTGCCAGGCGGGATCGAGGGATAGAAAATGGAGGGTCCAGGAGAGGGCGAGGGCTGACGTCTCCTGCCCTGCCACCGCCATTGTCATCAACTCATCCCGCAGCAGCACGTCCTCCCGGGCCCGCTCGTTTCCCACGCCCTTCCCCCGGCTGGCCTGTTGTCGGTTCACCCCACCCTCGCCGCCGCCACCACCCCTGCCCTCCTCCTCGGCGGCCACGGCAGCCGTCGACGCCACAAGGCGTCCGAGGAGGTCGGTGCCGGGGTCCTCCCCTCGCAAGACTCTCGCCCGTCGGGCGTCGATGCAGGCGTACACAAAACGATCGAGGTCGCGAACGGCGGCGCGAAAGGCGAGGGCGTCCGGGGTCAGGGCCGTCTCGGGCACGGCCATGGCGAGGACGGAGCCCGACCGGGCAGAGAAGGCAGCAAATGCGCGCGCAAGGACGGCCGGGAAGCCGACCGCGACAAGATCCGCGCCAAAGAGGGAACGGGATACGATGTCGAGGGAGAGGGCGTTCAGGTCGGGCAGACAGTCGCGGGTGCCAGGCCGTCGCCACGCGCGGCCGAGGAAAGATCGGGCGGCAGAGACGAAGCTGGGCGACAGGTCCGAGACAGCCGTGGGCCGCAGCGCGGGGGCCGCGCACCGGCGCTGGCGGGCCCACTCCGCCCCATCGGTGACGAGGAGGCCACGGCCGGCTAGGGAGGATCCAGGGAAGAAGGCCGTTCCCTCCTTGCGAAACAGGGCGAGGCGACCCGAGGGCGCACTACCCTCGAGCACGTTTCTCGCGGCAGCGGGGTGCACGGCAAGTGTCACAGGCGTTCCCGCTAGGGTGACGCGGAGACACTCAGCCTGCTGATCTCGGGCGCGCCGGGCGACGCCATCTAGAAAACCGAGAGCATCACCGACAAGGGCCGGTGCGGCGTCCCCGGGCGGGCCAGAGGGGGCCAGGGGAAAGGGGGGGGAAGAGGCCGAGGACAAGGGCGGGGACCGCCCCTCCCGAGTCAGAGTCTCGAGACCGGCCTCGAGGAGCTGGGCGGAGAGGGAGGGAGTTGGCTGAGCTTGAAATCGCCGAGCACAGGGCCGGCGGCGGCGGGAGCCGTCTGTCTGCCGTCCAGCGGCAGGGGCGACACTGAGGGCAGCCGGCGTGGCACCCCCCCTGCTGCGGGGCGACTCGGGTGACGCGAGTGCGAGCGGTCGCAAGGTGCACATCATCCCTCCGCGTTGTCTCGATTTGGCATAGAGGGCGAACAGGAAGCGAGGGGCTGAGAAACTCAGGGACCCACCCCACCCCCCTCCAACTCCGGCCTCGACCTTAAATGCAGCGTTCAAGTTCGTCGTCAGCCCGCCCGCGTCTACTCCATCGTTGCGTCTCCTCCCCCCGCGGCCGCCCTTGCTAGCGCCTGACGCTGTTTCTTGGTCAGCGGCGCTGAAGCGTCCGATTCCATCTTGCCTGAGCGCCGAGCGGCTTTCTCCGCGAGACGCTCGCGCCTGCGCGTGGCCGTGCGTTGCTCTCTCCTCCCGCCAGTCTTGTAAAAGTTCACCGTCGCCTTGTGCTCTTCCTTCTCGGGGCAGCCAGCGGCTGCCTTTTTGGCGCGGGCATCCTGCCGCCGCTGGGAGGAGCACCGGGAAGGGGGGGGCGGGCGGGGTACGTGATCGGCAGCGACAACAGTGGCAGGCGACAGGCACCGGCAACGGCACGGGCACTGGCATCGGCAACGGTCTAGGCAGAGGGCAAAGGAGCTGCGTCCTCAGCATTGGCCTCGGCGACGTGGTGCGAAGAGCTGCGATCTCGCCTTCTGCACGCGACCGAGGCGCCGCCCCGGCGCCTTGGTGTTGATGGCCGAGTGGGATCCGCGAGACTTCCCCATGGTCTACTGGACTCGGCCTCCGCGCCAGGAGCTCCGCGACAGCAGCGAGGAGACGGCGGTGGCGTGGGAAAGGACTCGAGGTCTTTACAGCTCACTACGCTACCTCACTGCCAATGAAAGCAAGATCTAGCAAGTTCAACCTCTCAGGGAGGGTCGACGGCACGAATAGCCAGGAGGGTTCGACAGGAGCGAACATAACTCGCAGGCTGCTTGCTGGCATGGACAACAGCCGCGTCGAAATTTCTTCACTCGCCTCGCGACGACTCTCAGCGAGTCTCTAGCCTCGCTTCGATCCATATCGAAGCAAATAGCCGGCGTCTTCCACCCCTTAACCTCGCATCAGCCTCGCGTCCATCGCCGCAGCCCCGGCCGGCCGTCGTTCGGCGGGCGCGAAGGAGCCTTCCAGCATGAGCGGCTTTCCCGAGCTGCAGCCGCAGGATCAGCAGCAGCTGGAAGTGGAGGCGCAGATTAAGGATGCGAGTCTCAGCGGCCGGGCTGGGCACCCGGGGGTCGAGCATGCGGCGGCAGCAGCAGCAGAGGCGGACGCTGCCCGCCGTCGCCGCCTTCTCCGGGCGGGCTCGCCGCCGTCTCCACTACCCTTCTCCCCCCCGCTCATCTCCATTCAGATGATGATCACCCAGATGAAGATCAGCCAGCGGTGTTTCGACGACTGCATTGGGGAGTTTCGCACTGCCAAGCTGACGTCGGACGAGCGTGAGTGCTCCCAAAAGTGCTTTCAGAAATACATAAACGCGACGCAACGCATGGCCATGCGGTGGGCTGAGCTGGCGGGGGGTAAGAGGGGATAGATTAATCGATCGGAAATGATTGAACTTCACCTCGGGCTCTCTCGTTCTCGTATCTGTCGCTCAAACGGTGCTCATTGAGCCGCCGCTGCAGGCCCAGCGGGCAAAGGCGCGTCCGCGCGCGGCGTAGTCGACAAACTCGTCCTGCGACGCGCCGCCTGGGGAGAGGATCACGGCAGAAACGGCGCCCTTGGCCGCCAGAGCCGAGGCAGAGACCACGGCGGCCTCAAGGGAACCACCGGACACAGCCTCCGAGCAGCCAAGGACACGCGCGCCTGCGGCGACGAGCTCGTCGGCCACCTCGGCACCCCCAGCCCCGAAGGCCCAGAACGCGACGGGGGCGCAGCCGGCGGCCTCGGCCGCGGCGGCAGCACGGGCCGCGGCGGCAAAGCCCAGAGGCTCCCCGGGGGTGCCACGCTTGACGAGGCCTCCTACGAGGACCAGGACAGGCGGGGGTGCGGGCACCGATGCGGACCTTGAAGAGGCCCCCACGGCGACGGCACGCGCGACGGCGGCGATGGCCACGCAGAGCGATTCAACGTTCGTCGCCTTGGAGTCGTCGACCCACCACCCCGCGCCAGGCTTGCCCGCCACGGTCTGGAGCCGGTGCGGTGGCGCCTCCAGTGTGGGGACAGCCCCGGCTAGGCGCGCTGCGAGGCTGGCCGATGGCTCGTCGACTGCGGCGGCAGGTGCGAGGGCCGCGGCTAGGGCCAGAGCCACGGCAGCATTGGCCTCATTGTGCCGACCCGGTGGGCGGAGACCGTTCAGAGGTACGACCACAGTCGGATCGGCATCTGGGTCAGCCGTCGTCGCTCCGCCACTGAGTGTGACGACCGGCACCCCCTCCGTCCTAGCCTTGCCGCGGCTCAGGAAGACGGCCGACGCGCCAAAACTCGGCCTGTCCGAGACAGTCAGCCACCGGATTGTCGGACCGGTCCCCCAGCGAAGCTCGGCCGCGGCGGCGGCAGCGCGCACGGCGGCCGAGCGGTCCCCGTAGGCGCCCCGGGACCAACTGTCCGAGGGCAGCAGTAGGGCAAGGGGCGCGACAACGCGGCGGTGACCGGACGATGCCCATGCCCAGTCGATCTGCGGAGTATAGAAAATGAGGTCGGGCGTGTCGGGAGCCGGAACGACAAACCTGAGCGAGCACCCAGTACACGGGCGCAGAGGGGCGCACTGCCCGACCGGAACCCCCGCTCTCACTCACCTTGGATGCTGCATATGCGTCGATGCAACCATGTCGGTCAAGGTGGTCCGGACTGAGCCCCGTCACGGCTGCCGCCGTGCAAAGATCTGCCAGGGTGGCCCCGAGCGCCGGCGGCGAAAAAGGCCAGGCCGCGCCAGCTCCCACGGGGCCGAGGGACGCCAGTTGATAGGACGATGCCTCGACGACGGCGATCGGGGGCCGGGGTCGTTTCCGTCCTGAACCCCGGCCCGCAGCCGCGGCTGCGAGGGCGCGGCGTCCCCGTGGACACCGAGCTGCTAGGTTGGGCGTCATCAGGGCAAGCGCGAGAGACGAGAGAGGGTCGCCGAGGTTGCCCCCCGCCCACGCGCCACGCCCCTCGGAGACGGCGGCATGGCCGAGGCAGGCGGCCATCAGGGTCGTCGTCGATTTGCCGTTGGTGCCCGTAACCACCACGAGGGGGGGTCGGTCGTCGTCCGGCAGTCGACCGAGCGCGGCGGCCGCCAGGGCCATCTCGGATACGACGACGGGGGTGGCACCGCCAGAGCCGGAGCTGGCCAGTCGAGCGACCGCGAGGACTGCCGCGGGGGTGACCCCCGGAGACGCTACCACGAGGTCGGCCCCAGCCAAAGCCCCTGGGGGGTGAGGGCCGAGAATCGACTCAATCCGAGAGGAGGATGACGCAAAGGCGACGAGAGCCGCGCGGCTGGCGAGCGGCGGGGCTTCGGGGCGGGCGTCGGCACCTACGACACAGCGGGCCCCGAGGGCGAGTGCCAGGAGCGCGGCGGCCTCACCCGAAGCCCCTAAGCCAACAACGCCGACCGTCTTTCCCCGCAGAGGAAGGGCGGAGTCGTCAAAAGGAAGGGCGGTGCAGACGCATGGCGGGGCCGGAGGGCGACGGGGTACGCGGCGGCGGCGGCGGCGGGGCGAAGCGACGGCGGGAGGCCGGGAAACTGAGGGAGCGGCCGCCCGTGCGACAGCGGTGGGCGCTGGCAGGGCACAGGTCATCACGCGGCGACACTCCGCACCCCTGTGCGAGGCCAGCAACAGAAACGCCGAACAGCGACTGCCTATCCGCGAAGGTGCTCCGCGCTGTCCTCGCGGAGAAAAAGAAAACAGCAACAACTCGGCAACCTCTCCGCAGCGCCGGCGGACTGATGACCTTTCCTCGCCTCAAGAGGGCCCCGCCTCGGGGTATTCAGATCTTCTTCTGCGGTAAGAACGTGCGAGGTGCGCGAACTCCTTTTTGTTGAGCTTCACCGCGCCGAGTTCTTCGGTGGCCTAGGACGCCACCGCGCCCCCTTCCGTCTCCACGCGGTCTGGCCGTCGACGTCAGTCGGCCATGATCCCGCCGTGGGCGGCCGCGGAAAGGGTGACCTTCGAAACGCACCCCGGGCGCACACTGGACCTTCTCCTTTTTGAGAATGTAGACAACGTCGGGCGAGAGGGAGCGATGGGGGAGGGAGACGAGAGAGCCAAGTGACATCCGAGCACGGAGACCTCTGTGCCCCCCTATCTGACCCCCCCCCAGGGAGCTGACGGATGCGCTTCGCGCCGGCACGCTCGACCCCGAGGCGGCGTTGGTGGACGCGTCGCTGCTGCCTTCTACGCTGCCCGTGCGCCTTGCCGCGGCTCAGGTGCTGCTGCTGGCCGACCGGGGCGCGCTGCGTACACGGGGCACGGCATCCGAGCTCGTCTATCGGTTGTCAGCGCGGCGCGGCATCGCCGATGCCTACGCTGCACTGGGACCCGTAGCGCCCGAGGCATCAGGATCGGGAGCAGCAGGAGCTGCGCCCGAGCCTGGGCTCCTCCGCGGCGGGGCTGGCGGGGCCAGCGGGGCCTCCCGCCCGCTGACAACACGCCTCCTTGCTGGCGTATGGGACGCAGATGCTAGGACCCTGCCCCGCCTGTGCGAGGTGATAAAGGGTCGCCCGAGGCGGCCGGGTCCGGGTTTGCTCGAGGGATGCGACCCTGTGGCCGCCCGTGCGGCCTGGCGGCTCACCGAGGACGAAGTCGCGGCGGGCTTCCCCATCCGGGGAGGGGGGCTCGAGGATGCCGGCGAGCTCGGCCGCCTCGATGGAGCCATCGCTGCGCGGGTGGGGGGCAACGTCATGAATGATCTCTGAGACAAAGAGCACGTGTGTTGAAACCTGTCACGCCGTCTCGTCTCGCGCAGCTTGCTCCCCAAAGCCGAAGCCTCCTCCGCGGCGGTGGAGCGCCCCACCGTGCCTCCCTCCAGAAACGCTCTCCCCGTCGTCGTCCTCCACCCCAGAGAGGTCTTCAACGCCCTCCCACTCCCGCTTGCCGCCGCCGCATCCACTCCCGTCCGAGGCACCCGCAGTCCCCGCGCCGACGAGCTTGGCGACAAGGCGGGCGAGTCCCGCACATCCACCCGCAACGGCGAGAAGCCGCGTGGCGAGCCCTGCTATGCCCTCGGTCACGCCGCCCGTGGCGCCCGACGATCGTGCCGCCGCCGACGCGAGCACCCCGGTGACGCCGCCCCTCCACGCCCACGTGCCTGGCTGCGGCGCCGGGGGGCCAAGCCGGAGGGCGATCGGGGCGAAGTCCCACCTCAGCACCAGAGACGGCAGGGTGCGGGACCGGAGCTCAGGCTGAAAGAACTCACGAAAGGCGTAGAGGGTCGACTCGATGGGCTCGTCGGCCCGGTTCCCGCGCTTGGTCGACCCTGTGAGCCGGTGTCGCCGCAGGGAGACGACGCTCAAAAAGTACCGGAAGGAACCCGGGTTGTCTGGGTCGACGTTGTTGGCGACGCCTTCGAGGGGCGCCGCCTGCGGGGCCTTCTTGCGGCCCCAGAGGGAGCCAAGGGTCCTGAGGGCGGACATCCCCGCTGCACGGTCGCGCCTTGTCCACGGCGTTTCGCCAAAGCGGAGCGTAGTGATCTCATGGGACATGTCGATTTTGGCGAGGTGCTCCCAGTTGTAGTAGAGTGCCGGCTCAGAATGGAGAGCCGTGGTTATATGGAGGGCCGCCGTCACACGGGGCGCCTGCAGCGTGCCCGAGATGCGGCACCCCTCAGCGGCCTCAAACTCTCGCTGGAGTGCGTGGACTTCCGCCGAAGCGTCAGCCTCAATCTCAGAGTCGAGGGGCCTCTCACCCCCGAGGAGGAAGCGATCTTCCTCCCACAGGCGCTCGGGCTCGCGGCCGATGGGCTTGCCACGGCCCGTCAGCCGCGTCTTGAAGATCTTGTGGCCGACGCTGCCCAAGGGGTTCTCCCCGGTGGCCTCTGCTAGGGCCAGCCCGAGGGCCGAGCAGGGGGCTCGAGGGAAGGTCACGTCCAGCTGCACGGGAAGAGGCGTGCCCAGATCGACCCGGTCGACCTCAGCTACAAGCGAGTCGGGGAGGGACGACCAAGCCCACCACTCGCACAGCATGAGCACAATGGCGAGGCAAGTAAACGCTGAGGTGATGGCGCCGCCACTCACTGTGGGCGAGAGTCTCATGGTCGGACGGTCGGGGGTGATGCACAGCGGCCGTGTCGGTATGCCATGTTGGAAGATGACCGCGGCGCTACCCGCGCGGCGGCGGCGGTGCGAGAGGGCGGAGCTTTCCGGCGGTAGCCTAAATGGCCAGCGGTGCATCCCACAGCTGCAGCGTGTCCCGCCATCCGGCATGGTTCGTGCTCATCGAGCCGTGCGCCGCGCTAGCACTCGCCCGAAGGGTTTCCCATGCTCTCACCACGCGCGAATAACGAGAGGGAGGGCATTCCACCTCGCTCAAGCGCAGCAGAGCGGCTGGAGTTTGGCCACCTCCAGAGGCTCTGACGGACGCTGACCGTGACGGCGTCACGTCCCACCGCACTGCATCAATCGAGAATTGCTTGAAGGCCCTGCCGGCGGGAGGGGAACCTGGGTTGACGCATCGGCAGGTCTCAAGGACCTCGTCGGAGGCGAACTGCGAAGCCGAGACTGGCCTTCAGGCGCCCCCTCGAGGACGGTCACCGAGGGGGGGACGATGTCGGGATGGGCGGCGTGGCTCGGGCTCGGTGGCAGCGCCGCTGCGGGTTCAGGAGCGCCGACCCCAGTGCCGCCGCCGCCCTGGGCTGCCGAGGCCGACGCTACTCCCGGGGCACTGGTCGCAGAAGCGCGTCGGCTGTTGGCGGCGAGAGACGGACTCCGGCTCCTCGGCAGCCTCGACCCCGCCTCATCCCCCCTCGCTGCCACGTTCGCCGCCTCACCTCGTTCATCGCCGCAGGCTGGGAGCCCCGCAGCGGCCCTGCCAGTCGTCCTGGAAGCTGCTCGGAGATCGGGGGGCAGCGCAGGGGCCGATGCGGCGCTGGCGGCGGCGTTGGCGGCTGGTCGGGCGGTGTCGGGCGCCGAGGCGAGCCCATCGTTGGCTCCTGACGGCGCTGGGGGCGTCGCGGCCCTCTCGGCCGCCCTCGGGGCTCTAGGAGTGAGTGCCGAAGTGCCGCTCGCCCCGCCCCCTTCCCCGACGTTGCCCCCAGTGCCGCCTCCTCATCCCGAGCTCGACGCCACGCGCCTCGACGGCTTGGCGGCGGCGGCGCTGGCTGATGGCAGCAGCGTGGTGTGTGAGGCATGTGGGGGCGTCGTCGCCAAGACCCGGCTCAAGGCTCACGCTGCTGCCTGGTGTCCTGCGCTGTGAAAGGGTGGAGATGGGTCGGCGGGCGAGAGTGAGGTTGTGATTCTTCAATCGATAGGGTGTTGTGGTGACGTCGTCCGTCCGTGTCTCCATCGTCGTCCTCAATCAGGTCCGTCCACGCAGGGCGGCCTGCAGCGCGGCCCTCCCCGACAGCACTGAGGCCGACCTCGGCTTCGTCCCAGCGGGGGCAGCAGTCGTGCTGCCCGATGCTGCCCTCCCCATGATGCCGGGCATCTGCCCTAGCCTCCCATCCCAGCCGTCGCCCCCCCCGAGGGCAGTGACGAGCTCGTAGAGGTCAACCCCGGCCGCCTTGTCGTCATTAACGCCCATGTCGGCCTGTAGCTTCTTCATGGGCTCCTCGCTGTTTTCCGTTACGGCGTCGAATATGGTGCGGCAAAGGGATCGGGCGCGGCGCCACCAAGCCGCCGCCGCATCGAAGCGCGCCTGGAGCGTGGCCTCGTCCTCCTCGGGGGCGGCGGCCGCCCCGGCGTCGGCGATCTTGGCTTGCTCCCTCTTGAGCGCTTCAGCCTCGGCCCGGAGCAAGGCGACGCGAGCCTCGGCCTCAGCTATGGCGTCGTCAAGCGCCGAAGAGGACAGGCGGCCCTCAGCAGCTGAGACCCGGGCCCGGGCCGCCTTGACCTCGGCCGTGAGACCGGCGCGCTCGTCCGCAAGGCGGGCCAGCTCTTCCTCAAGGCGGGCCACCTCCTCGGCCGTAAGCACGGGGACAGCATCTTGATTTGCCCACCACAGCTTTGCTGTTTTGCCGAACTCCTTCCTGATGACGCTTCCCGCGGCGACGAGTGCCTCCAGGGAACGCTCGATGCCAGCGCGCTGGGAGGCGGTCGGGCCAGTGGGGGTGGGGTTGGTGGCGGGACAGGGGGACGACGTGCCTGTTGCGACCCCGCCGAACTCCGTCAACCACTCGCCTTCACGCCCTTAGTCTGAAGGTGATCGACAGCCAACTGGAGAGACTGCGAACGAGAAGGGGGGGATACGCGCGTCGGGTCGAGCGAAGGCGGGAGAGGGGCGCAGCGCGAGCGACCAGGATCGTTTTCTTCCGCAGACGCGGGAGCGGGACACCCGTTCACTCACAAAGGGTCGATTGGTGCTGGATAACAGGGAATTGACCTCTTGGTCGGCAGTTCCCATCTCAGCGAGCAAGTGAAGCAGGGAACGTAGAAGGAACGCTGTGGGCTCTGTGGTCTGCCCTCTCTCGCGGCGCGCCGCTGTCGTCTGCGCCGCGACCGTGGGCGCGGGGCAAGGTCGGGGTGTCGATGAGTTGGGCGAGGGGCGCGGGAGGTGCCGGGGTGCGCGCACTGGACTCAGCCACTGCTGCCTACCCCCCCCCCCCCCCCCCCAGCCGCAGTGCCCACTCCGCAACGAGGGGATTAACGAGCTCGGGCGCCTCGCACATCGGACAGTGTCCCACGCCTGGCAGAGCCACAAAGGCGGCCACAGTTCCGCCCTCAGTCCCCCCCTCGCAGGCGTGCTTGGCAAAGAGCTCGCGCCCCCACTTGGCAAGCTCCCAAGGATCTTTCTCCCCCCACAGAAGAACCGTCGGCACCTCGGGCGGGCACTCCTTCAGGCACTCGCCCGGGAGCGGCCCCGAAGAGTAGGAGATGAAGTCCAAAAAAACGGGCGCCGCGCGGGGGTCGAGTCCGGGCGTGAGGATGATGTCAACGAGCTCGTCCGTCACCTGGCTGGGGTCACCGTAGGCCTCGCGGAGGACGGCGCGCACCGCGCTCGCCGTTGCGACCCTCCCGAAGAAGGCGGCACCCACCGCGGGATTCTCTCGCAGAAAGCGCTGGAAGGCCGCAATAAGGGGCCGCACTAGGGGGACTTGGTTGTCAACGTGGAGCATGCGCAGGCTGACGTCGAGAAGCTGGACCGACAGCACACGGCCGGGACGGCCCTCGGCCCCGGCGCGCGGGTGCCGGTCAGGGCTGCCCGCGGGTCGGTCAGCGGCCTCGGCAGCCGAGCCCGTAGTCGCCCAAGGAGACCGGCCCTCGGCGGCTGCCGCTTCGTCCCATTCGCCGTGAAGCACCTCGGCGCACCGCAGGCCGACAATGCCCCCGATGGAGTTGCATACGAGGTGGGCAGGGCCGCCCACCACGCCGTGGAGGAAGTCAGCAAGCAGGAGCCCCCATGTATCGAACCGATACACCTCGTTGGGCTTAGTGGGGTCCGGTGACGGCTTGTCGCTCTTTCCGAACCCAAGGAGATCCACGGCATACACGTTGAAACCACGCCTGGTGAGGTCGGCGATGTTGCGGCGCCAATGGTCGGCGTTCCCTCCGAAACCGTGGACAAGGACGAGACTTGGGCGGGCGGGATGGTGGGCCTGGGCCGATCCCCTGAGGTAGCGAATGCGATGAGATTCAGCTCCGGACACGCCGCGCCACGTCCATAGGCCCTCGATCGTGTCGGCCCACCTGATGGCGAAGGGGTTGGGGGGCGCCGTGGGTTGGCACCCCGTGCCGCCAACGGGGTGCCAACCCACGGCGCCAAGGCCGCAGTCCCCCTCGCCTTCCCTCCACCTCAGAGACGGAGAAGCCACCTGGAGACAGACTTCGGGGGGCGTCAGCGGCGACTGAAACAGCGCGGCACGCGCGTGGAGCCCGGTGACGACAGGCAAACCAGCGGTGGCCGACCTCTGGCCGGGCTCGGTGGGACGATGATGCCACCGAGCCGGCTGACTGCGCGGCGAGCGTGGCAGAGAATGTCACCACCATGTCGCGATGGCACGATGCGTGATGAACGCGGTTCCGCAAAGGTACCCCGCACCTCGTCTGCCCCCCTGTGCCATTGAGGTTGATGACGTTGTGGAAAACACTACCAACCACCGCCACCCCTCACGGCGCATTCTCGAGGAGAAAGTTGGCGGCGAGCTGTTCGTCCTTGTCGCATGCCAAGTAGGCCTCGACGCAGGCCCCCCATTCGAACCCAAGGCCTTCAAGCCGGCTGACGGCCTCAGCCTCCTCGGGCGAAAGCCGGACCTGGCCCATGTCCTCGTCGCCTTCCTCGCCGTCGTCCTCCTCGCCATCGTCGTCGTCGCCGTCGTCGTCGTCGTCCTCCATGCCCTCCATGCCGTATAATTCAGGCGGGAAGGCGGGCTGGCCGGCCATGAGGTCCGCCTCACCGGGGGCGCCCTCGCGCAGCATCTCGGCAAAGGCCCTCTGGTGGCGCAGGATGGCCTGGACGAGGTGGGGCGACGAGGCTTGGAGCGAGTGGAGCACCTGGGGGAAAAGGGCCGGCTGGGCCGCCAGGAGCTGCTGCAGCGCCGCGAACTGGGGGTGCCGGCGCAGCTCAGCGAGTGCGGCGAGACCGGCATCATCAGCTGCCGCCGCACCCACGGTGCCCCTGGCGCCCCCACGGCCCCCTCCACTGCCCCGCGCAAAGATGTCGAGGGGCTCGTCGTCGTCATCTCCGACGCCTTCACCCCCGATGGGCGTGCCGTCAGCGCTGCCCGCTTCCGCGGAAGCGTCGCCATGTGCGCCGGCGGTGGGGCGGGGGCCCGCGGCAGCTTCGGCAGGCCCCGGCCCGTCGTCTCCGGCCCGCGCGTTTTCGGGCAGCCCTGTGGTGAGGTACTCGACCGCCCGGTCAGCGTTCCCGAAGGCTGCCCGCAGCGCAACGCGCACCTGATCCTCCGGAAAGCCCATATCGACGATGGCTCGTCCCTCTGCCGTGAGGGGCGGCCCGGCCGAGGGCGATGCCCCTGAGGCGCCATCACCCGTCGCAGGGGCGGGGGTCGCGTCCGGAGCAGGTGCCGCGGGGCGCTCGGGCGCCGCGGGGGTCGGCGCGGCACCGGGAGTGGCGCCCACGGGAGTCTGGGCGATGGCGGCGTCGGGGGCCGGCGCCGCCGAAGCAGGTGCGGGTGCAGGCGCGGAGACGGCGCGTACGGTGGCGGGCGGGGCGCTGAAGACGACGAAGAACGACGTCGGGTCCAGGGTCAGCGAGTCCACGCGCACGTCGTCCGACAGAATTCGGCCCTTTAGAATGATCTTCTGTCCCGCGGGGGGCATGGAGCCGGGGGGGTCGGCCCTCGCGTCGAGGAGGTCCTTGATGGCACCGATCTGGGAGGGAGCGAGCGCGGATGCAAGGTGGGGGAAAGAGGGGGGCGCGGGGAGGGAGCGGAGCAGCTTCCGGCACGCTAACAAAACGAAAACGGGGCCAATGCCCGCGTCGCGGAGCGGTGGGCCAAACCGAGCCCGGTAATGTCTGGGGGGAGGGCGGACGGACGGAGGCAGACGGCGCCGAGCCGCGTCAGGCCCCCGTCGCATCCTCTCGGCTGAGGAACGGAGAATCGCACTCTGAAGATCGATGATCGCGTGAGGACACGCTGCAGCTTATAATCGATCGTCTGTCGACTTCGGCGCCAGCCCCTGGCCCTAGGCCCCTGTTCTTCCCTCCCTCGCCGTCGTTGTCTCGTCCGTGACCTCCAGCGAGAAGGCCTTGTTCGCCGTGGTTCGGAATTGCAGCACAACCATTGTCCCGAGGTGGGTGCGTTTGGGTGGGCGGCCCAACAGTTGGTCGTTTTGCCAAGCCTGGCCAGCGGGGGCAGAGAGTGACTTCACCGGAAGAGAGTGCTGAGGAGCACGCACGGGGCGTCCTCATCAACTGTCCCTGCCACCCGCCCCACTCTCCACTCGCCGACGGAGGCGGCTCCCGTTCGGCCTCTCCGGCGACACGATGGCCACGGCAGCTGCCCAGCCGGGGCCCTCCGGCGGCGGGACGCAAGACGAACTCCCTGCCGAGATCTTGGCGATGTCCGCCGAGGACCTGGAACGTCGGACGCGACTTCTACAGGCGCGTGCTATGGACATGGGGCGGCGCCGGCGAATCGGCGCGACCGGGGCGGGCATGTCTGTGGGTGCGCTATGGCCGAGCGGCAGCGCCCGCCCGCGGCTTCTGCCGCCCATCGGCGGGCCCGGAAAGTGAGCTTCCAGACCTATCTATCTGATGGCGATCCGTTCGTTCCGCCAACGTTGCTTGGAGAGCGCCGGCTGGAGAGGCCCGGCTATGCCTTGTTGAACCCTCATGCTGTCGACCTGACTACACCGCCTGCCTCCACTCACAGAACGAGGTGCGGGTGCTGGCGGACGAAGGCCGCCGGCTGGATCTCGACGGGCGCGGCCTGGATGAGCGCATCCGGGACAACCGCGAAAAGGTGCGGCTGAACAATCAGCTGCCGTACCTGGTGGGCAACGTGGTTGAGGTCCTCGACCTTGACCCAGAGGAGGGCGAGGACGGGGCTGCTCAGGACCTTGACGCGCAGCGCCGCGGCAAGGCAGTGGTGCTCAAGACGTCGACCCGTCAGACGGTCTTTCTGCCCGTGGTGGGCCTTGTGGACCCGGCCGAGCTGAAGCCGGCCGACCTTGTTGGCGTCAACAAGGACTCGTACCTTGTGCTGGACAAGCTCCCTGCCGAGTACGACAGCCGCGTCAAGGCCATGGAGGTAGACGAGAAACCGAAGGAGACTTTTGTGGACGTCGGGGGCCTGGAGAAGCAGATCACCGAGCTCAAGGAGGCCATCTCGCTGCCCATCACCCATGCCGAGAAGTTCGTCAAGCTGGGCATCAAGGCGCCCAAGGGCTGCCTCCTCTACGGCCCCCCCGGCGTGGGCAAGACTCTCATCGCGCGCGCTATCGCCGCCGAGACCCAGTGCACCTTCTTGAAACTTGCGGGGCCCCAACTCGTGCAGATGTTTATCGGGGACGGTGCTAAGCTCGTGCGCGATGCCTTTGCTCTGGCCAAGGAAAAGTCCCCCTGCATCATCTTCATCGACGAGATCGACGCCATTGGCACCAAACGCTTCGACAGCGAGCTATCCGGGGACCGCGAGGTCCAGCGCACCATGCTCGAGCTCCTCAACCAGCTCGACGGCTTCTCGTCTGAGTCAACTGTCAAGATCATCGCCGCAACTAACCGGCCGGACATCCTCGACCCCGCCCTCATGCGGTCGGGGCGCCTCGATCGCAAGGTCGAGTTCCCGCACCCGTCAGAGGAGAGCCGGGCCAAAATCCTTAAGATCCACGCGCGCAAGATGAATATGTCGTCGGGGGTTAACTACGAGGAGCTGTCGCGGTCGACCGAGGACTTCAATGCCGCCATGCTTAAGGCTGTCTGCGTCGAGGGGGGTATGCTCGCGCTCCGGCGAGATTCCGAGGTCGTCACGCACGAGGACCTCGTCGAGGGCATCACCGTGGTGCAGGCCAAGAAGAAGCAGAAGCATTCGTACTATGTTTAGAGGGGGAGACTGTGGGAATGTCCTCTGAACAGAAAGCATGTCATTGAGTCAGCTCGCCAAGGCATTTCCCCTGTCTCGCGTCCCCTCCGAGGAGGCGTGCACCCTGGGTCCCCACCTTCCCCCCGCCATGCCCGACAGCTAGGGCAGCCGGGGCGGCCGTAGACGGGGATCCGGAAGGACCCCCAGGCAGCGTCGAAGTCGCGATGGTGGTGGCCGAGCCGTCGGCTGGGCCGTCGAGCGACAGCAGGGGCGGCTGCGGGGGTGAAGCGGAGGGGGGGGATACTGGCGAGGTCGCCGACGAAGCGCACCGGTGGCTTTCTCCGCCATTCTTACCTCCGGAGATGGCCTTCGCCGTCGAAACCGCGATGAAATCGGCTCGCGAGACCCAGGCGGGTCGAGAGGGGACGCGCCGCGATGGGCGACGAGCAGCGGCGGCAGCGCCGTCAGCCCTCCTCTCCTCTTCCACGGATCGTCGAGTTAAGATTGCGGCGTGATACAGCCCCCCCTCATGATCCAACTTGCCGCCCCCCACCGTCTCGTAGTCTCTCGCCTCCGCGACCACCGGCCTCGTGGAGACGCTTCGCGGCGCACACGTGCTGCACTCGTCTGCATTGGCGCTTTCGTTCCGCGCAGCGACCCACCCCAGTCTTCCCGACCGACTGGCCGCGACTTGGGTCCTGCGCGCACTGGCCGAAGAACTGTCTTCGGACGATGGGAGCGAGCCGCCGCGGCCTGCGGGCCCAGGACCAGGGTCGAACGGAGGCAGCCGTGGCAGCGGCGGCGCTGCCTCCGGTGTTTCCCCGCGCCCGCCCGCTTCCGGCCTGCTCTCGGCTGTGGCCGTCGAGGCCCTCGTCGCGATCGCGCGCGATCCATCCTGCCCCGCACCGCAGCGCTTCCTCGCGCGTGCGCTAGTCAACCTCCCCTCGGGTCGATCCGGCAAGCAGGGACCACTGCCGCCGGAGGACGCCACGTCGGTGGCGTCTCTTGGCGTTCTGACAGCCGCCCGACTCGCTGAACACCTCTCGGACCGCCCGCCTCCCACCGAAGTGGAACTAACGGCGAGCTGGGGACCGCTGGACGGGCCTGCGCCCGATGCCTTTGGCACGCCCCTCTGGCTGCCTGCGACGGGGGTACCCCAGGGCCCTGGAGAGGAGGGTAGGGACGGTGACGACCCCAGCCATGATCCCGCCGTTGTGGGCCTCCTCGTCGTTCCCGCCATGGATCGGCCGCCCCTCCCGCCTCTTCCACCCACCGTGGCCGAGTTTCTCTTCCTCATGGCAGAGCTCCGTGAGAGCTCCCTCTCCGACGCCGATGTCCTCCCGCTCGACGCCGCCCTCAACGGCGAGGAGCCCGTTGTTGTTGGCCTCCGCTCCGCCCTCGGCGTCGCTGTCTCGCGGCCTCTCTCGACTGGCGAGCACAACGACCTGCGGGCGACGCTCGCGGCTGACCCTGACGCCCTCCTGCTGGCCGGTGTGCCGCCGGCTGCCGTCCCGGGCCTCGTGGAGCACAACCCTGACGTCGCCGCCGACGTCCTTGCCCGCTTGGCTGCCGCGACGCGCGCCGGCGATGACGGGCACGACAATGACGACGATACCACCCCGCGCACGCCGGAAAATCCCTGGCTCGCGGCCCTTCTCGACCTCGAGCTGTCAGTCGCGTCGCTTGAGACCATCTCGGCCCTCGCCGTCGGGGGCTCCATCCCCAAGGGCATGCTGTCGCGCTACATTGCCCGGAGCCTCTCCCGGTGTGAGCGTGTCGACGAACGGCGGCAAAATCGCCTCGTTCGCCTCGTCTGCGTCTTTCTGTCAAACCTCATCCGCACGGGCGCGGTAGACCTGGGAGGACTCCTCGTTGAGATCCAGGCCTTCACTATCCAGTTTGCTCGGGTGCGGGATGCCGCTGCGCTGTTTCGTCTACTCAAGTCGTCCTCGATCAGAGGGAAGGAGGGGTAACCTACTATGGGGCAGTAAGGGCCGAGGGGTGTTCGATTGAATCCCCCCGCCATGACGGCTACTTCGTTTTGCGTGACGACGGCGGCCGCGTCTTACCCCCTGATGGCGGCCGCGTCTTGTTCCCTTTTGGGGCCTCAACGACGGGGTCCTGGGCCTCGTCTTCGAGGGCTGGCAGCAGTATCTTCTCCGCCATTTCGACCTTGTTGCGCAGGGCACGGTGCTCCTCGGCCAGCTCGTCAAGCAGGCGGAGGCGCTCTTCCTGAACGCGCATCTTAACCTGCAGGTCGACAGCCTCCTCAAGCGTGGAGGGCTTAGATGCCTTGAGCTCCTCTAACTTGGCCCTGGCGCGTTCCTCCTCGGCACGGCGCTTCTCATCTTCGGCGTCCAGGGCGGCCTTCCGGGCCTCGCCTGCTGCCCTGAGCTCGGCGTCCTCGTGCGCCCGGGCCTCGGCCTCCAGCCGCGCGTTCCAGGCCTCCTCCGTTAGGGCCACGCCCTGGATGCCGCCGCGCAAGAGCCCCCACTCGACGACGGCCTCCTCCGTGTCGTGGTCGTGGGCCTGGCCGTGGGCAAGGGCGGCGTGCCAAGCGTGTGGTTGCTCGAGGAGTAGCTCGGCGAGAAAGGCTCCAAGCGATCGCACGTCCGACGCTGACAGCGGGGACCCGACGAGGGGGAGCAGGCACGCCTCAAGGACGTCGGCACGCCCCGGCAACGCAGCGTCAAGAAGGCTGCCGCCGTCCTCCTCCGCAAGCCGTGCGACGAGCACGTGGCACGCTGTCAACACCGCCCGCACCGCGCCGCATCCCGCGGGGCCGGCGTCCACGGCGTTCTCTAGACACCATCTCAGCACAAAGAAGGCGAAATCGAGGAGGATGGACTGGCGGGCGTCAACACGGTAGTCGGGGAGGCGGAGCAAGGGGGCTGCGGCGGCGGCCGCTGCCTCCACGTCGTCAGCCGCGCTCAGCCGAAGCAGCTCCGCGATATCTTCGTCGCCAAAGGGAGGGAGAGGGTCGGCCGCACCTCGAGGAGGCTCGCTTGTTGATGGCACGTCGGCCTCCACAGCTCCTGTCACGTGGCGCTCGTCGCTCGCATCGAGCGCCGGCGTGAGTCCCACCGCGGCAGACATTCAGTCCTCTATCCCGGTCTCTTCTGCCAGCGGGGAATGCGGTCGGCGCGATGGGGGTGAGACAGTCGAGAGCGGGGGCGGGCGGAAAGCGCAAGGAGGCGCTGCAATTGCCTCGGCATGAAGTGTCGTTTGTGAAGCTCGAGCGCCTCCGGGCACTGAGCAGCCACAAAACGTAGCTCCTCGAAAATGAGCGTCTGAGCCTTATCGGCGAGGGACATCCACCGGCCGACAGTCAGACGAAAACGCGCGCTAGAAAGAGCCTTCCCTCCGTCGCGCGTCACGGCGTCTTCACTCCACCGCCGACGACGACGGGTCAGGGCCGGCGGACCCGCGCGCGACCCTCTTGCCCTCCTCTCACCTTCTGACTTCCAGGCCGCGGGAGGTGTCTGCGCGGGGCTCAGCGCGCTGTGAAGACAGCGCCTAGGCTCGAGGCCCTCTCTGCGACTGAGGGGTCTCTCCTCGCCTCCTTTCGACCTCGACTGGATCCACTCAGGCCATTCGACGCGCGGCAAGAGCGCTCATCGAGTGGCATCGGCATCGCGTCACGTTGGCACCACCGGGTCCACGCACAGCATGGCGCCGCGGCCTCGGCGGCGGTGCTACATCCGTTTCGGCTGGTGCGGCTGAGCTGCTCGAGGGAAGGCCGACGTCGGCCGCCCTCGGAGTACTGCTGCCGACCGGGGCGAGTGGCGTGGGAATACGTTCGCTGCCACAGTGCCGTCCTGTTCGCGGACCCTGCTGACTGAACGCAACCCCACCCCTTAAAACCTATGTCGGCACAGACGGACCTGACTCCCAGCGACTTTGTGGACCGCCCCCTCTTTCATTTCGACTATAGGGGTTCCCTCGGCGCGTTGGCGACGAGCTCGGCCTTTCTGACTGCGCACGTGCCGGCCCGCGGCCGCCCCCCCCCTGCGTCACACGTCTCAGGAGTGCTCGTCGGCGGCGGGGGGCTGGCACACGGCGACGCCGGGGCCCTGACACCGGAGGGCAACCTCGTGCTACAGCTGACAGCCGAGACGGCGGAAACCCTCGGCCTGCCCGTTGCGCGGCGCTCCGGCGTCGGAGGCGCGCCTGACCGGTATGTTGCAAACGTCGCGCTCGGCTCTGCCCGGCTTGCCGCTGAACTGCGCCGCCGTGACCGTTTGCGAGCCTCGCTCGACCGCCTCGGATCCGTGGTGCACTTCCGCCTGGTGGCCATCGATACCTCGCACGGCGCCGTTGGCGGCGGCCTGTGCTCACCTGTCATTGGGCTGGACGACCCGGCCGCAGGCGCCCTTGAATTCGTCAAGACTCCTGTCACGAGGCGCCGCGTGCGTCGCGCCGGCCTCGGCGACGCCATTGCAGCCGTCGCTGGGCTCCCCTGGGACTCGACCTGGGACGCAGCCGCCATCTACCAGGTCGACGCCGCCCGGGCTGCACTCGCCGGAGCTGCGAGCGGTCTGTCCCTGGGCGGCGAAGACGCCGAGGCAGATAACGAGGCCCTCCTGCTGCGCTGGGGGCCTGGTTTGGTGTCGGGGAGGCACTGTGCGCACGCGCTGGCCGCGGCAAATGCGGTTGTCGCCGATGGACGGGCGCCATGGGCTGTCGTCGCCGCATGGGGGGACGACGATAGCCCGCTAGGGTGGGGGGGGGGCGTGGCTCCGGGAGGCGACGCCGGCGAGCACGATGCCATGGTGCTCATCCTACCAGGGTCGAAGGAGGGGGAGGGGGAGGGCAGGCGAGGGCCGCTGCGGCACCTCGTCCTGGCCTCGGCGGGCAAGGGACGCGATGTCCCGCGGTGGAATACGGTGGGAAAGACGAGCCGTTGTTTTTAGATTAAGAGATTCGCGATGCTAACAACGATGCCGCAATCCCGCGCATCGCACTCTAGCACTAGCTCGTTAGGCCACGCCAAATACCCGGTCGAACTCGACCTCAGCGTCCCGGAGGCTGGCGCCGACACAGGCCCGCACCCGTGCGTCATATGCTGTCCGATTGCCGTCAAAGAGCTGTGCAGCCTCCTGATTGGCCGGGCTGTTGGTGTTGGGATCCGACAACAGCGACTGGAGCGACGCGAGCACGGCGGCCACGTCCATGGCGGGGCTCCACTTGCTCTGAAGGATGTCAAGGCAGATGGAGCCATCAGCATACACATTTGGGTGGAAAACGCCCTGCGTGAGGAACTTGACCTCGGGGGGCTTCTGGGGGTACTCGTCTGTGAAGCTTAGCGACAAGCGGAAGCACCCTCCATCCCACTGGGTGCCCTCGGGGCCAAAGATTATGGCGCGCCACCGCTTGATGTTGTCAGGGTCGGGGGCTGCGCTCGTACCGGGAGGGGGGTCCTTGTTCATTCTGCGCATGTCGGCGATAAGCCGCTGCGAGTGGACCAGTGAGAGGGCGGACTAGTCGGGCGATCCATGAGTCTCCACGACAGACGCGTTAGAGATCCGCAGAAGCCAGGGGAAGCCTGCGTACGTCGCAGCAAGTATTGCTCGCCGTTGCAGCGCCGCGGTTGGCGGCCATCGGCGCCGGCCACTCTAACCGAGATGCGAAGGGACGCGGACGCTGTCGATGTCGCGCCTGAAGACAGCACGCAACGGCGGCGCTTCTTGCCCTCGCCCGCCCACTTGTCCATGCGAGGCGAGGACGGCTGAGGCCATTTCCTCGGCCGAGCGCCGTTTTCCACGGAGTCCGGATACTCTTGAGCTTATCCTGAGTCTTTTTTCGGCGAGATCGTCTTCGTCTCCTGCAGCTCCGCTCTTCTCGCTCGCCCAAACAGCCTGGCCTGGCCGGCCCCGCGCTCGGCGACTACAGCCATTTCGCCTCTAGTTCTGGTTCCCCTCGCGGAATGACGGAGCTCCGCCCCAGCCTCGCGGCGTGGAGGGACCCTTTGACCGTCTTGAACGAGGCGCTGAGTGCGCCCGATGCCTCGCCCGTCGTGCGGATCGCCGTGCCAGAGGGCGCCACGTTCCCCCGCAGGAGTCCCCTCAATCGGGGCGCCGTCCTCGCGCCTGCTGGCGCTGACGGCTACCCACTTCACTGGAGCACCCAGTGCGTCCACGCTCTCTACGCCGGAGCAAAGGGAGGGGGCGACGCTGAGAAGCGCTTTGAGGTCGACTACGCCAGGCGAGGAAGATGTTGGAGCTGCCCCCCCAGCGCGGGCTGCGGGCCGCCGTCGCCCCAAACCCCACCTGACCGACCGCCCACGCTGACGAATCCAATCCGGGCGCGCAGATACCTCGACGCCGAACACTTTGGCAAGCCCAGGCTTCCCGCCGCTGTCGTCGGTCGCCGCGTCCCTCTGGCCAGGTTATACCGCGCTGTCGAGCGCCGTGGCGGGTCGGCTGCCGTCTCGCTTGCCCGCGCCTGGGGTGAGGTCGGCTCCGTCCTCGAGCTTGCTCCCGCCCTGAGCGCCCGCGCCGCCGACAGGGCCCCTCGCGAGCTGGAGCGGCTCTACGGCCGCCTTCTTGCCGGCTTTGAGCGCTGGATGAGCCAGGACCGCGACGGCTCCACCAGCGCTCATGGGGGCCGCGGCGGCCACCCGCTCCTCGATTCGAGCGAGGATGAGGAGGAGGTCGCTGGTGCCTCCGGCGTTCCCCGCCCCACCACCCCCGTCGGAGATGCAGACGGCGCAGTCGAACGCACCGATCGGGGTCGCTCCCTCGTGCGCGACGGCACGCCGGCTGACGGCCTACGTGAACCTTTCGCCGATGGGGCTCTAAGAACGTTTCCGGCTTGCGACGCTATCAAGGAGATGGCTGATGAACCCAACCACGACGACGCTAACCTCGATCGCACGCCGACGAAGCCAGGTAAGCGGCGGGTGAGCACGAGTCGTCATGGCGCGTTGCCAGTGGTGGCACCTGTCACCACGCCCTGCAGCGTCTGCTTTGCCGTCGGCCACGTCGACTTCATGGATCGGTGCCGCCGCTGCAGCCGCAGCTTTCATAGTTTCTGTCGAAGCCCGCCGCTCGCTTCCGCTTTCGAGGGTGGCGGAGCGTGCCCGGGGTGCAGCCCCCTTGCCGATGCTGGGGGCGAAGAAGTCCCCGTCGCGTCGCGGGCTAGCGTCCTCGAGACGCTCACGTTTAACGAGCTCGAGCAGCGCTCATCAAAGGTCGAGAACGTCATTAAGCGCCTCTCTGCGCCGTCTGGAACTCACCGTTGGGGCCTGAGCTCCGATGCCGCTGTTCAGGACGTCCTGGTCATCGCTGAAAGCTTTTGGACTTGCGTCGTCGAGGGAGATGAGAAGATGTTCGTGGTGCATGCTCGTGGGATCGACCAGTCGTCTGGCATGTTTAGCACAGCCCCGGCCGTTGCGGAAAACGCTGCGGCGGTCTCCGGTGTCGCCCGTGGCCCCAGTCGCCCCCGTGGCCCCGGTCGCCCCCCGAACATCCCTGTCGGCCTGCCACCACTCCCCGGGCTGGCTGGCCTTCCACCCCTCAGCGGGGTCGGTGCTACCATGCCCCTATTTCAGTGCTTAGGGGCACCGGCCAAGCTGCCCCCTCTTGCTGACGTTGAGTGGGGACTGAGGGATCTGCCCGTCCGCCGCATCGGGCAGGGCCGCTCAGGGTCCGAGTCTGTCCTCCGTCACCTCCCCCCGCACATGGTCGGCAAGGCCCGCATGGACGTCGGCATGTGCTGCAGCTCCCTCCCGTGGCGCATCGAATCCCACCTCGAGGCGGGTGTCTCCTTCCTCCACCATGGCGCGCCCCGGATTTGCTATGCTGTCCACCCGGACGACAGAGCCCGCTTTGAGGACCTTGTTGCCCGGATGACAGTGTCAAGCAGCCAGCACTCCGGGGTCCAGTCCGCTGTGTCAGCCTCAACGCAGCTGTCTTCTCTGCTGCCGCCGGCTATAGCCGTTGCTGCGGGAATTCGTGTCACCGAGGTTGTGCAACGGCAGGGCGATATCGTTATCTGGCAGCCGGGTGCGTACCATTGCGAGGTTTTGTGCGGAGCCAGCATTGCTGAATCGTGCGCTGTTGCTCCTGCCACTTGGCTCGAGAGAGGGGGGATCTACGCCGCCCGGGCTTTGGCGACGCAGCTGGTCCCAGACTTCTCGTTTGAGGCGGTCATCGTCTCCCTTGCTGACCGGGCCATCGACTCAGGACACGGCATCCCCCTGGCCGACGTTATACCCGTGTCCACACTCAGAAGCCTCTCGGTCGCGCTCGACCGGGCTATCGCCTCAGAGTTACGCGGACGTCTGGCCGCTTGGTCCCTCGGCGTCAAGCTTCGTCGGGAAACGATGGAGTGGGAGAACCTCAAAAGCACTGCGTCTGGTTCAGAGCTTTCGCTGAGCCACGTCTACTGCGCAGTCTGTGGCAATGATGCTGCAGATTCCGCCTCTCCACCAGCCAAGAGAACTTCTGGGGGGCGGAGCACGAAGTCTGGCATTTGCCCTGGAGAAATCATCCCGTCGTTCGCGGAGCGTCGCTGTGTCGGGGCGGATGAGCTGGGCCCTGGTGTTCCCTGCGAGTGTCCCCGTGAGCAGCTTCGCCTTTCGTGGAGCCGTTCCATTGCCGACCTCCAGGGGCTACTGGTGCAGATAGCTGAGATCCACCCCCCCGCGCGGCTGGTCGCCCAAGGGGCACCGTTTGCCGGTCCTGAGGTGTCTGAGGTGCTCATCAGCGAGGCCGGCGAAGAGTGGAGGTCGGCCGTCCTAGAGTGGATTGCCCGTGCCGAGGCCATGCTAAATGGACAGGGCGCCAGCCTGGGGGTTCTGGACAAGATCCAGGACGAGGCCAACGCCCTCTTTTCCTGGGGTCCGCAACTCGGCGAGGACGAGCTCAGCAGGGTGGAGGATGTCGAGGGCCGGCTCGCTCATGTACGCAAGTGCGTGGCCGAGCTGTGTGCTGCGTCAGCATGTCAGCAGTCGCTGGCCGATGTCAATGACCTTCTCCGGCGCTGCGAGGGTCTTCCAGTCTCATTCCCGGAGCATGACCTGGTGCAGCAGGCCGTCCAGAGCTATCCTTCATTGATTGCAAGGGTGACAGCCTTCAACGGGGCTGCTGTCAGCGATACGGCAACGTTTGCCGCCCTCAGCATTGAGGCGAGCACCTCAGCTGTTTCCCTGCCGGAGGAGCTCAAGCCTTTCCTCGAGCGTGCCTCTGCCATCAAGGAGTGGCACGATGCCGCCGAGCTTGCGGCACCCCCTCCTGGTCAGCCCATCACTGAGCGCATTTCTGGCGAGACGATGGATGAACTGATCATCAAGGCTAAGACGCTCGGCATTCAGGGAGAGATGGTCGAGCGTGTAGCCGATGCGCGCTGCCGGCTCACTGCATGGGCCAATCGGTACAGTGCACTTCTCGAGGGTGACACCAAACCCCATCTGGAGGACCTCCAGAAGGCCCTCGCAGCTCGGGAGAAGCTGGCCGGCTGGGTCCCTGAAATGGACCAGATTGAGGCACGCATCAGAAAGTGCGAGGACTGGGTAACACGGGTCAGGGGTCACATTGACAAGAAGAGCGCTATCCGGGACCTGAGGTACAGCATGGAGTCGCGCCACCGCATCCCTGTGGAGCCACCGGCAAAGTTCATGGCCGAGTTTGAGGAGTACCTTGGGGCCAAGCAGTGGGAGGACAGTCTTCGCAAGTCGATGTCCTTTCTCGCTATCTTAGAGCTTGACACGGTTGACGAGATTCTCGCCAACGCTCCCTTGTACAACAACAACACCAAGCACAATATTCCTGACCGAAGCGCTGAGCTGGAGGAGCTGCGTTCACGGGCCCAGAAGACGCGGGCCTGGGGTGTACGCGCCCTCGAGATGATTGCACGTGCACAGCCCATCGCTGAGGATGTCGGCGTGGACCGGCGCCCAACGCACACAGAACTTTACCACCTCATTTTCGACGGTATCGATACCCGGATTGAGGCACCTGAGCTTAATCAGCTCGTCCAGTTCCATGGTCAGCTCCTCGATTGGCAACGTAAGGCGAGGATGCTGATGGGGCTCCCTCCTATCGGAGTCAAGATCAAGGCAATGTCACGCGGTGGCAGGATGAAGGGCAAGCGCCGGTGGGTGTTGACCTTGGGTGTCGAGGCGGCTCGTGCGGAGGCCCGGGACGAACGCAATGAGGATCGTGTTCGCTCTCGCACTACGCGTGCGTCGCGAAAGACAGCGCTGGCCGCCACGGAGGACGAGGATGACCCAAGCGAGAGTGAGAACGAGGTGGGGGGGACATCCATTGAGCCTCACGTCGGAGGCCGTACAGTCAAAACGATGCATGAGAAGTACGCTGGTGCTGACTTTGTCAACTGCACGGAGCAGAGCGTCCTTGAGGAGGCTGCCACGCGTCCCCGTAGGGGTGTGGCGGATCCCGCAGAGCTGGCAGAGTCGATCGCTGCGATTGACTCCCTTCCATGCCGCCCACCAGAAGTGGCTGCCCTCCGCCGCTTTGCAAAGCAGGTGGAGACATTTGACACAAGGTGCCGCGCTGCGCTCGATGCTGGTCCCAATGGTATTGCCAGGCTGGTCGAGCTGCAGAGGGAGGGAGTGCAGCTCGGCATCAGCTCTGTCCCCGGCCTTCGGGAAATTAGGGCAGAGGACTGGGAGGCATCCCCAATTGCCGCCCCTGTCCTTGCCCGGCTTGTGCTGTCTAAAGACGTCCCCCCCGAGGGCTCGTTGATCTCTCTTGAAGACTTCCGGGCCGCATTGGCGTCGGGAGAAGAGCTTGGTGTTCAGTGCGACTCTTTTTTCCGCCTAAAGGTGATGGCGGAGAGCGTTGAAGCGTTCGCGACGAAGGTGATGGCTGCTGTTGCCAACCTCATGGCAGCACGCGATAGCATTGCCTCCGCCTGTTCCGGCACTGCAAGCGCTGCTTGCAAAAGCCCTCTTGCTGACAATGCACGAGACGATTTGATCGCCTCAGTTCAGCTCTCCCACCTCATCACCATCGTTCGGCCGTCGGCCGGCGAGCTACGCAGTCTGCTCGACCAGACAAGGAGTGTGCCGCTCGCCTCAATTGCCTTCCCCACTGACCTTCTTCAGGCCATCGAGGTGGGACTCCGCCAGTCCGAGGATGCCAATCAGCCTGCTCTGGCTATGCTGGCTCGGCTCGAGACCTGGATGTCGTCTGTCGCTGCTGGCTCCCTTCCTGGCGCAGACGCTGCCACTGTGCGCATTCCCCTACGGGACTTTGAGCAGGGATTGGCCGCCATTCTTCACTCACCAGTCGTCACCGACTCGACCATGGCTCTGCTTGCCGTGCACCAGAGCCTCGCTGCTGTGCACAAGCGTGTGAACGATGCTTTGTTTGAGGATGCCGGGGACTGCTCCCCGGCGCAGCGTGCTGCTGCCGTCGCCTCTCTGGAGACCTCTGTCACTTGGGCTGCTCAACTCCTCGCGACAGGCGTTTCCACGCTCGCTGGTCAGGAGCTTGAAGACATTGCTGCGGTGGACGTGGACTCTTTCAATCTGTTAGCTGTCTCTGAAGACCCAACGCCCTGCCTCTGCGCCAACGCTGCGTCGCGGCGCGGTGACGAGCCGAGCCAGTTTGTAAGGTGCTTCTGCTGCCATGTTGACTACCACGTATGTTGTATGGGCCTCACGACGGGTCGGATTCGGCAAGGAAAGGCGTATGTTTGCCCCGTCTGCCAGGCTGTCGGGTGGCTTGGCACGAAGACGACTCCAGGGAGCTCCAAGACGACTTCGCGTGGCGCCTCTGCGATGGAGGACCTTGGGATGAGGAGTAACACGCATTTTACCCGGGTCGTGGCGCGTGAGGAGCTTGCTGAGATCGTCTATGAGATGCGCAAGCTGCCGTGCCTTCTCCCGGACGAGGCCGGGCTGACGCGCGCCATCATCGCGTATGACAAGGTCGCAATAGCGGCTGTCTCCCTCCTGAACGCGGCGAGTGCGAGCTCGACAAGCACCACGCCCCGGGCTGGAGACCGCCGGCCCCGGGCCCTCGCTTGTGTGGTTCGCGCGGCCTACGCCTCGGAGATCGACATGACCCCGGCCTGGAAGGCCGCGCTCGGTGCCATTCGCGCTGAGAGGACCGGATGGCGGGCCCAGGCCCTCGCCGCCCAGGGCCAGAGGATGTCAATCGACAAGCTTGGTTTCCTGATTGATGAGGGGGTCAAGTGCGGCGTGGCGGTGCCGTTCGACACGGCGCTGCGCGAGGCGACCGAGAGGCGCGCTGCGGGGATCGACTGGGTGTCCCGTGCCTCCCGTTGGCTCGATGTTGATGGCGTCGAGGATGATGAGGATCGCGACACTGAAGAGGCCCGCCAGCTCATCAATGAGGCTGAAAACGGTTCGGTGGTCCACGACGAGCATGTTGTCGCTCGGCTCCGCCAGGAATGTTCGCAGCCGGCACTCTGCGTTTGCGGAGCTCCTTGTGCTGATGACGCCACTCCCGTTGCTGTGTGCGCGAATGATAGGTGCACCGTTGGTACCTATCACGTACGATGCATCGGCTTGGCCGTCCCCCCGGCTCCCAACTCGTGGTGCTGCCCCTCTTGCATCGCTGCGGCAAACTCGATTGCCGCCGCAGTGGCCCCGGCGCCGGACACGGCGATGGAGTAGGAAGCGACGTCTTATCTTCATTTGGTCAAACCTTGTAGGGTTTCCGTGCCTGGGTTGTGAGTGTCGACGATGGCGTGCAATCGCCACCCGATGTCAACGAGCCAGATGTGTCATGCATGTCACTGTCAGTTACATGCTATGAAAAAACGGAATGCCGATGGCACGGTCCACGAAGTGCGAGGCTTGCGGAGGTGTGTTCCACCGACTGCGTGCGCGTCTCGTTCAAGGGTCGTGACACTACGCTGCGCTGAACATCTTGCGGTGCTTCCGCATGACTCAGCGCCCGACGTATCTTTCCCGGAACCCCAAGCCGGAGAGGCTGAAGGCTTTGGCCTTCATCCTTGGCGGTGCGGGCGTAAGGGGATAAGAAGGGAGTGCGCCAGCGCGGAGGCGCACGTCTATGCAGCTAGCTCATGGGTGAGGTGGAGTTTTAGCGGTGCACGCGTCGTGCAAGGTGTTTCCGTTTTCAAAGTTCAATCGCCCCGGTCGTCGGGGGGCCTATCTCACCCTAAGACCTCGCCAAGCCCCTCTAGAGCGCGGCCGCACTCTCTCACGACTCTCAGCAGCTGAGGCGCTTCGTTTACGCTTGCCATTGAGAGGGCCTTGGTCGTCTCGGCAAGGCGGTGGCGCACAGCGAGCACAGCGGCTGCGACCTCGGCCGTGACCTCTTGACCAGACGCCGGAGCCGGGCGATGCGCCGCGGGGCGGCGGATGGGTGAGGCGGGCGGAGGAGGGGAAGCAGGGGGCGCGGAGGCGGCAGGCGCTGGGCCGGGGGGAGGAGGGGGGGGAAAGGGGGGCGAGACAAGCTGCGGCCGGGCATCCGGGGTCGGCGCCGGTCCTGCGCATGCCGCAGCCGGCCGGTCCCTCTCATTGAAGACGAGCAGGTCGCACTTGACGCAAAGCATACCCTGAGTGGGCGGAGGATCGGTCGACGGTCGGTCAGGTCCCGATCGGGATAGAGGAGGGGGAGTGCCAGAAGAGCCCCCACCCCCTCGCCTTTTCCTTGACGCGCTTGTCCTGCACGAGCGGCGTCGAACACACCGGGCAGTGCTGACCCAGCAAAGTCCAGCCTGCCAGCATTCGGTTGGCAATGAGCTCCGACGGAGGAGTGGCCGAGGCGTCGGTAGATAGAGCGGGGGCGACTGGCGCTGCGGCCGCCGTCTGACCGGGGGCAGGTGCGGCGGCCGCCGCATCGGCCACAGCGTTCTCAAAGGCGAGGGCTTCAGCTTCAAGGCGCGCCCGCGTCGCGGCGATTTCCGCCGCTCGACCATCGGCAGTCGAGGCGCGGCCGCGAGCTGACGGTCCCGCGGCGGGGCCGGTTTGGGCGCGGTCAGCCGCCCCGTCCGGTGGAGCAGCAGCTGCAGGTCCGGGGGGCACTTTCCCCGCGTCTGCGATCGGTTCCCCCGTCACGGCGTCGCACTGCGTACATTGCTTCAACATCGTGGCGCGATCCTGCATCAGCGGCATTGCGCAGACGTTGCATGCATCGGCCAGCATCACGTGACCGCGCAGTAAAAGCTCCCCGATTCGGGCCGTCGCCTCGTCTCGCGTCCTCGGCATGATGCCGGGGGGGGTGTAGAGGTGGGGGTGGTTGGAGTGGGGGGTGTTAGGGTTGACGAAGCTCGGCTTTGACGACGGTGGCAGTGAAGGGGCTGGACCCGGGTGACTAGGGGGACGTCGAGGAGGGCCACCACTTGCCATATTTCGTCTCTCCAACTCCACCTGCGACCGCGAGTCTACTTATGATGCGGTGGTACGGCGAAAAGAACGCGGATTTTCACCGAGGCATCGGCATCCAGGACGGTAAGCTTTTCGGCGTGACGGTCCTGGCGATGGTGACCGCGGACGCGGCGACGGCCGCCGCTTTCGCGTGCCCGTATGGATCGCTTAGATCGTCTGGCGCGCCAATTCTCCTCCAATTGCAGCGCCATATGACCCCTCGCTCACATTATGGTCGACGATGCGGACGGTAAGGAGTCGACCCCGAAAGCGCTCAAAATCAACCCCGGCACTCCCCCTTCCTCGCGCAGAGTCGCACGACGTCATCGTCGAGCGGCGTGGTCGGTCCGAGTCCACAGCCTATAAATCTCCCGGCCGGAATGGCTCCGGCGCGACCCCATTCCAGCGGGGAGAGACGAAGCGGACGGACGTGCGCTTCCATGAGCACGTTTTCCACGACTTTCTCCTGCCGCGTGGGTACCCCGAGTCCGTGACACCCCGGTACGCCCCGTACATGGCCTGGCGGGGCGTGCAGTACTTTTTCGGGGGCGCGATCTCGGTGTTCACGACGCAAGCCCTGATTCAGTCAGTGGGCGTGTCGGCGGGCCAGGCGGCAGCCTCGTCAGCAGCGCTGCGCTGGGTTGTCAAGGATGGCGCCGGGCGGGCGGGCCGCTTCGTCTTTGCCCGGTGGGGTAAGGAGCTCGACGGGGAGCTTAAGCAGTACCGCCTGGTAGGCGACCTTCTCATGGAGGCTGGCGCATGCCTCGAGCTCGCCACGGCGTCAGCACCGCGGGCCTTTCTTCCTCTAGCGTGCCTCGCCAACCTGTCGAAGAATGTGGCCGCCGTCGCCATGAGCGCCACGCGCGCACCGATATACCGGTCCTTTGCGCGCAACAACAACATGGCCGACATCACGGCCAAGGGAGAGTCGGTGGCCAACATCGCCGACCTGGCGGGCACCGTCGCTGGCCTCCTCTTTTCTCGTTCGCGCCTGCCGGCCCACGTCGTATTTGCCGTCCTCTCGGCCGGCTACCTCACGTCATCACGTTACGAAGTCGACGCCGTCGCCCTGCCATACTACAATGGCGCGCGTCTTGCCCTCGCCGCTCGTACTTTTTTCGCCACGGGCAACGTCCTTAGCCCCGACGAGGTCAACCGCGACGAGCCCCTCGTGCCCTGGGCGGACCACGGGCAGCACCGCGTCGTCCTCGGGTCAAGCCTTGATGAAGCCTTCTGCAATTGGGGCGCCACCAACGCCGAGGTCCAACGGAGCATCGACGTCCACCGGGACGACCCCTTCATCCTGGCGGCTCGGCCCGGGCGGCGCCTCGCCCGGGTGCACGCCGTGCTCAAGGAGGGAGCAACTCGAGAGGACGTCACGGAGGCCGCCTTTCTCGGTCACCTCGTGCTCCATCGACTAGAGGGTGGCGCCACCGAGCCGGGAACCAATGGGGCCGCTGGACCGGGGCCCGCATCGTTAAGGGCGTCCTCGGGGGGGCGGCGGTCCGCTCGCCCAGCTATCGACGGTGGGGACAACGATGGGGAGGGCGGGAGTCATCGCCGCCGTCGCGGCGGGAGGCTCCCCGCCTTTCTCGAGGCTCTGACGGGCAGGGTACCAGGCGAGACGGCCCGATTACGCCGACGGCTGGCGCCGGGCATGCACCAGTCGGGTGACTGCTGGAACAAGGCAGCACCGACACAGGCAGAGATCGACGCCGCTCTCACCTGGGCCCTCGCCCAGCGACGGAGATATTTTCGGCGGTTTCGGGACCTCAGCCTCGCGCGGGGATGGGAGATGGGCAACGCCACGAGCCTCAATACGAAAGATATTCGCGTGAGGATTCTCAATTAACAGAGTCGGGACAGGTGGTCGAGTGTCCGTTCGGTTTTCTCTTCACAGGAAGGCTTCAGACCTCGTCCGTAGTGTCGACCAGGTCCTCATCGTCGCCCATCACGAGCGAGCCGATGAAACGCCAGAGCGGGTCGCGAATTGCAAATGCACCGAGGGCACCCCCAACAATTCCAACCTGGGCGAGACGGAGGCCCAGGTTAGCCAGGCCGAGGCCCTGAGGAGCCGAAGTGGCATCCCCGGCGCTCATCGACATGAAGCGCGCATGAGACCTGCAGATAACGATGAAACGGGGGTGGGGCGCTGTCGGTGGCGGTATCCGCACCGAGGCCATGACAGCGCCGTAGCGCGCCCGAGCGCCCGAACCAGAAGCGAGTGGGCGGCAGGCGTCGACGCCGTCGCACGGCCCCAGCCACGTCTCCGGAACCCCCGCGCGGCTCTCCGTTCGCGATACCAGTCATTCTCGGGACTGATTTTTTCCCGCATAGGTGCGCGAAACGGCCGCGGCGGGCTCGTACGGCTCGGGAGGACTGTGTTACTTGCCTCGTCTCGGCTGTGGCGCCCCGGGCGACGAGGCGAGCGGCGCGCACGAGCGACATCCCCTCACTCGATCGAGCCGCGCTGTTGCGGTGCGGTGGGGGGGTTGGCGGCGTGCTCTGTGGCACGTGGGAAGGCTCCAATGCCCACCCTGCGCGCCCTGGAAAGAGCCGGTGCCGCTTTGACCTCTGCCGCCGCCGCATGCGCTGAGCACGCTCTCGGGTCCTTGCAACCTGGGATTCAGAAGTACCACGTCGAACTCCGTTCACCGCGACGGTGCCCCCCCGTTTCATCGGAAGCGCGTCGTCTGACCACCCTTGTGACACGTGCTCGTGGCCGTTCGTGCCGAATAGAGAGAGAGAGGCCGCGCGCGCATACACACATGAATGATGAGCTGATCACCGTTCGCCCGCCGAGCGGAACGTCGTGTCGCGAATCGTTGTCGGGGCGGTCACAGGCCTCTTCGGCGGTGACCGCCAACGCGGCGAGGCCGTCGAGCCGACATGCGCCGCCACGCCCCGCGCCCGGCTCGGTGCAGCAGCTCCTGGAGGACGCCAGGGCGGCGGCGGTCCGAGTCCGTGCCGACAGTTTGGCCGAGTTGGCGCGGCCCGCTACTCTGCCCAGCACGCGGCAGAGTTCGGCGCGGCCCAGCTCGGCGCGGTCATCGGCGTCGGGGAACGCACCTTCGTCGCGGCGCTCTTCAGTCACGGGCGCCCTCCGCGCGCCAGAGCCCAAGTCGAGGGCCGCCATCGCGTTGCCGGGAATGACGAGCTCGCGTGGTCCCTCGCGTGGGGTCTCGTGGGGTTCGGACGTGGTTGCTCCTCTGGCCCCGCCATCGGGCGCACCCAAGGCGTCGTCGAGCCTCCGGTTCTTGGCGCCGCCGAGCCAACGACACCCCTCCGGCAGCGCCCGCACATCGTCGCACGGCGAGATGCCGCAAGTGGTATTTGAGAATACGCCACTGCTGCAGCAGGGCCCTCCCACGGCCAACCGGGCCGCCCCCTCCACATCCATTGTCGAGGGGGGAGACCCAGAGTGTGAAGACGCTGCCATGGGTGGGAGAGAGAGAGAGGGAGACGAAGAGATCGCCCGGGGTTGTGACGAACCGGCCGACGCCGACCGGTCGAGCTTGGACGCGGGAGAGGGAGAGACCGCGCTGGGAAGCAACAAACCCATCGTCACCGACCCCCCGACCTCGCCGCGTGTCGGCCTGTCGGATGATGGCGAGTCCATCAACCGGGACCCCAAGTCGGACGACTACGACGGGGACTCGGGCGCGTCGCCCCTCGCCGCGCCCGACGACGACGACGAAGATGGGGGGTTCCCTGCTTCCACTCCGGGTCGTCCAGAGGACCCTGCGGACAGCGACACCGGGCTGGCGGTGCCGTCTGCTGGGGCTACCACCCTCCCCCTCCACCCCTCCCCCGCCGACGCCGTGGAATGGGGCGGTGGAGAAGGTCAGCACAGCCAACGGAGTCTGAACGCTGGCTTCTTGAGTCGTTCCTCGATCCTCTCCGAGGAGTCGTCCTCGGGCGACAGCCGGGGCAGGCTCACCAGGACCCCAGCTGCTCCGCCTGGCACGCCGCCGTCATCGTTGTTGTCGGGGGCATCGGACGCGTCACGTCCAGGGTCCCAGGCCGAAGAACCGCGGGAGGAGCCTGGCTCATCGGGCGTTGTTCCAGAGTGGAGCCCACTTCGCGAGCTCCGGTCGACGGCGGGTGCCAACACGATGGCACTCAGGCCAAGCGCGACCAAGGGCGGCCGTATGTCATCGACGGCAGCGCGCAGGAGCCGTGACGTCAACACCATGCACGATCCGACATCGCTCTTCGAGACGCTCACGGGCGTCGCGCCCGCGGCGGGTTCAGGGCCTCGTGGTCGGGATTGATTCCATGCCTCGCGCGCTGTCAATGTCACCACATCGCATGTCCCGGCGACGCTACCGCCCACCACGGAACACCCCCAAGCGCCTTCACTCGCAGTCTATGAATGCCGACCGTGGTACCGACTCGCGGCGCCGGGCCCAGCAGCGTCCTGGCGGCCAGCGGCTCGTGCGCATCGAGGGCGAGCTCCGCGCCCACGCGACGTCCGCGGAGTTACAGGAGCAGCGCCGGGCAGTGCGGGCTGCGCTCCAGTCGTCGAGACGTCGGGAGCAGGGCACCGGCGTATGGCGCCCGATGGACCGCACCGCCCACTGTCCCGCGAGCTACAAGGAAAGCGATGCGGTCAAAGCGCTGCTCAAGCGCGCGGAGCTCACCCGGCAAGAGCACGAGCTCTTGCTGCGCGAGGGCATCATCCGCGACCGGGAGTGGCTCCACGAGGCGCGCATGCAGCAGCAAGCGGCACTGAAGGTCTGGCGGTCGCGCGACCCGCCTTACATTTTTCATTGCGCGCGCTGGTTCGCAGCCACGAAAATCCAACGCCTTGTGCGGGCGTACTTTGCGCAACATTCGCGCCGGGACCGTTTCAGATGGCAGGCCTACCGCCCCGATGCCGTACGCTCCCGCGAGGCCTTCCGCCAATACCTCAGGCATTATAACCCGCAGCGCGCAGAAGAGGCCATGACTGCCGAAGCGATCGTTCAGCTCGCGCTGGTGACGCTGCGGGGATAAAAATTGGCCGGGGGGGGGGGGGGGGGGGGGGGGGGGGGGGGGGGGGGGGGGGGGGCCCCCCCCCCCCCCCCCCCT
>Ga0181573_10000292_pt1 | contig 53672 bp, 33 predicted proteins | sample 101ome_25_FD_148643 | JGI IMG/M metagenome (GOLD analysis project Ga0181573, IMG submission 148643) | Coastal salt marsh microbial communities from the Groves Creek Marsh, Skidaway Island, Georgia - 101409BT metaG (spades assembly) | ecosystem: Environmental > Aquatic > Marine > Intertidal zone...
ACCGTTGATCGATCGATCGAGTCGACCGTTGATCGATCGATCGAGTCGACCGGTGATCGATCGAGTCGATCGAGTCGACCGTTGATCGATCGATCGAGTCGATCGAACGACTCGATCGACGGTGACGGATGTCGCGCGCGATGAGGACGATCGGCGTGCATCGTACCGTCGGTCGTGCGCCCGTCGTGAGCCGACGACGCGCGCGAGGACGACGCGCGAGATCGATCGAGGAGGGTGAGAGCGAACGTGTGTATCGAGCGCGCGCGACGCTCGGCGCGATGGTGGTGACGACGCGCGCGACGACGACGACGATGACGATCGGTGGTGGGAACGCCACCGTCATCGGGACGCGATCGACGATCGCGCGACGCGCGCGCGTGGGCGTCGACGCGAGACGGTGGTGCGTGGACGGGAGTGATGCGTGCGTGCGAGGCGTGCGGGCGCGCGTGGTGAGCGCGCGAGGGACGATCGGGAGAGACGGCGACGGGGGGGCGGCGCGGGGGGCGTCGAAGCGGCGAGACGTCGTCGCGAACTCGAACGCGGATGGATCGTTGCGGTTGACGTACGAGCAGAAGAGTTCGACGACGACGACGACGACGACGACGACGAAGAGTTCGGGCTCGTCGGGCGATGGGCCGAGCGGGTTGGCCAAGGCGCTCTTGGCGGCGGCGGCCGTCGTGGGCGCGGTGTGCGCGGCGGATTACGCCTTCGTGAACGTCGGTGGATTGACGTGGGCGGCGACGCCGGGCGCGAGTGCGATTCGGGCGAGCGCGGCGACCGCGGCGACGCTCGCGTCGGCGTACATCTGGAGTAAGTTTGGCGGTTTATCCTCCGTGCCGGGAGCCTTCTCCATGTGCGCGACGTACGCGTTCGGCTCTCTGTTGTCGATCGTCATCGTGCAGGCGTACAAGGTGAGCGCGACGTGCGTGCTCAGCGCGGCCGCGGCTTCCGCGGCGACGTGCGCGGCGGCTTGGTTGTTGCGCACGATCGGCGACTCGTCCTTGATCGAACGCTCGTACGACGCCGACGTGCACGCCGCCGCCATGGTTCGCGGCGCCAAGTCTTTCGAGCGTCTTGAGGCGCTTCGTGAGGTCATGATGCGCGAGTTCGAGGCGGAAATGGCCGAGCTTGAACAAAAGCAAGTTCAGTTTGAGCGAGAGATGCGCTCGGTCGAAGAGCGTCATCAATCGCAAGTGTCTCGCTTGGAGATGGAAATCGCTCGCCTCAAGGAACAAAACAAAAACGCCGCGGCGGACAAGGCGAAAGCGCTCGAAGAAGCCAAGGCGCAGTTCGAAAAGGAGAAGGAGCGCATGCGCGAACAATTCGATCGAGATACCGCGTTGCTCAGAGAGACAATCGCCAAGTTGGAGGCTGACGTCGCGGGCATGGAGGAAAAGTTCGCCGTCGAGCGCAACGATCTCTTATCCAAGGTTCGCGCAGCGAAGGGTCTGTACCAAGCGCAGAAGGCGTTGATGTTTTCTGAAGTCTCCAAGCTCCAAAAGGCCATCTCCGTCAAGGAGGCACAGGCTGCCAACTGGCACGCTCAAGTCACCTCCATCGAAGCCGAAAAGCTCGCGCTCATTTCCCAGCTTGAGACGGCAATGCAAGTGGCCGAGAAGGCCGAAGCGGAACTCGTCACGGCCGTGGCCGAAGTTCAATTCGAATCCGAGCGTGAATTGGAATATGCCATCGCCGAAGCTCTCGCGGAGCGCATGGCGCTTGAAAAGTCCAAGGAAGAACTCGCCGCCGCCATGGCTCAAGCCAAGGTCGACGCCGAGCGCGAGTTGGAACGCGCCATCGCTGAGGCGCTCTCGGAGCGACAAGCGATGGAACTCCTGATGAAAGACAAAGAGGAGGCATGGAAGGTTGAGATGCGCGCTGCAATTGCTGAAGCGGAGAAGAAGGCGAACGATGAATGGAAAAAGAAGGTTGACCATTTGGAGGCGCAGCACGCCAACGCCATGGAACAGCTCAAGCGCGAGTACGACAACAAGATGTCGCAAGTTGAGCGTGACGCGAGAAAGGCCGGCGAAGACTCTTGGTTGTCCGAAAAAGCCAAGTTGGAAGCTACGTACAGATCTTCCGCCGATGCGGCCCAGAAAGCGCACACGGATAACCTCGAAAAGGCCAAGCTCGAGAGTGCGAAGGATGTCGACGCCGTGCGCGCGGAGATGGCCGTTCTCAAAGCCACGTATGAGACCGCCGCCGCCGCCGCCCAAACTGCGCACGCTCGAAGCCTCGAACTCCTCAAACAAGAACACGCGCAAGCTCTCGTTGCCGCGAAGGAGGAAATTGTGGAAGCCGTGGCTGAACAAATCCATTTGCACGAGCAAGAGAAGCGCGCGTTGATTGAGGAATTGAAGGCTGAAGAAATTCGCATGACGGCCGAACTCTTGGCTGAAAAAGATGCCGCGATCGCCGAGCTTCAAAAACAACTGAAGACTTCTAAGAATGAGCGTCAAGCAGTCTTCGATCTGTTGAAGTCTGAATCTGCAAAGATGAAGAACTTCTCTGGCGAGAGCTTGAGAAAGTCCATCCAAGAGGCGGAGGACAAGTTGAACATGTTCTGGTCTGGAAAGATGGATCGTCTCGCCGCGGCACACAAAGTCAAGGTTGAAAAGATGGAAAAGGACTTCAAGAACAAATTGCGTGGTCTCAAGGAGGATGCCAAGCAAGAGCTTCACGCGCAAATTGAGTTCACAGCCAAGGCTACGCGCGTCGCGATGGAGGCTGAATTCGCCGCGCAAATGGACAGCGCCAAGCGCTCATTCCAAGGTGAGCGACGCGCGTTGAAGGTACTCTTCGATTCCGAAGTCGCCAAGACGCAAAAGATCATCTCTACGTACGAATCGCGAATCAACGCGTTGGAGATTGCCGAAGCCGCCGCCAAGTCCAAGGCGGATGGTTACGAGTCTGAGATTGCGGCGCTCAAGGCGCAGTCCAAGTCTGCGCTCGAGTCGGCGCTCGCCTCCACGGAAGCTGAAGCCGAGAAAAAGTGGCTGGCGAAGATGGATGAAATCGAGCGCACGCACAAGGCTGCCATCGAACAGTTGAAGGCGGAGCACTCCAACGCCATTCTCGCGATGGAGGGTAAGCTCAGAGACGCCGAAGGTGCCCATGCTGCTGAGACCAAGAAGTTGCGAGAACAGCTCGAGGCTGAGTTTGCCAGCAAAATCAAGGCGCTCGAAGATCAACTCAGTGCGTCTCAACAGAGCGCTGCTCGTGAGCTTGCCGCTGAGAAGGCGAGAGCGGCTCAAGCTCTTGAAGCTGCCGTCGCTGCCGCGAACCAGCAAGAGGAGATCAACGTGTTGACGAGCAAGTACAACTCCATGGAGACTGAATACAAGGCTGCAGTCCAGAAGCTTGAGGCTGATCTCGCGACTGCCCGAGCAAACGCCACTGCCGCTAGCGCGGACGCCAAGGCGCAGTACGAAGCCGAGATTAACGCCCTCAAGGCAAAGCTCGCGGAAGCCGAAGAACAAATCAAGGATTTGGAAGCCCAGCTCGCGGCGAACAAGGAATATGCGGCGAAGCAAATGGCCGACATGGAACTTAACTTTTCTAACGAGCTCCGAGAACTCGAGCGCGCGTTGAAGGCGCAAGCGCTCGAGAGTACCACGAGCATTTCGTCGGAGAGAGACTCGCTCATGGCTCGCATCGCGGCGCTTGAAGTCGAGCACGACAAGAAGTTGTCCGCGGCAAACGCGGAGGCCGCCGCCGCGTTGAAGGCGAAAGAGCAAGGTTTCGCGGAAATTGACTCCCAAATTGAGGCGCAAATGAGAGAAAAGCAAGCGGAAATGGAAGCCAAGCTGGCTTCTCAGATTGAAGAACTTCGCTCGCGCACCGACGACGATGTTACCGCCGCTCAAAAGGCTCTCGCCGACGCGAAGAGCAAGTACGAAGCTGACGTCGCCGCGCTCAAGGCGGAGCACGCCAAGGAAATCGCCGCGGTCAAAGAGGCCGCGGAGAGCGCCGATCAACTTCTTCTTTCGAAGATCTCGACGCTTCAAAGCGAGAACAAGGCTGCTTTGCAAAAGGCTGAGGACGATGCCAAGGCTAAGTACGAGTCAAAGTTGCAGGCGGCCGAGGCGGAAATCGCCGCTCTCAAATCAAAGTTGGCTGAACTGGAAAAGAAGAACTTTGAAGATGTTGAGAAGAGACTCGCGGCGGCTCTCGAAAAGGCTGCTCTCATCCCCAGTTTGGAGAAAGAGATTGCGGATCTCAAGGCGTTCATGTCCGAGATGACCTCTTCACACGAAGCGGCATTGGCGCAAGCCCAGCGCAACCAAGAGGCTGAGCTTGCCAATTTGAAGCAAGAACTCGAGAGTGCGTTGAAGGCCAGCGGCGAGATGTCCAAGTTGGATGCGCAGATCAAGGCTCTTGAAGCTCAACTCGCTAGCGAAAAGGACAAGCTCGCCAAGGCGTTGAGCGATGCCGAAGCCGAGCGCGCCGCGCTCGAAGCCAAGTCCAAGGCGGATCTCGAAAAGACTCGTGCGGATGTCATCGCGCAGGCCGAAGACCAAAGGAAAAAGTTGGAACAAATGTTCCTGGACGAGTCTGCCAAGGCGCGAGCCGCGTTCGAAGCTGAAGTCGCCGAGTACGAGAAACTCGTCAAACAAGCGACGGCTGACCTCAAAAAGGCGCACGCGGATGAGTTGGCGAACATCGTCGCGCAGCACAAGACTGAACTCTCGGCTGTGATGTTAAAGGTGGACACGACGAGCGCCGGCAAGGTGAAGACGCTCGAGGCTGAAAAGGCCAAGTTGGAGAAGGCTCTCGCCGACGCGAATGCGGCGACGCAGAGCGCACAGAACGACGCGTCAGCCGCGTTGGCAGATGCCGCCGCCGCAAAGTCCCGTGTAAGTGAACTCGAGCAAGAGTTAGCCGCGCTCAAGAGCTCCAGAGACGCCGCTGTGGCCAAGGTGAGCGACCTCGAGAAACAACTGCGCGACGCCAAGCAAAACCAAGTTGACGCTCAGGCTGATCTCAAGAAGGAGGTTGCCACGCTGAAGACGGCCAGGGATGCCGCGCAAGCTCGCGTCGCTGAACTGGAAAAGCAGCTCAACGCCGTCGCCAACGAAAAGGCTCAAATAGAGAGCAAGCTCATAGATGTCGGCGCCACCAAGACGGCAGAGATGGAACAGCTCAGAAGCGAGCTCTCTAGTTTGCAGACCGAGCTCAGCCAAGCTCTCGCGAACGCCAAGAACCAGAAGGAGAGTGAGATCGCACGTCTCTCCGCTGAGTTTGAATCTCGATACACCGCAATGCAACAAAAGCATCAACGTGAAATCGATGAGCTCGCTCGTCAAGCGCTCGCCGATGTCTCTGGCGCCGAGACGCGCGCGGACGCCGCCGAGTCCGAACTCGTCCGTCTCCGTGCGGAAACGAAAGACGTTTCCGTCTACAAGTCTCAAATTGAGACGAGCGAGAAGCAACTCATCGTCGTGCGCGAAAAGTTGGGCGCAACGGAGAAGAAGCTCGCCGACTTTTTGGCTCTGTACGGCGAAGAACGCAAGGTGCTCGAAGAGTCGCGAAAGATTGCGGACGAGTTGGATCGTATCAAGCGCCGATACGCCACGTCCATGGACATCGATGAGTCGACCATCGACGAAATCTCTTCCAAGGTCACCCAGGCGCTCGAAAAGACCGACGATGGCGAAAAAATGCAAGCCATGATGGATGGCCGAGCCAAGGGCGACACCGTCGTCGACGTCAACGACATTCCGGTTTGGGCGTACTACGCCCTCGGCGTCGCCACCGCCATCCTTCCAAGAATTATCGCTGGTGGCGGATTATAGACTAATCTTGTAATTAGCGCAATATATATATTTTAAATGATATCTGTTTTAATCACCGAGTCTTCGAGTCTCTTCGTGAGTCTCTTCGTTCATTCGTCTCCCCGACTCGGACGCATTTGTCTCATTTCTTCGCTCGCGGACGCGGCAGAGCTCGCCTCTCGCCCGCTCGCGACCGCGTCATGGTGAACTCGTCAGACGTCACCGCATCCGTCTCATCGGCTCGCGCGCCGCGCATATGGGACCCACGCGCGCGGTTCCTCGAGCGCGCCGAGGCGTCCGGCGTCACCGTCCCGAGCGCAGAAAAGCGCTCGACGAATCGAACAGCCGCCCGCCTCGCCGCTCGACGCGAGTTTGAGCTTCACAAGCAGGTGAAGCGCGTGAGGAGTGAGCTCGCGCGAATCTCCAGCGGATGTTGCGCGTCCACGTCGTCCGCGCATTCGAAAGGGGCGCCGCTGTTGTTGTACGAGAGGTGGTTGGCCCGAAGCGCGCTGGCGGCGGAGGACGCGTCGTCGTCCGCGTCGTCGTCCGCGTCGTCGTCCGCGTCGCCGCCGCTCTTGCCGAGAGGTGATCCTGGGGGAGGATTGAGAAACGATTTGATTCGACACGGCGCGAGCGAGAAGGATGCCGAGCGTGGCGCGACGGACGCGGTGAAGAAATCGAAAGACGCCGCCGAGCGATGGTCGAGGAGGTGCGAAGACATCGTCGACGAAGAGGACGACGTAGAGATTTGCGACAGAGGTGGTTTTCTCACGCTGCAGCTGAGAGGGTTGAAACCGTACGTAAAGGTGACGAAGACGCACATCTCAAAGCTGCGCGCGCTATATTGTCGGACGTGTCGCGGTGGGAAACAGTTGTCTCAAGACTTGAATTCAGACGAGTACAAGACGTTCGCGTTCGCCGTGTTCGCTTTGTTGATGAGATACGAGACACTGGGCGGCGCTGGGTATCAAGCGGCGCTGGGAGAAGATGCCTTTGATGTTCTTCACGAAAAGTTGGGCGTCGCGTGCGAGTGTTTCGCTTCTCCGCTGAATGCGAGATACGCGTCGTTTTGTTCGGCATTTTTCGACGTTGACCGGTTCTTTGGATCGTTAGGAAGCTTTTTTAGCGATGGCTTCGCGCCAACGCGCGGTTCTTTCGAGATGAACCCACCGTTCGTTCCGGAGACGATGTCTCGAGCCGTGACGAAAGCGCGCGCTCTCCTCGAACGAGCGGAAAACGCCGACGAGGCGTTATCCTTCGTCGTCGTCGTCCCGGCGTGGCGAGACTGTCACTTTTGGAGAGCGCTTCTCCAGTGCCCGTTCCTGCGTCACGAGCCAGACATCGTGGACGCTGAATCACACGGTTTCTGCGACGGCGCGCAGCACACCCGGCCGAGCCGCGAACGCCACCGCGTGTCCAGTTACGACACCGGCGTGTTTTATCTACAGACGACGCCCGCGTCTCGAAAATGGCGATGCACCCCAGACGTCCGCCGATCCGTCGTACTCAAGATGAAAAACGCCCTCGGCTCGTGCGCCACCGTGCGCGAACTCGAACGTCGGTACCGAGGAGGCGGCGGCGGCGGCGGCGGCGGCGGCGCGCCGAAGAAACGGCGGCGCGCCGAAAAAAATATGCGCCATCTCCGGGAATCGAACCCGGGCCTTAAGTTAAATCCAGATATTATGGGAAACTTATATTCTACCACTAAACTAATAGCGCTTCTTTGGAACGTCCTCGTACTGTACGTCCAGACACAGTATCGATAAATACACGCACGAGAACCTAAATCTACACGTCGCACCACCCCGGCACGATTACGGGCGCGCGCGAATGGCGGCGCCGGTCGATCGGCGGGACGACGACGACGGACGACGCGCGGGAGAGCTCGGCGCGGGAGACGGATCGTCGGTGACGCGCGCGGACGGACGCACGGACGCACGGACGTGCGGACGCGCGGACGACGGGTCGCCGCGTGCGTACACCGGACGGACGAACGCGGCGACGGACGCGATTCATCGTTCCATCGCATCGCATTCTTCATTCGTCCCGCGGTGAATTCGTCATCGTCACCGTCGCTCGAACGCCGACGTGAAGGCGCGTGAAGGCGCGATCGTGAAGGCGCGCGATGGATTTCTTGTACGCCTCGGCGGAGGTGCACACGCTGCCGCCGAGAAAACGATTGGGGAGCGTGTTGCGAGACGTGGCGCACTCGCCCATGGATTTGGGGAGTAAAAAGGCGCGCTTGGCGGGGGAGGCGTACGTCCGCGCGGCGCTGCTGGATCCGCGTTTGATGGGGAAGTCTCTGCAAGAGATCGCGGCGGATGAGAGTGGTGGGTCGTTCTTCGGGGACGAGAGCGATAGGGACGCGAAGTCGTTGAAGAAGAAGGGGCGAAACGCGAGCTCGTCGTCGCTCACGACGGCGAACGGGGGCGGCGGCGGCGATAAGACGGAGAAGAAGAAGAAGAAATTGACGACGAAGAGCGAACGTTCGACGACGCCGGGATTGACCGGTGACGACGATACGATATCGACGGGTGCGCCCAAAGAGTTGACGGACGAAGAGATGGCGATGAAGCTACACTTGGAGATGAACGCGTCGCCTCGCGTGAGCCGCGGGTCGAATCGGTCGTCGCAAATGCTCGCGGGACGCGCGTTGTTTAGCTGACGCGTCGTCGTCGAGTCGTCGTCGTCGCGTCGTCGCGATCGCTTCGAACCCCCGTGTATGTACACCATTGCATGTAGCGCACACGTCGTTGATTGTAGAACAAACAACTCTCATTATGTTTCGTAATACACGCTCTCGCCCTCTCGCAGCCGCCACCTCGACGACGCGCGCGCGCGCCACTCGTCGGCGTCTCGCGCGTGATGCGACCCGAAAACCCGAGACAACCGGATGGTGGGATTAAGCGTAAGAAATGGGTGCCGCGCACGGGCGGGAAACACGCGCAGGCGAAGCGTCCGAGCGTCAAGAATCAAATTCGAAGCATCGAGCGCTTGCTCAAGCGCGACGGTGTCCCGGCGAAACTTCGCGAGGAAAAGGAGCGTGAGCTCGAGAAACTGCGCGACGCCGGGAAAGAGAACGCGAGAATCGAACGCGAGAAGAAACTGTCCACCAAGTATCACAAGGTTAAGTTTTTCGAGCGCGTCAAGCTCACGAGAAGGATCGAACAGCTGGAGAAGAAGCGAGACGCGAAGGACGAGGGCGGATTGAGCGCGGAGGAATTAGATGAATTAGCGCAGTTGAGGGAAGATTTGGAGTACGTGATGCATTTCCCGAGGGGTGAGAAATACGTGAGCGTGTTGGTGAAGGAGGGGGACACGGAACACGCGACCAAGGAGCGGGCGAGACTGCGTAAGCTCGTCAAGGCGAACTTGGCTGAGGCGGCGGCGCTCGGCGACGAGAACGAGGGTGGCGCAGCCATGGCGGCGCACGGCGACGACAACGACGCGGAAGAAGAGAAGGATGACTTCTTCTTGGACGACGACGACGACGAGGCGGGGAGCGACAGCGAGTCTTCTTCGTCTTCTTCGTCTTCGTCGTCGTCTTCGTCCAAGGAGCGCGAGCCGGTTCGCGTTCCTCAAAAGGAGCCGCTGAAGATGGCGACCGATCCGATCTACATTAAAAACCACGCGCAAAAACTCGTTGAGCGAAATGAACGAGCCAAGGCGGCGGTGGATAAGGATGGGAACAAAATGCCGCAGCGTGCAAGGGCCGAAGGAGGACGAAAACGCCGTAAAAAGAAGTAAGTGAATCGCGCGCTCGTCACACATAGCACATATCGATCGTAACGACGACACCTGTCCTCGATTTGTCATACAAACTAGCTACCTACTCTGTCTACGTTCCTAGTCATTCGCCGTATCCACTCGCGTCCCAAATCGCCACCGACGTGATCGTCGCGTCGGGCTCTTGCCAGTCAGTCGCGGCGATGTCGAATTTAATGCCCATGTGATCGTACGATAACCAAATCATTCTTCCGACGCCGCCTTTCGTCGTCGGTTCACCCAACGCGCGCACGACGTCGACCGCGGCGCTTGTGATGGCGATGGCGCTCGGCAAAGCGCCCGCGTACGCGCCGTAACCGTCGACGCCCGCTGCGTAACAATGCACCGTGTCCAACGTACCGTTCTCGAAACACAACGAGACGCCGTGAGGCTTGTAATTGACGAATTCAGAGCTCGGAGGAAACTTTTTTCGATCGCTCACGTCACCGTGGACGTCTCTCACGCCGACAGCGCGCAAGAATAACTCGACTTCGTGAGAGTCGATTGTGTGTCCCAAAGCCGCTCGGAGCGCGACGACGGTCTCGTCCTCGATCTCGACGGTCGGCGCGACGTCTCGCGATTGTCCACTCGTCGACGGTGCGTCCGTCGCCATCGCCCGCGTGCGGTTTCGGTTTGCAAGGGACGGTCTCAGAGTGGGGAGCGCGCGAGGAGAGTCCGACGACGACTGTACTGTACATGAAATGTTGAACTAACATACAACGCTGAATGGGTCTACGTGCGCGCGGCCGCCGCCGTCGCGTCTTCATCGCTCAACTGTTTCCACTTTGCGCAATTCAATAGGGTCGGGATGAAAATGATGCTAAACGCGAGCCACACGTTGGGCTCGAACGGGAAATCGACGAGCAACGAACCGTACTTGACTCCGGCGGACGCAACGACGGATACCAACGCGAGTTTGAGCAAAAGTACGGCGTCGGAATCCACAGACCACGCGGCAGACAAATCTTCCCAACCTTTCATAGACTCGGAACCGATGGAGATCTCGATGACTTCTGGCTCTTCGTCGGCGGCTTCGTCGGCGGTTCGTGGATTCGACTCGAGTGTTTTTGACTCGCGCGCGCCTTCCTGCGCGATGCGATACGCCGCGATGGCGCACGTTGTGTTACCGACGACGGTCAGGAACGCTTGCATGGCGACGACGCTGTTCAGAGCCGGCGCATTGTAAAATAAATGAAACGTGCACGCCGCGATACCAGACGCGTGACACGGCACCATCCCCCACGTCAATCCTTTCCACGCCGGTCGTTTCGTCATTTCGGCGTATTCCCACGCTAAACCCATGGCGATCAACCATTCCACGAGGCTCGACACGTGAATAACCCACGTCGGTAGACTCAGCGCGTTCGCGGGTTCGATTCTCGGCCACGTCGAATCCCACGCCGCCGCGGCGGCGCCAACGTCACCGTTCGCCAACGCATCCGACGCCCCGAACATCACACTCGACGCGACTAAAGCGCAAAATAAAGCCGCACCGATATCCCCCAAGCTCGTCGTCTTTCGTTTCCCGTCTCCACCGCTCCCTTCGCTCGCCTCGCGCAAGCCTTGTCGAAAACCGAGCACGATGAACACGTTCGTCATCGTCAACAACGACTCCGCCACTCCGTGCAGCACGTCCACGTTGGCCAATATCTCATCGTACTCCACCTTGGCGTATATCGCGAATGGTATCGTTCCGAACACAAACGCCAAGAGAAACTTAAATCCGAAGAGCGTCCCACGCGGGCACGCGCTCTCGGGCTTTTGTAAAAAATACAAAAATCCCAGGTACGGCACCAAAGACGCGCCGAACAGTCCGCCCTCCACCTGTTCCCACTGCGCTGCGCTCACGCCCAACGCGTCGACGTACGTTGGGTCCACCGCGCGCGTCGAGATCGCGACGCGTCTCGACGTTTCCTCGCATCCTCGGCTTCTTCTTCTCGTTATCAATCGCGCGCCTCTCGCGCCGTCTCTCTCTCGCGCACGCGCCCCTCGCGCCGCGTCGCGCGTCGCGACGCGCGCGCGAATCCCCACTCGCACCGTCGCGCGCGTCGCCGTCGTCGCCATCGCACGACGCCCACTGTCGCGCGCGCATCGCTCGCACCAGTGCCCAAACCGCGACGCGCGAGCTCGCACTCGTTCGGCGCCATGCTCACCGTGCGCGCGTCCCTCGCGCGTCCGCGCGCGCGCGTCTCGCGCGACGACCGCACGCACTCTCGCGCGTCCCTCTCGCGCGTCCTCGCGTCGCGCGCGCGCGTCGTCCCTCGCGCGGGCGTCTCGGACGACGACGACCTCACCAGACGTCGGAACTTTGACGTCTCGAGCGAGCTCGAGGCTGACATCGCGCGATACGCCGAGGCCAAGGCGCGAGAGACGAGCGCCAAGGGCGCGTCGTCGTCCGGCGCCGCGGGCGCGAGCGAATCCGAGGAGGCGCCGAGCGCGATGGATGGGATCAAGGAGGCGATCGATACGTTTTTGCTGTATGATTTTTTCGTCATCTTATTCATCCTGACGTGGCTCATCGCGGGCGTGGGCGTGCGGTTGAGCAAAGGGAACGGGCTGTCGTACGATGAACCGTTCTTGGGGACGTGGTTGTTCTTGTGGCCGTTTCTGTTTCAGCCGTTGTTGGGGGTGCACATGCTCGCGACGTTGGTGTCGCCCCTCATCGGATGGGCCAAGAAGAAAAAGTTGGTATCCGAGGATACGTGGCAGTGAAGACTCGATTCGTTTTAATAATATTACTCACTCACACGTGTACTACTCGTGAACGACGCTCACATTCTGTGTCCGCGATGACCGTCGTGCGGTCGCTCCAGGGGTCCGAAGAGGTCTCGGCGACCGGCGAGTTTCATAAAGTGACGCGCGCCCTCGACCAAGTTTTCCGAGTGCGAGTACAGAGAGCCGCCGATGAGGAGCAATAAATCGGGACCGTACACCTCGCGCATCTGCGCGATACGCTCGAGGGTCATGCCCCCACCTGGAGAGGGGAGAATGGCGGGAAGGTTGCCCATCGGACGCGTGCACCCGGCGTTGATGGCTTGACACTCCTCGACGCTGAATCCGAATCGACCGCCAAACGATGGGAATACCGTGGCGTCCGCGCCGGCGAGGCGAGGCAACACCCCAAGCAACACCTCATGGCTAAATCCTGCTACTCTATTCGTGCTTCCTCCGCCGAGCATGCACCCGAGCAACGCTGGGTGGGCGATGATGGGAAGGCCAAAACTCGGATCCGCCGCGAGGTCTCGCACCGTGTCGAGACCGGTGATGCCTGGAATCATCAAAACAGCACCCGCACCGGCTTGTCGCGCGGTGTGCGCGCGAGAGATCACCAAGTGCGCCGGAGCGTTGATGCACGGCGCGTATAAAACGTTCCGTCCCGTCTCCGCGTTGGCGCGGGCGACGGCCTCGGCGCACATGCGCACGCGCTCGTCGAAAGGGCTGTACGGCTGATCCGCCAGTCCGTGATCATCCTTGATGATATCGATGCCGCCCTTCGCGAATCCATAGGCGATCTCGGCCAACTCTTGGCTCGACAAGCCCATGGGTTTGAGCGCCGTCATGACCAAGGGACCTTCGGGCACGCGCAGGAGGTGACGCAAACCGTCTACCCCGAAACGCGGTCCCGGGTATTCGCGCAAGACGCACTGCGGTAAGTCAACGTCCATGACCATCACGTTTTCCTTCATACTCGTGTTGCCGAAAATCACGTTGACGAGTTGGGTCAACTCGCCACCCGCGGTGTCCGCGTGGTAGCTGACGACGGCGTTCCACGCGTCGGGGCGACGCGCGTGCGGACCCGTCTTCGGCTTGGAGAGAGATTCCAATCTTCCCACGACATGCTCGCGAATCCACGTCCCTTCGGGAACGAGCGCCGCCGGTAACTCCACCGTTTGCTCGAGGCAGATCTCTAAAACCTTCTCCCGAGCCGCCGTCTCGTTCGGAGCAATGAGCAAGTACGTCACCTCGAATCTGTCGTGCTCCACGCCAAGGCTCTTCTTCGAACTCGTTCCACTTCGCATCTTGTTCAAATCGCTCGGAGAGCTCGCAAACATGGCTTGGAAATCAGGAGCAACGACCGAAAACCTTGCGCACGTCCCTCCTCGCGCGTCTTGATACGGCACCGCCGCTTTCGGCTTGCCCCGCAACTTGGCCAAATCCGCCGGCGAGCTCGCAAACATCCCTGCGAACGCCTCTACGCGCGAACGACCGTCCCCTCTCACCTCCGGCGCGACGACCGAGCTTCCACGCTCGGATCCACCGACGTTCGATCGTCGCATCTTGGCCAAATCCGCCGGAGAACTCGTAAACATCTCCGAGAAACTCACCGGCTCCTTCGTCGCCGCCGCCTTCGCCTCCCCGCGCTCCTCGACGACGCACGCCACCGGCGACCCGAACCCAGCGCTCGCGCTCGATCGCATCTTTTTCAACGACGCTGGCGACGCGAGAAACATGTCCCCGAATGCGTCCGCGATCGCCGCGCCCTCCTCGCGCATGTTCGGGAACGCCACGGGCGAGTAGTCGCGCCCGCCGTCGTGTTGGGGCGTCGCGCGTTCGTTCGCGCGTCCGCGAAGCTTGGTGAGCGACGCGGGCGTGCACGCGAACATGTCATCGAACGATTTCGCGCCCATGGCGATCGCGCGCCGGCGTCGCCGTGTGACGTCCCGCGATCTCACACAGCGATGTCATTTTATTCCTCTCGGGGCCCGACGGATAACGGACGCGTCTGACGCGTCGAACGGCTCGGACGTCTCGTATGTACACGATTAACAGTGGATTTTTTACAAGTACACGTTTGCACATTGTTTTTGATATAAGCGCGGTGAGTTGCACACGCGCCGGTCGTGTATGGTACAGCGGCCCGAGACGGGGCGGCGGCGCGCCTCGTCTCGCGCCGGAGACGCGTCGACGATTGAAAACGCCGCATGGAAAGTTCAATCGTACGCGTCGGGTTCGTAGTCATCGAGGTAATCGATGAGAAGTTGGGTGAATCGCGTCATGAAACGCGATTCGGCGACTTCGTCACCGGCCAAATCGTTCCAAAATGAGCCATTCTCTGGCGATTTGTGCACCAGGAGACCTCTCTCAGAGCGACCCTCGGCGATGGCGGTGGACGCCGCTTGGGCGGCGATTTTTTCAATGTCTGATTTCCGGTTGATCATCTTTCGGCTGAGCATGGAAGCAATGTTTGCTGCGGTGAAATTACGCTTGAGAGACTCCTTGAGAAGGAGCGTACACACGCGCAAGACACGCTCGGACGACGCCTGAAGCTCGATGTCATTTTCGCGCAAGTATTCGATGTCGGCGTCGGCGTCGAGGAGTTCGACGTACTCTTTGACGTCGTCACCGTAAGGAATCGATGCTTGAGGCCAGAATTCCCATTCAAAACACACATCTTCGAGCGTGTGAGGAAGGGCGTACCCGTGATCGATGGGAATCAATGACACGATTTTACCTTCCTCATCGCTCCGACAGAGAATATTGCCGGCGTTTCTATCCGTGTTGGCCAAGCGAATGTCAAGAATCGTAATTCTGTGCACTTCATCCGTGGGAAACATGCTCGGGCCGTATTCTTCAGCCTCTGCGGTGTTTTCGACGTATTCTTGAAGTGATCCGAGCTTTCCGTCGTCTTCGTCTTCCCCGTTACCATCCGTCAGATGGACGAGCGACGTCGCCGGAACGCCGGCGAAACCGCCGTGATCGAGTAGGTACGCCGCAACCTCGCGGGTGGCACCCTCTCCAGCCTTGGTACCTTTACGCATACCTTCACCGTTCAGACTACTGCGATGTCCTCTCGGATTGTTCGGAGCGAACGGCTCCTCATCGGCGGGCTTGAAGACGGCGGCGGGCTTGCCGTCGACGCCCTTCAAAAAGTAGGCGCCGCCGTTGCCGCCCTGAGACAGCTGCGGCGCATTACCCATAAGCAAGCCCTCGCGCGCCAAATCGAACGACGCAGACAGAGCGCCCGGACTACCGAACGGCGTCAGCGGTGCGCTCGGCGGCGAGACCGATTTGGCTTTTTCCGGCGGTCCTCGATTGAGCAACGGCGACCTGTAACTCCAAGACGTGCCAATGGAACTTCTACCTCCGAAAGAGTTGGCGCCGAATGTCGCCGAATGAGACGACGCGATCGAAACGGGATTCGATGCACCGTAGCGAGGCGAAGTTCGAGGGACGTGTGGGCGCAACTCGAGAGACGCGCCCTCTCGTCCGCCGTACGCGCTCAGTGGTCCGCTTCTCAAACCCGGTCGCGGGTAGATGGAAATGCCGCCACTCCTTCGCGTGTATCTCGCGGTATCTAAAGATCCCGCCATGGTTGGCATAGTCATGTTCAAATTATCGCGCATGCTATCCGCCGTTTTGTTCACGTTGAGCTTAATCTCGAGTTGGTTGTTGCCCCGCATCGAGACGCTGACGTTGGCGTCACGCCTGACGAATAAATGCACCAGAGCGTTGTGTTCCAAACCTTGGCTTTCCACCGTAATATCGTTGTCGAGTTCTTTGCCGCGCAACACCATGCTCATGCCCGTCGACACATCGACATTTGAGAGCAATTGTTCATTCGTCGATTCCAAGCCGTCGGCCGAGGCGACCAGCCTCTTAATTTCCCCGACGGTTTGTGTCTTGTTCAAAGGCAGCCAATATTCGCGTTCATCGATGTCACCGGCTTCGTTGACGTTGATGACTGCTTTCACTCGAATATACTGCAAATCGGCGAGTTTCATCACCACCTCACTGTACGCGTTCGGATCGTCGAGTTTGTTGTACAAATCATCCTGCGTCACATCCTCCGGCAGCGACGAACCACCCAAAAGCAGACGACTCGATCGAGAAAATACGTGTTGATGTTTCATGAACCATTCCGGTTTCATACTCAACGTCAACGACGTCACCATGTGCGATCTCAAAACCTCCATCGGTTTTGAAGATCCATTCTTCAACATGATGCGAATGTCGTGATTCGGCACCGCCAACTCCTTGGCGCTCAACAGACTCGTCTTTTCCCCATCGTCGCCATCAAAACCAGCGCTCCCCGACGCTGTGCGCACTAGCGTCCCACCGACAACACCCGTCGGCGAGTCTCCATCCCCGATCGATCGCTCATCCAGGGCATCCTCCTTGACGTCGAATCCGAGCGCCACGCGCGCCGGGGTGTTTCGCGTCTCCCGTCTCGGCGGCGCCAACATCGGCACCGGTTCGTCCATCCTCACCGCCCGTCTCTGTGCGCCACCCCTTCGCTCTAAAAGAATGTCTTCTATCACCCTCTTCTCTCTATCACCCTCCGTTTTCACGACGCACGCGCGCTTGCTCTCTCGCCACGCGCTCCGCCGCCTCTCCCTCTCTCTCTCTCTCCCCCTCTGCTGACTGGGCACCTCGCGATGCCCTCGCGCGTTCGTCCACCCTCGACGCGCGCGCGACGCCCGTTCGCGTCTCTCTCACCCGCGCGCGCGCGCGTTAAAACTCACCGCACGCGCCGCGCCGCGCCGAAACGCTCGCCTCGCGCGCGCGCGTCGACGATGCGCGCCGTCCCGACCGCTCGCGCGCCACCCCGGAAAGACGACGCCGAAACGGAACGAAAATGAATGAATGAATGTGCGCGACCCCTCGCGCCGCGCGTTCGTCTCTCGCTCGCGCGCGACCGGATCGCGACCGAACGAAAACGCGTCGCCCGCGCGCCCGCGGTGACGTGGCCAGCGCCCGCGCGTGTCGTCCCTCCGCGCGCGTCGCTCTGCCGGGACAGGACGCGCGCGCGCGGCATCGCGGAGGTTCCGAGTGTCCGAATCGGCGTTTTTAGTCATCGTCGACGCACCGGCGAAAGTGTCGTAGTGACGCGTATGGAAGACTATGTGTGATTGAAGCGCGCACACGTCTCGTCGGCGTCTCGGAGGCGACCGCGGGTGGGAGGCGCCTCCAAACGGTGGCGCGATGCCGTCGGTGTCGGCGGTGGTGGCGCGCGCGCGGACGCGAGCGTCCTCGTCGGTCGCGTCGTCGTCGTCGTCGTCGTCGTCGTCGTCGTGGTTTGCGGCGTCGATCGTTGGGAGGAGGAGACGGCGCGGGACGGTAGTGGTGGCGCGAAGGATTGGGCGCGGGGCGGCGGCTCGACCGCCGCGCGCGTCTCCGAAGGAGCGCGAGGACGAGGCGGAGGACGACGACGAAACGGCGAGACGGATCGACGCGGCGAGCGCGGTATTGGACGCGATCATTCGAGAGACGGTGCAGGGGATATTCGTGGAGGAGGCGGCGACGGAGGTGCTCAACGAGGCGAGCGAGGCGGAGAACCGAGAGACGCCGGCGGAGACGGTGGATAAGCGAGCGGTGCTTCGATCGGTGGTGCGATCGCACTTCGAGGAATTGGATGGATCATTTTTAGCGGCGCTCGGGGCGTACGTGCAGGCGAGCGAGGCGAGTGGGGATTTACAATTGGTGTCGCTGCTGAACGCCATCAAGGAGGAGACGCTGGCGACGGTGACGGATTCCTTTACGGATGAGATCAAGGTCGTACAACTCGTCGCAAGGTTGAAGAGCAACGAGGAACGATTTGAAGTCATACGCACAGCGCACGGAGGGGGCGGACGCGTGCTCGGTGACGTCGAGGTTCCGGCTGTGAGCTTGGAGAAGATTGAACGCGCCGCCGCGCAGCTCGTGGACGAGTTAGAACTGCAGGAACAGATTCCAAACTGGGATCTCCTGTATCAAGTCATCGTCGTTCGCGAGACCGCGAGACAACTTTCGAAATACGTCGACGAGACCGGGGTGTACAGCGAAACCGTGCTTTCGGGATCGTTCGCTCCCTCAGAACTTCCAAAGGCGGAGTCCACGCTCATCAAGGAGCTCGTCACGGTGAACACGGTGGCAGAGAGACGCGCCTTCCTGGCGAAAATGTTCGACGAAACGAAAGACAAACTCGAACAAGACGAACAAGACGCGCGCGGACCGGACGGGAAGATTAAGCTCAAACCGACAACTCGGGGATTCCAGCCTCGCATCGAGAGGGCGTCGAAAGTGACTGGTTTGGACACGAGAGATTTGCGTCCGGGCCGTTTCATCGATAGCGTCATAAATTTACGAGCTAGCTTGATTCGCGAAAGTTCCGACTCCAAACCGGTTATCAAACGTTTAGGCGAGATTTACTACGAGGCGTGCGACGTCGTCATGCAGAACGCAAACGTTGGATGAGGTAGCGCAGTCGCGTGTTATTGACAAGTTTAGGTACCTTTATTTACTCCTCTTCGAGCGTATCGAGCTCACTCCCAGTGCTCTGCGTGGGAATGTGACCACTGTCGAGCCTTTCTAAGCCTAATGCGCCCGTTTGAACTCTATTTCTCATGTTCAAGGACGCGATGCTGTCTAAAACTTCCGAAACCTGCTCGGCGGAGGGTTGCGATGCCACCTCCAACGAACTGGAATTTGAATCTGAACCAGACCTCACGTGGCTCAAATTTAAATTGCGTATGCTCGCCACGCGTTTCGGTGCGAACGCTTCCGGTACGGCGGGTGAGTTTGCATCATCCGTCATGGCTTTCGAAACCATTGACATGGCTTCCGTCGAGAGCGACCGCAACAGACTCGGCGCCATGCGGATGTAAGATTCCTTCTTCGGTGCTTCCGGAGTCAGACACACACACACGACGGAGACATTATCGGAACTATGCCTCCGCAACGCCTCCATCGCGAGCTCGCGTGCCGTGGTGGTGGGATCGTTGTGCTGACGGAGGCTCGTTCGAGCCATGTCGATGGCGTTTTGAGAGCTAAACACGTCCCACAAACCGTCGCAGGCGAGGATTAAAAACTCGTCGTCTTCCGTTAAACGCGTCTTTTCTATCTCAGGATCGACGGTGACTGGACCAGCCTTCCCTCCTCGACCCTTGAGACCCTCGATGTGCCAATCTCCGAACGCTCTGGAGACGCCGAGCAAACCGTTGACGTAACCGTCCTCGACAAAGCCACCCGCCCTTTTAATTCGCTCCAATTCTCCCTGAGAGCTCGGCTTCTGGTCTTGCGAGAGTTCTATGGCTTTTCCTTTACGACTCAACACTGCTCGACAGTCTCCGGCATTCGCGATGTATAACTTACCTCCGATGACACACGCTGCCAAACCCGTGCTTCCGCTCGTCTCTCCAGGAGCGGCGCTGTAAAAATCTTCATCCGTCCTCAAAAACGCCTCCTTCAACGCGCGTTCGGGATCACTCATAAAGTTTTCGTTCTCGATCACGTTCTTCATGAGATTTTCGCGTAAAAACTCCGCCGTGGCGCGTCCACCGTGTCCATCAAAGACGCCGTAAAACGCCACCACGTCGCTCGCGCCCTCCACCGAGACGTCGTCGTCGAGCACCACGGCGTCCTCCATCGCCTCTCTGCATCCAACCTCTCCGTGCTCTCCGCTTCGCAGCACCGGCGAATACGCACGAGCGAGAGTCTCATCCCCACTGTCCGTCTCCTGCGCGCGCGCGCGATCGTCGCTCGTCGTCAGTCTTCCCGCTCTCTCTCCCTCGCGCACTTCCCGAGGAATTTCATTTTAAAAATTCCCACCCCTCTGACCGCGCGCGCGACGTCGCACGCACCGCGCTCTCGCGCTTGGCGCTCATCTCGCGCTCGACGACCTCACGCGTTGTCTCCGCGCTCGCCGTCGCGCGCTCGTGTCGTCACGACCGCGCGGCGTCGTCGGCGCGCGCGCGGGACGCGTTTCCAATCCTCTCGTCTCCGCGCGCTCGCACGTCGCGACGAGGCGCGTCTCGCGTCTCGCGTACTCGCGACGAGGCGCGTCTCGCGCTCGCACGTCTCACGCTCGCGCTCGCACGTCCGCGCGTCCTCGCGCGCGCGCGCGTGTGGCGTCGACGCCATCGAGCGCAGACTCGAGCTCAAACCGCCGGCGCCGCGCGAGACAAAGGACACGAGTGGAACGAATGGAATGAAATGAATGAATGTCGTCGTTACATCGCATCTCGGAGACGCGCGCACCGAACGCACGCCTCTCGCGTTTACTTGCCGTACTTGGCCCTGAGCTCGGCGACGAGGGCGACGTACTCCGTCATCGCGTCCTCGGCGGATTTGCCCTTTTGCTTGTCCCAGGCGTCCCACTTCGCCTTACCCTTGAAGTCGAGCATGCCCGGACGCGGGACGTTGACGTCGCCGACGTTGGCTTGCTTGAAAAGGGCGTAGAGTTGGAGCATCTCCTCTTGCGTCGTCTGCGGATGATCGAATCGTCGTCGCGGGGTCAATCGGTCGATCGTCGCGCGGATGATGACGATAACGACGGGGACGCGTCGTCGGCGGCGGCGGCGCGAGCGAACGCGGGGACACGCGATGCGCGCGAACGAACCTCGGTGACCGCCTTGATGGCCTCGGCCGCGGCGTCGAATTCTTCCTTGGTGGCCATGGTTTCCGTCTCGGCGCGCGCGGTGTGACGACGCGACCGATGAGAAATCCAATCCAAGTCGTCATTTCTCGACGACGACGACGACGACGACGACGACGACGATGGCGCCGACGGGGTAGAGAGTGATGCGCGAGAGGAGGCGACGAGGGACGACGCGCGCGGTGGCGGTGGTGGTCGTCGCGGTCGCGACCGCCGCGACGATCGTGAGTGCGACCGATGACGGGACGCGATGGGTGAAAGAAGACGTTGGCGTTCGGTTCGGTGGTGGACCGACGGACGCGTATCCGCCGTATCCACCGTATCCAGACTATCCCGCGGCGCCGCCGAATCCGTCGCCGCCGAGACCGCCGAGACCGCCGCCTGCGCCGAGACCGCCTCGCGCGCCGAGACCGCCGAGACCGCCGCCGCCGTCGCCCGCGCCGAGTCCGCCGCCGAACCCACCGCCGGCGCCACCGCCGACGCCCGAGCGCGTGGATGGATTCGTGTTGTTGATTTTCATCGCCCTCACCGTGGCCGTGGGACTGGGGATGGCGTACGTGGCGGTGTTTTTCTCGGGCGAAGAGGATTTGGGTCGGCGGCGGTTGGGCGCGAGCGGACGCTCCGCTCACGGCGACGGAGACGAGGAAGAGATGACGCTGCGAGAAGAACTCGGAAATTTCGCGCGAGAGGCGAACGTATACGTGGCGAAGCGCGCGCGAGCGCTCATCGTCGGGGTGCAGAGGTTTACGCACAGGGACGAGGCGGGCGCGTCCGACGCATCTTGGAGACGGTTGAGCGACACGAACCCGTTCGTCCGATGGGTCAAGCGTCAAATCGCGGATGGCGAATCCGACGACGAAGGGTACGGACTCGGAGAGAGTCTCATAGACGAAGGCGACGAGGATTACGACGATATGATGTCCGAACCGTATAGATTTTCAGAGTTTACGGATTATCTCGCTCAATCCGGCAGCGCGGCGGCGCGGACGTCGCTCGAGGACGCCGAGGACGCGTCGTTCGTGCGCCTGCCGAAACCACGAAAAATAGATTCATCTTGGCTCGGAGGCGACGTCGGGGGAGATGACAACGATGTATTGTGAACATAGATGTAACAGTAGGCGATTTCAGCGATTCGGCAACCGACTCTTTCCATTTTACAACATTTTTGCGCGCGCGCGCTCACTCATCTACGCGCGCCACCTTGCGATCCTCCACCTCACCCGTCACCGGACACTGCACTTCGGTCCACGAGATGGGCAACATCGTCTTCCTCGACTCTCGATGCGTCGCTCGCACCACTCCCAACTCGTCCTTGGCCGTGGTTAAATAAAACGACCGCGAGTCGCCCAACGACAAAACTTCCGCTCGCACGACGTCCCCTTCCCTAAAACACTCATCCATCACCACCGAATCTACCGCGTGCGCGCGCGCGTCCTGCCTCCGAATCGTCCCGACGAACGCCCCATCCGCCGGCGCGCGTCCGTTCACCGCCGCCAAAGCCACGCTCGCCGCCTTTTCCCCCACCCTCGTCACGCGTCCGTACACGTCGTCCCCGATCCTCGGCACCACCGCCTCACCCTTCGCCGTTCGCACGCTCCACACCCCGTCCTCGCTTTCGCCCACCGAAGTCACCACCCCACACGCGCTCGCGCGCACGCGTCCCGCGCCGTCCACGTACGCCCCCACGCCCGCGACCCCGCGCGCGGCGATGACATCCCCGGTGACGACGCGCGTCGCCGTCGACTTCGACACCACCATGCCGCTTCGCGGCGAACGGTCCGTCGAGTCCAGTCGAGCGAGGCGACGGACGCGTCGAGTGACGGCGCGCACACACGAAGAGACCAACCTCCACGGTCGGGTCGAGCGGCGGTCGACCCCGATTTCGATTCGATTCGACGAACGAAACGCGCGGTTCACGAGCGGACGGACGGACGCCCGCCGACCCCCCCCCACATCCACCGGTCGTCACCCTCGGATACCACGTGTCCGGCGAACATTGGTACGTTTTTTTACCCATACCGATCCATCTCGTACAGTCCACGAACGCGATCAAATCACACGATCGATGGTCGTCGTGGAACCCACCCCACCCCCGACGTCGTGTCGTGTCGACCGACGACGCCGCGTCCTCTGTCGATCGAGGCGTCGCGTGACGACGGGGGGGGGGTACCTATTGGGTCGTGATTCGTCGATACCCCCCCCCTTTCCCCGAGCGGGTCACGGTGAAAAACGACGATTGAGGCGGACACGGTGTGAACGAGGATGCGGATGCGGGTGCGCGTCGTCGTCGTCGTCGCGACACGGTGACGCGCGACGACGCGTGGACGAACGGGTATTTTTTTTTGTATTTCATCGCGCGATGTCGATGACGATGACGATGACGATGAAGACGCGCGTCGATCGATCGACGCCGACGATGTCGACGAAGCGACGGTCGACGGGGACGACGATGCGGGGGACGACGGCGCGACCGCGCGCGGTGATCGGGGCGTCGCGCGCGGTGATCGGTGCGCGCGCGATCGGACGAGACGACGATAAAATATGTCCGCGTCTTCTCGAACGCCGAGGAGGGGCGGTGGTGCGCGCGCGCGCGGAGGACGCGGCGGTCGAAGGGGTGTCGCTCGAAGCGTCGCGCGGTCGACCGGTGGTGCGCGCGATGGACGACGAGACGACGAAGGCGAACGGTGTCGTCGGGAAGGGGGCGGTGCTCGCCGCGGCGCTCGCCGTGGGTGCGCTCACGCTCGGTGGACCGGCGTCCGCGGCCGCGGCGGCGGTTCCCGCGGTCGTCGCGGCGGATACGTGTTGGATTTTAATCTCGAGCGCGTTGGTGCTCTTCATGACCATTCCGGGCTTGGCGGCGTTTTACGCCGGGTTGGTTCGTCGAAGTAATACGCTGAGCGTGCTGATTCAGTGCTTCGCGCTCACGGCGCACATGTCCGTGCTGTGGTTCTTGTGTGGGTACTCGCTGTCGTTCAGCGACGTCGGTATGAAGGAAGGGGTCACGACGCTCGCGTCGTTCATCGGCGGTTTGGACAAGGTTGGTTTGGCGGGCGTCACGATGTCCTCCGTAGCGGGCACGATTCCGGAAGCGCTCTGGGTTTTGTACCAGATGACGTTCGCCGTGATCACGCCGGCGCTCATGATCGGTGCCATCGTCGAGCGCATGAAGTTCAACGCCGTCATGTGGTTTTGCACGCTGTGGATGTTCGCCGTGTACTTTCCGGCGTGTCACATGGTGTGGGGCGGTCCGGGCGCCTTCTTCGCCGACATGGGCGTTCTCGACTTTGCCGGCGGTATCGTCGTGCACATCACCGCCGGTATCGGTGCGCTCGTCGCCGCCATGTACCTCGGCGCGCGTAAGGAGAATAAGATGCACCAGGGCAACTTGGTCTTGACCTTTCTCGGCACCGCCATGTTGTGGGTGGGCTGGTTCGGTTTCAACGGCGGCTCCGCCGGCGCCGCCTCCGCGGGCGCGGCGTTCGCGTGCTTGGCGACGCAACTCTCCGCTTCGGTTTCTGCCATCGTGTGGACCGCTCTCGACGTCATCGAGAACGGTAAGGTGTCCGTTCTCGGCACGTGCACGGCTTCCATCGCCGGCTTGGCCGCCATCACGCCGGCGGCTGGTTTCGTCGGTCCCGTCGGCGCGTGCTTGATGGGCGCCGCTTCCGCCATCGTGTGCCGTTTCTTCTCCACCACCGTCAAGGAGAAGTTCGGCTACGATGATTCGCTCGACGTTTTCGGCGTGCACGGCGTCGGTGGTTTCTTGGGTACCATTTTGCTCGGCGTCCTCGCGCACCCGGCGCTCGGAGGCTTCAACGACGTCCCGATGTTGAAACAAACCATCGTCCAAGTCCTCGCGGCGGTGTCCACCGCGGTTTACACCGGCGGCGCCACGTGGGCGTGCCTTAAGATCACCGATAAGATCACTAACGGCATCCGCGTCCCCGACGAAGCTGAAGAACAAGGCCTCGACGTGTACTCTCACGGTGAAACGGCGTACTCGCCGATGCCGCCCGTTCGATAATCGAACAAACGCATCTCACTACGGACCATCGGGCTCGTAATCCCGCATTATTCTACTATTTTTATGAGTCATCGCATATCACTGCGACGATGCGATTGCGGAGATAATCTCCGCGTCGTCTCTCATCGCGGGCGTTCGCTCTCTTCTCGCACCGACGACGTTTTGCCGTCGCACGCGTGTACCACCAGCGAATTACTTTAACACTTGATTAATATGAGAATTGTCTTTCTGCATTACACAACGCACGATGCATCACACACTCACTCCTTCGTCATCTCGATCCCGTTCTCCTTCATCAAACGCTGAATCTTTCCCCAATTCCCTTTCCCGACGTCGCTCGTGTCCACGCCCGCCGCCTCCAACAGCTCGCGTCCCCGCGTCTCCTTCTTCTCGAGCACCATCATCCCCAGCGTCTGCGGGATTCCCCAGCACACGGCGACGCACGCGAAACCGAGAAACGCTGGATCTTTCGTGAGCGCTCCGCTCGCCTCCGCGCTCGTCGTCGCGTCCACGACGACGTCGGACGCCGCGAGCGCGAGCTCGGCGATGAAAAGATTCGCGGTGAGCGCGACCGCGGCGATGGGCGTCTTGGACGCCGTCGGCGCGACGACGCGCGCGCGGTGCGCGGTTCGCGTCGCGGATCGCGTCGGCGTCGCGCGTCGAACGAGGGCGCGAGAGGACGTCGAGAGAGACATCGTCGTCATCATCGCGCCGAAGGGTCGGTGTGTGTGGATAACGAACAAATTGTTAAGATTTTGAGCAGACGAGGGAGGACGCGACGCGACGCGACGCGACGCGACGCGACGAGAGATGCAACGATTTCCGTTCGTGATATTCATACAACAGTGTGAGAGGACGCGTCAGAGAGTATCCTCGGCGTTCGTGCTTCCCGCGGGGGACGGCGGCGCGGTGTCGAATCCGGCAGTCAATTCGTCGACGAGCATGCAATAACCAGTCATGGCGGCTTGAGGCGAGAGACCTTCGAATCGTTCCCACGCGCTGTACTTGGCGCGACCTCTCTGATCGAGCATACTGGGACGTTTGTGGTTGATGGCGTCACCGCATGTGGCTTGCTTGTACAAACCGTACAACTTGAGGATTTCTTCCACCGAGGCGTCGTTGAGGGTGTCCTTCATCGACACCGACGCCGCGTAAAATTGTTCCTCGGAGACGTAGGTATTGATGGGTAGGAGCTCGCGCTCGGACAACGCCGCCTTTGCCGATGTATTCTTTATCGGAATGCGCTTTTGCGCCGACTTTTCGGGTTTGGCGGCGTCGAATAAAATTTCATAACTCGCCGCGTGCGAGATACTCTGCGAGTCGTGACCGGCGCTGCCGAAGACGTAATCGAGAATGTTGAGATACTTACTTCGGAAGACGTCTCGCTCGGTGTTATAGCAGTGCATGATGGTGGCCGAGGCGATGGAAAAGAGGAAGATGTCGCCGCGTTGGCCTTGGATGGACTTGGGAATGAGACCTCGATACACAGCCACGAGCACAGCGGTTTCCGCGGCGCGCGACAGGCAATACATGGCCAATTCCATGCGACGCGATTTCTTCTCGATGAACGTCGCTAAACCGGCGAAGGAACACCCGAGCGCTAACGATCGACCGTCGCAGGTTCCTTTGCCGAGCGCGCGGTTCGCCAGATCGACGCCGCTCCACGCGGCGCTCACGTACGACGACAAGAACAACGCGGAGCGCGCCGAGCCCATGGCGATGCGTGACAGTAAATCGGGCGCCTTCTTCGACGATAATAAATTACCGCGGTGAATCAAGAGCGCTGGAATGACGTACACCGGCGCGTATAAACTGAGCGTCGTCGGAAATATCTTCGCCACGTGCGAGACCAAGTGTTCCAGATTCGACGCGCCGCCAAAGTATAACAGTCGGTACAGTTCTGAACGATCGATCGGCACCACTCCATCTGCCATGGCGCGTACGGCTGTCTTGTTCGCCAAATCTCGAGCCGCGTTGCCCGTCGTCCATGCGCTCGATTCAGCCATTTTCAAACACAGCGCGCGAACGTCCTCGTCTCGTCCCGCCTCGCACAACTGTTTCAAAGCCGAGAGCTCCTCCACGCTCTTCCCGCACTGCACCTCCAAAAAATGCCTATACGCCGGCTCCACCGTCTCTGGCTTTAGGATAAAGCACGAAAGGATCACCATCGCGCTCCCCACCATGAGCGCCACGTCTCCGTGCTCCATCTTCGTCGGCTGCGTCAACTTTTTAATCGCGGGATTTTCGCTCTTCTGCGCCACGCGCGTCAACAACACCAACGACCGCACCCAAATGTATCCCGCCAACCCGTAATGCCTCACGTCCGCCCCCGTGAGTAACAAGGACGGCCCCGCACACGCTCCAGCCACCGCGCATCTCCACCGCTTGCTCGCCTCGCCCCCGAACCTCTCTCGCAGCGTCTCATCCACCGCCACGTACGTCCCCGCGAACGCCGCCAAAAACCCACCGTACGCCACCGTCTCGCGCACCGCCCGCGCGACGCGCGCGCCGTCCACGCCTCCACTCCCTCTCCTCGCCCGTCGCGCGAGCAATTTCCCACAGCTCAACCCACCGCGCAGCGCGCACCCCAGCGTCCCCGCGCGCGCGATCGCCGTCACCAATCGCGTCTCGGCTCGCGCGCGATCGCGTCCGCGCCGAGACGCGCCGCCGCCGTCGTCCGCCTCACCCTCGGGAAGCATTCGCGCCCGCGCCCTCCTCGAGCGTCCTCCCCCGCGCGCGTCGCCGTCTCCGGACGTCCGCGATCGCGATGAAATCTCAAAGGGTGACAATCATTGTGAGTTGTCGTCGCGTCGACCCGGGGAAGAAGAACCGACGCGGTGCGTCACGACGACGCGCGCGGGCGCGCGGGCGACGGTGCGCGGACGCGCGGTGTGAGGGCGAGGCGTTCTCGACGTCGTCCGTCGCGCGCCGTCGAAAAGTCGCGCGCGCGCGCGTCGAGGGTGCGCGCGCGACGACGGACGACGCGTTTTCATTCTTCATCGTGGGACGACGCGGTCGATGGCGGAGGAAGCGTCGCGCGCGCGCGCGAGGGCGGTGCGAGAGGCGCGAGGGATGAGGCCGGTGTTGTTGGAGGGCGCGGCGCGCGAGACGGTGGCGGTGCGGACGTGGAGCGACGCGAGGGCGTTTCGAGTCGCGGGCGCGGGGGCGAGGACGACGGTGCTGACGAGTCGAGCCGAGGGCGGGAAGACGTTCATCAAGCGCGATTGCGACGTGCACGACGACGGGACGTTCGAGGAGGCGTGTGAGCGAATATTCGATCGATGCGAGCGCGCGTACGCGCGCGCGGTGTGCACGGAGACGATGGCGGCGGAGAGCGGGGTGGACGTCGCGGCGGACGCGTTCGGCCGAGCGGCGAATCTGCTCAACTGCGGCGTGTGGTTCGGCGCAGCCTCGAGCGTGACGCCGTTGCACTACGACCTCTGCCACGGGTTTCTGATTCAAATCAAAGGCGTCAAAACGTTCGACGTGTTCCACCCGGACGATTTTCGCGCCATGTACCCGCGGAAAGATCGTCCAGAGCTCTCGCGCGTCGACGTCGCCAAGTACCTCGCCGGCGACGCGCGAGAGCGAGAACAATTTCCTGATTTCGGCGACGTCGAGCCAGTGGGCGCGTACACGCTTCGACCGGGTGATGTACTGTACACGCCACCGTTTTTCTGGCATCACGTCCGCACGCACGACGAGGAGACAGCCATCAGCGTGTTGGTCCCGTTCGACATGTCTCCCGCAGAACCGATTCACGTCTGTCACCTGTATTAAAGTTGTAGGATTGAACGCGCCTCCGTCTCTCGCGCATCCATCGTCGGTCGAAGAAAGCGAGCATGGTTGATTTATTCGTGTCGTTTCCATCGTTTCCACTCGGTGGTGCGTCCTCGCCTCGCGCGCGGTCGACGTCGTCTCGCGCGCGCTTTTCACTTGTCCACTCCCTCTGAGCGGGCCGGTCACCGCAGACGCCGGCGCGGCGACGGGCATGCGAGACGCGCGCGCGCGCGTGACGCTCGAAGGACGACCCCGAGCGTCGCCGTCGCGCGCGACGCGCGCGACGTCGCGCCCTTCTGCTCGCGTCGCGCGCGCCGCGACGACGATGAATGACGAGGACGCAAATGGGCGTTCGCGCGCGAGCGGTGACGCGAGCGCGAGCGCGCGCGCGACGCCGAGAGGGGAGTCGATCAACATGTTCAGAAACTACGAGAATCGCACCGCGTACGCCACCGTGGGGAAGCGAGCGTTGCCCATCACGCTGTTGGTTGGTTTTCTCGGCGGCGGCAAGACGACGCTCGCGAGGCGCGCGTTGGAAAACAGGCAATCCCTCCGCGTCGCCGCCGCCGTGAACGATTTCGCGGCGTTAAATGTGGACGCGCGATTGGTACGACGGTCCGCGGCGGCGATGAGCCGAGGTGCGGACGGTGGTGACGACGGGGTGTCGTCTTCGGCGGCGCGCGTGACAGAGCTCACAAATGGGTGTCTGTGTTGCACGCTCAGGGATGATTTAGAGCGCAGCGTGATTGAATTATTGAACGCGGACGACGATGGGACGGACGTGGGTTTATTTGATTACATGCTCATCGAGACGAGCGGGTTGGTGGATCCGGCCGAGGTGGTGGCGAGATTGGATAGAAGTTTCGGCGCGTTGACGCGCGCTCGATTGGATTGCGTTGTGTGCGTTGTGGACGCGGAGATCGCCGCCGACGGCGGACCCGAGGTGGAGAGAGACGTGTGGGACGCGCAATTAGCGTGCGCCGACATCGTGTTGTTGAATAAACTCGATTTATTGAATGGTGATGAAAGTAAACTGGAACGCGCAAGAGCGCACGTCGAAGCCAAGGCGCCGGGGGCGCGCGTCGTTGAGTGCGTCAACGCCGACGTTCCCTTGACGAGCATTCTGGACGTGGACGTCGTTCCACAACCCGAAGGGAAGAGCGGCCACGATTGGGGGTCGGGTCCGCTCCCGTACGTGCTCTCCGCGTCCGGCGGTCGACTACGCAAACCGAAAGGAGACGAACCAAAAATCGTCACGCGAGGACCACTCTCGCTCGATCCCGCGAAGAGGACGACGCACTTAGCGAGTCAATCTCGAGGCTCGTGTAACTCCCTGTCCTACGAGACGTCCTCACCGCTCGTGTTCGCGCGTTTCCAACACTGGGCGACGAAGATGATGCCGAGCACGACGATTCGATCCAAGGGGGTGGTGACGCTCGCCGAAGACAAGGCGCGCGAGAGTTACGATTTCCACTTTTCCGGAAAATCTCGACTCGAATTCGAACCGAGCGTCGGCGAGCTCTCGAGCGCAACGAGTACGTGCCTCGTGCTCATAGGCGCCGGTTTAGACGAGGAACGCGTCATGCGAGACGTTCGCGCGTTGGAGCAACCGTTACCCGCCGCCGCGGCGCGCGCCGTTCCGACGGTGAAGAGACTCGTCGCGGAGGAGATGGCGAAAGATTTGCGCTTCGAAATCGAACCGATCGACGAGAGCGACGACGAGGCGTTGATTTCGTTCCGTCTCACCGGTGCCGTCTCGAACGGATTCACGACGGCCGAATTGGAGGAATCGCACGGTGTCGACTTTAACGCGTTAAATCTCCAACTCCTTCGCTCGGTCAACGCCTCGGGCTCGGGCGTCTGTCTGGCCCCGACGCGTTCGCGAGATAAAAAGACAAAGTTCGGCGCCCCGCAACTCTTCTTGCGCATGGCGTGCGTAAGCGGATTCGAGGAATCGTTCGACGACCCGCACGCGCTCGCTCGCGCGCGTCTCGACGCCGACTGGTCCGTCGTCCGCTCGCGCGCAGAGCGCGCGCTCGAACGTTTCATCTCTCACATCCCGCAGTGTAAATGTGGCTTCTAAAAAGCACATCCTCAGCGTAGGCTCGCGCGCGTGCGTTATTACAAAACAAACAAACTACAGTAGCAAGTACAACAGAATTCGTCGCGTACCGTACACCATCCGACGAGTGAGCGAGCGACCGTCTACTTCTGACGCTTCTTCAGCGCCGCCTCGACGGCGTCTTGCAGCTTCAACGCGCACGTCGACCCCTCTTCGCCGCAAATCAACTCCCACGTCTTCTCCCCATCTTCATACATCTGAATTGTCGGCATCTTTTCGATCCCACACCGTTTCACCAGCGCCTGCGGCACGTCATTCACGTTGACGCTCGCGAACGCCGCCCGCGCGTCGTGGGCGAGCGCCGCCGACACGCGCTCGACTTTGGGCACCAAGAATTTACACTTTCTGCACCACGACGCGTGAAACAGCACGATCTGCACCCCCTCTCGCGCCGCGAGCGCGTCAAAGTCCTCCATGGATGTAATCTCATCCAATCGCCGTCGCTCGCTCGTCATCGCGCGCTCGGCGCGCGCGACGACGCGCGCGCGCGGGGGATTCTTGCGACACGTCGGATGCGCTCGATCGCATCGTCGTCGCGTCACCGCGCGCGCGGCGACCGTCGACGCGGGACACGCGCGCGACGACGCGATGGATGTCATTTTTCGTCGTCGAGTCGCCTCGACGGATGACGACGAACGAGCGCGCGCGGACGGTCAAGAGCGCCGCGGTGTGCCGTCAACAAATCGCCAACGGCCGACGATGGGCGGAAGATGAAAAACGCTCGATCGAATCTCAGCTCATCGCGACGACACACGGCGACGCGGGGACGCGAGGACGCGCGATGTCGACGCGCGCGAACGATGCGTCGTCCATGGGTGGGGCGATGACGCGCGCGGAGGCGGCGCGCGCGCTCGAGATGGACGCGAAGGATGTCGTCGAGGCGCTGGATGAAAAGGTGGTCAAGTCGAGGTATCGCGCGCTCTGTCTGCGATGGCATCCCGATAAGAATCCCGACGACGTCGAGCGGGCGAAAGAGAGGTTCACGGAGATAACGTGCGCGTATCACACGCTGATGACGGCGAATTTCGATCACGAACGGTGGAGGAAGGCGTACGAGATTCCTCCGTTGCAGAGTTTGGAGGACGTCTTGACGTTGGCGTTGGCGGGAGGGGATCCGTTCGAGATCGAGGCGATGTTGCGAGCGAGGGGGGAGTACAGACCGCACGTGAATTTTGGAATCGATGTACGCGTGCCGTGGGAGGCGGGGGAACGGCCGGAGGCGGATTTCGACGGTGGGCCGTCGGCGTACACGAAGACGCGCGCGCTCGGGGACGGGTCAGGAAGGGACGAGCGACGAGAGATGGAACTCGCGTGGGCGGCGAAGAAGGTGGCGGGGGCGAGCGAGGAGAGGCCGTGGGAACGTGTGGGTGGCGTCGGATTCGGTGGGGCGCTCGCGGGGGCGAGCGAGAAAAAGTCTTTGGGGTGGAGCGCGGCGCGGACGCCGACGACGAAGCGGGAAGACGTGCCTTCGGAAGAGTTGACCGCGCGCGCGGAGCGTGCGAACGACGCTGGGATGGTGTATTTCGGTAAGAAACAGTACGCAGATGCGTTGGTGCAGTACGCAGAGGCCACTGAGATGGCTCCGGATAAGGTTGCGTATCACGGAAACGCCGCCGCCGCCGCGCTCGCGAGGAGCAAAGAGCTCAGAGACGGGTCGCCGGAGAAAACGGAAGTATTAGAGCTCGCGCTGCGCGCGTGTGAGGCAGCGATCGCGCTCGATGAAACCTACGTGCGAGGATACGTTCGAGCCGGGAAAGCGCTCCTCGCGCTCGGTGACGACAGAGAAGATGTCGACCGATTGAAGCGCGCGAGAGACATGCTGTCCAAGGCGCTCGAGCTCGAACCCGCAAGTTCGGCCGCGAAGACGACGCTGAAAGACGTCGAGATTAGTCTTCAACTGTACATGAGTGATGATGAATGAATCGATTACACGCTCTTCTTCTAGCTGCTAATGTAATATCGAGAGTGTGTGTTGGTTCCTACTGTAAATCCAATTCAACCGGCGAATCAGCTTCGTCGTCGCTTTGCTCCGGAAGCGCGGCGAGCGCTCGAAGAGCGATGTCTGATAAACGACCGCGGGCGGCGTGCGCGGTGCCACCGGCTCGCAAGTGTTCTAAGGCTTCGTCCATACCGTTTTGTAAGTTGAACGCGCGGTACACGGCGCGTTCAGCCTGGTAACGAACCTCCGACGATTTGTCCGCCACGGCGCACTCCGCCAGGATGTTCATAAACGACTCAAAGTGCACGGACATTTCCGAAGGACCGGCTGCGTGTATGATGACGCGAAGGGCTTTCACCGCGGCGTAACGCACCTCGATGACCGCATCGCGAAGAAGCTTACTGAGCACGGGCATGAGCTTGCTCAAGTAAGGCGACGAGGCGCCGTCGACGGAGGCGGAACTCGCCGCCAACGCACCCAAGCCGCGAGCGGCGGACGCTCGACTCGCGGATCGTTCGTCGCTCGCGGCGCGAACCAGCGAGTTGAGCGTCATCGATGCGTGTTCTTCCATGATGAGCTTTGCGTTCGCGCGACTGATTTGACACAACGCTTCGGCGATACCCTCACGATGTTCCGCCGAGCTCGCGTCGCCCAAATTGAGTTTCTCCAACGCCGACGTTCTCTCCTCCGCCGGCGACCACGCGAACGCACGAGAGACGGCTAAACTCGCGCACGCGCGTTCGACGGAAGACGTAGACGCCAACGCATCGATAGAGGCGTCAAGCGCGCGCGTGACGTTTGGAGGCGAGATGTTCTTGCCACCGTAAGCGAAAACGCCCGCGACCGCTTTCAACGTCGACTCGCGAATGCCGGGTTCGGTCGCGTCTGACTCGACCGTTCCGATCAAATCGTTAGCGAGCGCGTCCACACGAGTTTGGAGTTGCATCAACAAACCGATAGCGCTCGCCGCCTTCATTCTCACGGACATTTGTACGTCGGAAAGACACTTCACAAACGTTGTTTGCAACTGCGGCACGAACGGTTTCAACGCGATGCCCCCCTTGTTGATGAGGACGCCCAGCGCTTCCAAGATGGCGCTCTTCACCGCGCTCGGATGTTTGTCGCCGACGACTCGAATGAGTGGACCGGTGATGGCGATGACGTGCGCCTTGAGCGCCGCCGAGTTCGTGCTCATGACGGCCAACGTGAGACCCTTCGTCGCGTCCTCGCGCGCATCCGAGCTCTCCGCGGAGAGAATACCTTGAAGGAACACTTGCACAATCGGCGCGAGACCCTTCGGCAAACACAACGCCGGCACAAGGTACTCGTGCGACGCCTTGTTCGCGCGACGGACTTTATCACGCGCGAGCGTGAGAGATTTCGTGACGCACTCGACGTACTCGGGTAACTCTTGTCTGGAGACGGTGCCCGTGACGTCGCCCATGGCGGTCCACGCGGCGAGGAGCACGCTCTCGTCCGCATCGGTGAACAGTTCGAAGAGCTTCTTGATGAGTACTTCGGTCTCGGACTCGTCGTCGAATCCGGGCGCATTCTTGGCGTACTCACCCGCGAGCTTCGCGGCGGCGGCGCGGCATCCGGCGTACTCGTTGCCCATGCCTCGCTTGATCTCCGACAGCAACACGTGCGACGCGTTCTCCGGTACAGCCTTGATGACCGCGATCGCCGCCGACGTCGCTGCCGTTCGACTCTCTTCATCCTCCTCCGCCATGGCTTCGAGAAGAGGCGGCACCAACAGCGAGAGGTGAGGCGGCAACGCGGTGCCGGCGACTTCGGCGAGTGCGCCCAACGTGGCAGCTCCCTTGGCCGTCAGCGGCGGTTGCGCCAAGTTGGGTAAGACGGTGGCGAGAATCTTCGGTTGCGCCTTGAGAACTTGCTTCAAACCCTCGAGCGCCGTCGGATTGACGTCCAACTGATCGAGCAAGGCTGGGACAATTTGTCCCGCGGCGTGTCCGCCGCCGTGTCGGAACAACTTGTCGAAGGCGATGCCTGCGGCGTCGCGAACCTTTTCGTCTTCGTCGCACAGCGCGTCTCGCACCGTCGGAACAATGATACCGTAGTGATCTTCGAGTTGGTTATCGGTCGCCGCCGAGAGAATCTCAGCCAAACCCAACGCCACGCCCTCGCGATGCTCCGCGAGTTCGTGGTTCAATCCCTCCTTCATGATCGGCAAGACAGAGATGAGGACGCGTTCGCCCAACTTGCGAACCACCTCACCGAGGCATCGGCTCGCCGTCTGTTGACGCTCCTCTGAACCCGTTGAGATGATGGAGATGATTCGTTGCATGAGCAGAGGCAAGACGAGTCGAAGCGTTTTCGGCGTGTTCGCGACGACCGTCTTCCAAATGTGCACCGCGGCGTTTCGAACAGCCAAGGTGCCGTCCGATCGAAGAATGTACACGGCGGCGAGCAAATTATGGTGTCGCCCTTGGCCGAGAGTCGTGCTCAACATCTGGCCCTGCGCCTCCGTGGAGACACCCTCCGCGTCGTCACCGCCCTCGGCGCGTACTTTACCGCTTGAGCCGATGATTCTGAACAACATCGAGCCCAGCAACTCGACGGAAGATTGACGAATTCGCCAGTTGTCTGATGAGATTCCATCTTCGATCGCGGGTAAAATCAAGTCTAAGGAGCTGCCACTGTGCGAAAATTCTTCGATGAAGACTCTGCCCGCATTGAGCGCGGCGTCTCGAACGGGTTCTTCCTCGTCCGCGAGGCCTTCGAGGACGCACGCCAAAGCGTCGACGAGATGCGGTTCAAACAAGTCTCCGAGCGAGATTGGCAAGAATCGCAACAGCGTCAGGTGACCTTCGCGAACCGCCGCCGACGCGTGCGAACATCCGGCGATGATCTCTGGGAACAGGGCGTCGAAATGATCATCGCTGAGCACTGCCAAGCACTCGGACAAGCCTTGCGCGGCGCCGGAGCGCTCAACGCTGGGGCCGTCGCTCTGCATCGAACGCATCATCCACGGAAGCAAATCTTCAAAGTACTCCTCGCCCAAGCCCTTCATCAAACCGGCGAGCGCCTGCGCGGCGACGCCACGAACTTCCGGAATGGGGTCCATGAGCGCCTTCTTCAACTCTGGAATGAGCATGGGAATGTAAGGCGCCATGTCTTTCGGGTCGGCGACGAGCGCGCTCATGTTACCGGCAATCTTCGCCGCCTTCTTCTTCATGTCCGCCTTCGGTTGGCGCAAACCACGAATCAAAACTGGCACGATAAGCGCCAAAGACGGAGCGTCGACGACGTTCACGAACGTCGTTTCGAGTAAAACATCCAAGCAAGCCTTGGTCTGCGTCGTCGGATCTTGAATGGCGCCGAGCAAGTAGCTACTCAGCGCGATAATCTCGGGATTCCGAATGACGTCACCCACCGATTTCAGCGCTTGCGTGGCGGCGTCTACCACTTTCGGGTGCGTGTCGATGAGCGCTTCGCTCAGGCGAGGGACGATTTGTGGCAAGCACGCGCCGAGCTGCTTCGGAGCGCAGTTCGACATCGCCCCGAGGAGTTGCACGGATCCTTGCTTGGTGCGCCACTTATCGTCATCCACGCCACACAGGAGCGCGGGCAAGACGAGCTTGACACCTTGTGCGGACAAATTCGCCATAATGGCTCTCGCCGCCGCCTGCGTCGCTTCACGAACCGGCACAGTGATGTCCCCGAAGCACACCAACAGCATCGGCAAAATGTTCACGACGTACGGCTCGAAAAGTCTACCGAGACGCGTGCAGAACAACTCGAACGCCATAACGGCGCCTTCGCGAGAGGCTGGATTCTTTTTATCCTCGATCGCCACCTTGAGCGCATCCATGATACCCATGCCCTTGAGGCTGCTCATACCGATACCCTTGACCGCGCCGGCCAATCCAAAAGCGGCGCCGCGGCGGTCGGCGTACGCGTCGCTCGTCGTGAGTTGCTGAAGGAGAGCATCCACGAGCGCTTTTTGTTCCTCCGCGTCGAGCTTCTTCATGAGTGGAGGTAAACAATCGGCAACAGATCTCTGCACGGCTTCGGACGGTGTGCTCAAAACTTCGAGAAGTCGCGTTAAGATGGCCCGAACCTTGTCGTCTTCCTTGTCGAGGTGCACCGCGAGCGCGCCCAAGAAGACGATGACGCCTTGTCTCACTTGATCTTCAGCCTCTTCGGACAAACTACCCCGACTGCCTCCTCGATCAAAGTACGCCTCGTACACCGCGAGAAGCTGCTGCGTGTGCTCCGCACCGTGCGCATCAATCATGGTGCGACCCGTTTCAACCGCGGCGGATCGAACCGCGGGGTCGACGTCGGAGAGCACCTTGGTGAGAAACGTCGACACCAAAGGAAGATCGCGCGTGCTCAAACTATCCGTGCACGCGCCGAGCGCCTTGATCAGGGTCTCTCGTCCGTACGCATTCTCGCACGAGTTGAATTCCCCGAAAAGCTTCGGAAGAGAGGTGGACATACCGTTCTCTTGCGCGGCGATGGTTTGCGCGAACGCCTGAATGGCGCTCTCTCTGATGGCGCCGCTTTGGTGTGTGAGAAACGGTAACACGTCGACGGACGACGGCATCGAGTCCGAGAGGCCGCAGAGAATCCACAATTCGTCCGCGGTCTGCCTGTTTGCCTCATCGCTGTCGAATCGAGCGATGAAAAGTTTCGCAACGGCTGAGCTTGCCGTTTGCTCGTCCATGGCAGAGAAATCCAAGGGTGCGTTCATCAATCCGGAGAGCGACGCCCCTCTGACAGCCTTAAACTCGCTCTCAACGCCGCTCACCAACGAATAGACGTCCTCGGTCGTTCGCAAATATTTCGACACGTCCGAAAGAATAGGTTTAGCCAAGTTGACGAGGTCCGGTGTCGCGTTGGCCAGCGTGTTCAACAACAGCCGAACCGCGGCGCCGGCGCTCGGCAAAATCGGTACGCCATCTTCATCTTCACCGGAGTGCGCGGCGAGAAGCGACAGCGCCTCGACGCGCAAACTCTTTGGCGCTTCCGGGAGTAGCAAGGCGTGCGCGACGACGGGAAACAAGAGCCCGAACACCGGTGCCGGAAGCGGCTCGGGATCGTTGTCCTCGAGCGCCTCGTTGGCGAGTTCTAAAGCCGAGCTAAGCATACGACTCTCGAATTTCACCGCGTGCATGTCCACTGGAACGGGTTTACCGTTCAAACCGATCTCCACGGGCGCCGGCGTGCCGTCGAAGGTCATGGCGCCCAAGCGAATGGCGAGCGCCTCCGTCTGTCGCTCCTTGGGGAACGAAAGCACCATCGCTCCGCCTCGCGCGGCGGCGCAGTACACGAGCGCTTCGACCGCCTTCAATACCGTCGCTTGCGGCAAAAATTTGGACCGTAACAGAGGGTATACGCTCGAATACGCGATATCGCACGCGTGCTCGCGCGCTCTGTGACCGAGACCTTCCAAGACCGCGGTCAACACTCGGAGTCCGTGCTCGAGCGCGGCGACCACGTCCTTCACGCGCGCCCGGATAGCTTCCTCTTCAGCCATCTGCGCGCGACGCGCAGCCTCTCGCGGATCGACGGCTCCCGAAGACGGCTTGGACGTTTTCTTCGCCCCGGCCGCGACTTGACTCGGACGCAGAGAAACGACGGTTGACTCCTTCTTCGGCTGAGCCTTTGGCGCCGCCGCAGGCTTGCCCGCGGGATCAGTCGATAAAGATCCCGGCGCGGTGTTGTAAATCAAAATGTCCTTTTCACTCACGGCGTCATGCGACGCGACATCAATCATAGACAGCGCGTGAGGAAGCACGACTTCGATGACATCAGCAGAGCACAGACGTCCGAGAGCGACGATGGCGCGTCGCGCCGCCTCGCGCTCCATGTCCGAAGCGCTCCCTAAACCTCTCTCGCCGACGATGGCTTCACACACAGCCTTTCCGTTCGCCACGTCGATCATCCCACCTAAGCTCGACATCAAGGCGGACCACGCGCCGGCCCGTCGTCCATCGGGCGCTTTGACGAGCGGATGGTGCGCGAGCAGCAGCATGTCCACGACGAGCTCCCCGGGAAGCTCCACCGCTTGCGCGTCTTCGTTGAATTCGCAATACGCGAGCAAAGACCCCCCGGCGTAACGCGACGGAAACGACCTAGCCGTGGCTTCATCCCATGACGTCGTGTCCCAGAGTCCACTCTCTGCTTGGTTGAGCCAATATCTCAATCCTTGAATGATCTTCGTCGCCGGCTGACCGACGGCGACGACGCCTCGCACGGCTTCTCTCGCCGCGGCTCGAGTTTTCGAACTCGGATGAAGACTCAAGATAGCGATGGACTGAATGACGGAATCAACCAATCCATGTTTTGTCGCTTGTGACGCATGCGAAGACATGACGCATTGCGCAGTCGCCGCGAGCACTTGCGTCGCGTCTTCGTCGAAGCGCAACATCGTCGCCGCTTCAAAGTACGCGGGAATGGCATCCCAGAGCTGTTTCGATTCCATCGTCGCGCCTCCATCCTCAGCGCCCACTCGTAAGACGATAAACAGCGCACTCAAGCCTTCGGCGCGCAACGCTGCCTTACCGCTACTCTCGACGGTGATCTTGGACAACGCTTCGACGGCGCCCGATAAACCGGCGGGTAGCGCGGCGTTCGCACGCAACGCCTGCGCGACGCATTGCAAGACCGCACCGCGTTCTTTTGCGTCCTTGGTAATCTCCTTGACGAGGCTAGACAACGACTCCGGGCACTCACCCGTGTGCTGACACCACGTTTGCAACGCGTCGAGCGCTACGATTTTCGCGTCGCTCTGCTTCTCCGTCTTGAGCTCGTTCGAGAGCACAGAGATAGCCTCGAGGCTCATCGTCTCGCGCGCTCTGCGATCGGTCAACTTGGTGCACAACTTGATGGCGGCATACAGACCGGCGCGCGCGGTCCACTCTTTAGGTTTCGTTCCCGCGGTGAAGGCGTCCGCGCACGGCTTGAACAAGTGCTCCTTCACGAGCGCGGCGTCCGTAGACTTTGTGACGAGCGAGTCGACGATCGCCAGAGACATCACTCGACGATCCTCGTTCGCGTGTTTGACGAGCGACAAAATCACGGGTCCCATCTCACCGCACACGTCGCTCAGGTCACCGCGCAACGTCTCGAAACACCCGACCACGGCGGGCAACGCCGCCTCGGGACTTCTCCGCAACTGTCGAACGACTTTCGGAATCAACACATCCCTGAGCTCTTCGCTCATGACGTCTTCCAACACCGACGCGAACATCGCGCTCGTCACGCCCGCCTTGGCCACCTTGGCGTCACCGCCGAGCACGACCGAACAGAACACCTCTAAGAGCTCTTTCCTCGTCTCGTCGACGTCCCTCGCCGACGACGCTCGCCGCGCCGCGAACGCATCGTTCGCCAACGCGCACACCACCGGATTCGTCGACCCACTCGCCTTGACGAGCTTCACGTACGCATCGATCACCTCGCCGCCGCCGCCTCGCGCGCTCGCGTACCGCCGAAACGCCTTGGATGCGAACGCCCGCGCGCCTCTCGCTCGCAGTCGCGCCAACGTCTCCAACGCCTTCGCCGTCGCGCCCTCATCACCCTCCGCGCTCGCCACCGCGCATACCAATCGACTCAACGCGTAACACTCCTGCTCACCGATCCCCCCGCGCTCCACCGCGCGCGCACACGCGTTCAAAAACATCCCGCGAAACTCGTCGCCCCCGCTCCCGCGCGCCGCCGCCGCCGCCGCCGCCTCCACCTCTCCTCGCACCTCCTTCACCCGCCATCGCGCCTCCTTGGTCCACGCGAACAGAGATTTCGCCAACGCCTGCGTCTCGATCGTCTCTTTCGTCCCTACGCCCATCCCTCACCGTCGCGCGCCGTCAGTCGTCGATCGATCGATCAATCAATCACCCATCCGCGTCGCGACCGCCGTCACCGTCACCGTCACCATCGCGCATCTTCCCGCGACGTACGCACCTGACTCGGACGCGCGCGTCCGCGCGTCTTCCCACGCCTCCACCGCGCGTTCCAACCGCGTGAACCCCCCTCGCACCGTCGTCGACATCGTCCGTCACCGACTGATTCGCGCTCGCCCTCGAGCTCGAGACCTCGAGAGACGTCGGACGGGTGGGAACGACGTCACGCGGGCGCGCGCGCGCGAGTCGTCGTCACACGTCGTCGGAGGCGCGCGTGGACAGGGCGACGGTGAACGTGAAGAGGACGATGTCGGCGCGCGGGGTGACGACGACGTCGGCGGCGCGCGACGCGACGACGCGCGCGAGACGTCGCGCGATGACGACGGTGCGAGTGCGAGTGGGAACGACGGTGGGACGCGCGCGTGGAGGCGCGCGCGCGATGGTCGGGGACGGTGACGTCGTCGGTGTGGGTGCGGAGACGACGGCGCGGGCGGGCGCGGAGGCGGTGGTGGCGTTGGCGCGAGAGGGGGCGGCGGCGGAGGCGAGGGCGAGCGCGGCGACGTGGGACGCGTTGGGACGCGCGACCGAGGCGGCGACGAAAGCGTTTGAGCGCGCGCGCGTCGAGGGGAGGGACGTGGACGTGGTGAAGACGTTGACGGAGGCGTTGCAGGAGGGATTTCGGTCGCTTCCGGAGGTGGATCGGACGATGTTCGCGGAGAGCGCCGAGACGCTTTTGCGGTCTCTGCCGCGCGAGGCGGGTGATTTGGCGCGAGAGGCGGCGCGAGGGGCGAGCGAGGCGGTGAACGCGGGCGGTGGGGACGGTGTCAACGTCGGTGCGGGGGTGATGGCTGCGCTCGTCGCGCTCGTGGTGGCGTCGACGAGGCCGAAGAAGGAGAGCGGTATGGACGAGTGGGCGGCGTTGGCGAGCAAGGAGGGCGACGTCGAGCCGGAGGAGTTGCGGCGGTACGATCCGGTGAAGACGCGCGAATACTTCGCCACGAGACCGATCACGCTCTTGAAGCGCGGTGTGCGGTCGTTCATTCTCCTCGGTTCCTTTTCGGCGAAGCTTTGGTTGGATCGAAAGACGAGCGGCGAAAACGTGAGCGACGAAAAGAAAAAGCAAGTCAACACGAAGCGGGCGACGCAATTGCGCAACCTTCTCGTCTCTCTCGGTCCCACGTACGTCAAACTCGGACAAGTGCTGAGCAGTCGCGCGGATTTGCTCCCGGCTGAGTACATCGAGGAGTTGCGCGTGTTGCAAGACAAAGTGCCGCCGTTCGACGACGATTTGGCGCGACGCATTCTCGAGCGCGAGCTCGGTCCCGCGGCGTCTCGACTGTCGCTCAGCTCGACGCCCATCGCGAGCGCGAGTTTGGGCCAAGTGTACAAGGGCACGTGGCGGAACGATTCCGGCGAGCTGGAGGAGGTGGCGGTAAAGGTGCAGCGTCCCGGGGCGCTCGTGGCGATTAGCCTCGACGTTGGTATCATTCGCGTGTTCGCCGAGCCTTGGAGACGGTGGAACAATTTAAACTCTGACCTTGAAGGTCTCGTCGACGAGTGGGGTCGCCGTTTCATCGCTGAGCTCGATTACGAGGCTGAGGCGACGAACGGTGAAAAATTCGCCGCGGCCATGGCGGTGCGATCCGATTTGGGAGGCGTGGTCACCGCCGCGCCGGTGTTTCGCCAAGCGTCCACGCGACGCGTGCTCACGACGGGCTGGATCGACGGCGTGCGTTTGCAAGACAGCAAAGCAGACGACACGGCGCAGCTGTGCGCCGTCGCGCTGACGTCTTATCTCGCCATGCTTTTGGACCTCGGCTATCTCCACGCCGATCCGCATCCGGGCAACTTGCTTCGCACCAACGACGGCAAGCTCTGCATCCTCGATTGGGGTCTCGTCACGCCGGTGTCCAAGGACTTATCCACGGCTATCCTGCGATTTATCGCGCACTTGGTGAGCAAAGACTTCGAGGCGGTGCCGGGAGATTTGGACGCCATGGGTTTCATTCCCACGGGCAAGCGCGAAGCCATGGAGGATTCGGGCGTCGCTCGCGCGCTCGGGTTGCTCTTTTCCGCGCTCGCGCGCGGTGGAGGCGCCCAAGGGTTCAGAGACGAACTCGGTTTACCGGACGAAGATCGCATCAAAGAGATTCGCAAGGAATTAAAGGGCGTCAAGGATCCGAAAAAGAGACGCGACGCCTTTTTGGAAGCCGCGGGCACCGACAGCAAAGTGGCGCAGTTGACGAAGGATTTAGAGGGCGTTCAGGAAAAGTATGGGAATATTTTCCAAATCCCCGCCTACTTTGGGTACATTCTTCGCGCCTTCTCCGTGCTCGAGGGCATCGGGCTGTCGTGCGACAAGAATTATTCCATCGCCAACGAGTGCTACCCGTACGTCGCGCGGCGCCTTCTCACCGACAAGTCTCCCGAGACGAGAAAAGCTTTGGAGCAGCTCTTGTACGGGAAAGAGAGCGGCGAACACGCCGTGTTGAGCGTTAATCGCGTTCGTCAACTCTCGAACGCGTTCGGCAACTACACGTCCATCACCAAGGGTGTTGAGAAATCCGCGCCCGCCGCCAACAAGTCTGGCAAGAAAATTTCCAACAGCACGCGAGAGGCGTTAAAGTTAGCATTCGATCCCAGCGGCGGACCGATCCAGGACATCGCGCTGCGAGAGCTTGGACGGTACGCCGGCGCTCTCGTCTCCACGACGGCGTCGTCCGCCATCGCGGGACCGTTCACGGCGGTCGAGTCTCTGGCGCAAACCTTTGGCGCGAGCGAATCCTTGCAACCGCTCGAACGCGCGACGCACGTCTCCGAGGAAGATCTCGAGACTTTAAAGGTTGTCGACGAGCTGCGCGCACTGTTCTCTCCGGAAGAGAGTGAGAGCGCCAACGAAGGCGCGTCCAACATTCCTACACCGCCTCAACTGGATCTCGAGCTCGTACAAGAGCTCGTCGATCTCGCGCCGGATCTCGCACCGGGTGCGCAGGCGGCGGCGCTTCGCCTCGGATCGGTGTTGTTTGAACAGGCGGCGTATCGAGTCGCGCGCGCGACTCAGATCGATTAGATTTAGCAGTGCGAAGCATCGCACGAACGGCAGCATTTTTTATTTTTATACATACGTACGTACGCACCGATAAACGAAGCGGTATTCGTTACACGTCTCATCGTCTCTCATCTATTTCTATCGTATGCAACTGGACGCCGTTGCGCGCCGCCGAGTCGCGACCCCATCGACCGAGTCTCGGTTCTTGTCCCATACCGGCGAGGACGAAGCGACCGCTACTCGCGACTTGAATGGAGTTCACGAAACCACGAGCTGGAATGCATTCAAGCGGCACGAGGGGCTCGCCCTCGTGCGACGTCTTCCACAGACGAATGGCGCCGTCCGCGGCTCCCGAGGCGGCAAAATCGGTCCCTTTCCCCACGTGCACGGCGTTCACCCAGCTCGCCATGCCGCCGACACCGCCATCGTTGCGTTCGCTGATTCCAGCCGCCGCTTGCGCCGACGCGCGTTGTCTCGTCGCTCTATCGGCATCCTCGTCGGTGAATCCTTTGGGCGCGACGATGTCCGCGAAGCCGTGCGCGTTGAGCCACGTTTGCGCCGCGCGCTTGCGCTGCGTGTTCCAGATGGCCACGGTTCCATCCTGTGCGCCAGTGATCCAGTGATCGTGCGCGGTGAATGCGCAGCTCTCCGCCTGACCGCCACCCTCCGGCGGTCGCAACACGAGCTGCGAATCCTCGGGCACTTTCCAAAATCTCGTCGCGCGATCCGCGCCCACGGTGACAATCCGTTCACGTCGTTGCGCGTCTATGTTGATGCACCGATCTTGGTGTCCGAACAGCGTGTCCACGTACGCCATGTCGTCCAGAGACCAAATCTTCACCGTGCGATCCTCAGAACACGAAAACAATTGACCCGTGCCGTGTCTAAACGCCAAACCCGTGATGGCGCCGCGGTGTCCGGCGAACGCGGTGACGTGCGTCATGCTTCTCGTGTCCCACACGTGCACGCGCTTATCCGCCCCACCGGTGACGAAAAGATTCCTCTCACCGCTCACCGCGCAGCACAACACGACGTGCGCGCCACACGTGGGCGGTGCCTGCGGACCGCCGCCTCCTTGCATCGGATCCACAACCGCCTCCGGCGCCCGAGGAAACTTGATCCTCTTCTCCGTCTCGATGTCCCAACCGAAGATGGATCCATCCTTCGACACACTATACGCCGTTCGATCGTCCTCCGTCAGCGCCAATCCCGTCACCGCTCGCTTATGTCCTCGCCAACACCTCGTCTCCGTCATCGTCGACGCGCGCGCGCGGTCCGCCACCGGCGCCCGTTGATGTCCAGATTTTCTCTGCACATCCTCCAACAACCTGTTCGCCAATCGCGTGTGCGAGTCCAAATTTTTCCCTTCTCTGTCATCGTCCTCCTCATCCGTGTCTTCCTCCGCCTGTTCCGCCCGCAATCGCTCCAAATACGCCTTGGCGAGTCGCACGCGCTTCTCCTGCGCCGTCTCCCGCTGCGCCGCCTTCTCCTCTGAATCCGACCCCTCCTCCGCGCGCTCCATCTCTTCGCGCCTCGCTCTCGCGACACCCGCGCGATCCGCGCGTTCATCCTCCTCCTCGGCGTCGTGCGCACCGCCGACGACGCCGTCACCACCGTCCCCGTCGTCGTCATCGTCGTCGGCATCCTCGCGCGCCTTTTTGCCCGACCGCCGCGTCGACGCCGGTCTCTTCGCGCGCGCACCGTCGCGCGACGCCGCGTCCTCGCGCGCGCGTCGCGACGACGACGGTCTCGCGGTCGACGACCGCCCGGGCGGCATGTCGCTCGCGCGCGCGTCTGACGCGCGTCTCGGCGTCCGTCGCGACGACCGGCGGCGAGCGAACGAAAGGCGGCGGCGGGGACGGGCGTTCGAGGAATCGACTGATGACTCTTGGGGGAAATCGACTCAATGTATGGGGATCCCGTCGGTCTGGGTCACGACCCTCCAAAGAGTCCCTCGTGGACGCCTCCAGGCGTCGTGTCGATCCCAGCGGACGCGGCGTGGGTGGACGGACGACGGACTTCAGACGACGGGCGGTGGGGTCAGTCGTCGCGGTGAACGCGCGATAGACGTCGATCGGTTCGTTTCGGCGAGCGCGCGAGACGACGACGGTGGACGGTGGCGGTCCGTGCGCGCGGTGGGTGGATTCGCTCGCGGGAGATCGATCGAAATCGAAACGAGCGACGACGCGCGACGTGCGCGCGATCGGTGCGCGCGCGTGGGTGTGGGAAACGGGACGGGTGACGCGTCATGACGCGTTTAAAGGTGAGCGAGTACGGGGATTACGACGCCATGGTGAGCGCGCTGTTGGAACACAAGTTTCTTCCCGAGGCGGAGGTCATGACGCTGTGCGATCGAGCGCGAGGTTTGTTGGCGGAGGAGAGTAACGTGCAGTTCGTGCGAGCGCCGGTGACGGTGGTCGGTGACATACACGGGCAGTTTCACGACATGATGGAGATGTTTAAGATGGGAGGGTTGGCGCCGGATACGAATTATCTGTTTTTGGGGGATTACGTCGATCGCGGGTACTACTCGGTGGAGACGGTGACGCTGGTGGTGGCGCTCAAAGTGAGGTATCCGGATCGCGTGACGATCATTCGTGGGAACCACGAGTCGAGACAGATCACGCAGGTGTATGGGTTTTACGACGAATGCATGCGAAAGTACGGGCACGCGGGGATTTGGAAGGCGTTTACGGATTTGTTTGACTTCATGCCGTTGTCGGCGGTGATCGAAAACAAAATTTTCTGTCCGCACGGCGGGCTGTCGCCATCCATCGATACGCTGGACGACGTGCGCAAGATTGACCGATTCGCTGAAGTGCCGCACGAGGGACCGGTGTGCGATTTAGTGTGGAGCGATCCGGACGACCGCGCGGGGTGGGGGATGAGTCCTCGCGGCGCCGGGTACACGTTTGGGCAGGACATCACGGAGCAGTTTAACCAAAACAACGGATTGAAGCTCATCGCTCGCGCGCACCAATTGGTGATGGAGGGGTACCTGTGGCATCACGATCAGTCGCTGGTGACGATCTTTAGCGCGCCCAATTACTGCTACAGGTGCGGCAACCAGGCGAGCATCATGGAGGTGGACGACAATTTGGAGACGTCGTTTCTTCAGTTTGATCCGGCGCCGAGACGAGGGGAGGAGCAACAGGCGGTGAAGCGGTGTCCAGATTATTTCCTCTGAGTCGAGCGCGTGTACGTATACAGCTTCGTAGTAGAATTTACATGTTATAGATACAAAGGACGCAGCAAGCAAACGTCGCGCGCGCGAAAGAGTCGGTTATGTTTGTTCGGTTCGTCGTCGTCGTCTCTCGACGCTCCGCGATCGAACGCGCGTCAATCCTGTACGTACTCCTCCCCGCTCGTCATGCACGCCTCCGCGCGCTGAAACTCCCGACCGAGATAATTCGCGTGCGACATCATCGAACACCACTCCCCGCTCCCCCGCTCCAATATCTCCACCGACAATTCCTTCGCCGTGCGTCCTCTGAACCGCGTCGGCGGCGGCGGACTGTACGACCCGTCGCACGGAATCACCTCCCCCGTCCGAGGATCTCTCGCCAACCCGTCCTCACCGATGACGTTGGCGTGATGATTCGCGCAAATCTCCATGCGCGCGCGATCGACGGCGATCAAAAAGTACCCAGCCGGGTCGAGCGCGATGCGTCGATTCGACAGCGCCGCGTCCACCGCCTCGCGCGTCCTGGTCCCTGAATCCGCATCCGCGCGCGTCGTCGACGACGACGACGACGACGTTCGCGACGTCCGTCTCGAGGACCACCGCGCGCGTCGCCGACTCGCGCCCGTCGCGCGCGTCACCGTCGCGCCCGTCGTCCTCGTCGCCGTCCTCATCATCATCCCGACCGCTTCTGGCGGCGGCGGCTCGCGCGTCCGCGCCTCACACGACGACTCGCGTCACGCGTGGCGCGCCGAGTCGACGGTCGACCGCGTGGGAACGAGACGCGCGACGTCGTTCATCGTTTCCACCGCGCGTCGCGTCTTTTCTCGACTCGACGCGCGCGCGCGCGCTCGGGACAGATGACGGTTGATTTCTTACAGCGAAAGCGAAGCAAGCGCGAGGCGAAAAAGGCGCGCGCGCTGTCGAGAAAAGACGCGGACGGGAAGCGGATACGGACCAAGCGCGGGGTGAAGCGTCAATTGCGAGGGATGTGCTCGAGCGCGCCGCCGGTGCCGCCGGCGTTGCGAGAGGAGGATGAGCGGAGGGACGCCGAGGCGAGGAGCGCGAGACGCAAGGCGGAGCGCGAGCGTCTGGCGGCTAAGGCGTTGCGGAAAAAGATGCGAGCCAAGGCGGAAGGCGAGAGTGAGGACGGTGCGTTGGACGAGGATGACGGCGAGGAGAAGGTGGACGGGCGCGACGCGCGCGAGGGTGGGTCGGTGCCGGATTATTTCATGGACGCGATGAAGAGCGTCGGACACAGGCGCACGACGCCGGTGCAGCGCGCGTGTTGGCCGCCGGCGTGCGAGGGGAAGGATGTGCTCGCGATCGCGCCACCGGGGAGTGGGAAAACGCTTGGTTTCTTATTACCGGCGATAGACGTCGCGCTGGTGGATCGGAGGGAACATCCCGAGGCGGGGACGAAGCGCGCGGGCGCGCCGGCGGTGCTCGTCGTGGCGCCGACGCGAGAGTTGACGTTGCAAATCGCGGGGGTGTGTAACAAGCTGAAGAAAGCGGTTCCCGTGCGTGCGGTCGCCGTGTACGGCGGTGCGTCTCAAGAGGAACAGGAGGAGGCGTTGACGCAGCACACGTCGCACGCGCTCGTCGTCATCGGGACGCCCGGTCGGTTGCTCGCCGTGTTGGAATCGGGAGCGTTGGGTCTCGATCGATGCAAGATGCTCGTGCTGGACGAGGCCGATCGCATGCTCGCCCTGGGATTCGAGGAACAGCTCACGAAAATCCGAGACGCGCTTCCGAACGCCGAGGAGGACGGTCGTCAAACCTTGCTCTTCAGCGCCACGTTTCCCAAGGCGGTGCGATCCGTCGGACGCGCGTGGTTGCGAAGAGGGTACGAGACGGTGAAGATTGACGCCGACAAACCCATCGTGCCCAAGGATGATGAATCCATGGAGGCACACATGGCGACGGTCGAACAGACCGTGCACGTGTGCGCCGAACACAAGAAAAGTCGTAAACTTATGAAGTACATCACCAAGCTTCGCGCCGAGGACGGACGCGCGCGCAGTCGCGTCCTCGTCTTTGCCAATCGCATCAAGACGGTTCAATTCATCGCCGATCTGTGCAAGCGACACAAAGAAAAAGTGAGCACGCTGTTCGGAACGATGAAACAAGAGCGTCGAGACCAAGCGCTGAAAGATTTCAAGGCTGGCAAGACGCCCGTGTTGATCGCCACCGATGTCGCGGGTCGAGGTTTGGACATCGCCGGGTTGGAGTACGTCGTCAATTGGGATTTCCCGGGGAGCATCGAGCAGTATCGACACCGCGTCGGACGAGCCGGAAGACAGGGTAAAAAAGGCGCCGCGATGTCCTTTTTCACGCGTAAGTTTACGCCGCTCGCGGGTGATTTGATCAAACTGTTGAAGAGTGGCGGTCACTTTGTCGATCCCAACTTGGAAATTTTAGCGCGCGTCGCCGAGTCGTTACCGAAAACGCCGAACGCGGCCGCGACAAACGCCGATCGATTCGCCGCGGTGGGTGATGAACCCGCGGACGAGCGCGGTGAGTTGGAGCGAGACGACGACGAGGCCAAGCCGAGTTCGGGGACGGGCGAGGAGGACGACGGAGACGGCGGCGCGGACGCCGTCGACGACGACGCGGCGGATGAGGGCGCGGACGAAGGCGCGGGCGCCGCCCAGGGCGGCGCGTGGTGGAACAGCGATAAAGCCGGTCGCGGACGCGTGTTCAAAAAGAAGACGAAACGCGGTGACGTCATCGCCGTGAAACGCAAAGTCACCGTCGGCCCAAGCGATGCCGAGCGCGTCGTCAAAAAAACAAAGCGACGCGGCGGCGAGTAGATACATACACGCGCGAGTAATACTATCACCAATACAACCTACGGTCTACGCGACCCACACACCTCTCACGCCCCGTCCCCGGTCAAACGCTCGTGATCATCCATGATTTCCGTCAAAAGATCCGCCAACGGCGTCTCGTAATTTTTCGGCACCGCGCACGCGAACACGCTCGGCGCCCACCCTCGCTCTTCGTACACCCCAACGATCTCCATCACCTCCATCGAGTTCATCCCGCTCAGAAACATCATCCTCGGCACCCCTAAAGCCGGCGCCACCGCGCTCGCGTCCTCTTGAACCGTCTCCAACGCCCGTCCCAACGGCGCGCGCAGCATCGACTTGACGCACGTCGTCACCCGCACGAAATCCGCGCCAATCTCATCCAACACCTCGCGCCACGCCGCCGTCTCCTCGCGCGTGAATCCGACGAGAAGCGTACACTCGGGTCCGAACCGACCCTCCGCGACGCCTCCCGGCGCGTCCTCGGACGCGCCGTCGATCGGGGCAAAGTTGGTCTCCTCCTCGACGCCGCGACAACGACGATGACGTCGATGCCGACTCGTCGTCGTCGTCATCGCCATCGACGCGCGTCGAGACGCGCGCGAGGTTGAGATCGCACACCGCGTCGTCGCGATCGCGCGCGTCGAACACGGCATGACGCGCGTCGACGCGTCGACGACGAGTGGCGCCCGCGACGTGTCTCCATTTCATGCGCATCGCATCATTCGTACACAGCCTTATACGACGCGCGTATACGAGTACTGCCCCATCGTCCACACACGAGACCCCTCGAAACAGTATGACTCGGACGAGTGGTGCATACTTCATGTACTTGAATGCTCACGACCCGACCCATGGCGAGGTGACCCGCGCGACGCCCTCGGCCGAGGCCTCTCGGCCGTCGTCGCGCGCGTCGTCCGCACACCTCGACATCGACGGTCGGCGCGCGACGCGTGCACCGAAGGCGAAGTAAAAAAATCTCCGCGTGAGACACCGACGCTCGACGCGAGCGCGACGCACGACACACACCGCGAGCGCGGTTGGATTCGAGCGGCACACGAGAGACGATGATGACGATGGCGACGACCATGGCGGCGACGGCGACGGCGACGGCTCGCTTGAGCTCGAAGGCGAGCGCGGCGCGTAACGGGGGTAAAGTTTCTCTCGCCTCGCGCCCGGTGGTGAAGCGCGACGTGCGCGTGGAAGGTGCGTGAAGACGACGACGGCGATGCGCGTGAAAAACCTAAAACCTGCCACGATGGGCGGGCGAGCGATGGGGGCGGACGGTCAACGCGCGCGACCGGACGGTGGACGAGCGAACGACGCGACGATGGAACGAGTAAAACATATCGCGCCGACCTCTCGACTGACGGCTTCGCGTCCCTTTGTTTTCACCTTTTCTCACGCGCAGCGACGGCGGAGAGCTCCATCAACCAAATCGGCTTCAACACGCCCCCGTCCACGGGCGCGTCGCCGCAGTGGGACGCCATCATCGAGGTTGGCGGCTCGCAGCAGTTTGTGTCCGAGGGTCGTTTCTACGAGTGTCACAGTTTGAAGGGTGTGGAACCGGGTTCGAAGATTGCCTTTGAACGCGTGCTCGGAACGCACGACGGGTCCTCGCCGAACTGGGGTCACCCGTACGTGAAGGGCGCGCGCGTCGAGGCGACGGTGTTGGAGAACTACGACGCGAAGAAGGTGATTGTGTTCAAGTACAGACCGAAGAAGCACTACCGCAGAAAGAACGGTCACCGCCAACCGATGACCCGTTTCCTCGTCACCAAGGTGGTCAAGGCGTGAGCGGCGGCGAGCGACTAGCGACGTCGCGCGCGCGCGCGAGGGATTTATTCTCGCGGATGAGCAACCGACTTCGAACACACACACACGCAACGCAAGGCAACCACCGAAAACTAAGTACTAGTAGGAATTATTTTTTTTCTGTCGCGGCGCGGTTTTTAGTAGTGATCACTTCTTGTTATATTCACACACTCGGCGGAAACACGAGACGAGAAAGAGACGACAAAGAAGGGTGACGCGACGAACGAGCCACTCGGCGACGGCGCGCATGACGACGGCGCGCGCGGCGGCGACGTTTCCGTCGACGTCGGCGCGGACATCACCGACGTCGACGTCGTGTCGTCCGTCGTCGACCCGACGCGCGTCGCTCGTTCGCGCGTCGTCGGCGTCGGCGTCATCGCTCCTCTTGGACCGTCACCTTCCCGTCGATCGGTACTCGCACGACGGTTTGCGACAGGTGCACGCGTCGCCGGACGTCTTCGTGATCGATGACTTTCTATCGACGCGCTCGTGCGACGAGCTCGTGCGACGAGCTCGAGAGAAAGGGGACATGACGCAGAGTCCCGTGGTGTACGCCGGTTGGACGAGCGACGTCGAGACGTGGACGTCGACGACGGCGAGCGGACCCGCGGTGTGGGCGGGGGCGCTGACGATGTTGATCGGTTCGGCGGCGTTCGGACAGAGCGGATTGGGGTTACTCGCCGAGGGCGTGGCGATGTATTTCGGCGCGGTGGGCGCGGCGTATCTCGGCGGCGTGGCGTACGTGAAGAAGCGCGAAGCCGAGCTCCGAGAGTTGCGCACGAGCACGAGCACCGCGCTCGACGGCACGGGATTCGGCGAGCGCGAATTGATCGAAGCGGTCGAAAAGTTACTTCCGGGAACGTCGAGATCGAAATACGAGGCGCCGACCGTGATTCGGTACGAGCGCGGGCAAAAGTTGGCGCCACATTTCGACGCCAACAGGTGCGCGGACGCCGAGGACGCGAAGCGAGGTGGACAGACGCTCGCCACCGTGCTCGTGTACCTCAACGACGTAGAAAACGGTGGTCAAACGGTGTTCGGACGTCTCGACGGTCGGTTAGGCGTCGCGCCTCGACGAGGACGCGCGCTCGTGTTTTTCCCCGCCAACGCCGCCGGCGATTTCGACGATCGCGTCGAACACGAAGGCGCCGAGGCGTTGGACGAAAAATGGATCGTTCGAGTGTGGGTGCACGCGAACGAGGTGAAAAAGCCGTACGGGTTGGTGTGAGCATGCAAGGAATTTCGATTAGGCGCGGTTTATTTTTGTGTTCGTTGTAATACATGAAAACGGACATGTGTATGATTGGCCTGGGATGAAACCACGTCGTCTCGTGGTAAACTGCACGGTCTCGTCCGACCGCGGAAATAGCGGCGAACTTGTTGCGACTACGCCTACAACCCGTCTCGCCTCGAGTAAAAAGCGGCTAGCGGCGATGTTGCGACTACGCCTACAACCCGCCTCGCCTCGAGTAAAAAGTAAAAGAAACGACAACCGTTCCTCGTTTTCAAACGCGTTCTCGTCGTTTTCAAAAACGCGTGCCGTCGATATCAATTGGCGACGCATTCGCGCACGGCGCGCATATGATGGTCCAAAGATACCACTATATCGTTGTGTACATAGACGTCTATGTACACGTCTATGTACACAATGTACAATGTACATAGAACAGATAAACTTTTTTATGTTCCAATGAATTAAAAAAAATTTTGAAATTTGATAGGCTTAAACGCCCTTAACTATTCCGCGACAGGGAATCGAACCCTGATCTCCACGGTTCTGTGTTGGACACGAACTTCTCGTGACGCTGATTGACAGCGTGGCATACTAGCCGTTATACTATCGCGGATAGACCGTCTCTGATGTTGAGACGTTCTTCGAATCACGATCGCTCGTGAGGTGTTCCGATGAGCGTATGAGCGCCATGTCGGTTCTCGTACACTCGGACACGTGGACGCACACCAAACTTATGGGCGCGTATTTAGAACCGCGTGGGAGTCATGGGAGCCTCACGATTTTCTGGATGGATGGATAACACACACAAAAAAAAACCCGACCGGGGGGAATGGAATCTTCGACGAAAGTTTTCGACGCGCCGTCACACCGCGGAACGTTTTGTCCGGTAAGTCCCTGGAACGCCTTTTGTCCAAACGTTCGAATCATGCTCTGCCGAAACGCGTCCGCCGAAATCGCG